>OBKS01000226.1_pt1 | contig 62087 bp, 51 predicted proteins | sample 1517381 | NCBI WGS metagenome assembly OBKS01 (sample SAMN04571686, study PRJEB22368) | human gut metagenome | biome: human gut; material: stool | host: Homo sapiens | place: Luxembourg | collected 2012-08-03 | reverse complement strand
TTGACCGCAAGGAGGTGGACAAGGCTTTCGCTCAGCTCAAGAAGGACGGAGCCATCGTATCACCTGTCCGCTGCAAGTGGCAGCCGGCAGAGTAAGTTCGGATTTATACAAGACAGGAGAGGAGGCCATTGGTGGTCTCCTCTTCTGTTATCATAATCTTAGATGAGCTGCTCGTTAAATGGGAATTTAGTCGCCAGTTATATTATAGACGAGACAATCATCAAAACACCAGGAATATTGATGATGCAGTGCAGTAGAACGCCCCACCAGAATCCAAGATTGACTCTGGCATATGTGATGGCGCAGCCTCCGGCCATAGGGACCATTATGGTAGCAAGGGCAAAGGGAAGCACTTGCCCGTTCAGCACGGAAAAGGCCCTGAAATGCAGTAATCCGAATCCGATGGCGGAAATCCACATGGCAGGAATGATGTACTTCTTGCGCCACTCCTTCCATTGTTCATCGGTAGTGAAACTGCATATTAGCCAATAAATAAGCACACCCACGGCGGCCAGTCCCAACAAGATGTACCAGACACGGCACTTATGCATGTAATAGGCACAGACAATCGGGAGAAGACCTAGCCAAAGGGCCACAGTTCGCCGCTTGAAAGACAATCCCAGTCGGAACATAATCTCTTCCGCCAATGGAGCGATCACCATCAGTTTTAGTAATGCTTTCCACGTTGCATGCCCCACATAATTGGTGGGATCTCCACCGAACTTGGTTAGCTCCATCGGGTTAACACCCATCGACATATAAATAGCGACGCAAGCTATTCTCAGCATAATCGCGCCAACCATTAGTATCACGAACCATTTCAGCGTGGTGCCGATAATCCTCTTTTTTGATAAAGACAGATAATCATCTGGTCTGTTCAATATAAACTTTGCCATAGCTGAATCTGCAAAATTCCGATTTATCGGTGTAAATATACATCTTTTCTCCCGTATTCTTTTACACAGACGGAAAGATTAAGCGCCAAAACAAACTATTATTTAGAAATCTGCTTGTCAGCATCGATTTTTCAGTCTCAAACGTTGATTTATCGGTATAATGCTCTTCATCACGGATGTCGGCAAAATCTGAATGCCAAGGCATGCTTCAATCTTTGATATGGTCTCAAGGGAGAGGTCCTCCTGTCCCCTTGAGGACCTTGGAAACATACTGTTGGCTGCAGCCCATATCAAGTATTTCTACGTGAACACCGCCACCGGTGAGAAGTCCGGAGAAGTGTTAAGCACATGCTTCTGGCGGTCGCTGATAACATCCTGAGAATGACTCTGCCAGAAGATGTCTTTGTTCAGGATGGTCGAAAGCATCTCCTCTGCACTCTCAATAGAGCGAATCATACAATCGAGATACCAGTCAATCCAGGAAGTTATGTCCACTCAATTCGACATATTCCTTGCAAATTACAATACAACGTATTATATTTGTCAATACATATTAAGATCTACAACTATAGCACAGGCAACATTATCAATGAGAGTCGATGAAACTCTCAAGAAAAGTTTTGAAAAATTGCATTGCGGCCACCAATACAAGATTTGTGACCGCAAACTAAAGTCTAGTGATTGTATATTCTACCCTATCGGCTGTTATACGGGCCGGAGATATTCTTTACAGTCATCTGGCCATCTGAGTCGGTGGTGGTTACGACGTAGTATTTCTTGCCGCCGTCTACCACTCTGATGACGATGTTGCCATCGTAACCTTTCACGCGGGATGCCTCTGCCTCTGTAACCTTATCATCCACTCCTGAAGGACGCTCACCCCGACAGAAATTAGTGATGAACAGATCCATGGCAGGAAGCGTTTTCTCCATAGAAGCCATGACGGAAGTACGAGGATGCACATCCACCCAAGAATTTACCACGATTACCTGTGGAGAAAGGATAGTCAGGGCTTCAGGACTGTTGGTCGCCTCAGAACCATGATGATCAGCTTTCATCACCTCTACCCTGCCTGCTGCCTTAGCGCATGGAAGTTCAGCGTCTTTCCAAGGAAAATTGGACCTGCTGTTATATTGCAAATCACCTCCGGCGAAGAAATCGAAGTTTCCATAAGACACCTTCATCACACAACTACAGATATTTTCAGCCGGACATTTGTCCGTGCCGGCGATTTTCGCAGGGTTAGCCACGACGATATCTTTTTTCTCAGGGAAGGTCTTCTTAGTATCAGTGCCGTTTCCTGTCCAAATTTCACCGTTCACAGCGACATTTCTGACAGTGACATCATATTCCGAAGTCCTCGGAACTATCTGATTTGTAACACCAGCCTTGAAAAGTTCCGCCTTAAGGCCCTTGTTTTCCACATGCCATTTTACGGCATTGACATAATTCTTAACAGCAGCCTTATTGCTCGCAAGGGTTTGCATATCGAATGGGTAGTCATAGGACGGCCACCCGCGGTCGACAACCTTGGAAACAGGGAACAAATCCAGAATCTCCGGAATACCGTTCAGGCGATAAGTAGAGGAATTTCCGGAAACAGGAAGCGACGAATTGCAATCTCCGAAATGGTCATTATGCAAATGCGTGTTCACAATATAATCTATGGTACCATTTCCAGTCCACGCCATACACTTCTTCAAGTAATTGGCTATCAACATAGAACCGCGCGTGCCGGTCTTGGTGGGGTCCCATCTGGAACGGATGCCGGTATTAGTCGTACTGCCATTTGAATTAGTGGATATAAGCGAACTGGCAGCATCGATAAGCATCTGCGTACCGTCAGGCATAATCAGAAAGGCGCACTCCCCTGTCGTAGTGTTGATAAAATGGATATCCATTTCACCTTTCTGCCACGCAGGAAGCACCTTGCCGATTTCTATCCCAGTCTCCTTCTGGACAGGAGGTACAACAGGCTTCACGTCCGGGCCCGTCTTCCCATTATCGGAAGAACAGGCCATCGGCGCGAGCAAAACAGCTGTCAATATTATTTTGTTTAACCTTTGCATGCAATATGGAGATTTAAGAACATTTTACCGCCTTCGATATTCACGGCAAGACGGATATAATTGCCGAAATTCGGCTGCACTTTAATGATATGCAGTCCAAGTCCGCCAAATGTCATAGGAGCACTGCCGTCGTCAGCCCAATGCACGCCATCCTGAGACAGCTGTACCTGGCCTGTGAATACCGGATTCCCTTCCAATTTCTCCACCATAACGAAGAAAATCGCCTCATCAGCCCAACCTACCTCGTAAGGATGAGTCTCGAAAGAGCCCTCAAAAAACTTTTTCACCTCAAGGTGAGAATCATTAAACATCTTCATAATCCATCCTCCTATTCCTGAGAAACAACCACCGAATCGACGTAGAAGAACACCCTTCTGTTCGTATCCGTCTCCACCCAGAACAAAGGATTAATTAGATTGTCAATGCGGTCGTAACCATCACGTGCATCTGCCTTGGTGCCTCTCATATCCCAGATCTTGTCCTGACATTGGAATTCGACGTATTCGCGCAGTTTGGTGTCGATTTTCAGTCTCATATACTGCCAGTTGAGTTTGCAGTCAGTCTCATTGTAAATGAGTTTCTGGCCGCCGTCCGGCAGGTTCATGAAACCGTCATGGTCACCGTTTGGATAGCGTTTGCCGAACCACCACGGGTCCACGCCTTTCTTGCACCAGTCCCCTTTCAAGCCATAGGCCCATTCTTCGTCAGTGACACCGTCGCGGGAATGCACATACTGCCATTTCTGGGTAAGTTTTCCGTCCACGGCGTTGAGATAACGCATTCCTACGAAATAGCGTTTCCCGTGTTCCTGTACGTCGAATCCCATTCCGAAATCTCTGATGGAGTTCTCATGGAGGCCAGGCTGTGGGCGGTCACCACCGTCCACCACGTCCTGTTCTGCCGTATAGGAGAACCAGCACTCGATCTGGAGGAACCTGTTTTCCGGCCTGTAGAACGAGAGTCTCTTGATGGCGTGGCCAAGTGAGCCTTCTGCAGGTTTTTCCACATATGGGGCGGCCACCGGGCGGGTCGAGAGTTTCAGACTGTATGTTCCGGACATTGCCCCGTGAGTTCCGGGATAACGATATGTCGCTGAGCTGAGCATTACCGGCGGCCACTGGTCTTTGCAGACCAGGGTTGCCGGAACGTCGAAGTCAGGATATTCAGTAAAATTGGGCATCAGCGTCATCCAGCCATTGAATCCGGTGTTGAAAACGTCATACGCCAGGATTCTTTCGAGCGGCTGGAATCTGCTTTTCAGAAGAATTTCATCTACACTCATTACTTTTTTTCCCTTAAATAATAATTCTAATAACCAGGATTCTGTTTGAGAATACCGTTCATAATCTGCACGTCATCATTCGGCAAAGGCCAGAGATAGACCTTCTCATTGAACATGCGCTCGCCGTTCTGCACGATAAACTTGCCGTCCACCATCGCCTCGAATTCAGGGAAACCGTCCTCATCGAATGTCGGTGCCTGAGGCCAGAACCATTTTCCGTCAGCGAAACCGGCTTTGTTCGCAGCTGCATTTCTGGAGAAGCCGAACATGTTGTGGGAGAATGCATTCTCAAACTGACGCCAGCGGACGAGGTCGAAGTAGCGGAGATTCTCCCATGCCAGTTCCACTCTACGCTCTCTGCGGAGGACTTTCCTCAACTCAGCCTGGTCAGTCGTGGTAATCGCAGGATATGAACTTACATCGGTCAGTTTCACATCGTATGCGCGTGCACGTACAGCATTGATACAGTCGAGGACAGTGCCGTCGATCTGATTCAGTTCTATCTTGGCCTCGGCATACATCAGCAGGACGTCCGCGTAACGCATGAGGACTACAGGGTTGTCCTTGAAGCGGCTGCTTCTCCAGGAGTCACGCACGCCTTTTGCGAGGCAACATCCGTTATATGAGCAGTTTGCGGCATCACTGCCACCCTTGCTATCCTTGTTGGTCACCATCTTGCCTGCTTCATAATCGTAAGTCTCCAGTTTGTCAGGAGCAGGATTCCACTCGATGTTGCATACTCTTTCTCCCGGAGCCACGAAAGTCTGGCAGCAGCGTGGGTCTCTTCCGGCAAACGGGTTGTGCGGGTCGAATCCGCTGCCCGGCTCGTCAATGGTCTTGCCGTTGGCCATTTCATACACTGCCAGGAGTTCCCATGAAGGCTGGGCATTATGGGTTCCGCCTGCTGAACGAGGAATGAACGAGCCGGCTGCAGGAGTCATAGGCTTGCCGTCCGCGTCGATTTCAAGTTCGTTTGAGTGAGGAATCGAGAAAATGGTCTCGCAAGTCATGGATGTCTGCTGGAACAACTGGCCATAGCTGCCGCGTCCATAGCTGTCCTTCTCCGATGCATAGAACAGAGAGTACTTGTTCAGGTCCATACAAGCTTTCGCAGCCTCTGCAGCAGTCTGATAATCATACTGATACAATGCGATTCTTGCCTTGAATGCCAGTGCGCAGCCCTTGTCCACGCGGGTGCATCCTGCCGTGGCTGAATTATTGTCCAGCGGAAGATGCTCTGCCGCGAAATCGTAATCTTCGTAAATCTGCTTGAGCACTTCTTTCTTGTCGGTCCGGCCCATCAGGAAGGCTTCTTCTGGAGTTATATCCTTCAGGTAGAACGGCACGTCGCCCCACAACGTGATCAGCCGGGCATAGGCATATGCTCTGAAGAACCTGGCTTCTGCGCGGAGCTTGTTCAGGTCGTCCTCTGACATTTTTCCGGACATCTTGTCCAGCGCCTCGAGGATACGGTTCGCCCTGCTCACGTTCTTGTATGAATAGCTCCATGTCTTTTCCACATATATCTGACCTTTGTTGGTGGTAGCGTCGATGGTTCCGGCTGCTACAGGATATATGTTGTTGCGCTGGGCCCAGTCGTCGGTCTGACGGTCCATCGCCAGGTTATGTTCTATTATAAAGAAGGACTCTCTATAAAAATCATTGAGAGAAATGCGAATCTCCTGCGGGGTGGAATACCAGTTCCCGCTTGAGGCTGAAGACAGCGGATTGAGATTCAGGTCAGCGCAGGAAACGACGGAAAGGGTTCCGAGCGCCGCAACGAATATATTTAATAACTTTTTCATACTTCATCAGAATTTAAGATCAAGACCGAATGTCCAGGTTCTTGCGATATAGGTAGATGCGCCGGCCTCCGGATCCCATCCCTTCAGGAAATGGTCGAAGCAGAACGGGTCATCCACATTGAAATAAACGCGGAGTCCTTTCAGATTCACCTTGCTGACAATGGCTTTCGGGAATGTGTAGCCCAAGTTTATGTTCTTGATTCTCAGGAAAGCGCTGTTCATGAGCCACCAGTCGGACATCTTGTAGTTGTTGTATTCACCACCGGTGTAGGAGAGTCTCGGATAACGTGCCTTGAGGTTCTGTTCCTCAGTATTGTACACGCTCCAGTAGTTTCTGCTGCCGTCCGAATTCATCATGACGGAAGGAACCGGGAGCCACTGGTTCTGGAACGCCCTTACCATATCCTCGGTCAGTCTGCTCTTCTGCTTGCCGACTCCGTTGAACAATACGGAAAATGAGATGCCTTTCCATCCGAGGTTGATGTTGCCGCCATAGATGTAGTGCGGGAGTGAACTTCCGAGAATGGTCCTGTCGTGGGTTTCATTGACAATGCCGTCAGGTGTTCCTTCCGGTCCGCTGATATCCATATATTTGATGTCACCAGGTTTTGAAGCCACGAGCTGAGGGCTGCCTGCAACATCGTCTGCAGACTGGAACAAGCCGGCCGCCTTGAGGCCGTACCATGAATTGTACTCCTCACCTTCAGTGATGATGGTGCCGCTGCCGAATACCTGCTTGCCGCCGAGATTTCCCATAATGGACTTGTAGTCAGAGACATTGACACTGATGCCGTAGTTGAAGTCGCCGATGGAGTCGCTCCAGCCGAGTTTGACTTCCCATCCGCGGGTATTCATTGTACCGGCATTGCGGTCAGGTGCAGAATATCCTGTGAATGAAGGGATTGCGACTGCGAGCAGCATATCGGTGGTCTTCTTGTAGTAATAGTCCGCAGTCAAGTCGAGACGGTTGCCGAGGAATGTGGCGTCGATACCGACATCCCAGCTCCAGGTCTTCTCCCAGTGGATATCCTGGTAAGCGTATTCTGTCTGCGCTCCGGACATCACGTAAGTAGGAGCATTGCCCTGAGTGTCATAGACCAATGCCTTGTTGAAGGAGATGTAGGTCTGGTACGGATAGTTGCCGATTCTCTCGTTTCCGAGGCTTCCCACTGATGCACGGAGTTTCAGATGGTCGAGCCAGCCGACATTGCCCATGAACTTCTCATTGGAAATCACCCAACCGAGAGATGCACTCGGGAAGAATCCCCATCTGTGGTCTTTGTGGAAACGTGAAGAAGCGTCGCCGCGGGCATTGAGCTGAAGATAGTAACGACCGTCATAGTTGTACATGATGCGGCCGAAGAATGACCTGTAGGCGTTCTGGTAAGAGCTTCCGCCCACTGTCAGGGAGTTCTTGTTGGCAAGGTCGAGGTACGGGAATGAAGCAATCTCCATATCGTTGGAAGCGGCAGCAAGCGACTCGAACGTGTACATATAGTCCTCGTAGCCGGCCATGACATTCAGGTTATGCTTCTTGGCGATGGTCTTGTCGTAAGTCGCAATCACCTGAGTCTCATAGGTTTTGGACTCCGATCTCGCTTCTGTCAATGAATTGGTCTTGTAGCCTGAAACATATCCGAGGAGTAAGTCGGTATCATATGCGTCATAGACAGGTACAGCCTTGGCCATGTCCTTGGTCTTCGCATATGTGAATGTCGGTGTGAAATTGGCAGTGATGTCGAGTCCTTCTATCGGCTTGTAGCTGAGGGAAATCTTGGCAGTCGCCATAGAATTCTCGCTCTTCTTCTTGCCGCCTTCGCGCCATGCTGCCAGCGTATTGGAGAACGAGCCTTCTTTACCCGGAGCGATACGTCCGTCAGGATAAAGACCGGCATAGATTGAAGGATACATGTTGGCCGCCTTGATCGGGCTTCCAGAGTGAGGGTCCTTCTTTATGGCATGATGGAAAGAGAAGTCCAATGAACCGGACCACTTCTTGCTGAAGTTGATGGTATTGCGGGAACGCAGTGAGAAGCGCTCGTAGTTAAGACCTTTATAAAGGGCGTCAGTATTCTCGTAAGAAGCTGATGTACGGCTCTTTATGGTCTTGTTTCCGTAAGTCATCGTCACATTGTGCTTATGACGCATACTTGCCTTTTTCAATATGGCCGATTTCCAGTCATAGTTAGGGTAAGTAATCGGGTCATAGGCATTGTTCTGCATGTAATTGTCAATGTAATCCTTGGAATATGTATTGTATTCTCCGCCTTCAGGGTTGCCGGAATCATTCCAAGTATATTCATTGTATGTGTTCATATAGTCCAGGACACCTGTCATATATGAAGGCAGTTCGGTAGGAGTGATGGCTGACACCTCTCCGTTGTAGCCGATTTGCAGCTGGCCTTCGGATGCATCCTTGGTAGTGATGAGAATCACTCCGGATGCAGCTCTCGCACCGTAGATGGCAGCGGATGCGGCATCTTTCAGGACTGTGATCTGGCGCACGTCCTCAGTAGGGACCAGGTCCAGACTGCTGACAGCCATACCGTCCACGAGGATGAGCGGGCTGGAATCAGACATTGTGGTGATACCGCGGACTTTGATCGTGGCACTTGCTCCAGGCATACTGCTGGAACGGGTCACGCTCAGTCCAGGGACAACTCCCTGAAGTGACTGGGAGAGCTGGGAAGTACTCTGCTGGCCGATAATCCTGTCATTTACGACACCTACCGCACCGGTGAGGTCCTTCTTCTTTACAGAGCCGTAACCGATCACGACTGTTTCGTCCAGTTCGACTGCATCCGGGTTCATCACCACGTTGAACGGATTGCGGCCGTTCCACACCTCCACTCTGGTGACAAAGCCCATGCATGTGAATTCTATCTTCTGGCCTTCTTTTACGTTTGGCAATGTATAGTTGCCGTCAATGTCGGTAGATGCCCACTTTCCATTGTCCTTGTTCAGAATCATGACTCCGGCAAGAGGACCGGAAGCATCAGTGACAGTTCCTTTCAGTTCGCTCTGAGCGAAAACCCCTACAGGGAGCAGCAATGCTGCCAGAAAGACTAATATCTTGGTTTTCATAATAATGTTATTCTTCGATTGTAAATGTAGCGTGCTCGTCGTATTCCTTCACCTGTTCGCCAGTTTCAGGATTGTTAGGAGTCTGGCCTGAGAAACGGGACTGGCCGCTCGTGTGGGTCTGGTCGATGTACAGTCCCTGGAATTTGGCTCCGTCAAGCCCCAGATGACCGGCTTCCCTGAAACGGAAAGCGAATGTGGTCATGTCGGCTGCTGTGGTGAAGGTTCCTTCAACCGGAATATATGCTCCATTGTTTGAAGGATCGAGGAATGTAGCGGCGAAATTGTATTTTACGACTGCTGAGTATTCCACATCCTGACCTGAAAGTGCCTTGACAGCGGTTTCAGCAAAATCCTGAACCGGAACGGTAGGCAGCCATTCTTCACCTGACTTGTATTCAGTCATCCATCTGGTAGAGCAGGCCGTACCCATCTTGGTGATGAAACGGAACTTGATCTTGGTACCGGCAGGAATGACTTTTCCGCCCATAGTAGCGGTCACGAGCCAGTAATCTCCAGGGATTGTTCCGGAGACATAAGGGTCTCCGCCGCCTTTGGCTCCGACACCACGTTTGCAGACAGCCTTGGACTTGCCGGCAGCAACAGAATATCCTGTCCTCTCCACTGCATAATATTCAAGTTTACCTTCACCTGTACTTGCAGCCACATATTTTCCGTTGGTTCCAGGGAATACAGACTGTTCCTCAGAATCGGCAAACGTCTTCTGAGTTTCGGAAAGCGACTCTTTGAAAGCCCAGTCAGCAAGAATGCCGACGTACTTCTTCTGGTCGATCGCGAAAGTATATGTCTGGTCGCCCTTGATAGCGACATTGACATTGATCTTCCTGCCGCTGATGGTGCTGTTTTCAGGCAGGGTAACTGTCACATTGGTCACTCCCTTTCCTGACGCAGGAGAAATGACGACTCCCTTGTCCTCGCACTCGGCGGTCCACTCTCTTTCGTCCAGCACTGTGAACGTAGTGGTGTTCTCCGTGAACGGCAGCTCCACGAAATTAGGAGTGATGCCCTTAGGAGCCACAGCCTTCTGGTTCAATGTCAATTTGAGCGGAGTGACACCATCTCCGATAAAGCGTACAGTGCCTGTCCTGACAACTGATTTTTCATTCGCGTCATACTTGATATGAAATGTAGTGGCATCGCCATCCACTTCAGTATCAGTAATTCGTGCCCAATAATTGCCTGCATCGTCGGTGCAGTCATTATTGACTCTGTAATACACGTTGGAGAACAGTTTCACGGTTGCAGTACCGCCATCTACCTCCAACGAAAGCGATTTTGTCTCGAGCGTCATATACGGATCAGACGCAGTCTGACAAGAAGCAAGCGCCACAATGGCAGTACTTGCCCAAAACAGCTTGTTAAGATTCATAATTAGGGTTATTAGTAATTGATGTTCTTTGTTTGTTCAAGTGATTTCTCCACAGCATCACAATGTGCCAGATAATGCTGCAGGACGTCGTTCCATTTATAGTAATTGCCTTGTACCGGCGTGAGAGGAAGCGGCAAATCCTTCTCATTCAGCATCATGCGCACGAGAATTTCAGGATTTGCGGCACTTCTGTAGAAGACCAGCTGAAGGTTTGTGCCCATCGGAATGTTCCAGTTCTGCCAATACCGGATTGCCTCTTCAGGACGAGAAGTGGATTTTCCCCAAGTCCCTGAACCGAGATTCGCCATCATTCCGAGCAAGGTGCCGTCGTGTCCGAAACTCAGGTCAATGCCGGTGCGGCCAAGGTCAATGTCGTTCTTCGCTTGTGTCAATATGTGTTTCAATGTCCTGGCTGCCAGTCCTGAACCTCTTCCCTGAGTCACCGGTTCCGGACCTTTCTGCGCATAGTATTTATAGTTCTCGATCTGCGCCATCGAAAGGATTTCCTCTTCCGTGAAGACATCCCACAGAGGGACCTGTCTGTCAAGGCATTGCATCGTACCGGCCATCAGATAGAAGCGGAATTCCAGATCATGCGGGTCGTATTCCGCCGTGATTTTTTCCGGGGAGATGAACAGACGGGACATGAACGCATCCACATCCACGAGAGAGTCTCTGAAGTGCTCATACTTCTCACGCCAGAATCCTCTGCCGCTGATGATGTCGGCGTCGATTTTCAGACGTCCCGGACACACTGTGCCATAAGGATTGAGCTGCTGCAGGAAGGCTCTGGAGTTATCCACTTCATTCCATTTCAGGTCCGGCCTGCGGGAAGTGATACCCTGCACGAGCCCCATCATCGTGGCTGTAGTGCGCAGGACATTGGTCGAGCGCGTCCTCATATACGGCTGTCCTTCAAACACTTCCGGATAATTGTCCACCATCCTCTCTCCGAGCGTCACGGACTGTCTCCATCCCAGCTGGGTGAGGTCCGCTTCCCGGTATTCGATATTCTTGCGGAACGGCTTCAGGCGCTCATACACTGCCTTTCCGAGTCCGGTAAGATTGGACTGCGATTCGGCCAATGCCAATGAGCCGTAAACTGACGCATAGGTGATATTGTCATCCACCTGACGTGCTCCGTGACGGAAGAAGCCATTGATATAGAACGGCTTGTATCCTGCCGGGGCTGCCGGTGACTTCCTGTCCGAGAAGTCTTCCACGTAGTACACGCCTCCGGCCTTCTCAGGAATCTGACGAATCTCGTCCAACGGTGATGCCGGAGCCGGTTTCGCCTTAGGAAGAGAAACCTTGAAAATGGATGGGATACGGTCGGTCTTCTTAGGATTTGTGTTAGTGTTCACATACATCCAGTCCCCCACTATAGCGATGTCTTCCATCTCATTAAGAATCTGGTCCTGAAGTTCATAACGTGCAGAAATCGTTCTGGTATCAGTATCATAAACCCTGATTCTGGAAGGGCGTGACGGATCCTGTATACCCAATCCGAAACAGTAATATATCTTTCCGTCATGCACACATCCGGCCTGGGTAAACCATGTATCGAACGGGAAAACCACCTGGTCTTCAATATCATTGACCCCTAAAATAATTTCCTTTCCTTCAGATAGCGTAGGAACGCGGAATTTGGTCGCAACATACTGGTTCTCATAGGCATGGGCCGTGATCTTTTTGACGGTGCGTTTGCGTGCGGAGAAAACCCACAGCTCATTGCGGGTCCTGTCCACCATCCAGGACGGAGCTCCGAAAATCTTCACATATCCTTCTTCCTCCCAACCGGCGATGTCGAGGGTAATAGTCTGGGCGAGTTCCGATGAAAACTTGCGTCCCTTCCTGGTGATGCTTTCCACGGCGCAGGTCCATTCTGCATCACATCCTACCTTACCGTTGGACACGTAGAGCAGAGGAAAACTTGCCCCCTTCTTGGTCTCCGTTCCGAAACTTGCATTGTTCGCATGATTGTCAGGATGAGACGAAGCCAGGGCGAACGAGGTTATCGGCTCAGGTGCAGCCTTCTGAAAATCAAAGACATTCACATTTCCGCCATCCTCCAGGACGAACACATAGTTGCCCCAGATTTCAAGGCCTTGCTGAGGTCCCGTCTTCCTGTTTTTCTTTATAAATTCATAGCACTCGACATTCTGCTCAGGCTCCACATAAAGCTGAGCCAAAGCGACTGCAGGCAGAATAACGGCCGAAGCCAATGATGTCAAAATGCGTTTCATTACTCGGTTGTCTTTTTGGAATCGATAACTCTGTAAACAATATATGACGTGATCAAAACAGCGATAGAGGCGATGAATGACCACACTATATTCTTGACTGCCATGGTCTTAGGATCTCCGGCAATTATAAGTCCGAGAAGCAGGAGAGCGATTACGCCCAAGGTGATGCAGAAGCAGGAAATCGCCATGAATGAATAACTCTTCACACTCTTCTTCATCTTGGCATCCGGTTCCTTGTCAGCCTCAGGGTCCGTATAATCAGCAATCACCTCATAACCGGGATCTTCCACACCCTTCATGCGAGACCAGATCTCCATGAACGCGAGGATAACCACAGGCAGGACACAACCTGAAATAGACTCTATCAAACTCTGGCTCAGCACCGAAGCAGGAACTGTAAGCTTGGCTGTAATGCCCACTGCCCAAGTAAGTATCATGGCGAAAATCAGCTGCTTGCCGGTAAGCCGCCTTGAGAACAGACCCCAGATCGCAGGAATATAAAGCGGGCACATAATCATAGTCAGAAGCATCACGACCACCTTCTCCGCGCCACCCGCGAAAGGAATCAGCATAGACAGGCCGATAATGACCAGACCGAACACCAATGTAAATATTCTGCCGACCTTAATCAGCTGCTTTTCGTCAGCATTTCTGTTCTTCTCATGATGTTTCCAGATGTCGTAAGTATAGACATTGGCATAAACATTAAGGATGCCTGACACATTGCTGAGCGTAGCGGACAACATCGCTGCGAGCATCATTCCGACCATACCGCTCATCAGCACCATCTTGCTCATGTTAACATAAGCATGCTCGCCGTTGTAAGTCATCGTGGCAGCATCCGCATCGAGCGCAAGACCAGGCTCCATAACTCTGCAAATCATTGTAGGCAAATACCATATGAGCGGAGTAAGGAAATAAAGAATACCTATGAGATATGTACTTTTCTTAGCGTCCTTCCTGGTAGGCACACTGATGTAACGCTGAACGAACGGCCAGTCACCACCGATCATAGCCACGTTCAGGAACACCCAAAGCAGCAGCCACATCCAGGTATAAGTCTCGGAAGTTCCGGAGAAAAATCCCGGTATCTGCGAAGCCCCGTCGATGAATGCGCCGACTCCGCCGACCGCATGAAATGAAAGAGGAATCATGAATATGACCACCGAAATGAGTACGCCGAACTGGATGACATCCGTCATAAGGACCGCCAGGAATCCGCCCACCACGGTATAGACCAATGCTATTGTTCCCAAAATAAGCAGCGCCCACCAGATACTCAGATACCCGGCAGCCGTATCACCAGGAAGTCCGGTCGATGCGAAAATGCTTCCGTCAGGTACTTTTATCAATGCACACATAACCACTGCCACAGCATACAAAGCCACGGCAGTATGTACGGCCCTGGCCACGATACCTGCTATGGTATAGAAACTTACGGAACTGTGACCGAATCTTATGTTCAGAAATTCCCCTGGAGATTTAATCCTCAGACTGCGCCACTTTCCGGATATCCATTTGCCCACAATCAAAGACGCAACTCCCAGACAAAGAGCCACGACTACAGCCACGAGTCCGGATTTGTAAGCCACTCCACCCCACACGACGAACGTGCTGGCAGAGAATATGGTCATATATGAAGATATTCCCGAAAGCCACCATGACGAGTTACGTCCGGCGATAAACATATCCTCAGAACTCTTTATCTTTCGTGACATTACGACACTCACAGCTATAAGTCCGAGGAAATAAGCCAGTATTACTAAATAATCAAGTGTATTCATTATGTGATTCTAAAAGTTTCAATTACTAAATCTTCGCACCTATCTCACGCAACCTCGCCACCAAGGCATTGACCTCAACCTCCTGGACAGCCTTTCCCGAACGGACGCTCATGGCGGCAGCGACTCCGGCGGCCTGGCCCATATCCATACAGCTGGACTGAACCCTGATGGAAGCGAAGGCGGTCTTTCCGGCGCTGATGCAACGGCCTGCGACGATCAGGTCCGGGAAGCCTTCCGAAATCAACGCGCGATACGGCACATAGGCCGGATTTTTCAGGAAAGTAATGTTCTGTGCAGCCCCTTTCGCCACATGTATATCGATAGGATGAGCGCATCTGGAAACGCTGTCCGGGTAATGGAACGAATTGACATATTCCTCTCCGGTAATCGTATGAAGTCCCTGGATTCTTCTGGTTTCCCTAATGCCAGCCTGCGTGGAAACCGCTATCAGCCAACTATTTCTAAACTCCTCCACATTCTCGCGGAGAATCGCCGCCATCCTGAACGCATCCTCTCTGAGCCTGCACTCCGCATAAGAATAATCGCGGTTATCACAAGCATTGGCCCCGGTCCTGGTCATATTCACGGTAACTACTCCAGGCTGCTCCGTAAGACAGAACCACGGTCCGCCGAACTCAGGAATCTGAAGCTTGTCCTGAAGCGCCAAAAGTTTCTCGCGCACCGGAAGGCAATGACAGTTCTGCCCCTGTTTGTTATGATGGACAGCATCCTGCATCATCGGAGTCGAAGTATCCACGCCGCCCAAGATAAAATAGGAAGAAAGCGGCTGCAAAGGGCCTTCCTGCGCCTGCATCGGCACCCCAGCCATCGCCGCCAGATCCGCATCCCCCGTACAGTCGATGAAAACCTTCGCTGAAAGCGCTTCCGCACCATTTTTATTGTCAATGATTATGTGCGTAATCTTGTTCCCGTCTTTTACACATCCCGTCAGATAAGAATGCATGTAAATATCCACTCCAGCCTCAAGTATCATCCTCTGTGCCACGAGCTTATAATGCTCCGGCTCGAAAGCGACATTAGCCAACGGACTTTCGATTTCCGCTCCTCCTGCTTTCTGGAGCCTGTTCACGAACTCCCATGGAATACCCCCCGTCACAAGAGCTCCGTTATATGAAAAAACACTTATCGGATTTACGAATCCGGCCGTGGCCATTCCGCCGAAAAAACCATATTGTTCTACAATGGCAGTCTTGGCTCCTTCACGTGCGGCAGCGATGGCTGCTATGAATCCGGCAGGACCTCCGCCGCAAACGACAACATCGTAATCACCAGCTAATTTAGCTGATTTAGAGATAGTTATGAATTTGTTAGAATCCATTTTAATGTGGTATTATTTCTTTGAATCGATTCAAAGACACTACAAAGGTATAAACTTTTTTTGAATCGGTTCAAATTTTTCTGATTTTTTTCTATTTTTTTCATATATTTGTACATAGCTTAGCAAACGCGAAACACCGCTTTTAAGTAAGATATCAGCCCTAAGAACAGCAAGTTGCGGAGATATTATGGAAAAATATACTATTAAAGATATAGCACGCGAAGCGGGCGTGTCAGTCGGCCTGGTGTCGATGACATTGAACGGAAAAAGCGGCGTAAACCCGAAGACAGCGGAAGCGATAATGAAAGTCGTGAAACGGCTGAACTATACGCCGAACAAGACGGCCTCGGCTCTCCGCTCAGGATACAAAAAGACCATCGGAGTCATCACACCCGATTTGTCAAACCATTATTTCTCGGTGATTTCCAGGAACATAGAGAATATCGCCTACGAAAACGGATATACAGTCCTCTTCGGAAGTTCGGACGACCGCACAGATAAAATAGGAAAACTGATCGAGACCTTCCGCGCAGATGGCGTAGGCGGCATCCTGATAAGTCCATGCGACGGATGCGAAGAGGAAATCCGCAAAGCCATGGCCGCCGGAATAAAAGTCGTCCTCATGAACCGAGAAATGGAAGTCGAAGATGTCGGAAAGGTAATGCTGGATAACGACAAGGCCGTCAGGATAGGCATCAAACATCTGATGGACAACGGCTACAGACATATCGAAATGTTCTCCAACCTGGTAAATATCTCCACACTGAAAATCAGGGAGCACAGTTACATAAACAGGATGAATGAACTGGGACTGAGTGATATTGCCAAGGTCACTTATGTGGATGAAAACGACACTGCGGCCCTCGACAATGCTCTGAAGGCAGCCATAGAAAGAGGCACCGATGCCATATTTGTCCCAAGGGGCTACCTCGCCTTGCATCTATGCAGTTCCGCAAAACGCCTGGGGCTTCATATTCCTCAAGATCTTGCGATAATCGGATTCGACGGCGGCGACACCTACAGAATCGTCACGCCTACCATTACCCAGCTGACACAGAGCACTAAAGAGACCGCTGTGGATGCTTTCAACATGCTGGTAGACATGATACAAAACAACAATCCCGGCCAGGATATTCACCTGGAACCGGGACTTGAAATCGGGGAATCGAGTTCTCCCGTTATTTTGCGAAACGGCCGGTAGGTTTCCACTTGCCGTAAATTTCACTTACATTCCCGGCTGTTATGAAGGCATCTATGTTGTTGTCCTTTATATAGCTCATGAGCGATGCGAATTCATCCGTGGCGAGAATAGCCTCGATTTCCATGTGCTTCTGCAATGTATATCCACCTTTAAGTTCATACAGGCTGCAACCTCTTTTCAGCGTTTCGATGATATACTTCCTGATCCGCTCGTGATCATCCGTAATCAGGCAGACCCTCTTTTTTCGGTTCAATGTCGCTGTATAGTAATCGATTACGATGCCATTAAGCCATGTTCCTATAAGTCCTGTAACGACAAGTCTGAATGGGTTTATCGCAAACGCAGAGCAGCAGATACATGCTCCGGCGATAGTCACGGAAGCACCGATATCGAAATGAAGATATTTGTTCACAATCTTGGCAAGAATATCGAGTCCCCCCGTGGAAGCATTGATATTGAACAAGATAGCTTGCGAAATACTAAGTATCAGAATAAAGCAGAGAAGATCCATCCACAAACTTCCCATTACAGTGGTCTCACCGGGTGCAATAAGAGCCTCGTATGGCATAATCCTGCTGACAATTTCCGTGAATGGTCCGAGAACCATGGCCGTATACACGGTTTTTGCCCCGAATTCATGATCTATAAGCAACCACGCCAGCACCAGCAAAATCGCATTTATTATAGTGATGAGGAATGAAACTTTCACTACCATCCCGAATTTGGCAAAAACACCGGAAAGCACGATGGAAAGTCCCGTCACAGAACCTACCACGAGGTTACTCGGCAAAAGAAAATAATAAATGGCAGTCGCTGCCACGAACATAGCGACATTCATCAGCAGAAATTCTTTCCAGAACTTCCATGTCTTAAAAATATTCAGAAGTGACATCAATGATTTGGTGTCACAGAGTTTGTTGGTTACCATTTTTTACGTGTTATCTCCGCAAAGATAGGCCATTTATCCAGAATTACAACGTTTTTACACTTCTTTCGTGACAAAACTGAATTCACAGCCGCAATACAGCTGATTGTAAAAGCCATGCGTCCTGATAATTTCGTTGCGTCTTTCCTGTAATCCACCCTTTCTCCAGTTCATGTCCCACCAGGTAACGTCCGGGAATATGCTGCACGCATAGGTGCCGGCAGCATTGACCTGAACAAGATCCTTCCAGCGGGATGAGGCGAGGGTGGTGGTCAGCACGTCGAACCCGTGCTCGTGCGCGTAACGGGCGGCTCTTTCGAGGCGGAAGCGGAAGCATTGGGAGCAACGGGCGCCTCTTTCGGGCTCGCGTTCCAGCCCCTTTGCGATGCGGCGCCACTCATCATGGTCGTAGCTATCATTGACTATTTCCAGACCGGTTTCGGCGGCGTAGCGTATGCATTCGTTTTCGCGGTGGAGGTATTCTTCATAGGGAAAAATATTGGAATTACTGTAAAATATAACAGGCTTAAAGCCATGATTTACAAGGCATTCCACAATAGCAGAAGAGCATGGAGCACAGCACGCATGCAGCAAGATGCGAGTGCCCGGAGGGTTAATCTCCAACGTATGATTTTTCTTTCCCATGACGCAAATTTAACCATATTTAGGGATTGCCGGAAATTTTTCAGCGCCGTACCTTTGCATCGTTGGATTGAGATTATAGCCATATAGTTAAAGTGAATCCTTTTTGATTGTTGTAAAAAGCGGTCTCCTGTGAAGGACAGCCGCTTTTAGCTTTTTTGCCGGCACAATCCAACGTATGAGTATTATTAGTATATTTGTGACGCAAAGGATTATGACAATGAAAGACATACACACGGGAAAACTACTTTCCGCCTCTATGAAAATGGCTGAACTTCCTGACATCGACTCCGGACTTCTTGGCGTCATGAGACGTCTTGGCATCCGCTTCGGATTCGGAGAGCGCACAGTCAGTGAGGTTTGCGCCGAAAATAAGATCAACCCGAATACTCTGCTGCTGATCTGCAAGATATACATATCTGACAACTATGTACCTTCTGAAGAAGAACTGTCCAAGAACAGCATCGGGGACATCGTGACTTATTTGCATAATTCCCACGATTTCTATACCGGCAACGCCTTGGCGAATTTGGAAAACGACGTAAAAGCCATGGCCGACACGCTCGACGAGAAGCACAGAAAAATCATAATGAAGTTCTATTCGGAATACAAAGCTGAGATTCTGAAGCATTTCGAATACGAGGAAAAAACCGTTTTCCCTTATATCATGACACTCGAGAACGGCGCTGCGGACTCGAACGGTTATAACATAGACAAGTACGAAGAAATCCATTCAGATATCGACGAGAAGCTGAATGATTTGAAGAGCATCGTCATGAAATACATGCCGTCCACATGCGATGACAACTTGATACAGAATGTATTGGCAAGACTCTATGCTTTCGAGCATGACATTTCCAAACATACATTCATAGAGGACGGCATCTTGATTCCGATGATAGCCTCCAAAGAAAGAGAACTCAGGGAATCCGGAAAAATAAACGAACGATGAACGGACAGACAATAAAAAGGGTATTGATTTTAGAGCCTTCGGTAATCATAGCGGAAGGACTCAAACATGTCGTGGACGACCTCGCGGGATTCGACGTCTGCGGCATGATAACCGAGCTGGAAGGAGGGCTGGAATCGACACTGGAGGCCTATGACACCGACATCATAATCGCCGACCCCGCCATCGCCGACATCCGGAGCCGCCCTGGACTGCACGAGACCATTAAAAATCTCACAGGTGTTCCTGTGCTGGCGATCCTGACTTCCGCCACCGATGCCGGCTTCACCCAAGACTACGAAGGACAGATCTACCTGTCGGACAAGACCGACGAGGTCGAGCAAAAGATTTCCGCTGCTGTCAGTGTCAATGCCAATGAAACCCGCGGTGAGGGCGAGGAGCTTTCAGCAAGAGAAAAAGAGATTCTCGTATGCGTGGCCAAAGGCATGCTGAACAAGGAGATAGCAGACCATTACAACATTTCGATATATACTGTGATAACTCACAGAAAGAACATAACAAGAAAAACAGGCATAAAGACAGTGGCTGGTCTGACGGTATATGCACTGCTCAACAACCTGATAGACATGAATTCCATGGAATAAAACGACAAGGAGGACGGATTATGAAATTGTCGGATCTGAAAACTGGAGAACAGGGCGTCATAGTAAAGGTAAACGGACATGGAAGTTTCCGTAAACGACTGATAGAGATGGGTTTCATCTCAGGAAAGAAAGTCACGGTCGTACTCAACGCTCCGCTTCGTGATCCTATAGAATATGAAATCTTGGGATACAAACTTTCGCTGCGCCGGAGCGAAGCTGACCAGATAGAGGTAATCGGAGAAAAAGAAGCCAAGGAGGTCATGAAACAGGACCATGCCTTCGATACTATTTATGCTGACGACAGCGACGATGACTGGTCACTCAACAAGATGATGGCCAAGCTCGCCGAAGAACGCGGCCATGTAATCCGCGTAGCTCTCGTGGGTAATCCGAATTGTGGAAAAACTTCACTTTTCAACATCGCCTCCGGTTCACATGAACATGTCGGAAATTACAGCGGCGTGACTGTGGACGCGAAAGAGGGACGCTTCGAATACAAAGGCTACAAGTTCGTACTCGTGGACCTTCCGGGCACCTACTCACTTTCAGCCTATAGCCCAGAGGAACTCTACGTCAGGAAGAACCTCATCGAAAATGTACCTGACGTCGTCATAAATGTCGTGGACGCCTCCAACATCGAGCGTAACCTTTATCTGACTGCCCAAGTAATCGACATGAACCTGCGCGTAGTCATGGCGCTGAATATGTACGATGAGTTGAAAGACAAGGGTGACGAGCTGGATATCAAGCAGTTGGGTTATCTGTTAGGTATGCCGATATGCCCTACCGTCAGCCGTGACGGCACAGGAATCCATGAACTTTTCGACACTGTCATAAAGATTTACACCCAGAGCGATCCGAAACTGGCCAGACATATTCACATAAACCATGGCGTGGAACTGGAAAAGAGCATTGACAGAATCAAACTTTTACTCCAGGAAAACAAGTCACTCAGAGATAAATACTCTACCAGGTATCTGGCCATCAAATACTTGGAAGATGACAAGGACATAGAAAAAATCATTGACACACTCCCTGAAAGGAACGAGATCATCGCGGCGAGGGTGGAAGAGGAGCGGCGAATCAAGGAGCTGATGCACACCAACACGGAATCCGCGATAGTGGACGCCAAATACGCTTTCATTCAGGGGGCATTGGCAGAAACCTACAAGCCGCACATGGACGCGGTCCCGAGAAAAACCATCACCGACAAGATCGACGCGGTGGTCACGAACCGGCTGCTTGCGTTCCCGATTTTCATCGCGATCCTGTACCTGATTTTCCAGACAACCTTCGCGGTCGGGGACTATCCGATGCAATGGATTGACTGGTTCGTGGGCAAATTCGGCGAATTCGTGGCAAGCGTCATGGCGGACGGATGGCTGAAAGATCTCGTGGTCGACGGCATCATTTCAGGAGTAGGCAGCGTCCTCGTATTCCTGCCTAACATATTGATACTCTACTTCTTCATATCCATAATGGAGGACTCCGGCTACATGTCCCGCGCGGCTTTCATCGTGGATAAGCTGATGCACAAAATCGGTCTCCACGGCAAGTCTTTCATCCCTATGGTCATGGGATTCGGCTGCAACGTGCCTGCCATCATGGCCACGCGCGCGATTGAAAGCAGGAAGAGCCGCATGATCACCATCGCCATCATCCCGTTCATGTCATGCGCCGGCAGACTGCCGATTTTCGTATTGCTCGCCGGGGCGTTTTTCCCTCAGAATGCGGCACTTGCGCTGCTTGGAATCTACCTCCTCGGCATCGTCTTGGCGATTATTTCGGCTATCGTCCTCAGCAAATTCGTGAAAGATGACGACCTTCCGTTCGTAATGGAACTTCCGCCTTACCGCATCCCGACCGCCAAAGCCATCTGGCGCCACACCTGGGAGAAAGGCCAGCAGTACCTGCAAAAAATGGCCACCACCATCCTCCTGTGCTCGGTAATCATCTGGTTCCTCGGCTATTTCCCTAAGAATCAGGAGCTTGTCGCCGCCCAGGAAGAGTATGCCGAAATGACTTCGGGTAAGGTCAATGCCGGTGTTTCTCCGGATAAGGCGACGCTGGATGTCCTGTCTACGAGGATAGATTCGCTCTACGCTTATCAGCAGGAGAATTCTTATATCGGCCAGCTGGGACACTTGGTCTCCCCTGCCCTGGAACCGCTCGGTTTCAACTGGAAAATGGACGTGGGCCTTCTTACCGGTATAGCTGCCAAAGAGTTGGTAGTCAGCACACTCGGTGTAATGTATTCCGAAGGTGCGAAGGTATCTGACGGGGAAGATCTTAGCGAAGACACTCAGCTGCAAAGTGCATTAATAAAGGACATCACACCCGCAGCTGCAATGTCCTTCATGGTATTCATTCTATTGTATTTCCCTTGCATAGCAACCTTTGTAGCCATTAAGAATGAAACTGGCAAATGGCGCTGGGCCATAGCTTGTTGCGCCTATACAATGGTTGTCGCCTGGTTAATGGCATTTATTGTATACCATATTTTTTAAGAATCTTGACAATAGGTTTCTTTACTGATTCCGCCCAACGGGTATAACCGTTGTTGCCAGGGTGTACGCCGTCGATACTGCTGTCATGGACAGGATCGGTAGCATTGGTGCAATCTATGTAATAGACATCCTTATACTTCTTGCATGCGATGTGCATGAGGCTGTCGGCCATATCCATCTTGGCCTGCTCTGCCTTGTCCACCGACTGGTCGAAGTTTCTCTTCTCTCTATAGATAGTATGCTGGAAGATAAGCGGTTTGCCAGGGTGAGCCGCCTGAAGTTTCTCGATGAACGGGAAGAGTCTTTCCTTAATCTGCTCCGGTGTAGGATTAGAGAACGAATCGAAAATGAAGGCGTCCACATCCGCATCCACGAGAGCATCAGCGAAGTATGACTGCATCTTGCAGTTTCCGCTGCAACCGAGGCTAAGGAGCTGGATACCAGTCATTCTGGTAAACTGTGCAGGGTATGTCATACCTGCTCTTCCTGTGCTGGTACCATGTGTATAGCTGGAGCCGAAGATACCGACGCGATGTCTGAACGGAGCCTCTCCCTTTACCAGGGTGGCGCCTTCCTCAACACCGATTTTCACGGAGTACTCTTCACTGAACAGAGGCAGATACAAGAGACACTCTTTCTCTTCTTTGTTCATATTCTTGACCAGCACGGTGTTATAGCCGTTGTCCTTATTGTTGGGTGCGCAGCCTGCACCGGCCCACAACCATTTGCCGTCTTTCTTTATGTAAAGGTCATATCCTCTCGATGTGAACGGACAGCTGTTGATGCCATAGCCTGCGTAACCGAATTCTGTCTTTACGGAAATAACAGAAGAGTTAGTCTTGAAAACGACAGCGATTCCGGAAGATTGGCGGACCTGAAGGTTCTCGCTCTTCGTAAAGCCCTTATACTTTACGGTATCCACGCGGTGGTAAGGGTTAGGAGTGTCCGGAAACAATTTTCCGATAAGTGTAAGGTCAGATGCCTCAGTAAATGCGAACTTCACATTTTTGGGTGTCTGCGCGAAGGAAACTGTTCCCAAGCACAGAAATGCAGCAGCCAATGCTGCTACGACAATACGATTTTTCATATCTTGATGTTTTGATGAAATAACCTGTTTCAGTTCTCGTCGTTTTGTGTTGCTTTGCAAAATTACAGAATATTCGTCGGAAATCATGTCATTTATGCGTATTTTTGTCGTCGCAAATGTTCGGATCAATGTTTCCGTGCAGGAATGCAATGACAGATGAGCCTATACTCGTATTTTAGGATAAGCAAGCCATCAGCATATAAAGTAGCTGATGCAGAAATAGATACAACATACAAAAAACTTCGGAACCGTACATTCTGGGGAGCTACAGCGTCATATAGTCTTTATTATGTCTGCCGAATGACCCTCAGCGTCGTGAAGCAGCCTCTCATAGACGGAGGTGTTCTCACTGCAGGTCAGCTTGGACTTATAGGCTCCGCCCTTCTCTTCGTTTACGCACTCGGAAAGTTTACCAACGGATTTATCGCCGATTATTGCAACATCCGCAGATTCATGGCTGTAGGTCTTTTCATCTCCGCCATCGTAAACCTGGTAATGGGGGCATTCGGACTTTTCTCTTCATTGGCAGGGATAGGCAGCGCAGTGATTTTCGTGGCCTTTTTCCTTCTGTGGGGAATCAACGGATGGGTGCAGTCCATGGGTGCACCTCCGGGCATCATTAACCTTTCCAGATGGTTTCCGCTCTCCAAAAGGGGTACGTATTATAGTATTTTCAGCGCAACCCCATATTTGGGCAAGTTCCTGACATTCATATTGATAGGTGTCACAGTAGGAGCTTTCGGATGGGAATGGGGCTTCATTTTCGCCGCCATAGCAGGTATCATCGGAGGAATAATCGTGCTTGTCTTCGTTTCCGATACGCCTGAGAGCAAGGGACTTCCTTCCGTCCAGCAGCTTTCCGGAGAAAAGCCGAAAAAGGCTGATTCGATGCCGACTAAAGAGTTACAGAAAATCGTGCTCAGGCATCCCGGAATCTGGATAATCGCGCTGTCAAGCGCATTTGTATATATAACTCAGTATGCCATAAGTGGTTGGGGTGTCTTATTCCTTCAGAAGGCACGTGATTTTTCACTTCCCGAGGCGACGCAGATTATCGCGTTTTCAGAGGCGTTCGGTGTCGCCGGAACTATTTTCGCCGGCTGGCTCTCCGATACCGTATTCAAGGGGAATCGCGTGAAGCCAGTCCTGCTTTCTGGCATTCTGTGTATGATTTCGCTGATTCTTTTCCTATTTACGAAAGGCGGTTACATGATGAACATCATCTATGTTTCGTTCTTCAGTCTGTTCATAGGTGTTCTTTACTGCGTGGTGGCAGGTCTGATGGCAGTGGATATAGTTCCGCGAAAGGCGACCGGAGCCGCTCTCGGAATCGTAGGTATTTCCAGTTATGTGGCTGCTGCTGTGCAAGATATCGTCAGCGGGTATCTGATACAAGGGGCTTCAGCCGTTTCAGCGTCAGCCCCATCGTCAGATGTCTATGACTTCACCCCAGCCGCTATTTTCTGGATTTCAGCCTGCCTATTGTCCTTCGTGCTGCCGGTTCTAGGCTGGAAGAGGATGAAGGTGCAGGTCGCCGGGGAGTAAGTAAGAATTAATCAATGCCGTGGAGTTCGATGCCGTCGGCGTCCCAATCCATTGTTTCCTCGTCAGGTTCATTGAACGGCTGCAGGAACGGATTGTGAGTTCTTTCATTCGCAATGCTGGTATTGTGTCCATGTCCAGGGAACACCGTCACGTCGCCAGGCAAACCCATGACCTTATCCATCAGTGAGACAATCAGTTTGTCATAGTCACCACCGATTTGGTCAGTTCTTCCTATGCTTCCAGCGAAAAGTGTGTCTCCTGTGAAAATAACCTTTTCTTTTTCGTCATAGAAGCATACACAGCCGGGAGTATGACCAGGCGTGGTTATCACTTTAAATTCTGTGTTTCCGAATTTAATTACCTGTCCGTCTTCCAGTGGCTTTGTCTGGAATGAGGCATCCGGTTCCCTAAGTCCGAATTTAGAACCGAAGTTATTGGCCAACATGAAGTTGTCTTCCTGATTCATGTATACCGGTATGCCATACTTGTCAGCGCATTCCTTAACGCCGAAGATATGGTCGAAGTGTGCATGTGTCAGCAGAATCATCACCGGCTTCACGCCTTTTTCCTGAATTTTATTATACAATGCCGATGCCTCGCCCTCATTATAAAAGCCAGGGTCAATGATTGCTGCATCATTGGTCTCATCCCATACGAGGGAACAGTTCTCCTGAAACATGTTGAACTGGAATGTAAGTATTTTAAGCATATTTTTTCATTTCTTGTTACTGCAAAGATATCAAGAATCTGTATATTTCTTTGTACTTTTGCAAATCATATTAAGAAATCTTGTAATGCACATCGGAATAGCAGGAAATATAGGCAGCGGCAAAACGACATTGACCCGCATGCTGGCAGAACATTATGGCTGGACCCCAAAATTCGAGGCGGTCACATACAACCCATATCTGGAGGATTACTATAAGGATATCAAGAGGTGGTCGTTCAATCTGGAGGTTTATTTCCTGACCCAAAGGTTTAAGGATGTCTTGGAAATCGCTAATTCCGAGGATGTTATAATTCAGGACAGAACTATTTTCGAGGGTGTCAATATTTTCGTGGCCAACAACAAGGCGATGGGGAATCTCACTGACCGTGACTACGATACGTACATGGATTTGTTCCGTCTGATGATGTCTCTGGTAAAGGCTCCTGATCTCCTTATTTATCTGCGTTCTTCTGTTCCGCATCTGGTGGCGCAGATTCAGAAGCGTGGCAGAGAATATGAAAAAGGCATTGAACTGGATTATCTCGAGGGCCTGAACGAAAGGTACGAAAAATGGATTTCCGAATACCCGGGCAAGGTTCTTACGATCGATGCCGACGGCCTGGATTTCCAGAATCGCCCCGAAGATTTCGCCACCATCACAGACAAGATCGACTCCGAGCTCTACGGTCTGTTTTAGCCTGGCTCGACTGCAACTTGCTTAACAGACCGCCGACGATCGGCTTGCGTGACATTTTTTCGTTTCACTCCGGTGGTCGGCTATAGAGTCATCGTTATGGGCAGATTTTGGACAACCTGGAAGGTGGTAAAAGGAATATCTCCCTATATATCAATTCGTTGCGATAAAACACATCTGCCAGGTCCTATGAAAAAACATACAACCTGGCAGGTGTTTAGCCTTCCATAATAAGGCATAACTGATTGTCTACCAGAGTGTTATAGCGCCAAACAAGAGCATAATCACCCGCCAAGTAGTCTGACATATATTCGCAATATCCGTCAAGTAGACGAAAATATAGTCGATATTCGTGTAGTATCCGATATAGTCATGCTTGTCGTGGCTGCCGGCGTCGGTCGGCGCCCAATCGCTCAGGTGCTCCGCAATTCGCTCTCCGGGCATCCGCCGACGATCGGCCTGCGTGACATTTTTCGTTTCACTCCGGTGGTCTACTATAGAGTCATCGTTATGGGCAGATTTTGGACAACCTGGCAGGTTGTAAAATGGTTAACTCCTTAAATATCAAAGCATTGCGATAGAACACACCTGCCAGGTCCTATGAAAAAACATACAACCTGACAGGTGTTCAGCCTTCTATAATAAGGCATAACTAATTGTCTACAAGAGTGTTATAGCGCCCAACAAAAGCATAATCACCCGCCAAGTAGTCTGACATATATTTGTAACATCCGACGACTATATAGGAAACATGACGACACCTGCATCATATTTGACATAAGCGTAAGAAGTCCGGACGATACCCGTTCACTTTTGACAAGTGACGACAACCATATACACGAAGACAATAAACGAGGGCACAAATCAGGCGGAGCAGCCCCCGGCTGAGCTGCGCAGCCTGATTTGAGCAGATGGCTGGCGTTTTTGCCAGCTGCGGTGCCTGCAGTAACAGGTTTCAGTTCACAGCAACTGTCGAAGAAGATCCCTGTCAAGACCTGTAACTCTACCAAGAGTTGGAATCGATAAACCATAACGCTTCCGCAGCATTGACGCTAACGAAATTTTATTCTCTATCGACATCATAGATATACTCTTCTTGTGGAAAACTTTTTCAATAAGCGTATCCCTTGAGGCAAGAATCTCTTTATCAGAATATTTGCATTTCGAGAGAATCCCGGTGTCCGCCTCGATCATTGCATCATTGTTTTTAGAAAGATAATACAACAACTGCGAAGGCCGGCCGAACATTTTCTCTACTTTTTCATAATCGGTATAGTCTCCGGGGAAAATCATCCCGCTCCTATCAATATGCCAATCATTCAAAAACACACAATGACTATTCGTGAGTTTTCTCAATCTTTCACGAGTTATTGTACTGATTGACTGTAGATTCTCGTTGCAAAAGATTCGATTTCCAAAATACAGACAGGCAGAGCTCCATCGATATTCCGTAGGCGAAATAGTAATTCCTGCCGCAATCGGGTTCCTCAAGACATATGCAATCGCCGAGAAGGTATATTCAGGGTTATCCAAAACTTTGGATCCGATGTCAGCTCCAGTCAAATTCCGTTCTTGGCCATATTTTGATCTAAGGTAATTCCCTATCTGCAACTTGTAATGTCTCATAAATTTAAGCCCGTCCCGTTCTGTGCAGGCTAGAATGAAATGAACGTGGTTACTCATAAGACAAAAGGCCAAGATTTCAACTTCGGGATACTTAACCTTAGATATGGCAATAGCATTCATTCCTCTGATGTAGTCTTCATCGGAAGAGAATATCAGGCTTTTCTTAAGCCCGTTTGTACAAAAATGGTAAAGCATAGTTTAATAGTGTTTTTGTTATGCAAAGTACGGCATAAGAATCCGTTTTCAGAAAATGAACACGGATTATTTTCAAAAACGCCACCACACGCATTCCTAGAGCATATTTTTAACACTCCACGAGAGGAATTTTAACGTAAAAATCTTATATTTTTCACAAAAAGTTGGGTCGTCATGATTATCCTGGTTGCCAGCGTTTAGTGACCACGGCCAGGTGCCTGACAGCATTCTTGTCGTGGCTGCCGGCGTGACATTTATTCGTTTCACTCCGGTGGCCGATAATGGAATCATCGTTATGGACAGATTTCGGACAACCTGGCGGGTGAAAATCTGGTTTTTCCCCATGATTCTGTGGAGACATTCCAGTTCAAGGTCGAAATATTCCACTTCACGGATTTTTTCCTTTGCTTTCAGTATCATTATTATTAACTTCACTAAAGTATCAGTGATTGTAATCATGATTTGTTGCGACATGAGAACAAACTTTCTCGATTTTGATGCAACATATCATATAGAAGCTGCATCAAAATATAAGTGGAAGGATATATATATAAATTAAAGCCATATGACCAAAAGAATTGTAACAGGCCTGTTAGGCGTTATCTTCACTTTCCTGTTGCTGACAGGATGTTCCAAGTATAATGATTATGGGACATTGACAGTGAAATTTTTGAATCCTGATAATGACACTCGCGTCTTAGTTTATCCCTACATGACGGACTATAACGAGCTGCCTCCAATCGAAGTAGCCTATGTCAATATCAATAAGAAATCTGTTTCTTTTAAACTGGCGGAAGGGAATTACGTAGTAATATGCAAATACAGCTCCGGTTTAGATCAGAAACAAAGCGTTCAAATCCGTTCCGGAAAAAGTGTAACCCTTGAATCAAATTCAAAAGATCTCAAGAGAAAATAAACATAGAACAGGCGTTTATCGACGACCATCATCAAGATTAGACAAGCGCCTGTCCTTTTTGTAGCCCAGAAGTTATGCTATCATACATAACCGACGAATCGTGGGTAACATTGTGAAATGGTAAGTCATATTTTTATAGAAATCTTTCGGTCTACGAACCTTTATTTGTATTTGAGTATACTTTGTTATAAGTTTGCATCAAAAGTGTTAACCTTAATGGTCCGGCTTGTAGTTAGAAACACTCAGTTTTAACGAGGCCAAAGCGAGACCGTAATGGATTATACGTTAGTTATTTTGTATTATTATGAAATCGATCGTAAGGTGTTGTTTTATTGCAGCGTTGTTGTGCTTTACAATGACGGTTTCGGCGAAGACATTTCCTGATAATAAAATTGTTTTCCAGAGCGGCTATGGATATTCATGGAGATTAAACGATGGTGATTCCAATAAAGATGGTTTCAGCATGGTCCAGTCTCTTTACTATATGCCTTTTCACCGCTGGGGCTTCGGTGTAAATTTCGGCATAAATAAAAACCGTAAGAATGAATGGGATGATCTATGGGTTTATAAATATAATACTACATTCGTTGGACCATCTGTGGTGTTTTTCCCAGTAAGGAATGACCGACATGATGTTTATATTTCAGCCGGTGTAAATTATGTTCATTTAAACACAACATCACTTTCAAGACAATATAACCCCGAGACTGATCTTCAGCGGCATGTGTGGGATTCTTGGAACTCGAATATGGTGGCACCGAATTTCTCTGTAGGGTACTCTTACAAGATCTGTAAAGGTATCGGTATCGGTGTTAAGGCGAATGGAATGTATCGCTATAAAATGCAGATTTCAGGACTGATAAATCTGACAATCTCATTATGAGTTTTATCGAAAGCCATAGATTATGTTACAAAGTCTATGGCTTTCGATGTTATTTCAGGAATTGACCATGTTAAAGAATAAACTTAAGACTAATATTTATCTCGACAACCTACTACGTCAAGCTATGATTCTCGGAATGACGTGCGTGTATGGCATTGTGTTCTTGATTCTTGTGGATGGTTGGTATTCGGACTATGATATAGCCGACACGATACATGTCCTGCCGGGTGGTCTTTTAGGGAGAATTCTTTGCATGATTGTTCTGTCTGAAATATCCATGCTGTTTGCAGATTTACTGTATTGTTTAATCCGTAAGCACCGTCACAAAGTCTTATTCTTGATGTCCGTTGTCATCTCTCAGGCTATATTGAATTTTATAATCTGCAATTTAATCGCGACTTGGTATGAGAAAATCCTGTCAGATAATGACATCTACTGGAGATTCATGTTTACCGATTTCGTCGTGGTATCTATCGCTTCGCTTATGTATATTGTGCTTCAGTATAGTGTAAGATATAAAAAGGAACGGGAACTAAGAATCCTTACAGAGATTAATGAGGAAAAGGTAAACAACGCTCTCTTACGGGAAAAATTGGAGAAACTGTCAAACCAGGCGGATACTCATTTTATATTCAATTGTTTAGGTACTTTGCAAGAACTTGTGCGGGAGAAATCTGATCAGACAGAACAGTTCATAACGTCTTTCACGAATATGTACAGATACATGTTGGATGCTGGCAGGCAGCGACAGACTACCCTGGAAGACGAATTAATATTTCTGGAACATTATTCATACTTGGTACATGTTAGATATCCCGAGGTGGAAATCAGTGTCGATTATGAAAAAGGTATGCTGAAAGAAGGGTATACATTCCCGATGACCATCCAGACTCTCGTAAAGAATGCCATCAAGCATAATGCACACAGTAGGACCAACATTCTAAAAATACAAGTAGATATAAAAGGCCATAACATAATAGTGACCAACAATCTGATTCCAATGTCAAGTACTAAAGAGAGCACTGGTGTGGGGTTGGAGAATTTGAAAGAGAGGTTTGCGTTGTTAACTCACAAGGAACTTAAAATAACCAGGACTGCAGATATGTATTCAGTGTCAGTCCCTATTCTTTATCTGGAGGATATCGATTATGAATGTCTTGATAATTGAAGATGAACCGATTCTCGCAAAAGCTCTTGAAAGAGAACTGAGGCCGCTCCTCCCGAATATGAATCTGTCCGTTACGAATTCTAAAGCGGAGACAATAGATTTTCTCAATAATAATCCTGAGCAAGATATCATCTTTTCTGATATCAGGCTTTCCGACGGATTGTCATTTGAGATATTTGATCACGTGACCACATCTGCGAGCATCATATTCACGACCGCTTATAACGAATACTCTATCAGGGCTTTCGATTACAACTGCATCGGGTATATTCTGAAGCCTGTACGTGAAGAACAATTGAAAAAAGTGCTTGATAAATTATCGTTCTATTCAAATAGCCAATCGCGTATTGTTGAACTGAAGGACGGAATTAAATATCGTAGAAAGATTATTCTGAATAAAGTTCGCGAAACTGCCATCTGTAATGTGGATGAGATTGCCTGTTTTTACACAGAATATGGTTCCAGCAAGGTTTATCTGAGAGATGGTTCATGGGCTACGACTGAAGATTCGTTGCTGAAAGTAATGCAAAGCCTCGATCCTAATGTGTTTTGTCGGGTAAATCGACAGACGATAATCAACATAAATTATATCGACAAAATTCTGCATCCTAAAGTAAAAGAATACAAGATAATATTGGTCCCGCCGTATCAGAATTACAGAATCAAGCTGTCCAACAGCAAGAACGCAGATCTGATGAGAAAGATAGAGTCCATGCTCGAGTGAATGTTATTATAATTTTGTAACTTTGTTCGCGTGAGATACAAAATGTATCGAGAATAACAATCGTGCAGAATTAAATGACAGGAGACGCTACAGTAGTTAAAAATGCGGGCAGCCACTTCATGCTGTCCATGTTGCCGGAATGGAAACCATTTCCGGCAGTCTTGAAGGGTCGTATCCGTTTGAAGGCCAATGATTCTACAAATCCTGTGGCGGTCGGTGACAGGGTCCGTTTCGAGACACAGCCGGAAGATTTGGGAGAGGTGACATTGACAAATCCCGCACTCATCACGGAGGTGCTGGACAGGAAAAATTACGTGGTGCGCAAATCGACGAATCTTTCCCGGCAGTCTCACGTGATTGCGGCCAACATCGATATGGCGTTCGCGGTCGTCACTCTTTATTTTCCGGAAGTCAAGCTGCCATTTCTGGACCGGATGCTCGTAACTTGCGAGGTCTACGGTGTCCCTGTGACGATTCTGCTGAACAAGGTCGATCTTTATCGTCAGGAAGCTCCTGAAACTGTAGAAAACTTTATAAATATCTATACCAAAGCAGGTTACAATGTGGTTGAAACTTCAGCGAAAACCGGAGAAGGCATCGAAGAACTGAGGAAAATCTGCGACGGAAAAGTCTGCCTGTTCTCAGGCGAATCAGGCGTCGGAAAATCATCATTGATAAAAGCATTGGACCCGACCCTCGACCCGAAAATCGGGAAGATTTCGGTCGCGCACCTTCAGGGCAAGCACACGACTTCGCTCTACGAAATGTATGAACTGGCGTCCGGAGGCGCCGTCATCGATACTCCCGGACTGCGCGGATTCGGACTTGTTAACCTGGAAAAAGAAGAAATCGCAAGATACTTTCCGGAGATGCTCCGGGCTGCGGAAGGATGTCGTTTTACCCCGTGCACTCATACTCACGAACCAGGCTGCGCCGTGAAGGAAGCTGTCGAAAACGGGGAGATCAGTGCCGAGCGTTATTCGTCGTATCTAGGTATGATAGAGGAAGATAAGAAATTCAGATGAACATCCTGAACAGGGAAATACTTAAGCTCGCCATCCCGAGCATCTTGGCCAACATCACTGTCCCGTTGGTCGGAATTGCGGATATCGCCGTAGCCGGTCACCTGTCCGGATCCGCTGCCATTTTCATCGGAGGAATCTCCATCGGTTCGCTCCTTTTCGACATGCTGTACTGGAATTTCAGTTTCCTGCGCATCGGGACCGGAGGAATGACCGCGCAGGCCTATGGCCGCGACGATATGTCTGCCGCTGCCGCCACCCTGATTCGCTCTGTGTTTGTGTCAATGCTGATTGCCATATCTTGTATTCTTATCCAGTGGGCGTTCGTGGACTTCGTTTTTCTTTTCGTCAAGTGCTCCCCGGACGTGAGGGCATTGGCAGAGACGTATTTTCATATACGAATTTGGGCCGCTCCGGCGACATTGACCTTAATGGCGCTGAAGGGATGGTTCATTGGGATGCAGAATAGTGTCATTCCTATGGCTACGGATTTGATAGTCAATGGGATGAATATCGCTGGCAGTATCATTTTAGCTATGGGGCTTCCGGCATTGGGATTCAGCGGAATAGGATTTCCGGGCATTTCTGTCGGAACCGTCGCCGCCCAATACTCAGGACTGCTTTTTGCTGTGTCAATGCTTATGCTGCGTTACCGTAAGAAGGTTTTCGCCGGGTTCTCGCTCAAGGATGCGCGAGAGTCTTTCACCGGTCACGAGATGAAGAGGTTCTTTAATCTCAATGCCGATCTTTTCATTCGTTCTCTTGCGATAATGGGCATCTATGCCGGCATCACCGTGATATCAGCGCGCTATGGCGATATGATGTTGGCAGTCAGCTCAATCCTGGTTCAGCTTATGATGATTTTCTCGTATTTTACCGACGGATTCGCTTATGCAGGGGAAGCATTGACAGGAAAATTTATCGGAAGAAGGGACAAGCCGGCTGTGCGACAGACTGTCAGGAGTGTGTTCGCGTGGAGCATGGGCGTGGCTGCGGTCTTTATGGTGCTCTATGCGTTTTTCGCGAGGCCGATGCTTTATGTGCTGACGTCTGATACCGAGGTGGTTACGGCGTCCATGGAGTTTATCCCTTGGCTGATTCCGATGCCGATAATCGGTTGCGCGGCATTCACCTGGGACGGAATTTATGTCGGTGCTACTGCCTCGAAGCCAATCCGCAATTCTACGTTATGGGCTGTGCTCGGTTTCTTCATAGTCTGGTTCGCCGGGTATTTCATTCTTCGCCCGAGTCCACATATCGCCGTGCATATTCTCATGGCCGGATTCCTGGTGCATCTGCTTATTCGAATGCTCTACGAGACAGTGCTTTATCGACGTAGTATTCTGTGGTAATAATCCATGTCCCGTGGCCGGTCGGCGGCTGTATCCATGATATGAGATATTGCTTTGGATTTGCTGCATTTGTCCCGTGACCAGTCGGCGGATGCCCGGAGAGCGAATTGCGGAGCACCTGAGCGAACGGACGCCGACCGACGCCGGCAACTACGATACTTTATCGCTGAACCAGAAAAACGTCCGGAAAAACCGGCCTTTGACCGGACAAAACAACCAAAATGGACATTTTGTCCGGCAGGAATCGTTTTAACCCGGATGAAATCCAGATTGAGGACGAGAAAACATAGAGCATAGGACCGCTGCAGACTTGTGGCCGGTCGCCGGCGACGACAAGCATGCCGACACGCAAAAACAACAATGTCCGGGAAAAATCTACCGATTTCCCGGACATGATATTCATCGCGACACCACTCTGCCTACAGCCCCATGACCTGCTCCGCGACGTGGCGCAGATACTCAGCCTTGTCGTGCGGGAGACCGCAATCGACTGAAGTCTTGGAATCCGGAGACGGAACCGACTGGAAACGGCTGCCGAAAATCATGAGGTAATTCACGCACGCCTTCAGATAAGAACCATAAACGGACTGATGCTTGCTATCATCCGTGTAGAGGTCAATGCCGGAGTCACCGTCACGTACCATCTTGAAAGCCTGAGCGATAGGAGACACCTCGAAAGTATTGCCAGGGAAAGCGAGCTCGGCATTGCGTACAAGCCTGGAAGTACCGTCGGCCATAAGACGGTCGAACTCATCCATGCTTCCGAATCCGCCGAAATCCGAAGCCTCGTAAGCCCAAGTATCTTCCAAAACCAAATGACACTTAGGAGAACGAGCTACCACATTCGTTACCACACGCTGGAAATCAGCATTGACATAACTAAAAGAAGCTGAATCCTTTGCGAAATTTGCGGCAGCCTGGCTCTGGTCCTGGAGGAACGCGTAATCGAATTTTCCGACACTCATCGCGTAGCGGGAGAGCGGAAGACCCATGTGCTGACCGAAGGTCTGGCCTCCTTTCAGGCTGGCCTTCACGCGAAGAAAGTGACCCTCATTCCAGGCGATCTCCTTCAGGAACGATGGCGCTGAACTGAAATATGTGAACGAGTTGCCGATACACAAGACATTCAGGGTATCCTTCGGCAAATCCTCTCCGAAATACTGGACATATTCACCGACATAGCCCTTGGACCTTAGCTCCATTCTAGGTCTAAGTCCCTCACGAGCAGAAGTATCCGCCTTTTCACGACCAGTAGGGCGGAAACGGATTTCCAGCATATCCTTGATTCCTTCAGGCATGCGGAAAGTCTGCATGACCACGGACGGATGCTCACCATTGCCGGAAGCCATGAAAATATCTCCCGGGTACCAGGTCTTGCCGGCCCTGAATTCAGTTACGTAATATTTGCTGCATTCAGGCGAGGTATTCACGCTGACATTGAAGTCCACGACTCCGCCCTTAGGAATGTAACCAACTGGAATAGAAAACAATACAGTTCCATCCTCCTGCACCTTCAGGTCTGTGGAATCAGACGGGGCGTCAGATGAAAGCACATACTTTATAGGCAAAGTACTGACATCTGCCGTCTTAGGTGCACAACAATGAAAAGTAGTAGTTACCAATGCCGCAAGAACGGCCACAGAAATAATTCGTTTCATATTTTATACGTTTTTCTCCCAAATATAAATCTTGTCACCCCGGCGAAGACGCACCGGAATCTTGCCATCAGCATTGACCTTAACCTCGGCGGCAGCCTGGGATGCGGAGCCTTCGCTTGCAGGGTTCAGCTCGACCTGTCCATCGCGGACGCCGGCATTCTCCGGGATGATCGCTACTGAGCAACGGACGCCCTTGACAGCCTTTGCAGCAGGGTTGAGCGCCACACGCAAATCATTGACCTTAAACTCGATAACACCAGTAGTGGCGCCGACAGCCATACACTTGTCACCCAACTTGAGCGTCTGCGATTCGACAGAGATTTCAGCCACGCCGATACGGTCGAACCAGTTCGTAACCTTGCCGCAGTAGACCTTTTTCAGGGTCGCCTGGCTGCCGTAGACACTGCTCCATTCGCCGAGTTTTGCACCCTGATAATAGCCATCCCAGAATCCGCGGTTAAACACGTCCGAGAGCTCCGCCTTTAGAGACGCCGCAAGTTCCTGATTATAAGTACCGTCACACACAGCATCAGCCGCCTTGCGATAACAAGCGGCACAACGCTTCACGTACTCTGCCGAGCGGGCACGGCCTTCGATCTTGAACACCTTCACGCCGGAATCTATGATCTTGTCCATAAACTCTATGGTACACAGATCCTTAGGCGACATTATATACTTATTATCTATATTCAGCTGATTACCAGTCTCCAAGTCCGTAACCTCATAACCGCGACGGCACAACTGATAGCAGGCTCCCCTGTTGGCCGAAGCGCCATAAGTCTGCAGGCTCAGATAGCATTTGCCGGAAATGGCCATACAGAGCGCACCATGGGCGAACATCTCGATCCGGACGAGCTCTCCGGAAGGACCCTTGATGCCGTCGCGCTGAATCGTCTCGTAAATCTCCTTCACCTGATGCAGATTAAGTTCACGAGCAAGTACCACTACATCAGCGAATTGCGCATAAAACCTAAGTGCTTCCGCATTCGAGATGCTGAGCTGTGTGGAAATATGCACCTCCATCCCGATCTGACGGCAATACATAATCGCAGCCATGTCTGACGCGATGACCGCATCCACCCCAGCCGCTTTCGCCGCATCCAGAGCCTTATGGGCCGGGTCAATGTCTTCCTGGTATAGGACTATGTTCAGGGTCAAATAGGTCTTGACCCCGAACTTTCTGCAAATCCTTACTACTTCGGCCAAGTCTTCCGGTTGGAAATTGTTCGCGGAATGTGAGCGCATATTCAGGTTTCCGACACCGAAATAAACTGAATCCGCACCACCTTCTATGGCAGCCATAAGACATTCGAAGTTGCCCGCAGGCGCCATTATTTCAAGTTCTTTCTTATCCATTTAATGTTTCCCTTCTAGTTATTTCTGCCGACGAGTTTATCCGCGAAACGCCTCAACATCTCAGAGCGCATCTTGGACAGTTTCAACATATCAGCACACTCGAGAGCCTCATCCGTAAGACGGACGATTTCCTGCTGGGCCAATTCATCCACTTTCAAGCGCTTGTAGATAGCCGTAACAGCCTGAATCTTAGCTTTTTTCTGTTCCTCCGTATCGACAGGCATAGCCATAGCCTCATCCATGGCAGGCTCATCCAATTCGGTAGCCTTTATCGTAAGCCAACACTTTTTCTTGTTTATGATATCTCCGCCGATAGGTTTTCCGAAGACCTTTTCATCACCGAAGGCGTCCAGCCAGTCATCAGCGATCTGGAATGCCAGTCCGAGAGCATAACCGTATCTGTAAAGATTTCCGGCATCCTCATCATCAGCGCCTCCGATAAGTGCACCCATCTTCGCGGCACATGCGATCAGCACCGCAGTCTTAAGGCCGATCATATGCATATAATCAGTCATAGACACCTTGTCCACAGACTCGAAATCCATGTCATACTGCTGACCCTCACACACTTGCGCAGCCGTATGATTAAAGAGCTTCAGCACTTTTCCCAACACCTGCTCCGGTGCCTGGGCGATACGCCTGTAACTGTCGATGCACATCACATCGCCTGACAAAATCGCACCATCCTCGCCCCATTTGGTCCAGACCGTAGGATTACCCCTGCGGAGCGGAGACTTGTCCATGATATCGTCGTGGATCAATGTAAATGTATGGAAGACTTCCAGTCCTGCCGCAGGCTGAAGAATCTCATCATTCAAATCATCCCTGAAAAGAGAATATGCGATAAGGCACAACCTCGGTCTCAGCCTTTTTCCACCACCATCAATCATATATCGCAGAGGGTCATACAATCCGGCCGGTTCCTCAGAAAAACTGATTTCCGAGAACAATTTGCCGATACTCTCATCTATCTGAACTTCGCTGATCATATCTCAATAAGTTTTTTTGTCAATGCCTCTTTCAGTTGTTTGTCGTAGCGCAGACGTACACGGACGCCCGCCTCCTGGTAATAATATCTGACTGCTATTTCCTCTTCGATGAACGGAATGATCTCATCCTTTTTCATATTCAGGAAATCAGCCTTCTCGATATTTATGCACTTCTCCAGAGCATCCAACTGTTCTTTCATATTATTATCCATACCATCACGGACAAGTTCTTTCTTCATCTGGTCGAACAATGTCTTCGCGCCGGACCTGTAATCGAACTTCTTAGTCTTAGCAAACTCCACGAAATCAGCATAATCCGCATCACTGAAATGGAAATCCTCGAGTGCAGGAATACTCTCGTGTCTTCTCGCATAATCCAATGCATACTGGTCGATTATGCCATTCAGGACAAGTGAAAATACCAGACGGCTGTAACGTGTCGATGTAAGAGTGTCATCCGGCATGATTCCACCGCCGTCACGGACTGAACGTCCATGCGCAGTCTTGAATTCATGTGTCAAAGAATCAGGTATATGTCCTACACTTCCGTCTTCATTTCTGTGACTATAGTCGATAGCCTGGATACATCTTCCGCTAGGTGTATAATACTTGGCGGTAGTAATCTTCAGCTGTCCGTTATACGGCATTGGCCTTACACTCTGAACCAGACCCTTACCATAAGTCCTTGAGCCCATTATAGTGGCCCTGTCCAAATCCTGGAATGCTCCGGAAACGATTTCCGAAGATGAAGCGGAGCCGGAATCCACAAGCACGATAATAGGAATCTCAGTATCCACAGGATCGGTTACAGTACGGAATTCATGACGGGTATCATTGGCATTGCCCTTGGACGAAACCACCAGCGAACCTTTCGGCACGAACAGCGAAACTATGTTCACAGCCTCCTGCATAAGTCCGCCTCCGTTGCCTCTCAGGTCGAGGACGAGACGTTTCATACCCTGAGACTTGAGCTTGAAATATGCGTTGCGGATATCGCCTGACACATTCTCGGTAAAACCAGTCTGGAGAATATATCCTATGGTGTCATTTATCATTCCGGCATATTCCACATCCGGAAGGTGAATCCTTTCTCTTGTTACTGTAACTTTCACTGTATCACCGGCTTTCCAAGACTCTCCGCCACGAAGTTTCTTCACGTCGAATACCACTGAGGTACCTGGCTTTCCCTTCATCTTGGCAGTAGCATCGCCGGCTTCCAGTCCGACCACGCTTTTTCCGTCTATGGCCACGATTTCATCCCCGCACACAAGGCCCTGCTTATATGCCGGAGAATTCATATATGGCTCATTTATAACCACATTGCTCTCCTTGGATGGCTTATATATGAGGGCTCCGATTCCTCCGTAGGTCTTGCCTATCATGAACTCAAAGTCCTCGTTATCTTCTTCCGGGACATACATGGTATAAGGGTCCAGATTTTCAAGCATCGCAGCGATACCCGCTTTTTCGATTCGGTCTATCGGCAATGAATCCACATAGGACCTGTTCAGTTCTTTCAAGATAGCATTCTGTATCTCGACCCACTGACCAAGTTTAAAACTTTTGGACTGTCCAAACGCAGGTGCGGCCGCCACACTCAACGCAACTGCCGCAATAATGATTCTAATATACTTCATAACAGCATCTATCCCACAATATTTATTCCAATTCAGGTTCCGCTCACAGTTCTGTTTTGCAAAACCCGAGACATTCTACAAATTTAACAAATTATTGGAGATTGTCGGCGGATTTGATACCTTTGCAGTTGTAATTAAGGTAAAAGAAAAGCAGTATGAAATTAGTATTTGCAACGGGCAATAGCGGAAAACTGCGTGAAGCATCGGAGATTTTAGGCGAGGGCTTTGAGCTCGTTACCCCCGCACAGGAAGGTATTACAGAAGAAATACCCGAGACAGGGAACACTCTTCGTGAAAATTCCCTGCAGAAGGCGAAGTATATTTTCGACCACACTGACGGGGCGGATTGCTTCGCGGACGACACCGGACTGGAAGTGGACATTCTCAAGGGCGCTCCCGGTGTCTATTCAGCCAGATACGCCGGACCATCCAAAAGTTTCGAGGCGAACATGGACAAGCTCCTGAAAGAGATGGCTTTACATGAATATGAAGCTTCAGTCGCCAGAGAGTTCGGCATAGCAACACCCAAGGCTACACGTCGTGCAAGGTTCAAGACCGTGGTAACTCTCATCCTGAACGGAGAGAAGCATTTTTTCGAGGGCACGATGGAAGGCAAGATTTCTTATGTAAAGGCAGGACATGGCGGATTCGGATATGATCCCGTATTTATCGCCGACGAATATCCTGACGTAACTGTAGCCGAAATCACAGAAGAACAGAAAAACGAGATTTCGCATAGGGGCAAGGCTCTGCGCGCGATGGCCGCATGGCTACATGAACACGTCCAGCGCTAATGGAAGAGCAAGTTATAGTCCTGAATTTCACAAAGATAAAAGAGAATTCGATAGTTCTCCACACGCTCAGCCGCTCCTTCGGGCGGAGGAGTTTCGTCGTTCGGGTCAATGCCAAAACAGGCATGGCCTGGTTTCTGCCGCTCAACATCATTGACCTGAACCTGGCTGAGAATCAGAAGACTAGTCTTTGGGCTGCAAGGCCGGCATCTGCGCGTTATGCTCTGGCGGGGATCCGGAACAACATTTACAAGAATACGATGACGCTGTTCATGGCAGAAGTGCTTTATCGGACCATCAAGGATGGGGCGATGGAGGACGGGCTTTTCGACTGGTGCGAGCGGCAGATTCTGACTCTGGATGCATTGGAGGCAGATTTCAGCAATTATCATATAAGGTTTCTGCTGGAGTTGTGCGTGGCCCTGGGATTTCGGCCTGAGACAAGTGACCTGGCACCTTTCTGCGGCGAGAATATGGATATTATCGAGCGGTTCATGGGTTGCGGATTGGCGGAGTCGATGCTGATTCCGATGAACGGCTCCTTGCGTAATGATGTAGCGCACAGTATAATACGTTATCTGGAATATCATACAGAATCCACGATAAACATCCGTTCGCTGCAAGTCTTGCGCGAACTCTACGGATGACACGTTACGTGGCCGGCCAGAATCGGTTGCCCAGAGAGCGAATTGCGAAGCACCTAAGCGAACGGGCTCCGATTCGGCCGGCAGCCATGTATATAAACCATCGAAGGGTACCTGGAGAATCCAAGTACCCTTCTTCAGAGTCGTATCATGAGTTACGCGAGATTTCACATCTGGCAGTAACTCTGACACTTAACTAAACACTACTAACTAACCATTATAATAACCAACCAATAATATTATTCACTTGCCTCGTTAATTTGCAGATATCGTGCCAAACTCGAAAATAGAGAATAAAAACAGAGGATAGCCGGACATTGGCCACCCTCTGACATTCAAATATATAGATTATCTCTACTTCTTAGGCGTGAAAACGATATCCAAGATGTCAGGATTATCGAACATTCTGTCAGCAAAATTATACAAAAAAATTACAATTTGTAATTATTAACTCCATGATATTACCTAATAAAAAACGCAAAAACATTCTTTTATTTCATAGGAATTTACGTTATTTGCAACATGATAGAAACAAAAGTGAAAATAAGGTACATATTTGCATTGACCCTGACCGTGCTTTTTACTCATCAGAGCACCTGGGGCGCATCGGCGGATATTGACACAACCCTCACTCAAAAAAGCGCGGCCGCCTGGAGTGTGGAAATGAGCGGTATGTGCTCGAATAAGAAAGCGTTACCTTTCTGGAGCCATACAAATAAAGGCGGCATAGTTCCGGAAACTTGCGGCGGTCTCATTCATGGAGACATCTCCGGAACGACCGACCTCAAGCACAATTTCCGCTTCGGCTACGGAATAGGACTGGCAGGATATGCAGCCCTCCCGGGATACGAAGACGTGCACAATGTCGACGGGAGCAGCCTAAGAGGCATGATTCCTTCCTTATATGCAAATATAGGTTGGAAGAAACTGTCCCTCGACCTCGGAATAAGGCAGCGTGAGATGGAATTCGGAAATCTCTCTGTCACAGGCGGCGACCTGACATGGACAAACAACACCATGAGCCTGCCGGGCTACAACCTGAAGACGGATTGGATCAATGTCCCTTTCACCAAGGAACGCCTCGCAATAAAATTCAACATCGGCGACTACGGAATGTGGGACAACCGGTTCGTAAAGCACACGCTTCTTCACAGCCAATCACTCTACTTCAAGGTAGCATTGACCCGGAAACTCTCCTTCACCGGAGGTATGGAGGCTTGGGCGCAGTGGGCCGGGAACTCTCCTCTTTATGGCGTACAGCCGCATGGATTCGGCGACTACCTGAAAATCATGGTGGGTGCCGGCGGCGACTCCAGTGCGACTGAGAGCGACCAGATCAACGCGCTCGGCAACCATCTCGGGCGCGAACTGATCAGGTTCGACTGGGAGGATGAGACCTGGCATCTGGTTTTCCAGCACGACAGGCCGTTCGATGACGGTTCGGGCATCGGATTCCAGAATTTCCCCGACGCCGTGAACACGCTGTACTTGAACCTGAAGGATAAGGACAGGTGGGTCAATGAATTCCTGGTGGAGTTCATCTACACCAAATGGCAGTCAGGAACCAGACACGACCGCCCGGCCACACCTGCCGAACTAAAGAAGAATCCTAACAAAACACGCTATGTAATAGGCGGTTGCGACGACTACTTCAACAACGGAGAGTACCGTTCCGGATGGACATACAACGGAAGAACCATCGGACTGCCTCTCTTCTTCCCGTACCCTAAAGACATGAACGGCATAACATACGGAGTAATAAACAACAGGATAGTCGCTTGGAATGCCGGCATCGGAGGAAAAATAGCCAGGCGGATACCTTATAATGTCAAAATAACCTACAGTCGTAATTTCGGAAGATACAACACTTCGCAAACGCAGATGTATCAGCAGGTTTCAGGCGCATTCGAATGTTCTCTTCCCGAACCGGTTTTCCACAAGACCACCGGCATAAGTTTAGGACTTTACGCGGACAAGGGATCCATCTATCCTGACACAGCAGGAATGACTATAAAACTGTATTGGGGAGGACACATAGGTCATAATAAATAGGTATTTCCCCACAGAATTGTTACAATCCGGATGCGTTTTTCAAAAAATATACGTAAATTGTGAAGTTTTGAAAAATGATATTGGACTATGACAAGTGAAATAAGAAATCCGGAACTGTGGAAGGATGGAGAATTGAAGATCGAGTGGGTACGCAGACATATGCCTTTGCTCGCAGGTCTGGAAAAAGAATTCAAAGAGACCAAACCATTTAAGGGCAAGAAGATAGCGCTGTCAGTGCATCTCGAAGCCAAGACAGCTCACCTCTGCGAAATACTTGCGGAAGGCGGAGCTGAAATGTATATCACAGGCAGCAATCCCCTCTCCACACAGGACGACATCGCAGCAGCACTAGTGCACGAGGGTCTGAACGTATTCGCCGTACATGGAGCGACTGAGGAAGAGTACATGCATGGCATACGTAAGGTCATCGAAGCCGGCCCGAACATCATTATCGACGACGGCGGTGACCTCGTAAACATGATTCACACAGAATATAGAGAGCTGATTCCCAATGTAATAGGCGGATGCGAAGAGACCACGACCGGTATCCTTCGTCTCGAAGCCATGAACAAGGCGGGCGAACTCGAATTCCCGATGATGCTCGTGAATGACGCCGACTGCAAGCACCTGTTCGACAACCGCTACGGCACCGGCCAGTCCGTCTGGGACGGCATAAACAGGAACACCAACCTGATCGTCGCAGGCAAAAATGTCGTAGTCGCTGGTTACGGCTGGTGCGGAAAAGGAGTTTCGATGCGCGCGAAAGGCTTGGGCGCCGACGTGATCGTCACCGAAGTGGACCCGATCCGCGCGATGGAAGCCGTAATGGACGGATTCAAGGTTATGTCAATGCAGGAGGCAGCACCTTTGGGAGACATCTTCGTAACCGTCACCGGATGCAACGATGTCATAACGGCAGAACATTTCCTCAAGATGAAAGACGGCGCAATCTGCTGTAATGCAGGACATTTCGATGTAGAAGTAGCAGTAGCCGCATTGAAAGAAATGGCCGTAAGCCATGCTCCTGCAAGAAACAACATCGAAGCATACAAACTCGAAAACGGACATACCATATATATAATAGCGGAAGGACGTCTCGTAAACCTCGCTGCAGGAGACGGACACCCTGCTGAGATTATGGATATGTCATTCGCCATTCAGGCACTCAGCGCGAAATATCTGGCTGACAACGCTGCAGTCATCACACGCGAAAAGGGCAAAATGTTGAATGCAGTACCTAAAGCCATCGACAGAGAAGTGGCATTCCGAAAACTCGCTGACTGGGGCATCTGTATCGACAAACTCACACCGGAACAAAGCAAATATCTATACGGAAATTATCAGGATATAGGAAGTTAAAATATGTTTGACAAAAGTGTTTATGTAAGAAGGCGCAAGACGCTGCTTGCAAAGATGGCGAACAGCGCAGCCGAAGGAAAAAGGGGAATTGCCCTGTTTATTGGCAATGCTGAGGCTCCTGCCCAGTATAAGGACAACTGCTACAAATTCCGCCAGGACAGCACCTGGTTGTACTTGTTCGGTATCGACCAGCCACTTTATGCTGCTGTAATAGACCTCGACAACGGAGAGGAAACCATTTTCGCTGACGATGTGGCAATCGGAGATATCATCTGGATGGGTCCTCAACCAAGCGTCGCATCAGTAGCGGCAAGTGTAGGCGTAGAGAACTCTGCTCCATATAAGGCACTGGATACATTGGTAGCCAAAGCGGTAAATGGCGGACGTCCTGTACATTTCATCAAGCCTTCGAGATATTATAACACCATGCGTATCGCATCGCTCATAGGATGCGGAAACGACGAAGTCGCAGGCAAATTCTCATTGGCATTGACCAAAGCGATCATCTCCATGAGACTCGTGAAGGAAGATTGCGAAATTGAGGTGCTGGACGACGCAGCGAACCTGGGCTACAGGATGCACACAATGGCGCGAAACTGCATTGTCCCAGGCATTATCGAGCAGGAAATTGTGGGCAAGATGGAGGCTGTCACACTGTCAGAAGGCTGGGGCGTTTCATTCCCTACCATTCTCACACAGCATGGAGAAACATTGCATAACCATCTGCATGACAAGATTATAGAGCCAGGTAAACTTATGGTTATCGATGCAGGTGCTGAGAACAATATGCACTATGCATCTGACTTCACGCGTACATATCCGACTGACGGCAAATACACTGCAAAACAGCGTGAGATTTACCAGATTGTCTGCGATTGTAACGAGCTGGCTTACAAGCTGACAAAACCTGGTATCACATATCGTGAGGTTCACCTGAAGACCATGCATCTGATGCTCGAGGAACTGAAAGCTCTGGATATCGTACGCGGAGATCTGGACAATATGTTGGAGTGCGGCATAGCAGGACTTTTCATGCCTCACGGACTCGGCCACAACATGGGTATGGACGTACACGACATGGAAGACTACGGAGAGGATTACGTAGGATACGATGATGACCAGAAACGTTCTCCACAGCTTGGACTCGGCAGCCTGAGAATGGCCCGCAAGCTTGTTCCAGGTAACGTAATCACCGATGAACCAGGTATTTACTTCATCCCTGCACTTATTGAGAAATGGAAAGCCGCTAATACTGACCAGGGCTTCGTGAACTACCAGAAACTGGAGTCTTACTATGACTTCGGAGGAATCAGACTGGAGGACGACGTTCTCGTGACTGCTGATGGTGCACGCAGACTCGGAAAAGAGAGGCTCCCTATCTTCCCTGATGATGTAGAAGAGGCTATGAAAGCCAATAAATAGAACTCAAGTTTCGCAAGGGTGAAACACCGCTTTTAGAGCCCGCGAGGGCGAAAGTAAGTCCCTTCCCCAAGGGGAGGGATTTAGGGTGAGGGTAACGTGCACGCGAAAAGTGCGTGGGGCTTAAAACCTTCGAACGAGTGATAACCCTCAAATAAGCGCTTGCGCTCAGCAAATTTGACGACTTACAAAACTTGAGTAAATAGAAAATTCTAATGGAAAAAGGAATAAAAGGACAAGGAGAAATCATTGTCAATGAAAGCAATACGGCACAGGCCCTGGGTAGCGGATCTATCGCGGTTCTCTCTACCCCATCGATGATCGCCCTGATGGAAAAAACTTCCAGACTCAGTGTGGCACCTTTCCTCGAAGAAGGACAGAGCACAGTGGGGACAGTCGTGAACGTAAAACACTTGGCGGCATCACCTGTAGGAATGAAGGTCACATGTCAGACAGAACTGATAGAAATCGACCGCAGACGCCTGGTATTCAAGGTGGCATGCTTCGATGATGCAGGCCTTATAGGAGAGGGTGAGCATGAGAGGTTCATTATCGATATAGATAAATTCCTCGCCAAGGCCAATGCCAAATTAGCAAAATAACTTATCCCGATTCATAACAACACAATGAAAATCAGGAAGATATATTTATCGTTGATCGCTGCTGCAGTCATGGCGCCAAACACCGGCGCAGCAGCGTCTTCATTCTCCAGGAGAATAAACGAACAAGACACAATAGGTACAGCAGCATTGACCCGAAACGGAATTATGGGGCGCGAAGCTATCGAGCGGGAGTTCGGGGTGAAAGATGCAATCGTGAAGTACGACACTCGAGCAGAAATGATGGCCGACATCAGCAAAGCTGGCGGCGAATACTGCGACTATCCTTTCGACAATCCGAAGATGACGCCGGCGCCTGCGGGTTATAAGCCATTCTATATCAGCCATATCGGGCGACATGGGGCGAGATATGCCATCAGCGATGACATTTATGAGAAGATTCATAATGTACTGGCCGAAGCCCACGAGACCGGGAAATTGAATGCTGCCGGTGAAGATCTGCGTGACAGATTCGAAAGGCTCTACCCTATCGCGGCGCACAGAGGCGGAGATCTTACGAAAAAAGGACAGGCACAGCTTCATGAGATTGCTGCAGTGATGTATAGGAATTTCCCTGAGGTATTCAAGGGCAAGACACATGCGGAGGTGCTTTCCACGCCGATTCCACGTGTAATGCTCAGCATGGTGGCATTCCTGGACGAATTGAAAGACAGGGACAAGGATTTCAGTTTCGATGTGGACGCCAGCCGCGCATTTTATCCGATAATGGAGCCGAACAAGACCATCAGCCCGATAAAGGTAAAAGTGCCGCTTTCACCTGAATCCGTCGAGTCCGCCAAGGAGTTCGAAAAGGGAAAAATCGATGCTAAAGGATTCTGTTCGAGATATTTCAATGATCTTGAATATCTTGAGTCAGCTTATGGCCTCTGGAAATTCGAGAGCGATTTGCGCAACGTGGTCTGCGCCATGACAGGACTGGATGACGTGGACAAGAATCTGTTCGACGGCATCTTCACTGATGAGGAACTTTTCAACATCTGGGATGTGCGTAATTACAACGGATATATCTACATGGGACGCACACCGCTTAGCGACGACATGAACAGCAACAATAACAGCAATATCCTGAAATACATGATTTTACAGGCGGATAAGGATATCGCTTCAGGAAATGTTCAGCTGAGTCTGCGATTCTCTCACGACACTGCTGTTCTGCCGATGATTTCGTTTATGAAATTGGACAATTTCGGGGCAGTAGTGAACGATCCCGAGGAAGTAAAGAATTACTGGAGAAGTGATCTTCTGACGATGGCTTCCAACGTACAGCTGATTTTCTTCCGCAGTAAGAAGAATCCGGAGATATTGGTCAAAGTGCTGTACAACGGACACGAGGCTTCTCTGCCGCTGCCGGAAGTGAAGAAGTCTTTCTACGCTTGGTCAGCCTTCCGTGCACATTATCTGACACGTATAGAGAAATCTCTGCCGGAAGCGCTTAAATAAATTACAACATCAGGTCGTCCAAAGTCAGTTTCGGAACGTAATGAACATCGTCTTTCGTATACGGTGTCAAGTCTTCCGAAGATGACACAGGCTTAAGGAAAACGCTCTCGTCTTTCTTGCCTACGCAAAGGACGGCTACCGGTTCCAAATTAGCGGGCTCAGGGAATAATTCTCTAAGCCCGTTTTTGTCAATATTGCCCTTTATCAGGCAGTTAAGTCCCAATTCCACAGCTTTTAGAGACATACTCTGCAACGAGATGCCCAGATCGATGTCCACATATCTTTCTTCAGGAATTGTGGAATATACTATTATATAAGCAGTTGCGGTGTAAGGTTTGATTTCCTCACGGAACAATAACTGTCTGAGAGCATTGACCATATCCGGAGAATCAGCGGCGGTGAGAGCGCGGAAGCGGAGAACCTGACGATTCATGGCCGAGGCGACATTGGCATTGACCCCGACAATGGTGCGGAGCTGGTCGGCCGTGGCGGCGAAATTCTGGCGCCAGCGGCGGATGCTGCGGTTCTTTACGAGCAGGGTGTTGAGCGTCGGCGAGGTGTGACGGACAATCTTTTTCGACGCGCCGTCGCCGAAAACTTCCTCGTATCGTTTCTCCAAGTAATTGTCAGCCATGATTATATGAGAAAAATAAGGTAGCCTGCACCCATAAGAATCGAGAGGGCGAAAGTGGACAGAACCAGCTGAGGGAGCAACGGGTCGAGCGCGCGTTCGGTCCTCGTCCAGACGCCGTGCAGATTATATATGTATAATGGTAAGGTCAATGCGAATAGCCAGTGCCAAGGATCAGGGAAGCGCATAAGGTTGAACGCTATAAGGCAACTCCAACCTACGACGATCAGTATGGTATGGTAGATTCTGGCTCTCTTGAGTCCGAGTCTGATCGGCACTGTCACACGGATTCCGGCGTCAGTTTTCATGTCACGGATGTTGTTGACATTCAGTACGCCTATGCTGAAGGCTCCTATGGCTACTGCGGGAAGGATGAAAATCCAAGACGGAATAGTGTGAGCTACAACGAAATACGATCCGAGGACAGCGACGATTCCGAAGAAGATGAATACGGAAATGTCGCCAAGTCCGCGATAGCCGTAAGGGTTTCTCCCGAGGGTGTATTTAATGGCTCCGCCGATAGCTGCAGCACCTAATGCTATCAGACATACCGGTTCCAGGGCAAAGAGCGTCCCGTATGAGGCCTGGAGCATCAAAAGTCCTAACAATGCGCAAATTACGGCCATGATTTTCACAAAGCGTTTCATCTCGGCGAAGGTCAGTCCACCTTCTCCTATGGAATATTGAGGGCCTTTACGGTCTGCTGTATCCACACCGCTCAAGGCATCGCCGAGTTCGTTGGAAATATTGGAAAGTATCTGCAGGCAACATGTCGTAAGCATCACTAACAGAGCGACTTTCCAGCTTATACGATAATCCGAGGCTGCGAGTGCCATTCCGAGACAGACGCCTGCCAGGGACAGAGGCAGCGACCTCAGACGCATGGATTTTATATAATATAATATTTTCTTCATTTGTTACTTAATCATTGACCTGACTCTTCTTCGGAAAAAAGACTTTCATCGCGATGGACAGGCCGTGCATTATCGCGAAGATAAAGCCTTGACTGCGACAGTCATACAAAAACTGCTCCCGAGGCGGGCGTCCCTTCGGAGTGTGAAGGTAGCGCACTCTTTCTTTCAGAGAATACGACCTGTCGCGCCATTTCGGAATGCCGGGATTACGGTCGCAGACACAAAGGATTCCGGGGGCCACGACACGGACAACATTTGCCTTGGCGGCACGTACTCCATAATCGTAATCTCCGAAACTATGATGGTAGCGCTCTTCCAGATTACCCAAAATCTTAAAAACATGGGCAGGAATCAGCACCAGGTTTCCGTTGAATGTCTCACACGGCACCGGAATGACCGGGTCCGGAACGACTATCTTGCCGGACACCTTCCGACCGCCATAACTGATATTGCCCTGCGCATCTTCCGCCGTCCCGACGACTATCGCCCGGTCCCGAAGGAAAAGCGAGGTTTCCATAAGGCAGGCCAATGCCCCCTCTTTCATTATGGTGTCGTCGTTCAGCCACAGGTAGAAGTCCTGGCCGTCCTCAGCCGCAGTTTTCCACGCGAGACGCATTCCCTGATTCCAGAACAGATTTCCCTCGGAACGTATCACATGGGTCTGTGGGAACATTTCGGAAACAGCATCAGCTGTGCCGTCAGTACTCCCGTCATCTACCATGTACACGGAAAATGAATAATTCACGTCCGCCTTCATGGCATCTATCTGCTGATAGCAATTCTTCAGGCATTCGAGGGTTTTCACCTTCCTGTTGAACACTGTCAGAAGTATTGCAACTTTCTCCATTATGAATCCAGTTTAAGGACAGCCATAAACGCGCTCTGCGGAACCTGCACGGTACCGATCTGACGCATACGTTTCTTTCCTTCCTTCTGCTTCTCCAAGAGCTTTCTCTTACGGGTGACGTCACCTCCGTAACACTTGGCAGTCACGTCTTTACGAACCTGACGGACTGTCTCACGGGCGATGATTTTCGCACCGATTGCAGCCTGGATGGCGATATCGAACTGCTGACGAGGGATGAGATCTTTAAGTTTCAGACAAATCTTACGTCCGAAGTCATAAGCCCTGTCCTCATGGATAAGTGTAGAAAGCGCATCAGCAGGGTCGCCGTTAAGCAGGATATCCAGTTTTACGAGTCTTGCAGGTCTGTAGCCCTTTATGTGATAATCGAATGAGGCATATCCCTTGGAAATGGTCTTCAACTTGTCATAGAAGTCGAATACGATTTCCGAGAGCGGCATCTCGTATGTCAGCTCCACGCGGTCAGCTGTGATATAGTGCTCACCCATAAGGGTTCCGCGCTTTTCGATGCAGAGTTTCATCACCGGCCCATAGAATTCGGTATTGGTGATTATCTGCGCCCTGATATATGGTTCTTCGATATGGTCAATGAGAGTAGGCGCCGGAAGTCCGGAAGGGTTGTGAACATCGATAACCTCACCTTTCGAGGTGTACACCTTGTAGGAAACGTTCGGCACGGTCGTGATGACGTCCATGTTGAACTCTCTGAATAGACGCTCCTGAACGATTTCCAGATGGAGAAGTCCGAGGAAACCGCAGCGGAAACCGAAACCGAGAGCCATGGAAGACTCCGGCTCATAGACAAACGACGCATCGTTCAGCTGGAATTTCTCCAGAGTAGAACGGAGTTCCTCGTATTTGTCCGCCTGCACAGGATACATACCGGCGAAAAGCATAGGCTTGACCTCCTCGAATCCCGCAATGGCTTCTTTACAAGGGTTTTCCACATGGGTGATGGTATCACCCACCTTTACCTCGGAGGCGGTTTTGATTCCGGAAATAATATATCCTACATTGCCACAGCTGATTTCATCAGTCGGGCTGAGTTTCATCTTCAGAACTCCGATTTCATCTGCCACATATTCCTGTCCTGTGTTGAAGAATTTGACCTTTTCTCCGGCACGGATGGAGCCGTTCTTAATCTTGAAATATGCGATAATACCTCTGAATGAGTTAAATACAGAGTCGAAAATCAATGCCTGCAGCGGAGCATCAGGGTCTCCCTGAGGAGCAGGGATTTTCTCGACGATGGCATCCAGCAGAGGAGCTACACCGAAACCGGTTCTTGCAGAGACCTGGTATACCTCTTCAGGTTTGCATCCGAGAAGTTCGCAGACCTCGTCAGTCACCACATCAGGACGTGCGGCATCCATATCCACCTTATTCAGGACAGGGATGATTTCCAGACCATGCTCGATAGCCTGATACAGGTTGGAAATGGTCTGAGCCTGAACGCCTTGCGTAGCATCCACCACAAGCAGCGCACCCTCACAGGAAGCTATGGAACGGGACACCTCGTAAGAAAAATCCACATGTCCCGGAGTATCGATAAGATTCAGGACATATTTCTCTCCCTTATAGTTGTAATCCATCTGAATCGCATGGCTCTTGATAGTGATACCTTTCTCTCTTTCCAAGTCCATGTCATCCAGGACCTGGTTCTCCATCTCCCTCGCTCCAAGAGTCTGGGTAAGTTCTATCAACCTGTCCGCAAGAGTACTCTTGCCATGGTCGATATGTGCGATAATACAGAAATTCCTAATATTCTTCATATATTTTATTTGCTTGATGATGAATCCGTTACATCCTCATCTTCGTCGAGACCCGTATAGTCGAATCCTGCAGCCTTGGCTCCTGCCTGAAGCACATTGACAAGACCTGACTTTAACGCACCTGACACTTCCTTGTCTCCACCTTTCTCCAGTTCATCGATGAGATAGTAAAGGAACTGGCATGCAGTCTCGAAATCAGTGGAGTCATAATCGTAGAAATCCAAGTAGAAATCAGCGGTCTTAAGCAACTCTTCTCCGAGCTGTTTACCCAATGCCTTGGCTTTTTCCGGCTGACCGACAGCGAAATAGTCAGTCACCATATTCACTACCATATAGTCATTGCTGGTGAATGACAGCGGAATAGACTCAAGCGGCCAGACGTCTGAAGGCATTGACTCCTGACACTTGTCGAGGACTTTCAGAGCCCTTTCCTTGTCACCGGCCTTTATCAATGAATTGGCAGTGGAAACGAAAATCTCGCGCTGAGGCAGAACTCCGAGGAAGGTGTAATAGTTCTGATAATCCACATCATAGTCGTTTCTGCGGATATCATCCCATGTATAGACATTCATCACCTTGTTATACAACTCGTCCACATCCACGAGACCCGGTTCTGTAGAACTGATCTTATTCTTGAACGGCACAAGTTTGCTCGAATATCCCTCATACATGAGGTAATTCTTTATGCCAATGTTAATGTCACCGCCCTGGCTCAAGAAGTTGATAGGCCTGTCCCACTGATAATTAGACAACAAATCCAGCAAGAACAGTTCGCACTTCGTAAGATAGCTCTTGTTCTTAGGTATTTCCAGAACTATCTGGTCAGGAACCATATCAGCAAACTTAGGACTTACTATGCCTGACTTGATGGCGTTTTCCTTGTTAACAGGAATGCTCATCTTCCTGGACATGATATAATCCACAGTATTTCCGTTCTCCAGTACAAGTTTCGCATCAGGATGCTTGAATACGCGCATTACATCGGCGATAGGCACGACCTTATTATCTGTATCATAAATATATATGATATCATTGGTACCATAAAGATACTGCTTCACACCGACAGTCAGAGGCAGCGGTTTGGACTCGTTGCAGGCATATTTCATCTGACCGATATGCCAGTCAGTACCGAGAAGCGAAGTGTTGCAGATGCGGACATCTGTACGTACGCTCTCCACTTCCTGGGCATACCAGAGAGGGAAGGTATCGTTGTCACCGTGAGTAATGAGGATGCCCTGTTCGCCCACAGAATTCAGATAGTTCTTCGCCATTTCGACGGCTGTCTTCCTGTTATGTCTGTTGTGGTCGTCCCAGTTTTCTTCCGCCATGAGGGCCGGTACGCAGAGGCAGGCCAATGCGAATACGCCGGCTGTGGCAGCAGGATATTTTTCCTTCATTTTTCCGCCAATCCACTCATACAGAGCCATCATTCCGAATCCAATCCATATCGCGAAGGCATAGAACGAACCCGCATAAGCGTAATCACGTTCACGTACCTGATAAGGAGACTGGTTCAGATACATCACGATAGCGATACCTGTCATGAAGAAGAACAGGAATGTAAGCCAACATCCCCTCTTGTCTCTTTCGAACTGGAAGAACAATCCCATAATTCCCAAGATGAGAGGCAGGAGATAGTAATGGTTCTTTCCCTTGTTGTTCTTCAGTACCTCAGGCGCTTTGCTCTGGTCACCGAGGCGAATTTCATCGATAGGTTTGATGCCGCACTCCCAGTTTCCATAGAAAATGTTGCCCGGGCTTGGGCTATGGATATCGTTCTGTCTTCCGGCGAAATTCCACATGAAATATCTCCAATACATCCAATTCATCTGGAAATCGAAGAAGAAATTCAAGTTCGCCCAGAAGGATGGTTTACGGGCATCCGCACCAGGTACGACACGTCCCTTTCCACCTGTATAAGACTCGTAGAATTTCACGAATCTCTGGTCCCCTCCGTTCCACATTCTCGGGAACAGCATCTTGCCTGAAGACTCATATACAGGCTCTGACGGAGCATCCACATGCTCATATTTTCCGTTCACAGGGGCCCAATATTTCTTGGTTTCCAAGTGATATGGCGCACCATAATACTGGCCGTATAAAATCGGCGTAGAACCATACTGCTCACGGGACAGATAACGCACGAGAGTAAAGGCATTGTCCGGCTGATACTCGTTGGTAGGAGGCATCACGTTAGAACGGATAATCACGATAGCGAATACCGAGAATCCGATAACGATAGTGGTGAAGCTCAGCAACACTGTGTTCCAGAATGCTTTACCGCGTTTGTAAGTCCAGAACGCTCCCCAGAAACAAAGTCCGAGAAGGGCGAGCATAAAGAATGTGGCGCCGGTGTTATATCCAAGTCCGAAGACATTGACAAACAACAAATCAGCGTAAGCGGCCCATTTCGGCAGGAACGGAATTATCACGAACAGCAACAACGCCAGGATAACCACCGAAACCATGAAGATTTTCACATACTCCGCGAAAGTATAATGTCCGTCCTCGCGTTTTCTGTAATAGAACATGAACACGAGCACCGGAATCGTAAGCAAGTTAAGCAGATGCACTCCGATGGAAAGTCCCATCAGGAATGAAATCAGCAGAATCCATCTGTTCGCATAAGGGCTGTCGGCCTGGTCATACCATTTCGTCATGGCCCAGACTACCAATGCGGTAAAGAGCGATGACATAGCATAAACTTCGCCTTCGACTGCCGAGAACCAGAAAGTATCTGAGAAGCAGTAGGCCAATGCTCCTACGCATCCGCTGCCTATGACTGCAATAGCTTCACCTACAGTGTAATCCGCAACATTTTTCTTTCCCGTAAGACGCTTTGCGAAGAAAATGATCGTAAGGTACAGCAGGAAGATAGTCGCCGCAGAGCACAACGCGCTCATGACATTGACAGAAACAGCGACATTCTCGGGTCCGACGAACATGGTGAAGAACCTCGCAATGAGCTGGAACACAGGGTTTCCTGGGGGATGGCCCACTTCCAGTTTGTATGACGATGCAATAAATTCTCCGCAGTCCCAGAACGAGGCTGTAGATTCGATAGTGGAAAGATATGTGAACGCCGCAATCACGAAAACCACGACGGACGCGATATTATTCCAAAGCCTGAATTTTTTCTTATCCATTCTTTTTTAATATTTCCTTATTTTTCCAATTCCCATAAAAAGACAAATATACGAAGAGATTCGCTATCTTTGCAAAAAAGAAGTGTCGAAAATGGCAGATAATGATTGGAAACAGCGTCTTGGAGTAGTGTATTCCACGAACCCGGACTTCAAATATGAGCAATCCGATGAGGCTGAGGCAGAGACCTTGGCTCCGGAGAAACAGAAACTGACGGTAACCATCGACAGACGTTGCCGTGCGGGAAAACAAGTCACATTGGTAACAGGTTTCGTCGGCAGCGAGGCTGATCTCAAAGAACTCGGCAAGACGCTGAAAGTCAAATGCGGAGTCGGAGGCACTGCCAAAGACGGCGAAATTACCATTCAGGGAGACCTGCGCGACAAAGTCACCGCCCTCCTGTGCTCCCTCGGATACAAGGCCAAACGCGGGAACTGACCATGCCTACCATCTCTTCAGAGCTGATTTCTGCGGACACCCTCCAAATCGGACGCGCCTGTGACGCCTTCGCGGAAGGGGACCTGCTCCTGCCTGTCGCCGGTTCGGATATTGCGGTTCAGGCCAATGCCGATGTATGGAGTACTTCCACGTTGAACACCGGCATGACTGCCCTGTGCATCATCCTTCTCATAATTTTTTTGAGAAGGCTAATCACTGTCATGCCGCATATTCTGACAGGGCTGCTCCGATACAAGAAACTGGTCAGTCTCGAAGACAACATGAGATTAAGCAGGGAACGTGACTCTGTGGCCACCATCTGCATCCCCACTATCATGATAAGCATATCCCGGCTGGACATAATCCATGCGGACTTTCTCATGGAACTGACCCCGGGAATGAAGACATTGGCCATAATGGTCATGATAGCAGGCTTCATACTGCTCAGAAGGCTGCTCATCTTGTGTTTTCCGGAACGAAAATTCAGAAACGACTCATGCAGAATTAGCAACAAGGCAGGTTATGACTTCCTGATAGTCACCACTGTATGTTATTTGCTTTTAGTACTGCTCGGCTCTTTCTCACAAGGCTGTTTCGAGTTCGCACATAAGGCATCATATTACGTCACAGGATTCCTTTGGGGACTTTATTTAATACGTAAAACACAGATAATGGACACAATCGATGGTCAATTCACCGCTTTTTTGTACCTTTGCACCGTTGAAATTATACCGGCAGGGTTGTTGGTTGCTTCGATTGTTTATTTGTAAAAGAGAATATGTCCATTAAAAAGATTTTGATCTCTCAGGAGACCCCGATGAACGTTGCTCCTTATGAGACCATTAAAGAGAAATTCGGCGTACAGATTGATTTCATGCCGTTTTTTCTTATCGAGCCTTTGACATCGAGAGAATTCAGAGCGCAGAGAATCAATATACTTGATTACACAGCGATAGTTTTTTCCGCCAGACATACTATAGACGCTTTCTTCCAGTTGTGTGAAGAACTTAGGGTGAAAGTTCCTGAGACTATGAAATATTTCTGCACAAGCGAGGCTGTGGCCATGTACTTGCAGAAGCATATTGTCTTCAGGAAACGCAAGATTTTCTACGGCAACGGCACACCGTCTTCTGTCATTGAACAGATCGGGACCAAACATGCCGGCGAGAAATTCCTCTTGACGACATCAGACACGAATAACGATGCCCTCAAGAAACTGTTCGACGCACAGAAACTCGATTACACTTCAGCCGTTTTCGTAAAATCTGTTCCACAGGATCTGAAAGGCATTGATCTCCAGTCTTATGACATGGCTGTAGTTTATAATCCGGCAGACATCAAGTCACTTTTCGAGAATTTCCCTGACTTCAAGCCGGAGAATCTCAAGTTCGTGACTTTCGGCAAGCTGATTGTAAATGCCATGGAGGAAGCAGGTCTGCCTATCGAAATCAAGGCACCTACACCAGAGGCTCCTTCAGTTGCAAGAGCACTGGAACTTTATCTCGAATCACACAACGGATAATATTCCCTTTTTATGGGAGACGAAGTTCGTAATACATTGAAAAAGCAGGAAAGGCTATCATCAGGAATAAGCCTTTCCCGCCTTTTTGCGTCCGGACATTACGGGACTTCCGATTTTATCCGATATTGTTTCTTCACGGGCAACGGACTGACATTCAACAGGATAGTGGTCTCCGTCCCGAAACGCATTTTCAAGCGGGCCGTAAAACGCAACTTGTTCAAGCGCCGTATCCGAGAGGCCTATCGTACATCCAAGACCTTATTGCCTGTTTCTGCCGAGAATGGCGGCACAGATATCCTGTTTATCTACAATACGAAGGAACTTAAAGATTTCCAGGCCGTTACAACCGCGGTTAGGGCAGCATTGACAAATATCGCAGCGAAGGTTGCGGTTCCTGCGGCGAACCCGATATCAGAAACAGCGACCGAAGAATGAAAGATGACAGCCCGCATAGTTTCAGAAGCATTTTAAAGAGAATCAGCATATTCCCTTTCGTCGTTCTCATCAAGTTCTACCGGGTCTGCATTTCACCTTACAAACCACCGACCTGCAGGTTCACTCCCACATGTTCCGAATATGCATTGGAGGCTTTCCGCAAATGGGGGCCATTCAAGGGGCTGTACCTAACTGTCAGACGACTTCTGCGTTGTCATCCGTGGGGCGGTTCCGGTTATGATCCAGTGCCTTAAGCTTACAGGTCTAAGTTTCGCAAGTTGTCAAACTTGCTGAGCGTAAGCGCTTATTTGAGGGTTATCACTCGTTCGAAGGCTTTAAGTCCCACGCACTTTTTGCGTGCACGTTGCCCTCACCCTAAATCCCTCCCCTCGGGGAAGGGTCTTACTTTCGCCATCTCGGGCTCCATAAGCGGTATTTCGCACTTGCAAAACTTGAGTCAACAAAAAAGTGCCCGGTTATTCGCCGGACACGTCTGTTTATGGTTGTATGTCTAAAGGGCATCGAAAGCGAAAACGTGAGCCTTCTCTGCGCCCCAAGTCGAATCCACGACAAGTCTGAGGGCATTGGCCTTAACAGGCTTCTCGAACTGGATCTTGCGAAGGCGGAGGTAGTTTCCTTTTCCCTCATAGACGGTGGTCCACTCGCCTTTTCCGGTCTTGGCCTCGATTCTGAAATCCTTGGTCATCATTCTCGGAACTTCCACGCGCTCAGTCGTAGCTTCGAGTTTTCTCATTCGCTTGCTTCTGTATTTAAACTCCGAATCGAAGATGATGCGCGCGCCGGAGATGGTGACAGGTTTCTTCCAGTTGTAGACGATGCTTTCCTCGCCCGGTGCGACCCAAACGCCATTGTCCGCGCCGTCCCACTGTCTGTCAATGCCGTTTCGCAGCACCATGTTGGCTTCGCTAGTGGTCGAGGTCAATGTCAATGCTGATGGTTTTCTCCATCTGTACGGAAGCATGCTGTCGTCGTCTTCGAGCATATCCTGGAGTTCACCTATATGGTCCTTGTGAACTTCCGCAGGGGTTGTACCATATTTAATTACGAGAGCGGCTCCTGTTCCGGCTGCTTGGCCGAGGAGTGCTGTGGTGGCCATGACACGTGTAGAAGAGAGTCCCATGTGGGTGGCTGAGATGTCACGGCCTGCAAACATGAGGTTAGGGACATTCACAGAGTAGAGACATCCGAATGGGATACCGAAGCGCTCAGGAGTGGTAAATTCCACTGACATTCTTCCTTTGCTGTGGAATGCTTCAGGGTTATGGTTATCGAGGGTCCATCCGCCGTATGCGATAACGTCGTCGAAGTGGCCGCCTGACATGACGTCATTCTGGGTAAGGATGTGAGGTCCGACATAGCGAACGGATTCACGTTTTCCAGGAAGCGAGCCGATCCAGTCGAGGTCATAGTTTTTGCATCGTCCGTCAGGATGGTTTTTCATGTATTCCCAAACCCCGTATGCGATGCGTTTGAGTTCGAACTGAATGTCGTTGGCGTCTTTAATAGTGTTGATGGTTCCGCCATATTCAATCCACCAGAAGTTGTTGTCTTTAGGGAATGGTTTCTTATAGTTAAATTTCACTCCAGGGATAGTAGACTTCGGTTTGTCGTAGTTGAAATCGTCGTCTGTGAAGTGATATGCCCATTCAGGAGCGGTGAACGGATGGTCTTCTTCGGTTTTGCGCAACTGAAGGAGGATGGAGTTACCCATGGTCTTGGCATCTCCGCCGTTCTCACCTACGAATGATTCACCGAATTCATCTGCGAATTCACGTCCGATACGGTATTTGGCGCCAGATAGTCTGAGGATACCGTCTCCTGTACAATCGAGGAAGAGTTTTCCTTTAATTAGGTAATTTGTATAGGCGTTGGTGTTCCACGCTTTCAGTGCGGCAATCTTTTCTCCGTCCATAACCACGTCCTCTACAGAGGTGTTGAGAAGGAGTGTAATGTTCTTCTCCATGATTACTGTAGAATATATGGCGTCATCCCAGAGGGTATATCTCATAAGAGGGTTGAAACGGAAGTTTCTAAGCTGAATTTCTTCGAGAAGTCCCGCTTCGGCGTTCTGGTCTCCTTTTGCGCCCACGATTCCCATACGGATTTCGCTGGATGCGTTTCCGCCGAGGACCGGACGATCCTGTACGAGGATAACGGTGCAGCCATGGCGTGCAGCAGAAACTGCAGCACAGACGCCTGCAAGTCCTCCTCCTGCAACGACTACATCGGCCTGGATTTCTTTATCGTAACGAGTCTGGGAGTTTTTCTCAGTGAGAAGACCCTGTGCTTCTGCGACTTTTCCGGTCTGAGCGTTGAGTGATAATGCGCTCAACATGACGAGGAATGAAGAAATTAGAGTTTTTAATGATTTCATGAATTGATTTAGTGTTGTAATAAATTAATCCTAACAAATGTAATACAATTTAGTGAGAATTTGTACCTATAAGTGGGCGAAATAAAGAACATGGATGCGACCGGGAGGGTCGGACTCGTCCGCTCAGGTGCTTCGCAATTCGCGGCCTGAGTTCCGACTCCCTGGCGCTACGCGACGTGGAAGTTATCAGATCGAGTATTTCCTCTCTTGTATCGAGATTTTCCTGGCATGGATGCGTGATTTCCGCCTCTTGGGCATGCATAAAATATATTGTCGTATGGCGGGAGTATTGGCAGAGTTGAGAATTTGGTGTAAAAAAGTGCCATTTTTTACACCAAGAGAATAAAATGAAATAAACGGTGTAAAAAAGCGCCTTTATTTACACCATTATATTTGCATCAGATATCAGTGGAGCAAAGAGCCCGTGGCAACGTGTGTAATCAGTAACTTTGAATCCCCAAATTTTCGCAAAGTTAATTCCCCGTTTTGAGTGATAGAAAAAAGCATTCATAACTTTGTAAATGACCAAAAATACAAATGTTTATGAATGCTGTAATCCTCGAGAGTCCGGAAAGGAAACTCGTGATGTGGTACAAATGTAATGAAAAAAAGGCACTGGGCCTAACAAAAGCCCAGATTGCAAGAGAACTTGGTCTGGACATAAAGACAGTCCGCAAGTATCTCAGGATGAGCGACAGCGAACCTTTCGACGGCACACGTGCCACTGGCGGCGCTACTGATGAGAATACCAATGAACGGGCACCGAACCAGAAAACGTCCGGCAGAACCGGCCTTTGACCGGAGGAAACCACCAAAATCAGCATTTTGTCCGGCTAAAATCGTTTTATCACGGATGAAATCCTGATTGAGGGCCAGAAAATAAAGACCACAGGAGCGCTGCTGACTGGTGGCCGGTCGGCGGCGGTGCCCGGAGAGCGAATTGCGCATCACCCGAGCGAGCGGGAACCGAACGACGAAGACAACTACGACACTTTATCACCGAACCAGAAAACGTCCGGCAGAACCGGCCTTTGACCGGAGGAAACCACCAAAATCAGCATTTTGTCCGGCAGGAATCGTTTTATCCCGGATGAAATACTGATTGAGGGCAAGAAAATAAAGACCACCGGAGCTCTGCTGACTGGTGGCCGATCGGAGGCGGTGCCCGGAGAACGAATTGCGCAGCACCAGAGCGAGCGGGCACCGAACGCCGAAGACAACTACGACACTTTATCACCGAACTAGAAAAACGTCCGGCAAACCGGACTGTCGCCGGTCAAACAGACCGGCATATACGCAAAAGAGTCCAGCCAGTTTTCACTGGTCGGACTCTTCGAAGAACGGCGGCTACCTACTCTCCCACC
>OBKS01000224.1_pt1 | contig 62882 bp, 61 predicted proteins | sample 1517381 | NCBI WGS metagenome assembly OBKS01 (sample SAMN04571686, study PRJEB22368) | human gut metagenome | biome: human gut; material: stool | host: Homo sapiens | place: Luxembourg | collected 2012-08-03 | reverse complement strand
AGAATGGAGACCGTCACGCCAAAAGCAGTAAACCCGGATGAGCAAAGTATCATTGTGGTTTGCAAGGGATTTGGCGATGAAGGCGATGACACTGTCTGTATCGAAGTGAGAGACCTCCGTAACTGGAAAGAAAAGCACACGAAAAAGTTTGAGCCTATTAGTGACGAGATGCTGACCTTTATGAGTACGGACGAAATCGAAAACGCGGTGATGAATCAGGACCTTCCCACGAAATATGCTTTTGAGCTCAGTGCTTGGGACGAGATTCTTAGCTGGAAACTGGCACCATCCAGCATCTACATCTATGGCCTTGAATTCTGCCTGTCCCGTGTGTTATGGGAAATGACCTTCTTCGGAGTGGATGAATCCGGCGTTGAGCTGGAAAAGGAAAAGCTCGATACGAGATTTGAGGAAGTGCAGAGGGCTTTTGATGAAAACAAGGAACCTCGAGTCGGATTCTCGATTGAAGACATTGCCAAGAAACTTCTCGGTGATGACTATACCGAAGACTGGTATCCCGAAGAAGAGCAGGAGCGCGACCGCCGGAATATGGTTATTTCCTCCTATAAGGACAACAATGAAATGGAACGGCTGCTCATGATGCTTTAAGAGAAAACGAGAAGGGGAGATGAGGATGAGCGAAATCTTCGTGGCGGGAGATATCCATGGAAACTATCAAGGATTGATGGAATCTCTCAATGCAGCAGGCTGGCAGGAAGGCGATACCATCATCTGCGTGGGAGATGTCACCGACCGTGGAAAAGATAATGCCAGAACGGTGTCTTTTCTGCAAGAGCATGAATGTGATGTGAGATTGGTTCAGGGCAACCATGAGCTTCAGCATAAGAAGCTGCTGCAGTACTATCATGTGCTAATCAAAGTTCCACAGATTCGATTGTTTGCAGCAGGGATATTCAGAACATACAAGGCAGGATATACTTATCCCAAAACAAAAGAAGAACTCAAAGAGTATGAGTGCAGTGCCGATAAACGAATCGAAATCATTCAGGGAAAGCCTAAGACCTTCCATGCTTTTGTTCGAGCATTTATCGCTTATACATTAGCATGGGAAGACGATAGCCTTTGGAAGATTATTCTGTACTTGCTGGAAGTGATGTGCGGCAATCCCTATGATGCCGAAAGAACTATATACGAGTATCTCTCCTGTACAAGGAAACAAAGAGCAGCGTTTGAATGGCTTTGGAATCAGACGGCTACTGAGGTTAATATCGATTATACGGAACCATATAAGTATCAGCATATAGTGATTACGCATAATAATCCTTTTGGAAGATATTATAGCTATGACCCGGATGAGGTACGGTCTGGACACGATAAGACGCTCTATATCTTTGGACACATCCCGCATTCCGAAATCGTCAGGTTTGACAGGGCTTGTTCCGGATGCACTTATCTGGACATTGACACATCCCTGAATTCGGTCGGCGTCATTAAGCTGAGCGATTATCTCTAAGAAAGCATAAGGGTATTGAAGAGTTTTAGTGGAATGACCCCATTTCACTAAGTTCCTTCGATATCACAGGCGGATGTACTTTTGTATATCAAGATGACGAGCTGCACTTGTACGGTTTTTCCAGCCTGCAACCATGCGAAGGCGTCATCTAGCCAAGGGAAACACAACCTCCTGCTTCGGCAGGAGAGATTTATCGTAAAGGAGGTGGCGAATATGTCCACTGTTTATGTACTTAACAAAGACGGTAAACCTTTGATGCCTACGACTCGCGGCGGACATGTGCGCCACCTGCTTAAAGAGCAAAAAGCACGAGTCGTAAGAGCAAAACCGTTTACCATTCAACTGCTGTATGAAACCAATGATGTAGTGCAGCCCCTATATTTAGGCATTGACCCTGGTAGAACCAATATCGGCGTTGCCGTTGTTAAAGCAAATGGAACGGCAGTCTTTACGGCACATCTGGAAACTCGCAATAAAGAGATTCCAAAGTTGATGCAAGACCGTAAAAAAGCCCGCCGCGCAAGACGCACCAATGGCAGACGCTGCCGCCGTCAACGGAGAGCTAAGGCAAATGGAACTATTTCTAAAAAGTGCGTTAAGCAAACTACTGCTCAAAATGGCAGCGTCAGCAAACGCGCAAAAGATATCGGTGTTATTAAACGCCGCCTACCGGGTTGTGAAAAAGATGTACTTTGCATCGGCATCAAAAACAAAGAGACAAAGTTCACCAACCGCACAAGACCGGAAGGCTGGCTTACACCTACTGCAAATCAGCTGCTCCAAACACACATCAACTTGGTTAAGAAGATTCAAAAGTTTCTTCCCATCAGCGATGTTGTACTTGAAGTCAACAAATTTGCGTTCATGAGGCTTGATAATCCCAACATTCAAAAGTGGCAGTATCAGCAAGGACCTCTTTACAAAAAAGAAAGCCTTGAAAGTGCCGTCTCTGAAATACAAGAACATCATTGCCTATTTTGCAAAAAGCCGATTGACCATTACCACCATGTAGTGCCGCAACACAAAAATGGCAGCAACACTATTGGTAATATCGTTGGACTATGTGCAAAGCACCATGACCTTGTACACAAAGATTCTGCTTGGGAAAAGAAACTTGCCAAAAAGAGCACCGGACTCTATAAAAAGTATGGCGCTTTGGGTGTGTTGAATCAAATCATCCCGACACTGACGAACGAATTAAGTTCTCTTTTCCCGAAGCATTCCTTTGTGACCAATGGTAAAAGTACCTACGACTATCGTGCAGCGCACGGTGTAAGTAAAGACCATTGGCTCGACGCTTACTGCATTGCTTGTTCTGTCTTGCCGAGCAATGTCTGTGATAGCAACATCAACAATCATATGCCGTATGAGCTTAAACAGTTCCGCCGTCATGATAGAAGAGTGTTAAACAATGAAAATATGAACCGCGTGTACACACTCAATAATAAGGTAGTTGCTATAAACCAGCATAAAGCGAAAGACCAAAAGACTGTCAGCTTAGAGGAATTCCGCAAAGAGCATCCGGATGATGTTTGCAAGCTTAAAGTAAAAGAGCATCATCCAACATACAGAAACATGAACCGTAACTTTCCGGGCAGCGTGTTCCTTGTCGGCAAGCAAATTCATGTAATGCAAGGAATAGCAAGCTCTAAAGACGGAAAAGCAACAAAATACAACGACACAAGCGCAACCGCAATAGCCGCAGGGAAATGTAAATTTGTTGCGAAAAATACTGGCATATTGTTTGTGTAATGTGAATTAAAAGTAATAAAACCACGAAAAATCTTCAATAGCCAAGCATAAGTACCATAGGGGCGCAGAGCCTCTGTGGTGCTTTTTCTTTTTTCATGGGTAAAGTTTTTCCTTGCTCATACGAAAACGATGCGCAGGTAAGGGCTTTCTGACGGCTGTGAGGAGGTAGAGCAATCAGTTCAATGTCTGGTTTCATAATGTTCATCAGAACGGATGGCCTGGTCAAAACGAATCTATGCCAAGGCATACCGATTTCTCAGCAGAGCGCAGTCGTCCCAAAAGATAGGTTCAGAACGTCTGCAGGGCCTTGTGACAACTGCCAGCTTGTCTTTTTGGCTACCCGGTTGTCTCAGCAAACTCTCCTGTAACCAAAACCAGAGACTTGGCTATTCGGCTTTGATAAAAGCAGTTCACAAAGCGGACTTCCCATTGTATAATAGTGACATACATTTGAGTTTCGCAGGACTGATATCAGGTGGAGCAGATGGGCAAGAATCGGATGAGCCGCAGGGAAGCGTGAGCAAGGAAAATCACAACGACCACAAATATAATCTTGGCAGAACGGAAAAATATCGATGTCGTTTATGAAAGGAGGAATGAGGTATGGAACAGGCAATTGATACGGAGACAGAAGAACTCTCAAAACGAGAAAAATATCGTGAACGGCGTGGTGAGGAATATGATATTGTCTCGAAGGTTGCTTTCCTCATTGGTGTACCAGACTCCCACTGGAAAAGCCAGTATACGGGTTTGGATTCAGATATTTATGAGCAACTCAGCGATAACCGAGACGCTCGCATCATCCGAAACCTCTGTGGCCTGCGGACCGAGATAGAGCGGAACTTCAAGCGCTTTTCAATGCTTATTCTGATGGAACTGAAGAATCTGCATACGATTCCGCAGACACAAGGCATGGTTAATCAGCTTCGAAAAGATGAAATCGATATCATAAAAGCGAATCCAAAGCTGGAAGAATACCTTCCAAAAATCAATGCTCTCTTGCAGCAGCACATCGATGCCTGTAAATCTCTGTTTCCAATCTGGGTCAATTGGGAGTTTGTGCGGCAGCTATTTATCATCCCTGGCGGCAATAGCACAAAGAAATCCAAGGAAGTGTTCGAGTACTATATGGAAAATCTAGAACGCTATCCGTATCGCATGTTCATTAACTGGCGGTGGAGCAAAGACGAAGAGGGGAATCTTCTCTATAATGACGAAAAGTTCCTGAGCCGACTCTATCAGCAGAATGGCGAGGTGTTCACCGGTTATTCCAATGTCAGAGGAGAAGGAAGAGAAACCAAGAGAAACATTTATGGATTTGTGGATGCCAGCGAACAGACGGTTGCTCTCGTTGACTGCGAAAACTGTGACCCGCTGAAACTGTGTGCGGCTCTTCAAAGTATGCAGCCGGAAACGCTTGCTAAAATCACAAAAATCATTTTGTACAATGATGTTAATGCTTCTTCTGCCTGGAATCTGCTTCAGAAACACACAAAGGCGGTTATTGAACATCAGATGTCGGAACGGGTCCTTACAGGGAAAAGCCTTGTGGATGTGATGCTAGTGGCAGGATGCTGTAAGGAGCACTATGTCAACAAGGTGGACAGTTTCTTACTGTTTTCATCGGATTCTGATTATTGGGGGCTTATCAGCTCGGTGTCCACTGCCAAATTTCTCGTGATGGTTGAGCAAAATAAAGTCAGCAGCGAAATTGTACAGAAAATGATTGACAGTGATATTCCCTTTTGCTATCTAGACCAGTTTTGCCAAGGTGGGCAATCTCACAAAATGAAGGTCGATGCGCTGCTCAGTGAATGCCAGCGCTTTGTCGGCAGGCACTTTGAAAGCTTTAATGTCAAGGAAATGATGAATGTAGCTCATCTACAGACCCGCATCGAGCTTTCGAAGGCTGAGGAAAAACAGTTTTATGAACGATATATCAAAACCATGCGCATCAAGATTCCAGCGGATGGTTCCGTAAATATTGAGTTCGGAAGCTGAAGACGATGCACAATGATAGCAAGGAGGGTAAATACCAAGTGATACCGATTGTATGTGTCGATGACCGATTCGGCATGGCGTTCAACAAACGGCGCTGCAGCTCGGATGTGGCCGTCCTCAAAGATATTCTTGGCAGAACGGAAAATGCCAAGCTAAGGCGGCTGTGATAAGGGCCTTCCATCACGCCAGGCGACTGCAAAAAGAAAAGGGTAGTGTTAGTTGTCCAGAAGAACTGGGAGGTTCAGTCGGGTACTATCTTTATCCCGTGTTTCTTCGAATAGGTGTATGCACAAAAAAGTAGAGGGTCACGAAGCCGTGACTCTCTTTTGTTTTATCTGATATAATATAGCCAAAAATATTGCGGAGGAAGTCGCATGGGAACATACATCACGCACGAGGGTTTGCCATTCCATGGAAACCTCAAGAAAATCAGAATCAGGTCCTGCCGGGCAACAGACCCGTCTTTGCCAGGATTCGATGAAGAGCAGCTTCTGGAAATTACGCAAAACGGAGAGGTGAAGCTCACACAAAAGACTCCAACGGGAACAGAAAAGACTAAAACTCGTATCTCACAAGCTGATGCCGACCATATCTTTGCTGCATTCTCCGAAGTATTCGCAAGCTATCGAAGAGAACGCATTCCTTCCGTTAGCGGTCACTGGCGAGTCCGGCTTCTGACGGATGACAATGAGGTGTACTTCTACCATGGCGCAAACGGCCAGGATTACCGGTATCGCGATGAGTCCCTCACAGACATTCTTCGGCAAAGAACCGGAATGCCAGGGCTATTTGGTCTGAGCGTTAAGGCTGAGACAAAGAGCAAGGTGAAGTCCATCGAAATCAGTCTGGAGCAGACGGCAGCGGATGAGGTAAAAGACAGATACGCAAATGAATATGGAATTTGTATGCATGATACAACCGAGTGGCTGCTTATCAGTTCAGAGGGCACGATAACTTATAATCGCCGTGTTGCAAGTGTAGGAAGAGTCTCCTTGCAGTACGAACTCAAAGACAAGGTGGCGGAGTTCCTCAAGGTATATGATGACCAGAGCGTGTTTTCCCACCCAAAAGGACACTCACCAGATACTGTACAGGATGAGGTTCGAAAGACCTATAGAATAGTCGTGACTCGTGACAGTGGAGACACTTCCGTTCTGGAAGGCTCATTCGATAAGGACGGCCTGCCCGATAACTGGGCGGACTTTGTTGGCAGGCTGAAGGATTTCCTCCAGGGCCAGAGCCTCGGGATGCTGTTCGACTCTCGCGTGTATAGCAAAGTATTGAGAAAGAGCAATGAAGTGGCTTTTTGTGGTGTCGATATCGATGGCGTTGTGAGAACACGCTATTACCGCTGTGGGGACGAAATCTGCGAGGGAGATACGGTCGTGGTCCCGACACCGATGAAGCACACATTGGCTATAGGACGGGCTGTCGAAATTCGGTATTGTCCCAAAGACCAGATTCCGAAAGAGATGGCGCAGGCACAAGAGATTCTGGGCCTTGCCAAAGAAACAGAATAGGGAAAAGAAAAAAGAGGGGCTTAGAACAGCTCCTCTTTTTCTTATTGCCTTATTCTTCCAAAACCTCTCCGAGCGAAAGGACCGCATTGCGGACACATTCAGGGCAGGGACACAGAACTTTGCCGGTTCCAATGCCTTTCAGGTCCTTGCAGATGGTAGTACCGCATTTACGCTCGAAATTCTGTACAAGCTCTTTAGAAATACGGGGCGTGCCTTTGCCATCTGTGAGAATGCCTGCCACCATGACAGCGCCAATCAAGGCCCCGCAAGTGCTTTCCATACACCCCATCCAGGCAGCGTATCCCGCCGTCAGCTTCATCAGCGTTTCATCATCGATAGGTAGTTTATCCTCAAACACCTTGACCACAGACTGTGTGCAGTTGCGTTTCCCGGTCGCCTTCAGTTCAGCAGCCACCGCTGCGCGTTCCTCAATACTCATATTTTACACTCCTTTTTCTTTCCAGTATACCACAAAAAGACGGGCACAGGCAAAAAAGAAAGGAGCCACCCGAAGGTGACTCCAATAGTTTAGGTTCCTGTTTTAGCCGTGAAAAGCATCAGGCGGCAGACGGGGTATCCGTTGCTGCGTCAAAGAGCAGTGTGCCTTCGCCATTATAGCTTGCGTCGTTCAGAGCGGCGTAGATGTAGTCAATGAAATAGCCATCATCACCATTGTAGGTGGACTTCATGGAGACAAGATTGCCGTTGTCATCATAGGTGTTCTCGAAGGTCTGTTCGAAGTTGCCCATCGTAGCATCTTTGCCCTGCTGTTTGGTCATATTACCATGCTCATCGTATTCGGTCGAGACCTCACTGCCCTGACCAAAATAATAAGTGGTCTTGTTGTCGCTCACGCGCTTGTGATACACAATGTCATCTGCACCATCTTCGCTGACAGTCTCGATATACAGACTATCGACGTCCATCGTATCAAAGTCACGAGTCGTGGTCTGAACGCCACTGTCATTCGTGATGACCTCCTTGACACCTCCCACGATTGAAATCGTGGGATTCCTGGGCGGCGCGGCAAGGTTCATCGCCAAACCGTGTCTGAAACAGCGAGTTATGCGGTTTCCCATCATACACTACGGGTGTAGCGCATGACGAGCATCCAGCCAAAATGGTTGACCAACATACTTGTCTGCATTCCCAGTTCTTTTAAGTGCATCCTCCGAAGGGAGTTTCACCTCTTGCGAGGCAGCTCTTTAATGAGGGAGTGTCGAGCCCCCGGGAAACTATTATTTTTAGAACCCAACGCTTGCAGGAAGATAGCTTCCAGCTTCCTGCAAGCGCTCTTTTGTATTTTCATGCATCTTCAAAAATGCAGGAAAAGCTGAGTTAAGAGCTTTTGTATTGTATTCCAAAGATTCAGTATCTATATATTCAAGCAGAAAAGCGGAATACAGGTCACGCTGGACTACTTCTCCGCTGCTGAGGTGTGCCATTCGTTCGGAAAGTCTCTTCTTGGTGTAGCTTTCATCTGTATGGTCAAATTGCGAGGCTTTCGTTTCAAAAGTATCTACCTTGATAACGCTGCCGCCATAACGATTGGCTTTTTTGTTCAGGATGGAAATAAACATTGTGGGGGCGCAGCGGCTCAACGATTTGCCAAACCGTTTTTTAGTATGTGCTCTACCAGTTTTTGGATTGACTTTCGTTTCCTTGCTGCGCTTCTGCAAGGCTTTGTAGTTCATATCTTCAACCACGAACTCGTTGCCATGTTCCAGCAATTCGTTAGCAAGGATGTTGTGCTCCATCTTGCGGATATCCCCCAATCGGCGGTTTAAGTCACGCAGTTTTGCTTTCAAACGGAAATAGCGCTTGCTGTACTTCCAGTCACGCCTTTGTTTGTGACCATGCTTGCGCTTTAACCGTTTTATTGTACCATCAGAATTAAAATATTGCGGGTTTGTAGCGCGGCGTGAACGGTTCATCGCTCGTGTTGTGCGAGCAATCTCATTAGTGAGCCCTCTTGCTTGCGCTCTTGCTGATGGCGCAAGAACTCTCAAATCGCAGATATCTTTACCACTAATGGCAAGCGTTTGCGTGCCGATATCAAGACCTATGCGCCCTTGATTGACAGGATGCTTCATCACACCGTTACTGTCGCATTTGGTGGGAGGATAGCCCTCTAAGATGAATTGTGCATAATACTTCCACTTGGTCTTAACCCACTTATGAGTAATGCGGCAGTATTTCACTCCACATTTGAGAGCTTCCTGCTGATATTTTCTTGTCTGAGTTTTAGGATTACGCAACACAACAGGAAATTCATGCTTTCCGTACACAATGCGCAGGTTGCCTTCTCCGATAGTGGGCTTAATTTTTGCGATAGCGGCAGCAATTTCAGCTTCCATTTGTGGTTTTACCTCATCAGGAAGAACGACTTTCTTATCGTCTTTAGGGTCAGGCCGCCCGTACATATCATCGTATCGCTTCTCGACGGCTTTTTGCGCCTTGCGCTTAGCCGACTCTATATTGCTTGTAGTGAGGTTTGCCGGACGAAGCACAATGCCGGTGGCGTTATTCTTGCCAGAGATAGAAGTTACATCCTCAAGCTTTTTATAATGGACGGCCTTTCCTTTGCTGAAGAAAAAGCCTTCCCAAGCCGTCCAGACAGCAGATGCAACTTTCTGTGCTACATGAGAGTGGATAGCAAAGTGCTTTGCGTACGGCACAACCAACTTATGAAAAGCATTTTCAGAAAAACGATATTCTTTAAGCATCTTTTCGCGTTGCTTAAAGAGTGTTTTTTGCTCATCGCTGTCGGGAACAGCTTTTGCGATAGCTGCCATCAACTCACGATACTTGCGCGTCTTGCGCAATTGATGCCACATTTTTGTAGTCGCACTCACAAGCTGATTGTAGATGACACCACACTTCTTGAACTCCTTATACAGATAGTTTTGCTCGTTGAGACTTATATCAAGAGGCAATGTCAATACAAATGATGGCGTGCTATTCTTGCTCCCGAAAGCCATGAAGCTACCCTCCTCTCTTTTTTTGCTGTTCTACATAGTGTTGAATCGTAGCGGTAGACACATCTCCGGCAGTGCTTACAAAATAATTGCGAGTCCACATTTGCATAACCGTGTCAGGAAAAAACTCTTGCTTGAGTATCCTGCCGGTGGTTCCTTTAATAATTTTCATGATTTCTGCAGCACTTAATGTAGGCGGAGCATTCACGAAAAGATGACAATGGTCGATATGACATTCCATCGCCAGTATCACAATGTCGTTTTGCTCACAAATTTGAGTTACAAGTTCCTTGAAACGAGCTTCAAACCCATCCACCAGAAATAATTTTCTTCGATAGCGTGGGCAAAACACAAAGTGATAATTTATCATAGAAACGGTTGCTTTTGTGCGCCTATAATCTTTTTTCATGTATCTATTATATCATATTTTAGATGCCATGTTGTTACAAACACATGAATATATACAAAGTTGTTTTGAAATTTCTCCCAAAGTAACTCTAAGGTGCGGCCTTTCATCCCACGATTGAAATCGTGGGCTTTCCCGGCCTTCGTTTGGTAACTGCTCTGTGCGAACACTGAAAACCACAGGATTTCTTCGATGACTTTCGGTTGTAGTGTATTTGATTGGACTTCCAAATTCTATTTTGCTCGCACATATTGCAACTTACGGTTGTATTTGCTATACTAATAACAACCGATAACAACCAACAAGGCACAAATAACAACTAATAGGTGTTACCGCGAACCGAGGAGGCCAATCATGGCGAGCGAACGAGCGATACTTCACTGTGACATGAACTCTTTTTACGCAAGCTGCGAGGCGGCTTATAACCCAAAGCTGCAGGGAAAACCAATTGCGGTATGTGGTGACCCGGAAAGGCGAAATGGCATCGTGTTGACTGCCTCGTATCCGGCCAAATGGATGGGCGTGAAAACCGGAATGCCTCTATGGGAAGCACAGCAGCATTGCCGAGATATCATCTTTGTCCCGGCACACTATGACCTTTATACCAGATACAGCGGCTATACCAGAGAAATCTTCCTGCGCTTCACGGACCAGGTTGAGCCGTTTGGCTTGGATGAGGCGTGGCTCGATTGTACCGCAAGCCAGTCACTTTTTGGGACAGGGGAAAAGATAGCCAAGAAAATCTCTGATACCGTGAAGGATGAACTCGGCATTACCTGTTCTATCGGGGTGAGCTGGAACAAAATTTTTGCAAAGCTGGGGTCCGACTATAAGAAACCGAATGCCACCACCATCATATCAAGGTCAAACTGGAAAGATATCGTATTCCCGCTGCCTGCCACAGACCTTTTGTATGTTGGGTCCAGAACGGGAAAAAAGCTGTCAAACTATTGCATTCATACAATCGGGGATTTGGCAACCTCCAATCCGAATTTTCTGAAAGAAAAACTCGGAAAAATCGGTCCCATGCTATGGGGATTCGCAAATGGCCTTGATACAGGAGCAGTAGCAAAATACGATGGCAGGGAAGCTCAAGCACCTATCAAAAGCGTTGGGAACAGTTGGACCACGCCAAGAGACCTCCTAACTGATGGGGACGTCTGGATAGTGCTTTATCTTCTTTCGGAGAGTGTTGCGGCCCGCCTCCGGGAAAATCATTTCCAATGTCGGGGAGTAGAAGTGAGTCTCCGAGATTCCAGCCTTTTCAGCTTTGAGCGACAAGTCAAGCTGCCTCGGCCAACGATGCAGGAAAAGGATATTGCGGAGGCAGCTTACCAGCTGTACAAGAAGAACTACCGATGGAGTGAGCATCTTCGCTCAGTTGGCGTGCGTGCCATTGACCTGCGGTCGGATACCGAGCCGAATCAGATATCTTTTGAGTATAGTGCCGAAAAGCAAGAGGAGACTGAACGACTCGAATCCGCAATCGACGGGATACGAAATCGGTTCGGATACTACTCCGTGCAGCGAGCCGTCATGTACAAAGACCGGTTTCTCTCGCATTGCGATGCAAAGGGAGACCACACCATACATCCACACGGATATTTGCAGGGGAGTATCTAATTCATGCCAGAACAAAGAACCAAGAAATATGTCGAGGTCGTCGCCGATTTCTCTCCTGAAGGTATTCTGACCCCTCAGACGGTCATCTGGGACACAGGTCAGAAATTTGACATCACCTGCATCTCAGAAGTATTGCCGCGTAAATACTCAAAGACCGGCGGCGTTGGGGTACGCTATACCTGCCAGATAGGAAGAGCCAAAACATACCTGTACTATGAGGTAGACAAGTGGTTCGTCGAAGCAAAGGAAGGTCACTGTGAATAGCAAGTATCAAGAGCAGACCTGCTGCTTTGTCGGGCACAAAGATATTCCGCCAGGAGAACAGCTTAAAATATTAGTCAGGGTAGAGCATCGGCTCATTCCACTCATTCAGCAGGGGGTCACCTATTTTGGCATCGGCGGTTCCTTAGGCTTCGATACCCTCATGGCAGACATGTTAATTTCCTTAAAAGCTGCGCATCCACGGATTCGGATTATTGAGGTTTTGCCATTTGAGGGATACCGTTCTAAATGGAGCTTGGAACAGCAGCGGCACGCAGAGAAGATAGACAAACAGGTGGATAAGATTGTCTATGCGGCGAAAGAGCCAAGCAGGGGAGTATATCTTTTAAGAGACCGGCATTTAGTGGATTGTTCTGCCTATTGCATCTCTTATTGTACTAGAAATACTGGAGGCACAGCATATACGGTAAAATACGCTCTGGAACATGGCGTAACGGTGTATAACGCTTCCAGTTTCGACGTGAGCGCCTTGCTTCAGGCTCAGCCGCTTGGGAAGAACGAACAGGTAGTGTCTTCGCACAAAATATGAGGGAGGTTTCCTGGCGTTTGGAGAAATACCCATAGGACTTTGAGCTTTGCTGCACAAAAACAAGCCTCCGCTCTTTGGCGGGGGCTCTTCTTGTATTCTCAAAAACGTTGAATTCAATTTCACTGAATTCCGATTCAGCATTATTTGGCGTGGCTCAGCTCGATAACTTTATCGACCCTTCTCAGAAGTACCCTGTTATCGCTGTTACAAGCCGTCTGATGAGCACAGGCGTTGATGCCAAGACTTGTGAAATTGTCGTTCTGGACCTCTGGCCCCGTCCGAAATTATCTATCGCATTGCAGCCAACTATATTCTGGGTTTCTCTGAGGAGCATAACGGAAAGCAGTATAACTTCCGTATCTGTAATGCGCTACCCTATGCAAAGGATGGGACGCTGAGCGAGAAGTTGGATGAGTTGTTTTGATAAAACAGTATAGGAATATAGCTAAGCCGCCAAGCGAGTGAAATCGTTTGGTGGCTTTTCTTTTTGCTACGGAAAAATAGACATTGTACTTGTCATGAGCTTGTTGCATACTTGCTACGAACTTGCTAAAAACTTGCTGAGCACTTGCTACGCTTCACCTCGAAGCAAGTTCATTTTTTTTGCGCGAAAGAATATCGGATAAGTGACGCTTCCTACTCGTATGACCGAGAGAAAACATGCAAAGACTCTACCATTCTGGTAGGGCTTTTTTGCTGCCCAAAAAGTTGGAAAAATGTCGCAAGCGAGCCGCTGAAACCTCAGAATTTTGTCGCAGCCTTTCCGAATATGAGATGTATCTCACAAAAGCGAAATGCGCTGCTTCGTATCTGTGGTGAGACAATCGGAACAGGCGAATAGCAAAATCTCAGCTGCCGCAAATGCTGTCAAGTTCAAATCACAACTCCCAAAAGTTTCGTTTGGAAAAGCCTGCATTAAAAGTTTCGTTCTGGAAAATGCAGAGGGGAAAGGAAAATGTCGAAGCATATATGCACTGATTTTCTTCTTGCTATTTGTGCAATCCGCTCAAATTGGCGATAAATATTCCCAAAATAAATAAGTCAAAGTGCTTTTGGTGTATAATGGCTCTGACAAACAGAAAAAAGGAGAACACTATGAAAAAGGTTGTATCATTAGCACTTTCGACTTTGCTCGTCCTCTCGTTGGCTGCCTGTGGCAAGGCAGACAGTTCTGCTGCAGCCTCAAGTGAATCCAAGTCAAGTGCTTCGTCAAATAGCACTTCCAATAGCACGCAAGATTACAGCCCTGACGGGATTAAAGTAGGAGAGACATATACTACAGAAGACGGCAAAACATATGAAAGGGTGTGGAACGGCACAGGCAGCGATTTACCTACGCCGTCCCCCGAACCCAAAATTACATACGATAATGATTTCCAGGCACAAACACTTGTTGATAATGAAGAATGCACCATTATCTTGCAGAGCGTAGGCTACGATGATGATTACGGCTATTATTGGAAGCTTTACTTCAAGAATAAGACATCAGATAAAAAACTCGGTTACTCGTTTGGCGACTGCACATTGAATGGCGTGGGTGCGAGCCTTTGGCTTACGAGTGTTGAACCTGGTCAAGAGGAAACGGAGATTCATCATTGGGAAAGTTCCGGGCTTAAAATTTATAACATCAATCCGCAGGATATCAATACGGTAAGTTTTTATCTCGATGTCTATAACGAATTAGATTATGATGTTATCCCACGGCATGACTTTGTTGATGACGATTTCGTGGTTTATCCAAAAGGGGAAGAAAACGCAACCGAGCCAAAGCATGAAACCCAACCCACAGACCTCGTACTGGCCGACAATGACGCTTGCACTCTGATGATTTGTGGATTTGACCCCGATGGCCTGGACGGTTACACGGCTAAAGCTTACATCGAAAACAAAACAGATAAAGAAATCATGCTTGCCTTTAGAAGTGGAGGTTCCATAAATGGCTTTGAGTGCTTCCCTGAAACAGATACAATGGGAATTGATGCGCACACTAATGCCTATGTAGACATCTACTATCGCGATTATTTGGATACTTATGAGGCCAACGGTAAAGACCCCACCTCTATCACCGAAATGGTGATGCCAATCGTTATAAACAATTTCAATACTCGGGACATCTATGTAGATGAGACTTTCACTATTAACCCTCAGACAAATTCCGTGACAACATCGAAATAATTTGACGCCCTCCTGCGATTAAAATTATTAACTTTCCCGGGCTTCGTTTGCAACTTTGTAAGTAAAGGTTTCGTTCTGGAAAAGTAAAATGCCGAAGCGCTTTTGATGTATAATAGCCTTATACAAAGAAAAAAGGAGAAAATCATGAAAAAGGTTGTATCATTAGCACTTTCGGCTTTGCTTGTACTTTCCCTGGCCGCCTGTAGCAGCTCTAACACTACCAGTACTGCTGCCAGCAGTGCAGCTACATCTGATGCTGCATCCTCCGAGGAAAGCACCAGCGACTCTTCAACGAGTACTGCAAGTAGTGCTGCCGATAGTACAACGGCTGAACCTGACATCCAGTTCGATGAGAGTTTCCAGCCACAGACGATTGCCGACAACGATACCTGTACCATCATCTTGCAGAGCGTTGGCTATGATGATGACTACGGCTACTACTGGACCGTTGATTTCCAAAATAAAACGGATGACAAAACTCTTTGCGCTATCACAAGCAGCTCGTCCTTGAATGGAATCCCGGCAGATACCAGTTGGTTCCCGGAAATTGGACCAGGAGTGAAAACCACCGAGGTCGTTTCGTGGGATAAAGCAGGACTGGAAATCTATGGAGTGAAACCGCAAGACATCGATACCGTCAAACTTCACATCGATGTCTATGATGAAGCAGAATGGGATGTGTCGAATCGTGATGACCCTGTCGATGATGACTTTGTGATTTATCCGAAAGGTGAAGAGAACGCGACAGAACCAAAACACGAGATTCAGCCCACGGATATTGTGCTGTTCGACAATAATGCCTGCAGCATGGTCATTTGCGGATTCTATTCCGACAGCTTCATGGGCTATACGGCGAAAGCCTACTATCAGAACAAGACGGATGACCGTATCGATATCATTTTGGACAAAGGCTCTATCAACGGCTTTGAATGTACCCCGGAAGGAGCGGCACTACTGGAACCACATTCCAACGCCTATGTTGACATTCGTTGGCAAGAATATGCTGAAACTTATGCAGAGAATGGCAATGACCCAACATCCATCACAGAAATTGTAATGCCAGTTTTTGTGAGAAAAGACACAGGGAACAATACAGTATACATTGATGCCACTTATTCTATTGACCCGCAGGCAAGAGCTGCAACGCCGATAGTGAACCTCCAATGATAGTCGCATGATTTTCCGAAACCAAAAAACTTCTGGAATAGCAGCAAAACTTTTCTGAGTTCAGAAAACTTTTGGCATTTTTGGAAAAAGTTTTCTGGAATGGGAAAACTCTCCGACTTTTTGGAATGAAAAAATAAAAGCGCTCACCATTTTTCGGTGGGCGCTTTTCTTCATTCTTCAGTTTTCTTTTTCAGCCATTGTCTTCTCACAAACGGCGTGACATAAGTTTCATCACTCTTCAGCTCATAGCCATAGCTTTCAGCTATCAGGATGGCACGTTCGCTTGCTTTCTGTCCGGCAGGCAGGTGGCGAATGAAACCATTGATGTTTTTGGACGAAGCATCATATTTGGACTTGTCGAACACCCGCAGCGGCTCGTCGTCACCATTGCCTTTCTTGCGATAATCGCGGGGCTTTCCGCCAATCATCAGACAACGAATCCCGAATGGAGCATCCGCGTGTGTCACAAACGAAGACCGGAACGACGCATCAGTGGGCAGGACATCCGGCAAATCACAGGCGAGAGAAGTGTACAGCCAGAGAATCAGATTCGTGACGCTGTCAACCAGCTCTGGAAATTGAGCTCGGTCAGTCAAAATATAAAACCACTCGGTGCTTGTGTTATAGTATCCGGCCAGGTCACCGAACTTGGTTACGATTTTATACAGACACACAATCTCGTTGTCGCGGCAAGTCTCTTTCAGCTTAATTTCCTGTATCAGCTGGCAGGCATCAAACTGAAACAATGCACCGTTGGCGGGAAGAGTTCTGCGGCGATGGTGCAGCGTATCTTTCAGAAACTCTGTCGTATATTTGGGTGAGATGGGCTTTGGCCACCAGGACCACATGTTCGGAGTATTCTCAATCAGCGGCTTGTCCGGCAGCATGTCCACGGTATACTCGTTCACATAGGTAGCCATCGAAAGGACTGTGTTCGTATACAAATGTGAGAGCAAAGCGAGGTTGTTGATGCTATCGAAATCTGCAACATTCTCATAGCCATAACGCTTGTAGTACGAAAAGACCATATCCAGGCGTCTATCTTCAGAAATCTAAAAATCGCATTTATCGTATGGCCGATTATTGAAAAGGGCTTCGCTATAATAGACTGGAACATCCGCAAGGGGATAGGGGTCCCGAATGATGATAGGCTCATTCTCAGTCGAAATGCCAACAATGTTGTTCACAATGTCAAATTCCTGAGGCTTGAGGTATTCGCTTCCCTGCATCAGCATATCGATTACCGCGTACAGGACAGAATCATTACGTTCCATAACTCCGTCAATGGTCAAGCCTAAATGAACACATTCCTGCGCATAAGCAATAGCCTTGAAATACAGAGCATAGTCCTTGTTCTTCTTGATGGGCTTTGTGAGCCCCTGCAAAAACTGATGATAGCCTTTAATGAACTTGTCGGGGTTTGCCATGGCAAGCTCTACCTGAGAGCTGACGGCCTCAATGATGGGTTTGCACTCCTCAGCTTCACGGACCAGGTGAAAGAGGAAAGTAGATGCTTTCCCAAAATCCATGTCATGCAATGTCGTCGCAACCTGGCAAGCGCTGGACAGGGTTCTTCTCTGAAATACCCAGATAGACTCACCTTTGCTCCGATACTTCTTATCCCATACCGGTGCGTATTTATCGACTAAGGCATTACCGAAATCTTCCTGCACTGCCAAAACACCATTTTCGTTCTGCACGGTATCCTCCTTACAACTTTAACTGCCCCACACAACTCTGCGCGGTGGGCAGTAGCTTGTGGGCCATCTCGTTTCGAAAATACTTGGGGTCCACGGCCCGCATCCCGAACCGCACACGGTCCAGGGCATCTGCGTCTTTCAGAATCGTATACAGCAGCCACACCCGTTCTTTGTTTCGAATATTGGATGTTTTGAGGTCTGCAAGAGCCTTGCGGTCATCCAAGCAATGATACTCGATGAGGAAAGCAGTTGCCGAATTGCATTCGGGAACAGCATCATAATAAATGGCATTGGACTTTGCTCCGTGACTGTCATCGACATCATCGTTTGTCCGCCCGATATCATGATAAAGAATCGCATCACATAGCTGGTACGATTCTTTTTTTGTTAAGGCAATGCCCTGAACCTGAACCAAAAGCAGCGCATCAAAGAGAACTCGCAGCGTATGCTCGGCGTCGTGCTCCTCATCATTAGCCCGGCCATAAGCATCATACAGAGTGAAAATGCGGCTCCGGTAGCGCTGGTAGAGAGGGTAGAGCGCCTGGATTTCGTCTGTCAGAGCGTTGATACCGAGAAGCACATCGACCTTTACATCTTTTACGGCAGCCGGTAGGACAAGGGCCTCTTTTTCCTCATCGTCCGGAAAATACTCGATAATATCACTTTTGTTGATGTGGGCAGTGATGATTCTGCTGTTCTCGAGACTCGGAATGCGGCAGGCGAAGAAACAGGCTGCCTTGTAGCTCGTGGTCCAGGAAAAGGACTTTTTGTATGTAGTAGACTTGCTGCCTTCCCCACGATAAACAGTCACGGTATCCGGCAGGCTGGACAGCTTCTTTTCAGTATCTTGCTTTTGCTTTTGAGATTTTCCAGCAAAGACCTTTTGCAGGCCATTCTCACTGAGAGAAGAAAAGCCAAAATCACTGGTGCGATACAGGTCAAGAAAGAGAACATATAAGTCCTCACCAGGATTGGACAACTCAATGTATTTAGAAAGAACCGATACACGCAGGCTGTCTTCCAGGGAGAAAAGGTAACTGCGGATAAAGGGGGCATTTCCCGTTGAAATGTTTTCAGCTGCGCCTAAAACTCTCTGCTGGAATTTCTCATCCGATTCGCTGTTCACAGCCAGACGCTTGTCCCCGTAAATGTTCAGAGAGAGAACAATGGGAACGGTCGTGCTATCGAGCTCGCAATAATAGAGAGGAGCAAGCATATTGTGCGCAGCATAAATCTTGTCGATGGGGAGTCTCGGATACTTTTTAGCGAATTCAGTGGCTGTTATACCGATGCTGTAGCCTTCTTTGTAGTACCGTTCAATATCCGCGCTCGTCTGCACTGCAGTGAGGGGTAGCATCGTATCAAGACTTGCTTGGTTGATGCTTACAAGAATATCCCCGACCGTCATTGTTTTTCGGACTTCCAACTTTTCACGGGTTGCCCCGTTACTCAGTATGGATTTCTGCTTCATAGAGCGAACTTACCGCAGGCCGCAGCCCTTGATAGAGGCTCACTCTCCACAGACTTTAAGATTCGGTCGTCCTGACCGTACTGTTCGCCTGTGGTTATGAGGTGGCTGGCATAGCCAGCATGTCCATTCCTTTCTTTAGAATATTTTCTGCTGCATTTTTATCCCTATCGTGTGATGTATTACACTTCGGGCAGACCCAATGCCGCACGTTGAGGTTTTTAACCTCTTTGTTTTGGTATCCGCAGCAGGAACAGGTCTGGCTGCTTGGATAAAAGGTTGGTATTTTCACAACCACTCTTCCTGCCCAACTAGATTTGTAATCAAGCTGTCGGAAGAACTCTCCCCAAGAAGCATCGGAAATGCTTTTAGCAAGGTTATGATTACGAACCATACCCTTTACATTGAGGTCTTCTACACAGATGATTTGGTTTTCTTTCACCAGTGTAGATGACAATTTGTGTAGGGTATCTTTTCGTTTGTTAGCTACTTTTTCGTGGCAGCGAACTACTTTGATGCGCTGCTTTTCCCAGTTGGCAGAGCCTTTCTTTTTGCGTGACAGCTTTTTCTGTTCGCGCTTTAGTTTAGCTTCCGCTTTCTGAAGATACTTATGGTTTGGATGTTCGTTTCCATTGCTGTCAACAGCAAAAGATTTGATGCCAACATCCAAGCCGATAGCGGCATTCTTAACAGGAAGCGGTGCTACTTCTACTTCGCAAAGAATGCTTACATAGTATTTTCCGCTTGCTGAACGACGGATTGTTGCCTTGCAAATACGACCTTCAATGTTGCGGCTTTTGCGATAGCGCACCTTTCCAAGTGTAGGAAGTTGAATGTACTTATCGTCAACTTTAATGCTTTTTGCTTTAGTAGTTGTATAACTTTCTTCTCCTCTTTTTCGTTTGAATTGAGGGAATCCTTTACCGTCTTTGAAAAAGCCTTTATAGGCATTATCTAACTGACGACAGCTATATTTGAGTGCTTGGCTATCCGCTTCAGCAAGCCAAGGAAGATAGGTCTTCATCTGAGGAAGTAGATTTTGCGTATCAATATAGCTCATGCTTTCGCCGCGCCGCCTATAGGCTTTTATTCGCCTATCTAATATAGAGTTATATATAAAGCGGCAGCAGCCGAGCGTTTTATTGATTTTTACTTCCTGCTCTTCTGTAGGCTCTAGCCGAAATTTATAGCCTTTATGTACTTTCAAGGTGATTCACCTCCTTTATGGATTTTTGTACTTGTGAATTGGTCAAACCCCCGAAAAAAGTTGAATAGCCTGTTTTTCTCCTCCCACAATTCTTTCTAACATAATTATATCATATTTTACAGATGGACGGGCCAAAATCGCAACTTTGTTCATGAATACTTAACCTTTATGCACGAGATTTATTGTTGCCCTAATATATAAAACGAGAGCCCCGTCATCTTGGATGGGGCTCTTGAGTTGTAGCTGGAGGTGTATCTCATTTTGTGCCAGGGGTATTGTATGGCAGTTTTCGAAAATGAGTGCAAAAAAACAAACACCAGAAGTCAAACTCAAAAATATCTTAGTCTTGGCAAGTTTACCCTTGCGCCGCTGTGCGAACCTCATAAAATAGAAATTGTACAAGAGAAACGGCAAGTGACGTTCATCGCGATTGTAGTTGGTCGCCACGAATCGATGCCGTGTCTGCTTGCGCATAATTACCTCTTTTCGAAGCCCACAGGTCATTCTCTCACCTGTGGGTTTTGTTTATTGCGGAATCGTGCGAATTGCAGACAATTAAAGACAGAGCGATTGTGAGATGGGGCGATACCGATGCAGTAGGGATGAGAATCTTAGCAGCTAAAAAACTGAATGTGGAGAAATAAAAATTATGGTATACGTGATTGGAATTGTAGCAGCCCTGATTATTCTCTTTGGATTTCTCTGCTACAAGAAAGCTCCGCCCACGGAGGCTATCGTTGTGACCGGCTTTGGTCTGTCTAAGCCTAAAGTGGTTTGCGGAAAGGGTACATTTGTTCTGCCCGTTCTTCAACGGGCTGACCGACTGAATATGCGCCTTCTGAAAATTGACGTCAAAACTCCTGAAACAGGTGTTAAGACGAAGAACGGCGTAAGTCTTTGGATTGACTCTGTTGTCACGATTCAAGTCTACAGCGAAAACTCTACCGTTCTGGATGAAGAAGTGAAGGCATCCGGTCTGAAAGACGCCAAGGCGTACATCATGTCCCGCCAGCAGGCAGCCATCTCGAACTTTCTCGGCATGAACGAGCAGGGCATCAATGAGAAAGTTAATGACGTTCTGCAGGGCAATTTGCGTGAGATTGTCTCTGACATGACCGTTGACCAAATTCTGACGAACCGCAAGCAGATGGCTGTGAGCGTTATCGAGAATGCTCGCCCCGACCTTGCTAAGATGGGACTTGAGGTCGTGACTTTTAATGTCCAGGACATCAGGGATGCAGTGGATGTTCAAGGCCACAATCACGGCGTTATCGAAGCTATCGGCATCGAACAGGAAGAGCTCGTAAAGAAACAGGCTGAAATTGCCCGTGCTCAGGCTGCCCGTGATGTAGCCTGCGCGAAGGCCGATGCTGAGATGGCTGCAAATGCCAAGGAAGTTGAAGCGCAGACTGCGATTGCAAAACGCAACAATGAATTGCAGCTCGCCAAGGCAAAGCTGAAAGCTGAAGCTGATAAAGCTGCGGCTGACGCAGATGCTGCCGGTCAGATTCAGATGAATCTCCGCGCCAAAGAAATCAAAGAAGCGGAAGCGGATGCTGAAATCGCCAAGCAGAAGAAAATGGTAGACCTTGCCGCACAGGAAGCCGAGGTCCAGCAACGCAAACTGGATGCGGAAGTCCGCAAACAGGCAGATGCTGACCTGTACCGCCGCCAGAAAGAGGCAGAAGCCAAGAAATATGAGGCGGAACGTGCAGCTGAGGCACAGAAGTTCTCCAAGCAGCAGGAAGCAGAAGGCATCGAGCTTGTCGGTAAGGCAGAAGCTGAAGCGATTCGTCAGAAAGGCTTGGCTGAAGCGGAAGCCATGAAACAGAAAGCAGAGGCATATAAGCAGTATAACGATGCGGCTGTGGCTGAAATGCTCATCAAGGTTCTTCCTGACATTGCCAAGAGCGTGGCTCAGCCTTTGTCCAGCATTGATAAGGTTTCTATCATTGGCGGTGATGCCTCCGGCGTATCCGGCGTTTCCGGGAACGTTCCTATCCTGATGGCTCAAACCATGCAGACGGTGAAAGAAGCGACCGGCATTGACATGGGCGAAATTGTCCGTGCCAACAGCATCCAGGCAAAGACAGACCGCAACATCAACATTATGACTCAATGTGAACAGCCTGAGAATAACAAAGAGAAAGGAGGTGCCAAGGCAATGGAACGCGTAGAAGGCGGCTATCTGATTCATGAGAAGAATCTCAACGGTGAGGAAGTCACTCATTTTCGACCGGATGTGACCGAAGAAGAGAAGGCTATCATGAAAGACAAAAAGGCCAAAGATTAAAGACAACATGAAAAGAGGGTGACTCGAAAGAGCCATCCTTTTTTTCTGTTGTGACGCAAACGAAAAGTTCATGGTAGCCATCCAATTTGGGTGACTGTCTTTTTTGCATGTTAAGGCTTTGTTGCTGAATTGTGCGAATTGAAGATAATTAAAAACAAAAGATGCTTTGTATCAAATCGATTGAAACCGAAGAGGTGAAGTTAATGCTCGGCGTGAGTTTGATTATCATAGCAGCGGCTATAGTCTACATGGTCGAAACCTATATCAGCACCTATTACACTATCGAATACATGCACGGAACATCGCTGTTCCTTATCCTCCTTGCGAAATATGGCACGCCAGTCCTGTTCCTGCTGCTCTGCGCCTACATTGCATATCGCAAATTCCTCAAAAAGCAGAAAGCTGCGGCTTCTGCTGCATCTGAACGGCCTACAAGCAAAGAAGAGCTGTATACCAACAAAATTCAAGCGGCAGTAAAGACAAAAAGCGTCTTCTCAGAGCAGGCTGACCAAATGCTGTATCAGGTACGGCGCTTCGGGCAAAAAATGGCCGTTGCCTACAGCATGACCCAGGATAGCAAGACGTCCGGGGAACAAGCCAAGTGCCTAACGTTATTGGAATCCGCAGAACGTATCTTCTATGACCGACTGGATGACGCGATTCGCTCGGCTTCAATGTTTGATGAAACGGAATGCAAGGCTTTCTGTCAAGGCTCTATCTCGTTTGGAAACAAAGAAGAAGCGCAGAAAAAGAAAGAAATCTACAATGGTATCGTAAGTACCGTGGATAAGGTAGTTCATGACAATGAGCGCTTAATCCTCCGATTGGATTCTTTAGCATACGCTCTGAACCAACGTTCTGCCCAGAATCCGTGGGATACAGAGGTTGTGCTCGCAATGTCAAAGCTCGATGCTGTCATTAACAAGACGACGCAGGATATTGAACAGGATGAAGATATCAGTCGTGAGGCTATGAAACGATATAACAACTTGAAAGGAGAAATTTAACGTGACAAAAAAGAACATTTTCCCTGTGGTTGCAACCATTGCTGTGGTAGGCGTTGTTCTCGGAGTATTTTCGATGACGGTGATGAGGGACTCAAACGTCAGCATTAGTACAATGACGTCCGAGCAGGCATATGCCAACTTGAGCAGCAAGATGAAACGTATCGGGGTGCAGGAAGTATCCGTCAATCCGCAGCAGCTTGATGTATCGGAGTTTCTGGACGCAAAAGATGAGTTGCCGAATATCGGCTCCTCCTACCCGTTTGTGGTGGAGGGGAACGGTGATGTCAACATTGAAATCTTCTCTTCCGGCGAGAAAGCAGCAGAATCCGGCTCCGATTCTTTCCTGACAAGCATGGCAAAAAAGTTCAATGCCCAGCACAACAAGACTTCCGGAGACAAGACTATGAGTGTCTCCCTGCGCTCCATTCCGTCCGGTACGGCGGCTGAGTACATCTCGACGGGAAAGTATCAGCCCGAGTGCTATACCCCCTCAAATACGCTCTTTGGCGAGCTGGTGAAGAACGAGGGCGTAGAATTGACCGTTGAGGCTGACCGTCTGGTCGGCAATGTGGCGGGTATTCTCGTATCAAAGAAGACAGGGGATATGCTTCGCTCTGAATACGGTGAAGCGTCTGTTTCTTCCGTTCTGAACGCAACCATCGATGGCAAACTCATGATGGGGTATTCCAACCCATATACCAGCGCAACTGGTCTTAACTTCCTGCTTGCTGCATTGGCAAGCAGCGGCAGCGATACGATTGTCGATACGGCTGCTGTTGAGAATTTCCAGAAATTTCAAGCAAACGTCCCTCTCGTATCCTTCACGACCCAGCAGATGGTCCAGTCGGCAGACAAGGGCATCGTGGACGGCGTTGTCATGGAGTATCAGTCTTATCAGAATGACCCGACCTTACAGCGCAACTACGAGTTCATCCCGTTCGGTGTACGGCACGATAATCCTCTGTATTCCATCGGGAATGTCTCTGCGGAGAAGAAGGAAGTTATTGCTGCCTTCGTTTCCTTCTGCGCTCAGAATCAGGCAGAGGCGACCAAGGACGGGTTCAATGGTCTTGACGACTATGCTTATACAGGCAAGGCATACGACGGCAACACCATCGCACAGGCTCAGAGTGTCTGGAAAGAAGAGAAGGATTCCGGCATTCCTATTGTGGCAGAGTTCGCTGTTGATACTTCCGGCTCAATGCGCGGCGAACCCCTGAATGCCCTGAAAACCGCGATGATAAACACCATCCAGTATATCAATGACGACAACTATATCGGCATCATTGGCTTTGATTCAGATGTCAGGGAATACCTGCCCATTGACCAGTTCTCTCTGACCCAGAAAACTCTGTATAAGGGTGCCGTGAACTCCCTCGATGCGAACGGCAGCACCGCAATGTACAACGGTCTTTGCGTTGCTATGGACCGTATCTACAAAAAGTCTCAGGAACTCGGCGGTAACTGCACGCCCATCATCTTTGTGCTCACGGACGGTGACAACAATACCGGATATGGATTCTCCGATACGAAGAACATCATTGCCGGTATGGATATCCCCATTTACACCATCAGCTACAACTACGCAGCGGATAGTCTTTCGGAGCTCGCTTCCATCAACGAAGCGGCAGCTATCGTCGGCAACAGCGAGGATATCACCTACAAGCTCCGCAACCTGTTTAACGCAGAGATGTAACTCAAAAGCGCGGTTTTGTCCGCGCAGCTGCTCCAAAAGACAGCCTCCACGCGGCGGGCGGCGGGAACATGCTGGTCGGAAACGGCACGGTCGTCAGCTACCAGTGCCACTCGATGGATGAGGCGGTCGATATGGTCGCCGCCTTGTACAATGGCAGAAAAACAGAAGCAGCGCAAGCATAACCATCCTGCAAAAATATATGCCGTTCATCTTTTTGGGTGGACGGCTTTTTGTTTTGTGAATACAGCGATTCAGTGGCGAAGCGAGCCGATTTTACCAGCAGTTTGATATTCTGCGGCATGATTTCCAGCAGTTTGATACTCTGTGGGCAGTTGCACAGCCGTGCAAATTGCATACAACGGGAATTGGAAAACAAAAAGAGCGATGCAAGGCTGTATTTACAAAAAATCCTGTGAGCGTTTTTTAGTATTCATTAAACGACACGAAATTCAACAAAACGCGAAGAGAATACAAGAAAAGGTGAATGAAATCCGGCTGAGGCGGATAAAACTTGCGCTGAGTGGTTTGAAGTCCGGACAATGGGACAGCTAAAGTGGTAAAATAAAACTAGGAATACCTAAAATCAGATTTAGCCGAAAAAACAAAAACCATGAATGAATAATTGGTTGCTAAAAAGTAACCGCTCGCTTTTATACCCAAACCAACAAATGACCCAAATCTGTTTAGGAAGGATAGATACAAAATGGCAAGAAGGAAAACAAACGACTTGGAAAATCAGATGTCGCTCATGGACATGATGGCATCGGAAAGCCCCGAATATACCGAAGAAGGCCCGGAAGAACTCTTGGACCCCGGCGAGGACATGGGGGACAGTGAAGGGCAGACGGATAAGCCCTTCAAACTCGTGGCGAACAAGACCACGAAGGCAAAGGTGAGCATCTCCACGCAGGCGCTGAATGTTGTGAAGGCGGTATATGCTGATACGGTCGAAACGAATTGGGAAGAGTTGTTTGACGGGTTCGACAGACTCTATGCTATCACTTTTTCGTCCGGTATCGAGTTCGTGAATAAGGTCATCAACAAGTTCTCGTATGCGGAAGTCGTGTTCGGATGCGAGAAAATCATCGCCAACGACATTGCTGCCATCATGTCGGTGCAAATCGACAGCGTGCAGCGGCTCGCTAAGTCTAAGTCGGCAGGGAACCTTGCGAACCGCCTCGATGACGGGTCCTTGCAGCTGTATGTATCGCGGGACACGAAATCGCACGAGAAAATCTTTATCTTGGAGAGCGCTGACCATAAGCGTGTCCGAGTCATCACCGGCAGTGCGAATATGTCGGCATCGGCGTTTTGCGGCATTCAGCGAGAGAATATCGTCTGCTTCGATGACGAGGCGGCATTTTCGCATTACAAGGTTCTGTTCGAGACCTTCAAGGAGACCTGCTCCGACAATGTCTCCTATAAGGCAGTCGTGAACACCATGAACCAGGAAGATTATCTGAAAGAGAACATCAAAGAAGTGCCCGTCTTTCAGTCTATTGAAAAGCAGAAGCTTGTCTTTCTGGAACAGGCACAGCCTGAGGATGAGGTCGAATACGAGATAGTTGCCGATGTCAAGAAAATGCAGGAACTCGTCAAGCCAATCATGCCTAAGATGCCGGTACAGGCGAATCGTATTGTAGTGGCAGCGGAACCGATGCGCGTTTTCGGGAAACGATATACCGAGGTTCGGCGTGTGGCAGCTGAGGCAGTTAAGCAGCTCCCGAAATTACATATCGACTATGATGCCGGGACCATGACCTTCAACGACGAGAATATCGACCTCAATCCGAATCTCAGCGAGGTGGCAAAGAACATCAAGAGCATCCAGAAGTTCTTCTCAGGCATGGACTACTTTTACGGCGATGTCGAACAGGCCAAGAAGGACTACTTCAAGTACATGACCTGGTATCTGGCTACTCCGTTCATGGCGTATCTGCGGTATTTCGCATCGAGGAACAACTACGATACGAAGCTGTTCCCGATGTACGGCATAATTTACGGTGACTCAAACGGCGGCAAGACGACATTTATAAAATTTCTTGTCAAACTCATGTGCGGTGAGACCGTTAAGATGAACACAACGGAGGATTTCACAGCCACAAGAATCGACGGCCTCAAACGAGTTTGTGAGGGACTGCCGCTGAACATCGACGACCTCGCCAAGACCCAGTTTCAGAACCATTCAGAACGGGTAATCAAGAACGATGAATGGGGCATCTCGGACAGGCTCGTGAACTATCCTGCTGTATCTATCACATCGAATAAAATTACCTCGCTGACAAAAGACCTCTCGAAACGCGCTATCATCTGTCGAATTGGTGCTAAAATCGACAACGAGCGCGGTGCCAAAAACTCGAAGCGTGTGAATGAGAGTATGTCGGAGCTGACAACCGCATTCTATGGCGAATATGTCCGCCGAATGCTTGTTTGCATCGATGAGATGACGACGGAAATGCGTGAAAATGCGAATGGCAAGGAATACTTCCCGGATATCTTTTATGCTTCATCCAGCGTGATTGCGGATATTTTCAGAGCTTGCAAAATCGATTTGCCGGTATATGCGCATATCCTTAGCTATGATGATTATATGGGGGATAAAAGTATTGGTCGTGCTGCGATTGAGAAAATCGAGCTGGCATGGCAGGCAGACCCGAGCAAGTTCCGTGTGGACAAAAAGAAAAACCGGCTCATTTATTCCTATCCGCAGGATGGGCCTTGGTACGAACTGAAATACATTGCAGACGAGCTGCCGAACTCCCTCGAAGCAGAGATTTCTGGCGGCAACCAGCTTATCATGAACTACGAGCAGGCACAGGAATTGTTCGGCATCAAGTTTCGGCGCTGGCTGGGCATCTTTAACCTCTAATATGCATGGCAGGTTCTTTTCGGAGCCTGCCTTCTTATTTCGCAAAAATAGTTGCCCATTTGTGCGAATTGCGTACTATGAAGTATACAGGCAAGTTGTGCGAACCGGGTAGAATAGAAGTGTACGATAGATAACATTCCATTAGTTATACAGTCAAGAGTACATTGGAAAGTACCACATAATTGTTTTCGTAATTATGAAGGTGGCTGTTCGTACTGCACTGGTATTGGTTGTGAATGTTATGAGGATTTATTTTTACGAAAGGGAAAATAGTATGAATAGAAAAATGATAAAAGCATTAAAAAACAAATATATTTATGTAGATATAGATGGTACTATAGCTGAATACCGATTTAATAACCACGTAAATGCAAAAGATGGAACTACTAACGGGCAAACTATGAAAGAGATAGAAAATCATATTTTCCTGTATAGTAGACCATTAAAAACAGTCATTCAAACGCTTAAAAGAGCAAAGAAAGAAGGCATTTGGATATGTGGTGCTATTATATCACCTGTGGAGTTACTTGATAAGATTGTATGGCTTGAGGAAAACTGTAAAGGTATTGAGTTCAATGGAAATTTTTGGTTTGTGCCAGAAGAATATTGGGATAATTTTCTTGAATATTTTGACCATAATAACAGCTTAGGGTACAAACTTGCTTCGAATGATACCTGTATTGAAACTAAATATGGAACAATTATGAAAGGCTCTAAAACTCGCATATGGGATTGGATTATAAGTCACAATTTTCACAAATTAGAAGAAACCGTATTTATTGATGATGTATTATCATATTTAAAACAGGCAGAAGAAAAAGGTGTTACAGCTTATCATATAAGTAGTTTTATTGAATAATTACATAAAAATAGAAGAACCGTGATTCTCTCCGAAAGTGTAGTAGGCATTGATGTTGGGCTCAAAGAATTCTATTCCGACAGTAAAGGTGCTGTGGTTAATAACCCCAAATACTTGGAGAAGAATGCCAAAAAACTTGCTCGCGAACAGCGGCGTTTGGCTCGCAAACAGAAAGGCTCACATAATCGTGAAAAGCAGCGTGTGAAAGTCGCTGCCGCCCACGAAAAGATTGCTAATCAACGAAACGATTTCCTTCAAAAACAGTCTACTATGCTGGTGCGTGAATTTGCACAGATACCGTGGCAAGAGGACATACGCAGGGCATCGCGCTCTGTTACGCAAAAAGGTAAACCTTAATCCGGGTGATTTAGTCTCTCTCAACGGAGAAGTTCTCGTTGTGCATGGCACTCATACCAATAAAAAGGGTGCTGTAAATGTAGAATTCAAAACACCCGGAAAAAGCGGTCAAAAATCTGCAAGCCTTAAAAAACTTAAAATTGTAAAAGCAGCAGATTCCATGCATTCTGCATGGGAAAAAATATCTTAATCATTTAAAGAAAGGAGTAGCAGGGTATTTGTGCTAACTGAGTACACTTCAAATTGCCTCTTGGTTAGCGCATTCCTCACCGCCTAAGTCAAGTCGCAAGCGACTATAGACGGTGTACCCTGCGCACATAATTTGATGAAATGGATTGTGAAGCAAACCAAATCGAAGGGGTATGAGTTTACCTTCGATATTATGAAAGACGATGCTGTTATCGGGCAGGCACACTATATCCCGAAAGTGCTACGGCAGGGTTATGGCATCCGGCTGAATGATTCCAAGTTCCTGCTGCAATACATGCCAGCTGCTGACGCAAGGGCGTACATGCGCGGCATCAACACGAAAGATATTCTGAGACACCCTTTTGCTATCCGTGAGAACAACTGCACGGTAGGCGAGATTTCCGTCATCCATACAAAAACCGGATTCCTCCAAGGATACAATTCTATCGCCATGCAACTGTATGGCGAGGAATACCAGAGCTACAAAATTGGTTTTGGAAAAGAAGGAGTATGCTGCCCTGTATTCCTTTGCGGACAGCAAATCGCCCAAATCAATAAGAGCGCGGTGGTCAAGGATAATCTGGATGAATACCTGATTTACGCAGTGAATGAAAAGGCACTGATGCCGTCCGTCATGTTCGCCATTTATATCGATGGGATATACTACGCAAATCGCGGCGTGTATACGAATGACGCGACAACTATTAAGTGCGAGTACTGCCTGAATGAGGATGTCCTGTCTCACTATGACCCAAACTTCATCAAGGGGTTGTAATTCCAACGCCTGGCATTCACAGACAAAATCATGTTGCGAAACTGTGCGAATCGCAGACAATTAAGAACAGATGAATTACAAAAGCTGAGGTTACACAATGAGCTACGAACCTATCATAACACCTGGCAATAACTTTTTTCTTGTCTCAACAGAATACAAAGAGAGCTGCTTCGCCTGGTGCCGCAAGCAAATTAGAGCGACACTGAGGACCTGTCAGGGACGAATCATCATCATTGATGCAACGGGCGAGTACGCGGACTTGGCGCTTGAACATGACAGATTGATTCGAGAGAAAATTCCGTCCATTATTTATCGGTATAAGCTGGTGGACGGGAAACCGTATATTGCTCATGTCATTGAAGTTGATACGGAAGCAAATGAAGCACCGCACCTGATTGTATACGATATCAGCCGGACCATAATCATCAGCTGGAAGGTCGGCGTGGAGGCAATTGATAAAATCCTGCAATCCTATGCCGTGATGCAAGACAGTGAAATTGCGTGGCTGTATGTTCCGCTGGACTTATATACCAATGTCAAGCCTGAAACCGAATCCTGGAACATTTTGGAACGAACTATCAAGGGTAATGAAGGCAAGCTCATGACAGTACTGACGACTCGCAAATTCACCATTGGGATGGTCCAGCGCTGTTTGCATATGACAAAAAATAAACTTTTGGAGGATAGCAAATGACCAATGAACAGCTGAGAATCGCATTGACGGCGAATGCCGTTACCAAACAAACCCGAAACCATTTTGGATTCAGTGACCCGTGTGGAAAAACGCTGGAAGAATACAACAAGTCCGCGATGCTGTGCTGCATGACAGCGGCGCAGAGAATGAACACGCCGGGTTTTGAGCGTGTTTTGGCTGCGCAGATTTTTCCCTGCTTTACCATTGGCTGCTGGAATCAGACGAAGACGGTTTATGATTTTGACTACGAGTTTCAGAAAATGCTGATGGATACGGATGACGTGGCAATTCATCAGGATATCCTGCAGCGACTCCCGGTTCGTGATTTCTTTATCCCGGTGTATGACAGCTACGACTACAACGGTATGTTCGTGCATGTGGAATTCGACGAAAAAGAGAAAACCACAGCTTTCGGTATCGTTCTTGTCGGCCCCACTAAGGGCAGCCACGATGATTTCACGTTCCTGACTCTGCCTGCCTGGGCCAAGGAAAATCAGAGTTTGACGGAAGCAACCCGGAGTACGAAAGAATATCTGGAAAAGGCAGCAGGACAGCGGCAAGTGAACGGTATCAGTGTTCCGGCCGTAATGGAAGAAGTGCCTTCGGTCTTTGACGACGGAACGCCTTATGTCCGGCTGGCAATCCTGTGCGCCAACTATCTTGCCAGCAAGAACCCTGATGTCCGCTTGGAAACTTCCAAAAAGCGTGACCGCCCGGTATTCGTGTTTCAGGGAAAGGCACAGCGCATCAACATTAAACCGTATACCGTTGGTGAGAATGCGGCCAAAGAATACAAAAAGAATGGGGAAGGCAAAACCCCCCGCTGGCGGCATTACTGGTGCGGCAATGGCCGGGAACGCCGGGAATGCAAGTTTATTTACTGATGGCGGTGAGGGTGAATCATGGCTCCCCATACTTATCAGGACCCGATTGGGTTCTATGAATGGTTCGATGACCTTCCTTATGCTATCCAGGATAGTATTCTGAAACACCTGCCGCATATGGAAGGCGAGGAATGGCTCATTGTCATTATCCTTGCAGCTCTTCTTCTGATGAATCTGGTTTCAGCGTATCTGGGCTTTGCAAGACATAATGTCAAAAAAACGAGTGAACGACTCAACGCTTTGAAAGAGCTGAACAACACGACTGAATTCATGCCGGTCGAGGCGCAGTACCGCTACTATCTACGTTCTGATACGAAGCTGGAATACGAGGAGTTCTCGCTCCCGAAATTCTTCCGCCGCGAAGTGAGAGAAAACTTTAAGCTGTTCAACACTCTTCTTGGCAATGCTCGGGCAAACACGGTATTGTATGAAACATACGGCCGCGAAATCCAGGAACTCCCGGATTGGACAGAATCGGATGACGATTGCGGGCGGCATATCCCGTTCTTTCTCTACCACAACATCGAGAAAGAGTTGTACGATGAAACTGTCCTGGACTGCCCTGTAACGAGCCCTGAGTTTGTCTGTACGAAAAGCTATCTGCCCAAAGATGCCAAAGAGCCGATTGAGACGGAAGAAACCTATACGCTGGAAGAGCTCGAAGAGTACATACGCCGCTTGAAGGTTGCAGCCGATGTCAAGAAGAACAGCCAGAACGCAGGCTGAAAAAGGCGGTAAACAAATGCAAGAGGCGGGAGTCCCGGGTTTGTTGGTTCCAGAACGTTTTTTCACCTGAACTTTAACAACACTTTGATATTCTGCGGGTATTGACAAACAGCCAAAAAAGGTGCTTGGGTTAAAAGCCCTTGCAAAAAAGTGCAATATCCATATAATAAGAAATCCAAAAGGGAGATACACATTATGAGTGAACAGAAAGAAAATGCTCAGCTCGAAGCTTATCGGAAGCTCGTTGAAGATTTCAAGCGCTTCGTCAGTTCTGAAATTCGGGCAGAAGAGAACAGCTACAGGATTGTGGACATGACTTCTGAAGATGCCGAAATCAATGACCCTAGTGTTCCGGTAACTCAGCTGGAAGACGATAAGGCAGAGAAGCTTGCCGGTATCTGCATGGACCTGTCCAATGCCACGCTGTGGCTCTACTACAACCGTGACAAATTTGCAAACGTCGAGTTCATGCCCCTGACTGATGAAACTCTGAAAGAATACCAGAAGCAGGCTCAGAATGCTCTGAATGAACCGAAGAGCCCTCTGTATCTGAAATCCTGGTATCAGCTCATTGAAATGTTGAGTCAGGAATGTATCCCGCAGCGCTACGAGGACGACGGTCAGCGATATACAGACGTCTATGTGAACACCTATATGCTCATGTACCTGACCATGACCCGACTCAAGAACGGCGGAACCTTTACACGCCTTGCAAACGGGCAGGGAAGCGATGCTGTGAAAATCACGACCATCGCAATGTACTACTTCTCCAGCCTTTTGACGGTTCTCTGCACTGAATATTAAGAAATTTTTTCCCGTGTGAGCAGCGACGCTCATGCGGGAATTTTTTTGTAATTTTCTATTGTCAATCTGTGCGAATTACGTACAATGAAAAATATAAACCAAAAATATATCTTATCGTTGTCCCGCATGAGTTGTTTGTGCGGGACTTTTTTGTTTGCGGAAAGGAAATGCACTATGTACGGTTTATCAGAAGAAAGCTTAACGACTGTTGGTGTTATTTTGATTGTGGTTGGTGTCGCTATGATTGGTTGGGGATTTGAATGGAATCAGGACATTACCAATGATAAACGGGTCGGAACCGTTGTCAGAGACATTGGCGTTATGGTTTTGGCGACCGGCATTATATTTGTGATGCAGCGGGCAATGAACTAAATTGGGAAAATGTAAGGCAGGCTCATTTCGGGCCTGCTTGTTTTTTGGGTGAAATATGATTACAACAAAGAAGATTGACCCACGGCCATATCAGCAGAAAGCTGCTGCGGCGATTCATAGAGAGTGGGATGCCGGGAATAAGAAAACGCTGGTTGTGATGCCGACCGGAACCGGCAAAACTATTGTGTTTGCAAGCATCGTGAACGACCAGGTGGCAAAGGGCGAACACGTTTTGATTCTTGCGCACCGGGAAGAGCTTTTACAGCAGGCAAGCGACAAGCTCAAGATGGTGACGGGGCTAGAGACCGCGTTGGAGAAAGCTCAGAACTCGGCACTTGATTCCGATAAAATGGTCGTGGTTGCCAGTGTTCAGACTCTCTCTAAGCAGAATCGGTTAATGAAGTATCCGCGTGATTATTTCGGGACTATCATCATTGATGAAGCGCATCACACGGCAGCCAAAACTTACAAGGGAATTCTCGAGCATTTCATCGATGCCAAAGTGTTGGGCGTGACCGCAACACCCGACCGAAGCGACATGAAATCCCTATCTGATATCTTTGATAGTCTTGCATTTGAATATAAGCTCCCGGATGCAATTCGGGAAGGATATCTCTGCAAAATTAACACGAAGACAATTCCGGTCGAGGTAGACATCAGCAAGGTTCATATCAATGCAGGTGATTTCAGTGCTCAGGACCTCGGCAATGTTCTTGACCTGTATCTGGACACGATTGCGGATGCCATTGTGCGAGAATGCCAGAACCGAAAGACTGTCATCTTTACGCCTCTGGTACGAATCAGCAAAAGACTGTGCAATATCCTCAATAAGCGAAACTTCAAGACCGCAGAAGTCAATGGCGCGTCTGCGGACCGGGAGGACGTTCTGAAAGGGTTTGACAATGGCGAGTACAAGGCGCTGACGAACGCGATGCTCCTGACGGAAGGCTGGGATTGCCCGACCGTTGACTGTATCATCTGCTTGCGTCCTACCAAGAGCCGTAGCCTGTATGCGCAGATTGTGGGACGCGGAACACGCCTATGTGAAGGGAAAAAGAATCTTCTCGTGCTGGATTTCCTGTGGCTGACAAAGAAACATAGTCTTTGCCATCCTGCTGATATTTTCTGTGAAGACCCGGAAGTGGCACAAAAGACCACCGATATGCTGGCGGATGCGGCACTCACCGGTTCGAATAGCCAGGAGAATTTCGGGAGTCCCGAATTGGGGCTGATTGAGGCAATCGAGGAAGCACAGACTGAGCTGGACGAGGAAAAGCGGAAAGCACTGTGTGAACTCGAAAAGCAGGATACGATTCAGCGCAAGCTCAAGGCACAGCGTCAAAAGCCGAGAGGATTGGTTGACCCGCTGCAGTACATTTTCAGCATCGAAGCGCCGGAACTCAACGATTATCAGCCGATGTTTGAGAGTGAGAGGCAGGAGCCTTCCGATGACATCATCGATAGTATTTCGTGCTACGGCGTAAAAGGGGATGCCATCAAATCTCAGGGCCTTGCCGCTGCAATTCTCAAACGACTCATTGCTCGCAGAGCCAGCGGAATGGCTACCCCGAAACAGATTCGGTGTCTTGAAAGTTTTGGGTTCGTCCATGTTGGGCGCTGGACATTGCGCTATGCAAGCAGCTTTTTGGACATCATCAGTTCTCATGACTGGAAACTTCCGAATGGGTTCGACGCATCCACGCTGGACCCGGAAAAGAATACGGCAGAAGACCTCGCCAAGCTGTATCCAGACTACAAGGAAGATGAGACGAAGAAAGCACCGCGTGGGGATGCTTTCATCTGCTGCTACTACGATGCAAGCTACAATTTGGCTCGCAAGAAGGTCTGCAACAGTGAAAAAGAAATGTTGAATCTGTATTATTCACTGTTCAATACTTGCGAAGCAAAGTACTTCTATTATACGAAGGAAGCTGATGCCTGGATGGCAGAAAAGCAGAATCTAATTGCCAGAAAGACTGGAACACCGATTCCTGCCGCACAGCCGACTCAGGCAACACCCGCAGTACCTCCTCCCTTTGTCCCGACAGCTCCCGCTAAGAGCCACGAATATTATTGCTGCCTTGCCCGATGGGATGGGTCCTACATTGGCTATGAAACTTACAAGAGTGAGCAGGCAGCTCAGAATGCCCGAAAGCAGATTGCCCGGCGCGGTGAGACGGCAGTGTATGCCACAGTAGAGGAAGCCGAAGCGTGGGTCGAACAACAGAAGGCGGCAAGAACCAGGAGGTAACAAGATGCGTACAAACAAGACGGCAAGCCATATTTACTATGAGCTTGACCACGATGTGCAGGAATATGCGAAACGGCTTTTAGCCAAAAAAATTCTGCACGCGGCACAGCAGAACAATGCCGCTCCGTTATCTGATAAAACGGCAAAGAAGACTGCTGAGACGGCAGTATTTCTGACCGAACGCCTCGCGCTTTTGTATGAGCTGAATTCTGGATTCCGAGGCATCCGATTCAGCACTTTCGGAGAACAACCTGCTGTTTACACTACCATGGTCCAGCACAATGCTCCGCTGTACGATGAGCTGATGCTTGGACGGGCCTACAACCTCGCCAGCTTCCTTGCCGCTGAAAGTCCCGATATCAGAGAAGTGGTTTTGATGAAGCATGGGGTTTTGGCGGCAATTTATAATGCTGCTGCGCACATGAAAGAGCGGACTCCGGAGCCGGGAAAAATCTCGGTTCAGAGCCAGCTGTTTGTGTCTACGGCTGTTGAGCTGTTTGATGGTCTTTTGAGTGCAGCGAAAGAGAAAAAGAACGGCAGCGATAAAAGTGCCGCCTGAGTTAGAAATTAGGAGAATTTGCATGATTCGAGTTAAGAAAGAGAACCACCGTAGTTGGTTCATGAGCAACTATTATCCTTGCGAATTTGTGATGAATGGGATTCGTTACAAGAACGCCGAGGCAGCATTCCAGAGTCACAAGGTCCCACTGGAAGAGCGCAGACAGTTTGCGGACATGCCACCGGCTTCTGCCAAGCGCTTTGGCCGCAATGTAGCTATCCCCGCAAACTGGGATGAGGCTCGGGACGACGTGATGCGCCGCGTGGTGATGGCCAAGTTCGAGCAGAATGAGGACCTCAAACAGCGCCTCCTCGAAACGGGAACGCAGCCAATCGAGGAAGATACCACCAGTTGGCACGATAACTACTGGGGAAACTGCCATTGCCCGAAATGCCGGAACATCCCGGGTCAGAACCGGCTTGGGATTATTCTGATGGAAACGAGGGACAAGCTAAAAAAACAAACGAGTAAATAATATTTGCGAGTCATTTCCTTTTTTAAGACAAAAGGCTGCCGCCCATCACGGGTAGCAGCCTTCTTTTTTTGTTTAGTGGGTGTCGTGGCACACATGCTCGAAATCGACGAGCAGCTCATTTGCTGCCTTTTGCACACATGCTATGGCCGGTTCATCCTTGACTTTTTCAGGTAAAAGGATAAGGCACGGACGGTTAATATCAGTTGAGCTGCTATAGTGGCAGGAGAGCAACTCTTCTCCAAATTCGTGATTAAGGGCGGAGGCAAGACATTTACCGAGCAAAGCACAATCCTCATCTTTCGCCAAAAGCCTATCCGCCTCATCGTAGTTAATGCGGCCGTTATCGAGACATATACGGTCAAGAAATGCACGAACAGAAGCAGATGCGCTCATGGCATCTATAGTCTGACGATGATTCTCAAGAAAAATGCAAAATATCGGCTTTTCGATTTCATCCAAGTAAAAGCCAAGGCCGGTAATACGGGTATTGGTATCGGTTTGTGTCATAGGAAACACCTCATCCATTATGGCAGCGAATCACCTTGCCGCATTCAGAACAACTCACTGAACAACTTCGCCAAGGTCATTTGCGTATTTCGGGTCACACATCATGAAATAGTTGACGGGGCCGTACTCCAGACCGAGCTCCTGCGCGTATGCCTTGATGACTTCCAGAACGTCCTCTTTCTTGAGATTATACTTGGAATGCAGACGGGCAAACTCTTTGTCAGAGACAGAAACGCAAGAGCAATTTTCTGCATCGGTTTCTTTGCTGCCCAGCATCCCGTCAAAGATGTCCTGTCTTGCACAGAGAATCGTCTCATTGTTCATCACATAGGCGATAACGGAAGCCTTACAGTGAATCCTCCCGCGACTTTAGTCGTGGGAGGATTCACAATAGGGAACTGTTCTTGACTCGGCGCATTGCCTACAGCTATGGCGGCTTTGCAAACGACCAGCTCAGACGTTTGCAGATGGGACTCCTTCGTAATGGGGCCTCGCCGGAAGCATTCAAGAACAAATTCGAGAAGAGAAGCCTGGAACGGTCGATTGCTGGATGGGGAAAGGATGACATTTTTGAAATCTCCATCAGTAAGGATACAGATGAAGAAGGCAAACATCCGCTCCTGATTTCTTGCAGCTTGAACGATTATCCAGTCACCTCTCTAAAGCCGCTGCTAAAGAGTCTGACTACGACCATCGACCAGTATGAGCAGCCGCAGCATCCGAAAGCACAAAAAGATGCTGCCCACATCAACAAACACGCGATGCACATTGTGCGGTTGTACTACACGGCATTCGATATTCTGGAAAAAGGCGAGATTATCACTCGCCGAGACAAGGAACGCGAGGAACTGTTGGCGATTCGCAACGGCAAGTACCTGCGTGAAGACGGGTCGTACGCACCCGAATTCTTTGAGTTTGTTGATGCGCTTGAAAAGAAATTTCAGGATGACGTGAGGAAAACCTCTCTTCCTGCTAAGCCTGACTTTGGAAAAATTGAGGAGCTTCTGGTGGAAATCAACAAGGAATATTTGCGGCGCGTCATGTAATTGACATGCTATCAGCAACAAAATACTGCTCGTCCATTTGAATATGGGCAGCAATTTTTGTTGCAAAACCGTGCGAATTGAAGATAATGAAAATGAAGTTAACGGAAGCAAAGGTGATGCCGATGCAGTAAAAAATATAAATAGTGCAAGATTGAAATGTCACAAAGGACGGCCGACCTGTTACCGGCTACCGGTTGAAATAGCAGTCCTTGAGGCTGCGTAAGATTATAAAGAACTCCTATTACTTTTTTGAGTAGTGGGGGTTCTTTTTTCCTCTAAAAACGAAAGCATACGCCAAGGTCAATATCTGCAGCCTTAGAAACATGAAACTGTACATCGACTGCGGCTTGATGTTTAACGATATATCATAAAGTAATGCTATCTTTCTGCCGGAGGGGGAGTCAAGCAATTAAAATTATAATAAACACTTGCCAACTTGTGCGATTCGCATACAATCAAGGATAGAGACAGATAAAAGCAAATAACAACCATCCGGCAACATAGATGACAAGTGGAGACGTAAAATGATTGAGCAGAAAGACAGTGAAATTTTGGAGCTCGCGGGGTTTGCAGACCGGAACAGAAAGGCCAGGGAGGTTCATTCAGAGCCTATTTTCGTACAGGTGAACAGCAAGCTGGCAGCCTACACGATACCAGGAATGCGTTCGGAAGGAACGACCTATGATGTTCCGACTTACTCGGCACTGAAAGGTGCAATGGATTCCATCTACAAACATGTCGGTATGGAAGCGATTCCGACGGCGGTGTACATTCACTCTCCTATAAAAAAGACACGTATCCTGCTGCGAAATATTGAGAACATCGAAGGAATGCGCTCCCGCGAATGCTTAACGGATGTTTGCTACACGGTCGTTGTACGAATCGTAAGAATGGATAACATGGCTTTAGAAAGCGACCTCACAGTGCAGTACAGGAATTTCTTAGAGTATGCTTCCGACAGCTGTGGGATGGGATATCCGTATCTTGGCGTGATGGAAACACCCATGTATTTCCATCCTGTAACGGAAGCTGAAATCCTTCCGACGCTGCCCATCACATCTGATTTGTGCAACATGCCTCTGACGCCGGATTATACGAACGAATTTGAACCGGATTTGGTTTGCAGGCATCTTCGCATCGAGAATGGTGTCATCGATTTTACGAAGGGGGAGTATTTTCGCTGTTATGGATATTCTGAATGCGCTGGTTAAGCACTATGATGCGATGGCAGCAGCTGGAAATGCAACGCCTTTCGGCTGGACACACAAGTTTGCTCAATATGCCGTCGAACTAAACGATGACGGAGAAATCGATAGGATTTTCGCTCTCGGTGATTTATCCGATAAAAAGAACAAAGGCGAGGAATTCAAGATGCCAACACGCAGGCCACGGTCTGGCAAGCTGCCGATTCCGTATGTGTTCTGTGATGATGCGGAACATCTTCTCGGCAAAGTCGGTGAAGCGAGCAATCTTGTTCGATACACTATGATGCGCGACGCAGTCTTTATGCTGCGTGACCTGTTGGGACATTCTAAAGCCTTAGATGTCGTCTACAAGTTCTACGAAACGTGGGACCCAGAAAAGGCGCTTGACAATAAATGTGTCAGCGACGTAATGGAGGCGAAAGGCCAGGAAAAGAAAACCTTTATCCTGTTCTACAATGGCGTTCCAGTTTTTGATGATGAGACATTTCGCAAAAGCTATGCGGCAATTGTCAATAAATATGGGGAAATGCCGATTGATACACTCAAGGGCGGTGAAATTGCTCTGTTGCCGGAACCTATCAAGATTCGAAGCATGATAAGCGGCAATATCGGGTTTAAGGCTCGCTTGTTTCGAGCCATCACGGCATGGGGAAACAAAAAGAATGGCCCTGTCACAAACACTCTTTTGTCCAACAACAAAGCAAACACCGAGTATTTCGGACGTCAGCAGGGCAACGCCATCCCCATCACAATGCAAGATGAACATAAGATTTACGAAGCGGCTACAGATTTGCTCGGCTCCAAACATCGGTTTCCGGTTCCGGCCACTTCACAGTCTCTTTATTCAAAGAATCAAATTATCTGGTCGGATGATATGCCAACAAAGCTGGAAGACGCGGTCATTGACCTATGCTGTTGCCGCAGTGATAAAGCTAAAACTATCTCTCAGGCAAATGAATCAGGTTCTGAAACCACTATCAGAATCCTTGAAAAAACAAAACTCTATCAGGGACGAATCACGGTTCTTTCGGACATTGAAAAGAACTTAGTCGTCAACGTCTGGAATCTTGATATGAATAATAAGGGATGTTCTGCATCCAGCTTTACGCAGATGACGCTTGACGAGCTGCTTGGAAACTTTGCCAAGCATTACACTGACATGGAAATTGACCGAAGCCAGACTTGCCGAGATGCGGATGGAACCAGCCGAGATTTTGCAAGAGCCATCAACATCTACAACTCACTTTTCGCCAAAAACAGTGATGGAAGCACGAGTTCTTTCAACAACGCTCTTTGGAAACAACTGAGTATCAGCATTTATTCCGGAACAAAGTATCCGGAGCAAGTCCTTTCCCTGGCACTGCTTCGGTCCTGCCGTTTGCTTCAGCAAAATAAGAAAGGCAAAGAAAATCGCATCACGGCGTCTTTGGCCGGTATCACAAAAGCGTTCTTAATTCGCAATTACGGAGAGAATATGACGATGGGACTCAACTCAAACAACACCAGCCCTGCTTATATCACAGGACGAATCTTCGCACATATGGAAAGTGCGCAGAGAAAGATTGACCCCAACAACCAAACCACTTACGCTAAACGGTTCTTTGAGCGAGTTATGATGAACCCGGCCAAAACCATGCCGGAACTTCACAAGAGTTTCCTTCTTTTGAAGAACAAGGCTAAAGCAAATGGCATGAGAGGTCTTTATAATTCCAGCGACAAGAAAATTATGGCTCTTATCGATATGCTGGATGGCAACTATCCCGACCATCTATCCGAAAAGCAAAAAGGTGAATATCTCGTCGGATACTATCAGCAGCGAAGCGCAAACATCAAGGATGCCGAGGAGAAGAAAAACCGGAAAGCCGCCAAAATTGAAACTAATAATACGGATACTGCGACAACCGTTGCAACACAAAAGGAGAAGTAACAATGTCTGAACTCGTTAAGAATCCTATCACCATTGTTCTAGCGTTTGATGCGCAGAACTGTAATCCCAATGGGGACCCCGACAACGACAACAACCCGCGTCAGTTTGAGGATGGAATCGGGTACATGTCGTCCGAAAGCATCAAATATAAGATTCGCAGCTACATCCGTGACAAGGTCTTGTTTGACGGTCTGGAAAAGAACAGCCATGCACTATATTGCAGCCCCGATACTTTTTCCATTGAGCGCAGCGTTAAAGAGTGCCTGGAGCCTATCATCGGCAAAAAAACCAAAGGCATCCCCGATGACCAGCAGCTGGAGGCTTATAAGGAGCTGTGCCGGTACTACTATGATACTCGCATGTTTGGGCTTGTGAATACGAGTTATTCCAACTGCAGCCTTCTCAGCCGCATCAAGGGTGCCTGCCAGGTATCTATGCCGATGTCCTATGACCCTATCGAAATCATCCCGATGACGATTACTCGCTGCTGCGTTGCTTCCGATGCTGAACGCAAAGGCGAAGATAAAGGCGCCAAGAAGGGCGTCAGTATCGACGAAAGCGACGATGGAGCCGAAAAGAAGACGAAAGACCGCATGATAGGCCGTCGAAGCATTATCAGATATGGGCTGTATCACATGAGCATTCAAATCAACAGTGCAATGGCACAGCGTAACGGTGTTACGATGGATGACGTTAATTTGTTGATTGATGCGCTGCAGCATATGTTCGAGGAAGATATGAGCTCCAGCAGAGCCCTAACGCTGCGTAAGTTGTTTGTCGTTGAACACACCAAACCGATGGGAAATGCTTATCGGGACACCATTGAGCGGGCACTGGCGGCTCGACTGAAGCAACCTAATGATGCACCTACATCTTATGAGGATTACGAGGTGACTTATCACCGCGAAATGCTGCCTGATGAGGTCAAGGTGACTGAGTATAATTATAACAGTCAAAGCGTTTGACAAAAACTAATAATTGCTGGTCAACAAAACTGTATAAGATTGAAAACACAATAGTCTGCCTCTTGTTAATACGTTGCAAGTGAGAACCTGCGGGACTACAAAAGTGATGCACTATGCCACATATGATTGAAACGATATTTTGCTATGGTGCGGAAATGCAGCGGCTGCAGGTAACACAACTGCCGTAAGAAAGGCTACAAAGCGGCCCATGAGGTCGCGTAAGATTATGCGCCCATCTGCAAACGCGGGTGGGCGTTCTTTTTTGCCCAAAAAACAAAAATAAAACGTGATAAAAACCTTGCACATCTGTGCGAATCAGATATAATAGCCCTAATAAGATAAAAATTGTGCCCTGACGGCATCTGAATTGGATGCTGCCGGGGCATTTTTGTTGTTAGGAGATATAGCTATGACGCTGAACGACTTGTCAAGCGAACAACAGGAATTCGTACATTTGGCATTGTCGGGAAAAAACGTATTGTGTGACGCCTGCATTGGCAGCGGAAAGACATCGACCATCAACGTGCTCTGTGATGCGTACCCTCCAGAACGGCGTATCCTGTACTTGACCTATAACCGATTACTCAAACTTGACGCCAAAGACAAAATCAAAAATCATAATGTCTTGGTCCAGAACTATCACGGATTTGCAAGCCTGCTGCTGAACAAAAAGGGAATCCGGAATTGCGGACAGGGCGAACAGCTTGCCATGGTATTGGAAAAGAAAATTCCGATTCCGCCAATTGATACTCTTATCATTGACGAGTATCAGGATATCAATGACGAGATTGCAGAACTGCTCAAATATATCCGTTCTAAGAATCCGGGCCTTCAAATCGTCGCAGTGGGCGATATGAAGCAGAAAATCTACGATGATACAGCGCTGGATGTCTGGGAGTTCATGCAGGATTTTCTCGGCCGCCATGAACAGGTGGTTTTCACGAAATGCTTCCGTATTTCTCATGACTTGGCAGAACGACTCGGCAATATCTGGGGCAAGACCATCAACGGCGTAAATGGCTCCTGCATCGTGGAACAGATGTCAGTCGATGAGGTGACGGAGTTTCTGAATAAACAAAACCCGAAAGATGTTTTGTGTCTGGGCGCTCGAATCGGAGCTATGACAAAGGTGCTCAATGACCTGGAAAATCGCCCCGGAAACCTCTATGACAAGCATCACGTCTATGCAAGTATCGCGGACAATGACGGGGATAAGGCGGTAGCACCTTCCTCAGATGTTGGTATCTTCACAACATTTGACGGCAGCAAAGGTATGGAGCGACCTATCTGTGTCGTGTTCGATTTCACTGAAGAATACTGGTCGTCCCGCACAAGCAAGCCGATGTCACGATATGAGATTCTTCGGAATCTGTTTTGTGTCGCAGCAAGCCGAGGAAAGCAGCGGATTATCTTCGTGAACTATGACCATCCGTTGAGCGATAAATCCCTGATGACTCCGACTGGAATGAATTGCGTGTTCCGGCATCCGTTTTCGTTCTCCGAGATGTTCGACCACAAATTCATCGAAGATGTGGATGCTTGCTATAAGCTGCTGGAAGTCACACCGATTGAGCACAACGACAATACGACCATCGATGTGCAGGCAGCGGATGCCATGATTGACTTGTCTCCCTGCATCAGCATCTATATGCAGGCAGGCTTCTTTAATTCCTATGATATCGATGACGCACTCGCTTATTACATGGACCTACACAAGGACATGCAGTATTTGAAAATCAAGAAAGGCGCAACGGTCGAGGATAAGGTTCTACTGCTCACAGCACTCGAAACGAATCAGTGCCGGTATGTAAAACAGGTCAAGCCTCCTTTTGTGAGCGCAAAAGCCAAAATGTCGCTCAGTATGCGGCTTGGCACCGTGTTCACTCCCGATGAGTATGTTCAGGCACGCGGAGATATCGACATCCATACTAATGACCATAAAGTGATTTATGCCTCGGGCCTTGCGGATGTCGTAAAGAACAGCACCGTCTACTGCATCAAGTTCATCAGCAGTCTAGCACACAAGCATTTTCTGCAGTGTGCGTGTTCTATGATTGCGCTGGGTCTTCCATATGGCGTTGTCTGGAACGTGAAAAGTAACCTGATGTACAGCGTAAAAATCAAGGATAAGGACGCTCTGATTGACGCAATCCTCAAGTGCATCACGAAACGAGCTTACAACGGCGCGGATTATTACATCTGCCGAAAAGGCTTTGTACAGGATACGGCATCGATTATCGACCGCTGGACTGACGACGGATATGCGGAAGAACCCACCGCCATCACTTCCGGAGATGGTATCGCCATCATCAAGCAAGGAAGCCGTTATTTCGTGATGGATGGAGCACGCCGAAACACTCTGAACGATAATTTTGGGCTTGGTTTTGCCGATGTGAAAGACGCTTGTCTTGCTTATGCGAAGAGTTGTGAACTTCAAAAAACCGTGGACCATGATTCTCCTTATTCCGAAGTCGAGTTCTGGCTCGACCAGAACAAGGCGTTTGAGGAATACATGACTCAGGTAAGCCATGAAATCGAGCAGCACAAAGAAGGACCGTATGCAAAATACAAGTCTTTTGCCACACCTGTTGTCCAAAAGATGCTGGCGGAAAAGGGACTGACCATCACGTTCCCGGAAAAAGCCCTCATCAAGGTTTGGAAGATGCGCCGCGCCGAAGATGCCATGTATCAGAAAATCGAAGAAGCAAAGAAGCAGAACAGCCCCAACGTACCTCTTGATGAGGCGTTCTTTGACTCTGAACTGGTGGATTCCGTCGAGGGAAATACCGAAAATACCAAGGCAAAAGCCAAACCCCAAAAGGAATCCGCATTGCCGTTCTCCAAGTACGGTGTAGATGAGAAAAAGAGCTACCGTGTCGTGAAAAGCGATGAGCTCTCAAAGCCCAACCAGCCCCGTTATGTTGTGGTCGAGGCCGCAACTGATAAGGTCCTGGACAATGCTAACGGATATGGCTACCTTTCCTATCAGGCTGCCTGGAAAGGCTATTCGTACAAGAGCAAGCATCATCTGGACGGCACGAAGAAACCGATGAGTAAGAGTGCAAAAGAGCAGGCAAAGAAAAAGGCGGCTTTCTTTTCAACTGACTCAGAGCAGCTCAGCTTTGGCTGATTCAGAAAATCAACAACAGATTTCACGATTAAAAGGAGGAGGAAATCATGGCAGCCAAAAAGGATAAGATGATTCCGTCTGAGAAAGAACGGAAAAGAGCACTGAAATATGCGACCCCGGCAGGTACGGGTCGGATGTGGGTAACAATGGGAATCGCCTTTATAATTTTCGGCATTATCTTGCTGCTGATTCCAATTGGCCTTGCTATCTCGGAGGCATCAGCGCAGAGATACGACCCCGAAAGCATCCATACAGCAACACTTGTATTCTATCTGCTTGGCGCATTTTTTGGTTTCTGCGGATGTTTCTGCGTTATCTTTGGTAAGCTTGCCGTCAAAGCATTTGCGGAAATACTGTGCAAGGGTGAAATTAACTATCCGGTAGCGGAATACAAAACACCTAAGAAACTGCTGCTTCAAGAGGCAGCAGCTATCAACCAGAGCCCTAATGCTCCATTGACAGCTTCCACATTCGGGAACTGGATTGATTTTGAAGCCGATTGGCAAAACTGCCTTTCCATTCATAATGGCATCTTGCAGAGTCATCAGATTTTCAAAAAACTGATTCTTGTACAAGACAATTTTACTTACAAAGAGCTGGACTACGAGAATAACTCGGAACTCGGCGTCGGAGTCAAAACATTCGCCGCAGGAAGCACAACGACCATCGGCAAAATGAAAGGCCACAAGCTCATTTATAATATCGGCATGAATCTTTCCAATGGCAAACTGGGAGTTAACAGCTATTCCATCGATACATTGGACGTCACGAATGAAGTACATAAATGGTTAGCTGACCACGGATACACCCGCACAGACTAAGAAATAGCTTTGTTCGTTGTCGATACTTCCGGTTCAATGCGCGGAGAGCCTCTCAATGCACTGAAAACGGCCATGATTAACACCATCCAGTATATCAATGACGACAACTATATCGGCATCCTCGATGAGTTGCTGGATATTCTTAACGATAAATAATTGATTTTTACACCTCCGATGTTACGGCATCGGAGGTTTTGTTTTTTGGAGGATACTATGAGCAAGGGAATGCGTACAGAGGATGAGGTTCGTGACAGCGCCAAGCTGGTTCTTGGCTTCGATAAGACCGAAGATGGAGTGCAGCAGGGGACTGGGCAAATCACAACCTTCAACCAGCTTGGATTCCGTGGCTGTAATGACAAGCCGGATGGCTGGTATTTGCCGGACGACGCCAGCAAACCCGCCATCATTCTGGAGACGAAATCGGAAGCAGAAGGTGTTTCCAAGGAAAAGCATGTCAAGGAACTGTTCAAGAACATTGATGTGGTTGCCAAGAAATACTCCAAGACCATCGGTATTCTTTATAGCGGCAGTGCTATCCGCGTATTCAGGAACAAAATCGAGCTGTCTGATGCGTCAAAGCACTTGGAAAACAAGGACTACTACATCCGCCTGTGTACGAGCCAGAAACTCGACAACAACTACATCTTCGAAATCACGCAGAAAATCAACAACAGCCTGCATTTCAAGTTCGGCATGACGGACTTACAGGACCGGATGATTTTCACGGCTTGCGCCCTTGTCGCCCAGCGTTACAACCCTCAGAACGGTCTTCAAAAGCTGAAAGACATGGATTACAGCACCTTCCATAACTGGATTTACAGTGCCCTGTCTAAGGCTCTGGAAGAGGATAAGAAGCAGAATAGCAAGCTGGATGTGCTCTTGGAGGAGTATGCCTCTGTCCGTATGTCTATTACGGAAAATCAGGAAGCCATCAACGATTTCATCGACAATGTTTGCCAGATTGCCGACCTCGTCAATTCCGATAACTGGAATGGCGAAGATGTCATGGCCATCTTCTTTAATGAGTTCAACCGTTATCGTGGAAAGGCTCAGGCAGGACAGGTGTTTACCCCTGACCATATTGCATCCTTTATGTACCGGCTCATTGATGTGAATATGAATGACCGGGTTCTGGATGCTACATGTGGTTCCGGCACTTTCCTCGTAAAGAGCATGTGCAATATGATTCGTGAGGCGGGCGGCAGCAGTACCAGCAAGGCAAAGCAAATCAAGTCTGAACAGTTGTTTGGTATCGAGATGTACCGAAAAGTCTACGCTCTGGCCTGTGCCAACATGATGATTCACAAGGATGGTAAGACCAACCTTGTGCAGATGGATGCAACTTCGGCTGAGGCGACTGAGTGGATTCGGAAACAGAAAATCACCAAGGCTCTGATGAACCCGCCCTATGAACGGAAATATGGCTGTGCGACTATTGTCTCTAATGTTCTGGACAGCGTTCCTGCCGGTACGAAGTGCGCATTCATTCTTCCTGACAAGAAAATGGAGAAGGAATCCAAGCTGAAAGCCCTGCTGGAACGGCATACTCTGACCACCATCATCAAGCTGCCTGAAAACCTTTTCTTCGGCCTGGGCGTCACTACTTCCATCTTCATCTTCGAGACTGGCAAGCCTCAGAATGGGCGCAACATCAAGGGCTACTATGTGGCTGATGACGGTCTGGAGACGGTCAAGAACAAGGGTCGGCAGGATGTACATGATAAGTGGCCTGCGCTGGAAGATTACTGGGTCAAGGCAATACAGGATGACAACGATGACCGCTACAACAGCCGCCAGCTTATCAATCCGGCTGAACACCTGTCCTATCAGATGCCGGAGAAGCCTTTTGAATTGTACGAGGAAGATTTCATCAAGACCGTGATGGACTTCGAGATGTACAAGCGTGGCATTAACGCTAAGGAGTTCGGGGACAAGCTGCTGCAGAAGATGCTCTATGGTTCGACTGTGACCGGCACTGAGAAAGGCACGAACATTCTGGTGGAGAAAGGAGAGGACAATAATGGGAAGGATTGATACTTCCGAATGGAAGGAATTCAAACTCGGATATATTATGGTCGGAAATAAGAAGCAAGGCCATGGTCTTTTCGAAATTGTCAATTCAGTTGCTTATCATGGCAAAGATGTTACCGAGACGGATTCGGATGATGGCATCAATTATATTACTCGGAGCAAGTTCAATAATGGATTAAAGGCAAGGGTCGTTCGTTTGGATAAATTCAAGGTGAATCCTGCAGGAACCATTTCTTTCGGCGCAGAAAACGCAGATTTTTTCTACCAAACGGAGTCTTATATCACTGGCAACAAAATGTATTATATCGACACGACTGCATTATCGGAGCGTGCTTGCCGTTTCCTTAAAAGCATTATGGAAGCGACATTTACTGCCAACTATTCATTCTCCGACGGTATGATTCCGGCCAGGATTTACGATGAGTGCATCAAACTCCCCGCCACACCTGACGGTGCCCCCGATTGGGTTTATATGGAATCCTACATGGCAAACCTTGAAACCAAAGTCGCCAAGTCTCTTACCCTGCTACAGGCTGCGAAAGATGCGGAAAAGAAAAAGGTGGATACGAGGGAGTGGGGAGAGTTCCGGGTGGGGGAATTGTTTGACGCGGAACGCGGAAAAGTGAAGAATATTCAGCCCTTAACCCCCGGAACGACTCCAATCATCGCAGCAGGCGCTTACAATCAAGGCATTGCTGGAATGTACGATATTGACAGTGCCTATAAAAATCGAATTACCGTATCTTGTAATGGGGCAGGTTGTGGCAGTACGTTTTATCATCCCTATGAGTTTAATGTAAATGGCGATGCTATTACGCTTATTGAAAAGAAGTGTATGTCTGACAGAGCAAAGCAGTTTGTTGCATGCATTTTAAATGCCACTTTTACGCGCAAGTTCAGTTATGAGGAAAAATGCTCTCCTCAAAAGGCTCTGGCAGAGGCAATGCGATTGCCCATAGACAAGACCGGTCAGCCTGACTGGGCGTATATGGAGGAGTATATGAGGAAGGTGGAGGAGAATGTCAAGAATGTATTAAACTGCTTCGAAGAGGGCAAAGACGATGTATAACGGCTATATAAACCACAGTATGTGTGGTATGTCAATGAAACATAACTCGCTTCCAATACTGGCGCAAACAGAATTTGATTTTTACCGATATGTCACATTCACAGACGATATGTACGGTAAAACTATAAGCGAATTGCACCATGGAAATCTACGCGCAGTAACTAATAATAATCGTTACGCCGACTTGTTTGAAGGAGACAAGATATCATATTGGGCAGCAACACCTTTAATAGCAAGACGAGAATGGCAAAAACACAATCAAGGGGAAGCAAATCATCTGATGTTTTGGGCTTACGATGACGTATCGAATACATTCCCTACGATGCGAGAGCCAATGATTATAATTGATGGGATTCAGCTTGGCTTTGAAAAGATTCTTGAAAAATGTGATAATGGAGAGCCATTGACGGCACAAGACCAGTTTCTTATAGATGAAATTAAAAAAGAAAAGCCTGATTGTCTTGCTTATAAACCGCATACAGGTAAAAATATCCATTGTGATGAATTACCTTCTGCCCATGAAGCGAATTTTATGTTTTTTGAAAAAGGATTTAACAAGCTTGTGCTTCGAGAAGTTAATTTGAGAGTTAACCACAACAAAAATAGAAATGATATATGTTGTTCTGTTGGAGGCGGCTATACATTAGACGAAGAATCTTATGGAAAATACTTCGCCCCAATTGCAAAAGTGAGGATGAGTAGCGACTATTTGAAGTCGGATGAATATTTATCGAGAAAAAACAACGTGTGAAGAAATTGCTGAGAAACGTTTTAGAAGATATAGATAAGGAAAATTAAAATGGAACAGGAAAAAGAGAACAACAGCATTATTTTCAAAAGTTGCTTTCATGCACCTAACGAAGGCGAAGTGTACAAAAGTGCAATGAACAAGTTGTCAGATAAAACACTTAACAACTTTACGCCTACTTCTATGGCTACAACAGCAAAAGAAGAATTTAAAAATAAATTGGCTATTGAGGAGTGGGTGGATTCGTATGTGGGAGCGGCTAAAGAATTAGCGCAACTAAATCAAAACAGATGTAACGGTGGCAAGATGGGGATTCGGTGTGTATTTTATAAATACAATTATACTTTGCCGACCGTATTTCTTATAAGACACGCGGTAGAACTTACAATCAAAGAAGCCATTGCTAAAAGCGGGAAAGAACCGAATAATTCCACCCACGACCTTGAAAAGTTGTGGAATTTTTTATCGAGACAACTTCCAGAAAGAAAAACTCCAAACGATATGAAAACCATACAGCAATTGCGTACATTTTTACAATATATATCGCACTTGGATAGCGATGGGACAAAAGTACGATATGCGGTTGATAAGAAGGGCAACTATACGCACGCGAAGTTCGAATGGGTAGATTGCATAAAACTGTCTAACACATTAGTCACTTTTGTTAAAACACTCCGTTCCATAGACTGGGAGTATGTTAAGAATTCAAAGGCAAAAGAAGCCAAGAAAGAAGGTGATTGAGGTCGAAACAATATGAAGGGCAATTTCGGATGCTTCGCAAAACCGGTCATACCACAGACAACAACCTGCAGATGCTGTGCAAGAAGTGCAATGCAGCGAAGTCGGATAAGTAACGAGAAATCAAAAAGGATGTTTTAAAAATAATGTCATATAGAGATATCGCTGTAGCGTATGGTGTAATCCCCATCTTTATTTCTTTTGTATTTTATATACCTTTCCGTAGCAAAGGAAAGGGTAAGGCACTTATGTTTTCCTTTTGTGCGGTAGGTTCTTATCTACCACTCTTGAAAACGTTTTTAGGCGAAGTGATAAATATACAAACAACGGTTAGTGAAATAGTAAAACCGTCGGTTGTTATTTGTATTATAGAAATTCTTGCAGGTTTGACAATTATTGTGGCAACGACAATTACATGGATAGGCAGTGTAGATGCGGCGTACCAATTGCTATTTCCAAAAAAGAAAAAACAAAAATCAAAATCAAATAAAAAGGTCAGACGTTGTCACAGTAAACATCACTCATAAATGTTAACCAAATAATAAGGAGTTTATATGAGAGAAACTTATTATAACTTTGACGAACAGAAATTTAGGGAATATTCCCAAAAGCGTTACAAAAGTGCGCAAGGATGGAAAAAGCTCAACGCTATATCGATGGCACTTGTGATACTCGGTATTCTCTTTGTATTTATGCCGGTAATCTTAGTTAGAAATTCTGAGTTTTTGGTTAAAGCCATTCTTTTTGGAGCCGGACTTCTTTGCTCGGTTGTCCCTTTTTGCGTTGCTTATATTGTTCGCAGCAAAGCAACACGAAAATACGGAAAACCTTACGAAGAAATGCAAAAGATATTCTTGTATTCAAATGACTCTGGAATCCAGTTCGGTTATCATGACAAGTATGATAGAGATGAACCTGCGAGCGTCAATGTATATCAAATTGCGTACAGCAACATTGTAAAGGTCGAATATATCGCAAGTGAATCTACATATTTCATATATGGTCGTGTGGAGTTGCTAGAGTACGACGATATGAGTTCCAATAGAATCAAGCATAGCTACACGAAGGGACAATTTGGAGATTTCTCAAGTTTCTCATTTTTTGACTGCTTTGATAAAGTGAGCGATTTTGAAGAAGTCCTTCGTGAGCATAACATTCATGTAAAGAAAAGGTAAGGTGACTGTCGTCACCCACAAGACCATCGTAGCCTTTATCCCGGCGCTCAATGCCGAGGTAGATATCTAGCGCAACCCCACAGCATTAGACCGAAATGCTTGTAAAGAAATCTGGAAAGAGAAATTCGAAACCATGCGAAAGGAGGTCTTATAATGTATCCAACTGACTTGTGCTGGGAAACCGGTGAGTTTACAGATGATTGCTGTTGCGATTTTTGTGAACATCGTGAAGAGTGCAGTGGCTATGATAAGAATGATGATGGCGACGATTGATACGCCACAGTAACGAGCAAAACCGTAACAAGTGCTCACCATGACATCGTAACCACCATCACCCCCAAAAACCATCGTAGTCCTTATTCAGCACTCGACGCTGAGGCAGATGTCTTGAACCAACCTCCAATACATCCGTCCAGAGCGCCTTCGTCCTCACAAAGGATTTTGGCAACTGGGATATTGACCAAATCATTGATGACCTTGAGTAATTTGTAAAGCGTGATATAATAAGACTATCACAAAAGGTTTGAGCCTCCCATCGTAATCAGTAGCATACTGACTGCGGTGGGAGTTTTCTTTTTGCGAACAATCATGAAAGGAGTGTCTATAACTACATGGACAAACAAAACAACAAATGTAACAAGTTAAGCACAGATGGCATGCTTGCAATGAAAACCGAATACTTTAATAGAATAGCGTCGATAGATTATGAAATGTATAGCGAAAACGAAGAAGGACCAATAAACCCAAAAGAGTGTGCGTTTTTTGGGGAACTAAAAAGTGATGAACGCATAACAGGACTTAAATCTGAAAATGATTGTACATATTACACAATCATTGGGAAGGCTAAAGAAATCGACATTTGCCTACAGTTAGGCTTGTATGGAACTGCGTTAACCTCAGCAATTACATTGCCTGATACTTGTGGGCTAATTATGAAGCGTGGAGAAAGTACAGGCAGTGTAAGAGACCGATACGAGAAATGGTTCGAAGAATACGTTCTGAAGAACAACACACCAAGCTGTGATAGCTTAAAAAAGGTTGATTTTACGGGAGAAAGATGTTATCAGTTGCGAAATAAGATTCTGCATCAAAACACAATATGTGAATATGAAGATAATTGTGACTTCAATCTTACGCTCTCGAACACCATAGTAAAAATAGACTATGGAAATAAAGTGGAAATAACCATAGGCATTCCATTCTTGTGTGAAGCAATCCTTGATGGATTTGCAAAGTTTATTAGGACTGATTACCTGACACCGTTGGATTATAAAACATATGGATTTCAGGTTTATTCAGACGCAGCAAGCATTGAGTCTCAAAAAGCTAAATGCACGAATGATTGCTAAAATCATCACAGCATGGTATAATATACTCATTATAAAGGTAGTACCAGAAAACCAAACAAATCCCATCACGAAAGGAGCCATACCATGTCCACTCTCAAAAACGGCGAGTTCGGCATCGACTTGGACAAGGAGAAAATTCTCTGGACCGACCGAAAACGCCACACCATCTTTTCTCTGCCGTTGTCCTTTACGAAGTACACCCTGACCGAGACCAAACTCATCATCCAGCGTGGCTGCTTTAACCTGCGCGAGGATGAAATTCAGCTGTACCGCGTCCGGGACATCGCGTTCAAGCAGAACTTCTATGAGCGTCTTTGCCGTGTCGGCAGCATCCATCTCTGCTCCACGGATGCCATGACACCGGAAATCGATATCCGTCGTATCAAGAACCCGCGTGATGTCAAGGAAGTGCTTTCTAAGACCATCGAGGCTTGCCGAAAAGCCAATGGTATCCGCACTTCGGAAATCATCGGGGACCATGGTCGCTTTCCCGAACCTGACCCGCATGGTATGCCGCCTGAACCTTGCCACGAACATCTCCACGACTAATATGAAGCCCGTACAGATTCAGTTCTGTGCGGGCTATTTTTTTGTTTACAAAGAAATTTTTGGGTGGTGAGGCAGTTGACCAGCTATGCGAACGGCTTAGAATTATAAGCGCAATAAGCAAACACACATCGACACAGTCAACAACCCCGCCTAAACCGGTTCGCCGGTTGGTTAGCCTTGGTGAGAGGACTCGGGACGGCTACGAAATCTCGCCCGAACAGGCGGTAAGATGGCTTGAAAGAAACGACAATAATCGAAACGTCAACGTCGCTAAAGTCAAAAAGATGGCAAAGGACATGAGAGAAGGGCATTGGGATACAACGCATCAGGGGGTTGATGGGCAGCATCGGCTACTCGCTATCGTTGAGTCCGGTGTGACCGTGCGTATGAGCGTGACCTTTAATGCCGCCAAGTCTCAGCACATCGATTCCGGGAACATCCGCTCCATGGCAAATCGCGTACAGATGTCTGACTACGACATGAGCTGGACGAACAATACGATTCTCTCCGCAGCAAACCTCATTGGCCGCGTGTTCGCAGGCTCGAACCTCAGTCACGAAGAAGCTTTGAGCGAATGGTTGATGAAATACCGTACGCAAATCGAATCTGCCACCAAATGCATCAAGAAGGCTACACTGCCGGGACTCAATTCCGCAGGTACAACAGCGGCCATCATTGTGGCTGCCATGAACGATGTTCCCGCTATTTATAAAAACCAGCCGGGAAAACCCACGACTTCAGTCGTGGGATGAAAGGCATCAAGTAAAATAAATAGCTACTGTCTATCTTTGGATAGGCAGCTTTTTTGTTTGCCTATGCTTGCGAATTGCGTACCATGGATAGTAGAGTCCAACTGAAAGGAGGCTGCTATCTATGCGTCTGGTTGTTAAAACTTACAAGTATAAGCTGTACAACAGTAAAAAGAACAGATACCTGGTGCGCCAGATTGAACTTGCCTCCGAAATTTGGAACTTCTGCATTGCTATGCGGCGCATGTACTATTTGGTCTATGGAAAGAAGCTCAAGGCAAACGACTTGAAAAAGTATATTGCTAAAATTGGCAAACGCCGCAAGTGGGCACATTGGCATAATCTCGGCAGCCAGGCGATTCAGGATGTGGTGGAGCGCGTTGACCGCGCCTATAAAGCCTATTTTGATAATAAGAAAAAGGCGCATCCTACCAAGAAGTCTCTGCCAAAATTCAAGAAGCGTGAACTGTACAAAAGTTTTACACTCAAGCAGGCAGGCTACAAGTTTGAAGGAAAAGGCCGCATTACCATCAATGGCAAAAGGTATCGGTATTTTGATTCTCGGCCATTGAAAGGTAAAGTGAAAACCTTAACCGTCAAGCGCGACAATTTGGGCGGCATCTATATTTTTGCCGTCACGCAGGAAGAATGCAATGAAGTCCTTCCACGAGCAGGTAAAGCTGTCGGGATGGATTTCGGCTTAAAGCATTTCCTCAACCTGGATGACGGCAGTGTGATAGATTCTCCTCAATGGTATAAAGCCTCCCTGAAAGAGCTGAAGACCATACAACGTCACATTTCACGCTGCAAGGCAGGCAGTAATAACCGCAAGAAAGCTATCAAGGAGTTAAACCGCATCTATCGAAAGATGTGTAATCAACGCACCGACTGGTTCTTCAAGACTGCCTATCAGCTGATTGGAGATTATGCCATCATCTGCATTGAAGACTTAAATCTTGCGGGGATGCAAATACTCTGGGGACGCAAAATCAACGATATTGCGTTCGGTGAGTTTGTTCAAATTCTCGAGTGGGCGGCATCCAACTGCGGCACAGAGATTGTGAAAATCGACCGCTTTGCGCCATCCAGCAAGTGCTGCAGCCGCTGTGGGTATATCTATACGAAGCTCACGCTCAAGCAGCGTGAATGGGATTGCCCTTCCTGCGGCACACACCATGAGAGAGACGTCAATGCAGCTATCAATATATGCCGCATGGGATTAGTCCAAATGGGCTACCCTGCGTAAAAATGCTCCTGCGGGTGGGGCACCACGCCGTTACCGAGAGGCGTAAGACTGGGACAGCCAGCGGCCTCGTTGAAGTAGAATCCCACAATTTTAATCGTGGGAGTGTGTCAAATCGAGAAGTTCATGGACGTGTTCTATTCGGGGTTCACCAACAATGAAGCCGAACACTACGCTATCACGCTGCGGGACGAACTGCTGCGCGAAAATCGTGTCAAGCGCGGCACACATTATGCAAGGCTTGCCTTTATCCGTACTGCAAACCGACTGAACCAGTATTATAAGACTGCCACCGGGCAGCGCGTTGCTAAGCGCGTCAATAACGGTGACTTCCCATACAATGTCTACGATGCCAACGGCGGTATCGTAAAGCCCGAAACCAAGAAAACCAAGAAAGCTGGGTAATGCCATCAACTTGAGTCTTTGCGGCTGTACGAATGTTGCAAAGCTCAGATATAATCCCGGAATTCTGATAATACGCATGGAAAATTGTTGCAAGGAGGACGAAAACTATGAATGAATTCAAAGCAAGGAGCACGCTGGGGAGCGAGGCTGTCCCGGTTTTCGACGATGACGGTGAGCTCACGGAATGGCTGCACCGGGATAACTACACTGTTGAAGAGCTGGAACTGATGAACTTCGTCGGCAAAGAAAAGCCTGTCATCAATAAGGATGGCGTGAAAATCGTTCGGGATGGCACGGTCATTCGGAGAACCAACGCTGAAACAAGAAAAACTGAATTTCTATTCATCCCGCGCATTGTCACCAGCGAACAGAAAACGGTGTGAGGTGCAACGTGGTCAAAATTTATGGGTCCAGTGACGACCTTGTCTGCCTGGATAATTCCAACTATGGGGTCGATGAAATTGGTTGCTTCGATGTCAAGGGAGTTCGGTTATTCCTGGACGACGATACCATTATTGTCGTGCGCTATATCGATGGCATTTGGCGCATTGAAATTGAACGCAAGGGCACGGCACCATATCAGCATGAGGTCTGTGCGGGCAATGATGAGGCCGATTACAGCGATATCTTTTGTACGGAATCCGACGTTATTGCGCACGAAATAATCCGATAAGAATAGGAGTAGCCATGGCAAAAACTCTTCTGACTCAAAAAATCGAATCAGCGCTAAAGGTTTGGCATCCTACCAGCTATGGTGGATACCGGGTTGATTCGTTCCGTCAAGGCTTCGACGCTCTGGAAGTACCTGTCGAGTGTGGCTCGATAAAATCCGGTCTTGTTGACTTCGTTCGGGTTCAAGAGTGCTTCACATCAGAAACAAAATGTGGGACCTGCAAACTCTCAATGTACAGGGATGAGGACAGAGACTTAGTTATGCCGTCCATCCGGCAGTGGATGCAGGAGGTATCATGCCCCAAAGATATCTCTGACTGGAATTTTCGAAACGAACCTTGTACGGAACGGTTCTGCAGGCTATATAAGACGAAACATACATACACCATCGACACCGTCATCACCTGCGTGGAAATTAAGGTTTCCGTGAGTGACTTTCACTCTGACCATGGCCACAACTTTGTGGGGCACTGTAACTACTATGCGATGCCGTTAGCACTATACAAGAAGGTCAAAGATGAGATTCCTGATGGTATAGGAGTTCTGCTATATTACAACGGCGAAAATACCTGCGGGATTCGCAAGAAAATCGAATGCAAGCCCCGCCAACTCTCGGAGAAAACCCAGAAATGGCTCATCATGTCAGTTGCTAAGCGACTGACAAAAATGAGCAAAGCATAAACAATGAGAGATATTAAGAATTGGGATATATCGGCCGTGACAAGTCGGTATAAAATGTTTTATAATTGCCCTTGCGGTGACATTTTTGCATCCGCAGCATAAAGGAGAACGAAATGAAAAGGCTTTTGAAAATTATCATTTTTGCCATCCTGGCCGGACTTAGTATTTTCTGGTATACAGAAAGCCGGAAGCGCCAGGCCATGATTCCGCTCGAATTTCGAGGCGAGTGAAATGCGAAAAGACATCAAAATTGTGCTGGAAAGCATCTGGTATCTAATTCTGCCGGTGTTTATTTTTGTACTTAACATTAGATATTGGCATTGGTATCTAGCGAATCCTGACTGGTCCTTGACCCATCCGTCATATGTTGTTCTTGGATTTGTCTTGAGCGCTGCGTTGTGCTTTGAGATTGTATATATCGACATCAAGTTTGGGGAAAAATAGCGCTTGCCAAAATATACGAACGCCGTACAATGTAAAGTGTGAACAGATACTAAGTAATCAGTAGGATTCACAATCTGTATTTTAAGCGGACTTATCCCATAGCGGGGTAGGTCCGCTTTTTTTGTTGAAAGGAGAAGAATTCATGAAAATCAAAAACAAGCTTTTACGGAGTACAGCGGCAATCATCGCTGCGCTCTTTGCACTCAGCTTCACCGGCTGCGGTCAGAGTCCGATAATATCGGAAAGTCCATCCAGCACCGGGGTTGTCTCAGAAAGCACTGCAAGCAGTGAACAGACGGCTGGCGATTCGGTGGACGGCAGCTTTACTATTCACTTTATAGACGTAGGGCAGGCGGATTCCGCCCTTATCACCTGTGACGGCCACTCAATGCTTATTGATGGCGGTAATGTAGATGATTCTAACCTCTTATATTCTGTTATGCAGCGTGAAACCGATGGGCACCTGGATTATGTCGTTGGGACTCACGCGCACGAAGACCACATCGGCGGCTTGTCCGGTGCTTTTGAGGCCGTCACTGCGGACATGACTCTATGCCCTGTGACAGAATACGACAGCAAAGCATTTCGGGACTTTGCAAGCTACGCGGAGCAAAAAGGCGGAGGCATCACGATACCGGATGTGGGTGAAACCTACACTCTGGGGGAAGCGGAATTCACGATAGTTGGTGTTAATTCTGTTCCCGATGACACGAACAATACTTCGATTGTTTTGCGTATTGTCTATGGAGACACCTCGTTCCTCTTTACCGGAGATGCGGAACAGGAAGCGGAAAACGTGATACTTGCATCGGGACAAGACATTCAGTCAACAGTTCTGAAAGTAGGGCATCATGGCTCAAGTACATCTACCTCAGAGGCTTTTCTGGATGCGGTAAATCCAACATATGCTGTGATTTCTTGTGGCACAGGGAACAGTTACGGTCATCCACATCAGGAAACACTCGACAAGTTGCAAAACAAAGGTGTCGAGGTTTATCGCACAGACCTGCTGGGTGATATTTACTGCACCTCGGATGGCAAAGAGGTAAGTTTCACTTCCGGTGAATATCATGATGAAAATCGGATTGAAGCCGGTAGTGCTGCAGATTCCAAGGATGAACAGGACAAAGCTTCACTTGTCATAGACGAGACATACGTTCTGAACACGAGCACTATGAAGTTTCACAAACCCGATTGCTCTGCAGTCGAATCGATGAGTCAAAAGAATCGAATCGACTATATGGGGCCCCGCGATGAGCTCATCCAGGAAGGGTATTCGGCGTGTGGGATTTGCAAACCATAAAAATTGCACCTGATTTACTCGACAAGCTGTGCGAACCGACTACAATAAAAATTGTACGATAGATAACATTCCATATCGAAAGGGTTTTATGCCTTTCGTACATTCACAATTTCGCTTAAAGGGCGGACTTCCTGTTTTTAGGGAGCCCGCCCTTTTTGTATGAACAAGAAGGAGCGTAATGCAATGTTCAAAATTCACGATGACAAAGTCTATTTCGTCGCCGAAACCCCCGATATCAACAAAGTTATCGAAATCTTCCTACCTAAGGATGACCGCGGCACCATTATGGATTCACACGAAATCCGTGTGGACCTGTGCCGTGCCATCATTCACATGGAGAAGAAGGGTGTCCGTGTCTTGAAGGTCCGCAACATTGAGGATACCAACAAGGCAAGCATCGACATCTGGCACATGCCGGAATATCAGGAGGCTGCAGAGTCTCCCGTAAGCGATGTGGTCAATGCCTGCATTGAGTCCTGCTTTGATTCCGGTGCAATGTTCAATCTGCCATGCAAAGCCAACCGCAAAACCCATGAAGTTTTTGCTGTCGAATGCTGCGCAAGCCCCGATGATGATGACTCGTTCAGTTATGCAGAAGTGAAAATCAACGGCAAGGATTATCCTATCAATTTTATTGACGATATTCTTCTCGAAAACAATGTTGATGATGCGCTGGATGAGTTTTATAGAATTCAGCAGACAGGCGAGTATTGGCAGCCTGATGGCAACAAAACGCTGGATGATGCCATTCACGAATGTCGTTGGGCTATCCTGAAGGATGCCATCCAGAAGCGCGGACATGAGGCTGTTGCTGATTTTGTCGGGACCGACATTTCCAGCGATACTTACGACCGCGTGATGGATGAAACCGAAGCCCAGATGCCGGACGAAGAGTTCGAGCGCTTCTGGGAAAAGTACATCTAAGAAACATCTCACACACAGAAAGGGAGCATATTACTATGGCTATTTTCAATACCAACGAATTTCTCCGCAAAACCTTCAGCAAGACCATCTTTGGTACTGCTGCACTTCGTCCGGAAGCAGTTTGTGCAGACGGCTTCACCCTGTCGATTCAGGCAAGCGGCATGCACTACTGCATACCGAACGAAGACCTGTCGGACGGCAATTACTCTAAGGTCGAACTCAGCTACTTGTCTGAGGAGGTCGAAGAGTTTCTGCCGTTTGCTGAAGACGACGAGGCACCGCTGGCTACGGTCTACGGGTATGTGCCCGTAGAAACCGTAGACGCGGTTCTGGCCAAGCACGGCGGTATCGTCAACGCGTGAGGGGAGGGAACTTACGATGGAAGTATTCACTATCGTCGCCAATGAGGTCATTGGCTTATCCGCAACGGAATGCACACTGATTCAGTTTAGCTACAATCCGGAGCAAATCCGTGACCCCGAAACGGTCCTGCGCAGTGCTGTCAAGGACTATCTCAAGACGGATGAAGGCAAACGACAGCTGGAAATCAACTGTGGTTGCTGGAACTGGGACGATGTCGATGACATTCCCGGCTCGTTCTTCTTGAACTATGGTCTGACTAAAATCGCTCCGCCGGATGTGAATGTTGTCGTCGACCGCAACGAGAACTTCATGGACAACTACGAGGATTGCGAGGAAGAATAACAGAAAGGGCGTCAACAACCCCGCCTAAACCGGTTCGCCGGTTATAGGCGGGGCTTGCGGGGCAACCCGTAAGCCCGGGTGATTAGCCTAAGTCTGCTGCTCCAGCGGCAGGAAACTACGTTGTGTACTAATAATATAGGCACCCCGATATGCTCCACAAGTGTCGGGCTCTGCGGGCAGCGTATGTGTCAATGGTGCAAGCCGTTGATATGTATTACGTTAAAAATCTCTAAGGGTAGGAGATGTGCGGCTGCCATGCCGAAAGGCTAAAACAGTGCATAACATTGGCGAAGTGGACCACGGGGCGTAAGCCCTGACTTATAGTTTCATTACTATTTAACGAAAGGAGCATCTTGCATGAGCACTTGCGTTTGTGTTCTCAGCAATAATGGTGAACGCTTAATGCCTACCTTCCGTCTTGGCAGGGTACGCCATCTTCTGAAAGACGGAAAGGCAAAAATCATTAAGCGCCATCCATTTACTATCCAGTTACTGTATGACAGTAAAACAAACACGCAGCCCATCGAAATCTGCGAAGATGTTGGCTACAACTACATCGGCATCAGTGTGAAAAGTCAATCTCACGAGTATGTATCTGCGCAGTATGATACATTACAGGATGAGAAAGCCTGCCACGACAGTTGTCGTAAGTTGCGCCGTACCCGCAGAAACAGACTGCGTCACCGTAAACCGCGTTTCGATAATCGCAAACGTGGCGAGGGTTGGCTTGCTCCATCTTTGAGACATAAGAAAGAACTCAATGTCAACGTTGTTAAGATGTATTGTGCGGTAATACCCATTACGCATGCAACGGTTGAGGTTGGCTCTTTTGATACAATGCTTGTAAAAGCAATTCAGGAAGGAAAAGCCATTCCAGAAGGAGCAGACTACCAAAAAGGTCCTCGCTACAATTTGGCAACCTTGCGGGAAGCGGTATTTTATCGTGATAACTACACCTGCCGGATTTGTGGGCGCAAAAACAAGGATGGTGCTATTTTTCACGCGCACCACATGTTCTACTGGAAAGGTCGTCACGGCAACAGTCTGGACGAACTTCTAACGGTATGCGAAAAGTGCCATACGCCTGCCAATCACCAAAAAGGTGGTAAGCTTTATGGCTTCGGAGAAAATGTAAAGTTTGCCGACCTTTCCGGTGCGGCTTTTATGAACACCGTTAGGTGGCAAATTGTCAATGAACTCTATGCTGCTTTTGGAAAAGATTTTGTCACCGTCACTTATGGTGCGATGACAAAGGAAAAACGCATTGCGCTTCAACTTGAGAAAACCCACAGCAATGATGCGTATGCAATGGGGAATTGTCACCCGGCACATCGTTGCGTGTTTAGGCATTACCAAAAACGACGCAGAAACAATCGTGTGCTGGAAAAGTTCTATGATGCCACT
>OBKS01000222.1_pt1 | contig 63072 bp, 50 predicted proteins | sample 1517381 | NCBI WGS metagenome assembly OBKS01 (sample SAMN04571686, study PRJEB22368) | human gut metagenome | biome: human gut; material: stool | host: Homo sapiens | place: Luxembourg | collected 2012-08-03 | reverse complement strand
TACCTTCAAGTATATGTTTATGTCACATTATGCCACGGAAGTTTGCAAGTGTCCCATTTTTTACTAACTTTGTCTGTTTGTGAAAATTAATTTAAACTATGGTAAAGCATATCATTTTATGGACTTTGAAGGACGGTTTGTCCGAAGAAGAGAAGGCTACAATCAAAGCATCTATTAAAGAAGGTCTGGAATCTCTGCTCGGCGTGGTTCCGGGACTTGTGGATATAAAGGTTCAGATTGACGGCAGATTGGCATCTTCCAACGCCGATATCATGTTGGACTGCACTCTCGAATCAGAAGAGGCTCTGAAGGGTTATGCTGTTCATCCTGCGCACGTTGCAGTAGCAAACAGCAGAGTGCGTCCTTACACCGCCGTAAGATCCTGCCTCGATTTCAAACTATAGCCCAAGATTACGAACTATATTGCAGGTAGGCCAGCTTACCCGGAGAGAATTTCTATATGTTATTAACCTTGCTATTGTCATTTGCAGTAGATTCTTTACAAATAAAGGAATCTACAATCGTCTCTGATAGAATAAGCAAAGAAGTGCCTGCACAAGTATTGCAAGGTTCCCAGCTGCAGAGTCTTTCTACGGCCTCTGTAGCTGACGCCTTGAAATTCTTTGCCGGCGTGCAGATTAAGGATTATGGCGGACTGGGCGGCCAAAAGACTGTAAATGTCCGTTCTCTGGGAACACAGCATACAGGTGTTTATATCGACGGTATCAGGATAACCAATTGCCAGAACGGGACAGTAGACCTCAGCAAGTATTCTCTTACCAATATGGAAATGGTGGAATTGTACAATGCGAACAAGATTTCTTCTCTTATGTCCGCATCCGAGTATGCTTCCGCATCCACCGTCTACTTCACGACGAAACAACCCGTAAAGACATCTTCGTCAGCCACTTACAAATACGGCTCATTCAACACGCATAAGGCTTCCGTACATTTCGATTACAAGAAGTATCTGTCATTGGACGCTGAAGCCGGACATTCAGACGGAAACTACAAGTTTCATTACAAGTCGCAATACGAGGACACTACAGGCACCAGACACAATTCCGACATTTCTTATCTGAGGTCAGAATTGTCAGGATTCTACAAGAACCTCAAACTGCATTCCTACATCTATTATTCAGACAGAGGTTTGCCCGGCGGTATCGTAAAAAGGCTGTCGGACAAGTATCAGGATGTGGGCAGAGAAGATGACCTGAACACGTTCACACAGTTGTCATACGTCAAGCAGTTCGACCATTTGTCCGTAAAATACAATGGACGTTATGCTTATGACAAGCTTCATTTCAACACTGATTTCTTAGAGAACCAGTTCGTACGGTACAATAACTATTACATTCAGCAGGATATTTACAATGCCTACGCAATAGCTTATCAATCAGGTATTTTAACCATCTCCAATTCTTCCGACTTGAGGTGGTCGGACCTATCCTGCAATGTCACCGGAATGTCCTATGTCTACAGGTTGGACTTCAAATCCGTACTGTCAGCCATCCTCAGCACGGAACATTTTTCCATGAGCGGCTCACTGCTTTACACAAATGTACGCGACAAGTCGTCCATGAAGACCGCATCTCCCCTGAACCGTCTCACGCCTTCAGTCCAGATGTCTTTCAAGTGGAACCAGTTCTCTCTGAGGTCTTTCTACAAGTCCATATTCAGGGCACCGACTCTGAATGACCTCTATTATACCCAAGTGGGCAGAAGGAACTTGAAGCCGGAATACACGACGCAATACGACATTGGCCTGACCTATAAAAATGACTTTCTGGATGCTCAGATCGACTATTATCAGAATGATGTGAAGGACAAGATCATCTGTGTTCCTCAGGGCGGCGCATATCAATGGAGAATGTTGAACCGCGGATTTGTTTCGACCAACGGCATTGACCTGTCCCTAAGGTTCACGTATAAATGGTTCTCGCTTTTCAATGCTGCCACTTATCAGTCCGTACGGGACTGGACCGACCCCAACGATGGTTCATACGGCAGGCAGTTGATTTATAACCCGAAGTTTTCCAATTCCACGATACTGTCCTTTTCTTACAAGAACTTGTCCGGTTCCGTATCACATATGTTCTGTTCGAAAAGGTATTGGTCGTATGCTTCTGATGAGGATGTACTGCCGAAGTATAATTGTACTGACCTGAAAATCGGGTATTCGTTATGGAAGTGCACTTTGACATTTGAATGTGACAACATTTTCAACAATTATTATGAATTAATACAGCGATGGCCTCTTCCTGCCAGACGGTATTACTTCACTTTAAAAATTAATTTATAATATGTTCAAAAAACTAGTATCACTGGCGCTTCTGGTCCTGGCAATCTCCTGTACCAAGGAACAGTCTGTTTCAGACGCCAATGTTTCATTTGAGGGATTGCATCCGCCCACCAAGGTAACTGTTGCAGACAACAAGTTGGCTTGGGAGCAGACCGATTCCTATTATCTTTACAATGGTACCAAAGGTTATAAGTACCAGTATGTTTCGAAAGGGGTCTTCCGCCCGACCGAAGCTGTCAAGAAGGCTGACAGTTACCAGGCCTTCTATCCGTTTTCTTGGGTGAAGTCTGTTTCAGATGATGTGTTTACCGTAGAGTTCCCGTCAGTCCAGACCACAAAGGACGGAATCATCACAGGTGACTCATTCCCGTTCGCCTGCGTGTCTGACGATTTGAGCAATCTCAAGTTCAAGAACCTGACCGGCATCATTGACTTTAACCTCAAGACGAAGACGCAGTCGAAGTCTATAGTTAAGGCGACTCTCGCGGCTGACAAGCCGATAGCCGGGGCTGCGTCGGTGCGGGCTTCCGACTATTCGGTTTCCATGCAGGGAACCGCCACTGAGATAACTCAGACATTCAGCTATTCGGTAGACAATACTGATGTTCAGCACCTTATGTTCGTATTGCCCCCTTCCGAATACACTCTTACGCTGACGGTTACTGCTTCGGACGGTTCAGTGCTGACAGCCAGATACAAGAACGTGAATATCGCCAGGTCCACCATTACGACTCAGCCGGTCACAAAAGATTTCATATCTGCTTCTTCAGAGGAATATGTCATTCTTCTCAATGAAGGAAACTGGCAGTCAGACAACGGACAGGTATCCCTCATAAGGAATCATGAGATAACAAATCAGTGGTTCAGGACGATAAACAACACCAAGATAGGAGATACCCCTGAGGATATCATCTACATCCCCGGGAAGAATCTGTTGGCAATCTCTGTCAATTGGTCCAACATCATCTATTTCATCCGTCCGGACGGCAAACTTGTAGCCCAGACCGAGAATATCCCTAACTGCAGGCACATGTGTGTGGACGACAGAGGTTATCTTTATATAACTTCCTATGCCCACGATACTGCGCTCGGCGAAACTTATGAACGCGGTTATGTCGCGAAGGTGGATTTGAACAACTATAATATCGTATCGACTATCGAAGTGGGATATGAACCGGAGGGCATAGCATTCTATGACGGAAAGCTTTTTGTCGCAAATACCGGCGGTTATGCTTTCTCAGAATCGCATAGTTATGAGCACACTGTCTCTGTAATCGATTGTCTGACATGGACTAAATTACAAGATGTGGAGATTCTCACAAAGTCAGGAGCTCCAGTAATCAATCTTTATGGAGAGATGTCCCAGTGCGGACCATATTTGTGTATCAATTCCCCTGGAGATTACAACACTGTCAGTCCGGCAACTGTCATCTTCAACTGCACAGACAATTCCTATAATGTAATAGAAGGTATTCCTTGTACTTATAACACGACTACAGTAAATAACAAGTTTTTTACTGTCGGTTCACAGTTCTCCTATTCGACCAACGAATATGTTTATTATGTGAACACCATCGATCCCGCTACAATGGAGATAATCAACGGTTTTGAGAGACCTGACGGAACTGTAGCAGAAACACCTTACAATGTAATTTCCAAGATGCAGAATCCATATTGTGTCTACTGTAATCCATATACAGGACATTTGTATGTAGTAGATGCCAAGTCGTACACTTCTGCTGCAGATGTGTTCGAATTCGACGTTAACGGCAATCAGGTAGGTTCAGCACTTGCAGCCTACATAAATCCGGGACACATGATAGCAGTTCCTTCGAATGCAGTAACGTCCGCAACTCTTCGACATTGATCAAAATCATGATTGTACAAGAAATAATGTGAAAGTCATTGCAGTTATCCCTACTGTCACAGTCAGACTTTTGTACAGTCCATTTATATTATTAACAGTTAATAGTTGGTTAAAACTAAAAACAAATGAACAAAACAATTAAATTCGCATTGCTGCTCTCAGCAATCACTTGCATCTCATGCAAGAAAACTGAGCTCACACCTACCAAGTGGCTTAACGAGCTGTCAGACAAGAAAGTGCAGTCATCCGTCAAAGTAAGTGACTATGTAAACTCGAAGTCTGTATGGTACAATTCAAATCTGGAATCCCTGAACAAGGACGGATTCGAAGTAACCGCCTTCAACGCAGTGAACAATAAAATGTGGCAGGAACATTTTATTAAATCAGGAGACAACTTCGGCTCAGACAAGGCCATGTGGACCAAGGCAGGCAAGATGAATTTCTATGCTGCGCATCCGTCCTCATTCAGCTTCGATGAGAATCAGGTCCTTCTGCAGAATACAGGCACCAATTCGCCGCTCAACTACGACCCTATAGTTTCCTATGTAAAATCAGAAGAAACTGATGTGGTGAACTTTGAGTTTTATCACGCCGCATCACAGGTAAAGATGACAGTTTCCAACAATTCAGACTGGGATGTAAGAGTTTCAGGTGAACTTATCGCATTTTATTCATGGGGAACATTCAAATGGCAGGAACCGGAGTTCCAGAATATAGATGAATTCACTCAGTCCAAGAAACTTAAGGCATCATGCTGGACCACCAGTGACGAGTACTTCATGGCCGGAGCTGTCGGAAGCACAGCCGGTTCCATAAACGCACCTTTCGTAAAAGGCGACAAGGCACAGCTTCTCGTCACCAATGTAGTTCCTTTTGTCTATGACGGTCATGAGGTTCCGTCAGTAGTTACCGGAACTACCACATATCCTACTACCCGTGTAAGGTTCAAGGTTTATTACCAGAAGAATGATGTGGAATGCACCCCTCTCGTCTATGAGAAAGAAATAAAGACCCTCGTTCCGGGACTCTGCTATAACTTCCACCTGGACATTCAGGGCGATTATGAGCCTAAGGCATTGATTTCCACAGTAACAGTAGACGACTTCACTGAAGTGACTGACGACATCACTGTAAAGCCTTGGGAGACCAAGACATATAAGGTGACACTTACTGCTGATGAAACCATGGGCAAGGTGACAGGAGCCGGAGAAGTGAAAGAGGGTGAAGAAGTTACCATTTCAGCTGTTCCTAATGACGGATATGAGTTCGTGTCTTGGTCAGACGGTTCTACCGAAGCGACCCGCAAAATCACAGTGACAAAGGATATCACCCTTACCGCTATCTTCGCCGAGAAGCCTTCATATTCAGCTCTTTACATTATATACGGAAACGAATGGCAGGCCAGCAAGTCGAATTCTCTCGAAAGACAGGCTGACAATCACACTTGGAAGAAGACCATAACTCTGACAGATTCCAACAAGGATTTTTCAGGTAATGGTCCGGGTTTCTTCATCGTATCGTCTACAGGTTATGACTACACCGCTTTCTACGGAGGCTCAGCAGATGTCCTCACAAAAGGTGACAATAACACTTACCCGCAGACTCTGATTACTGCCGAGGCGGGTACATATGATTTCAGCTTCAACGACAAGACTCTCAAGTATTCTCTCGAGAAGACCAAAACAATAGAAGAATATAAGGCTGAGCTTCAAGCCCTTATAACTTCTTACGAGAACGATGACCCTAACGGTTACGATTATACGGAAGCGTCACTCAAGGCTTACAACGATGCCCTTGCAGCCGCAAAAGAAGCCCTCAACTCACCAGATATAAATGTCGTAAAGAATGCAAAAGAGGCTCTGGAAAAGGCATATAAAGCTCTGACTACAGGCTCGACAGATGTAGAACTTCCGGATATCGGATAGTTCTCATGTGGCTAAGAAAAAAAGACGGGGAGAATCTCCTCGTCTTTTTTCATATATATAAGCCTCAAATGCTATTTCTCAAACGCCCAGTGTCCGATATCGGTACGATGGAAAAGATTATCGCAGTCGATATGTTCCACAGCCGCAAGAGCCTTGTCATGAGCCTCTTTCAATGTCGGTGCAGATGCCAGAACCATAAGGACACGACCACCGTTCGTCACAAGAGAATGACCTGCCTTGTCGAAAGCCTCATGTCCATCACCATCCAACTTCTTCAGGGATGTGCCCATATGATAAACCTTCACTGAAGGATCCTTCATAACCTCATCCACGCCCCGTATCTCGAAGCCTTTTTTATAAGACCCCGGATAACCCTTGGAAGCAAGTACGAAACCGATGACAGCATCTGAATACCACTTGGTCAGAGGCATCGGAGTCTTATTGGCCACAGCCCAGAAAATCTCGAAAATATCCGACTCCAGGCGAGGAAGAACCACCTCAGTCTCAGGGTCTCCGAAACGGCAATTAAACTCGATAACCTTAATTCCGTCAGGAGTTTTCATAAGTCCGCCATAGAGCACACCATGGAAAGGTATACCCTCCGAAACCATGCCTGAAGCAATCGGCTTCATAATATGTTCGAGCGCATAAACCTCATCTTTCTCTGTAATGAACGGAAGCGGAGTATAAGCACCCATGCCGCCTGTATTAGGGCCTTCATCATTATCGAAAGCTCTTTTATGATCCTGAGAAAGTTCCATAGGCTCTACCTCAGAACCATTCACAAAGCAAAGAAGCGAGAACTCAGGACCGGTAAGGAATTCCTCCACCACTACCCTGCCGTGACCGAACTTGTCGTCCAGAAGCATATCTTTCAACGCCTCATCAGCCTGTTCATAAGTCTCTGCCACCACAACGCCCTTACCCGCAGCCAAGCCGTCATACTTCAACACGACAGGAAGTTTACCGGCATTGACATAAACAAGAGCCTCATTGTAATCAGAGAAGGTGCGATAGGCCGCGGTAGGCACGTTGTACTTGGCCATCAGCGACTTGGCGAAATCCTTGCTCGACTCGATGCGGGCAGCAGCCTTCGAAGGTCCGAAGATCTTCAGCCCGCGCGCCTCGAACTCATCCACGATACCGGCCGCCAGAGAAACCTCCGGACCGACTACGGTCAGGTCAATGCCTTCCTGCGCAGCGAAGTCGGCGAGTTCATCTACCTGAGTATCAGCAAGAGGGACACACTTCGCCTGACGCGCTATACCGGCATTGCCTGGTGCGCAATATATTTTTTCCACTCTGGGCGAGCGGGAAAGAGCATCCACGATAGCATGCTCTCTTCCGCCACTGCCTACGACCAAAACTTTGGCCCTGCGAGGGATATTCACTTCGTCCATAACTATTAATGCTTGAAATGACGCTCACCGGTGAAGAGCATGGTGATACCCTTCTCATTGGCTAGTTTTATAGAATCCTCGTCACGGATACTTCCGCCTGGCTGAACGATAGCCCTGATGCCATACTCGGCAGCGATAGCCACGCAGTCATTGAATGGGAAGAAACCGTCAGAAGCGAGCACAAGACCCTCAGTCATAATGTCTTTACCCTCTTCTTTCAGAGTCTTCTGAGCCTGTTTCAGAGCGATTTCTGCAGAGCCGATACGGTTCATCTGACCTGCACCTACGCCATAGGTCATGCCGTTCTTGGCTACTACGATAGCGTTGGACTTCACATGTTTTACGATCTTCCATGCGAACTCGAGGTCAGCAAGCTGTTCGGCAGTCGGCTTAGCCTCTGTAACACACTGGTCTGCAGCAACAGGCTTTGTGTTGATGTCTCTGTCCTGAACCAGCATACCGCCGTTCATGCTGACATACTGCTTGCGGACAGTGTTGTCCTTAGACATATCCACCTTCAAAACGCGGAGATTCTTCTTCGTGCAGAGAAGTTCGAGAGCGTCCGGAGCGAATGAAGGAGCCATAACGATTTCCAGGAAAATAGGCTTCAGCATCTCAGCAGTCTCGAGGTCGATTTCCCTGTTGGCAGCCACGATACCTCCGAAGATACTGGTCTTGTCAGCCTCATAAGCCTTCTTCCAAGCCTCAGCGATAGTCTTGCCTGTAGCACTTCCGCATGGATTCATATGCTTTACACCTACGCAGAACGGCTCATCGAACTCACGGGCGATGTTCAATGTAGCATTGGCATCCTGGATATTATTGTAAGACAACTCTTTACCATTAAGCTGTTCAGCGCTGGCAAGTGAGAATGACTCAGGTGTCGTGCTTGCAAAGAACTTGGCCTCCTGGTGAGGGTTTTCGCCGTAACGGAGTTCCTGTTTCAAATCATACTCGAGGAACAGTTTCTCAGGAAGACCTGCCTGTGCACGCATATAAGTAGAAATAGCCATATCATACTCTGCAGTATGGGTATAAGCCTTCGCAGAAAGTTTCAGACGAGTCTCACGGGTAGTGTTTCCGCCGGCCTTAATCTCAGAGATAATAGTCTCATAATCAGCAGGGTTACAAACGACAGTAACTGACTCCCAGTTCTTCGCCGCACTGCGCAACATAGAAGGACCTCCGATGTCGATATGCTCCACTGCATCCTCCATGGTCACATTCGGCTTCGCGATAGTCTCGCGGAAAGGATAAAGGTTCACGCAGACCAGGTCGATTGTGTCAATGCCGTTGTCTTTCAATTCTTTCATGTGCTCAGGAACATCGCGACGGGCGAGAAGAGCTCCATGGATTTTCGGATGAAGTGTCTTCACACGTCCATCACAGATTTCCGGAAAACCGGTAACGTCACTTACACTTGTAACAGGAACCCCTGACTCTTTCAGGAGTTTCATTGTGCCGCTCGTAGAAAGGATTTCCCATCCGAGAGCGACCAGACCCTTGGCGAATTCTACCACGCCGGTCTTATCACTGACACTGATTAATGCTTTCATTTCAATAATATGTTATAACTATAAGTAATTCACGCCGCAAAGGGCATCTGAATCATGCCCGCCACCCGGGGCGTCAGGCACATAAAATGCTACAGCAGAGCGATATCCACGCCCGGAGTATCGGTCACGCGACCGATGACTGTAGCCTTGTCACCATGAGCTGCGAGAATGTCGATAGCCTTCTGAGCCTCAGACTCATCCATAGCGAGAACCATTCCGATACCCATGTTGTAAATGTTGAACATTTCACGATGCTCGATATTGCCATGCTTCTCCAGGAAACGGAAAATCGGAAGAATCTCCCAAGTTCCCTCATCCACATGAATACCCTGACCCTCCTGAAGGATGCGGGGGATATTCTCATCGAAGCCACCGCCGGTAATATGCGCAACTCCGTGTACGTCACAGTTTCTGATGACGTCGAGCACCTGTTTCACATAAATTCTGGTAGGGGTCAATGCTACCTCTCCGAGAGGTTTGTCACCGAGTTCCGGATAAACCTTGTTCAGATCGAGAGCAGCATCTGAGAAAATCTTACGGACCAGACTGAAGCCATTTGAATGAACACCGGAAGAAGCGATTCCCACGAGAACATCTCCTACCTTTACCTTGGTTCCGTCGATAAGTTTGGACTTTTCCACAACTCCGGTAGTGTAACCTGCGATGTCATATTCTCCGTCGCTATACATACCCGGCATCTCAGCAGTCTCACCACCGATGAGAGCACATCCAGCCTGACGGCATCCCTCTGCAACACCGGAGACGATAGCCTCGATCTTGGCAGGAATGTTCTTTCCTACAGCCACATAGTCCAAGAAGAAGAGAGGCTCCGCACCCTGCGCGAGAACATCATTGACACACATGGCGACAGCATCGATACCGATTGTGTCATGCTTGTCCATCGCGAATGCGAGTTTGAGTTTGGTTCCGACACCGTCGGTTCCGCTCACGAGAATCGGCTCCTTGATATTCAGAGCCGAAAGGTCAAACATTCCTCCGAATGACCCTATGTTACCCATCACGCCCAGACGTGATGTCGAAGCCACATGTTTCTTGATACGCCTTACAACATCGTATCCGGCTTCAAGGCTTACGCCCGCTTTTTCGTAATCTACTGCCATAGATATATATATGATTATATGTTAAAACTTACCATCTTTATTCGCTTCCTCGTAGCTTGCGTAAAGTGCTGTAGGATAATCCCCTGTGAAGCAGGCAAGACAAAGGTCGCTTCTCTTTCCGGCCTCGTAGAGCGCTGACTCCTTCAGGAATTCCAGAGTATCAGCCTCGATCGCCTGACGCGCCTCGTCCAAAGTCCTGCGTGAACACAGAAGTTCATCATAAGTAGAAATGTCCACACCGTAGAAGCACGGGAACTTGATCATAGGGCTGGCGATACGCACATGTACCTGAGTAGCACCGGCTTCACGAAGCATTCTGACGATTCTGCGGGACGTGGTACCACGCACGATAGAGTCGTCTATCAGGACTACCCTCTTTCCGTTCACGATACTGCGCACAGGGGAAAGTTTCATCTTCACACCCTTGTCACGCAACTCCTGAGACGGCTGGATGAACGTTCTTCCTATATATTTGTTCTTGATGAGTCCCATCTCGTAAGGCAATCCGCTCGCCTCAGCATAACCCATTGCCGCACTGAGACTTGAATCCGGAACACCCACTACGATATCAGCCTCTGCAGGAGAATCCCTGAACAAAAGTTTTCCTGTCTCCTTGCGGAAAGAATGCACGTTCATGCTCTCGATATCACTGTCCGGACGAGAGAAGTAGATATACTCCATTGCGCACATCGCATGACGCTGATATTCAGAATATTTGTTGCTTCTGATACCGTGATGGTCTATAGTGATCACCTCACCCGGCTCCACGTCACGTATAAACTCCGCGCCTATGGTACTGAACGCGCAAGTCTCACTGCTGACGACATAACCGTCACCGATTTTACCGAGAGACAAAGGCCTCAGACCATATTTGTCACGACACGCATAGATTCTGTTCTGAGTCATGATGATGAAAGCGAACGCGCCTTCTATCATGTTAAGCGCCTCCATCAACGGATAGATACGCGGTTTCTTGCGCTCATGCGGGTCCTTCTTAATAAGATGCGCCAGGACCTCACTGTCTGAAGTGGACTGGAAAAGGCTCCCATGATCCTCCAGATAACGTCTGAGCAAATCGGAATTCACGATATTTCCATTGTGGGCCAATGCGAAGTCACCGGAATTATGTCTGAAAAGGAACGGCTGTACATTCTCGATGCCGCCTCCGCCGCTGGTAGAATAACGCACATGACCGATAGCCATGTCACCGCGGAGCGTGGAAAGATTATCATTGTTGAAAACCTCAGTAACCAGGCCGAGTCCCTTCACACGGCGAAGCTGTCCTTCCTCATTGACAGAAACGATTCCGCAACCTTCCTGTCCTCTGTGCTGGAGCGCGTGAAGACCGTAATACGTAACCTCCGCCGCATGAGGCACACCCCACACGCCGAATACGCCGCACTCCTCGTGAAGCCCCCTGAAGGCCTCGCCCTCCAGACCCATGCCGCTCATTATCTTATCTCTGATTTCCATATTTGTCAATGCTATTTTACAGCTTCCTTAAGTCTTTCGTATACAGTCCTATAAGCCTGTCCGACCTTACCGTTGTCATGACGGAAACGGTCCTTGTCCAGTTTCATTCCGGTCTCGATATCCCAGAAACGGGCACTGTCCGGGGTAATGTCGTCAGAAAGAATAATCTGTCCGTCCGGCAATCTGCCGAATTCTATCTTGAAGTCGACCAATGTTATCCCGATTCCGCGGAAAAGCGGGGTCAAGACGGCATTGACCTTCTCCGCAAGACTATAGATTACAGCGAGCTCCTCCTTGGTGACGAGCCCGAGCGCGATGGCGTGATAATCGTTTATCAGCGGGTCGCCGAGGTCCTCAGTCTTGTAGCAGAGGTCGACGATAGGCTCTTTCAGCACTATCCCCTCATCCATACCCAAGCGCTTGGCCATGGAGCCGGCTACGACGTTGCGTACGATGACTTCCATCTGAATGGAATCCACTCTACGGCAGAGCTGCTCCGTATCTGACAGTCTTTCAATGAAATGCATCGGAACACCGGCATTTTTCAAGACAGTGAACACCATACTGGAAACGGCGTTGCAATACAAGCCCTTGTCCTTTATGAGCGCTCTTTTGATTTTATAGTAAGCGGTGATGGCATCGGTATATTGGATGATAACCTTGTCAGGCTCATCTGTGGCATACACCTTCTTGGATACACCATCATGTATGATTTCTATTTTTTTCATGGACATTATTCTCCCCTGAAATATTTTACCGCGTTATCGAAGAGCGGCTGCTCCAGGTTTGCGGCAATGTTCTTGAACAGGTTGTTCTCGTAACGCTCTGAGTGACCCATCTTTCCGAGTATCTGTCCGTTCTTGCTGATGATACCCTCGATAGCGTAATATGAACCGTTAGGATTATATGGAGAGTGCATGGTCACACACTCATCGATAGGCTCGGCATATCTGAACGCCACCTGTCCGTTATCGAAGAGCTCTTTCGCAAGTTCTTCATTTACAACGAACTTACCCTCGCCGTGGCTGACTGGGATACCATAAGTGTCACCGATGGTCATGCCTGCTAGCCAAGGAGAGTTCACACTGGCCACACGGGTAAACGCTATCTGAGAGATATGTCTGTTGATATCGTTTCGGAACAATGTCGGTGAATCCTTGGTCACGCATCCGAGATGTCCGTAAGGAAGGAGACCGGATTTCACGAGGGCCTGGAATCCGTTGCAGATTCCGAGGATAAGTCCGCCGCGTGCGATCAATGCCTCGATGGCTGCTGCAATCTTCTCATTGTTAAGCACATTGGCGATGAACTTACCGCTTCCGTCCGGTTCGTCACCGGCAGAGAATCCACCGCAAAGCATCAGTATCTGACACTCGTCGATGTTACGTTTCATCTCTTCGATGGAGTCGTTCACATCCTGCTCCGTGAGGTTGCGGAATACACCGAACTTCACCTTGGCTCCGGCTTTGCGGAATGCCTTGGCAGAATCGTAATCGCAGTTCGTTCCAGGGAATACCGGAAGGAATGCCAACGGTTCAGCTATCTTTTCACCCTTGTATTTGAGGTCTGCTTTCTTGGCTTTGAACGGCTTCACACCTTCAGTTCCCTTAGGATCCAGACGCTTCATGTCAGGAGTGCTGGTCGCAGGATAAACCTTTTCATAACGGTCGAACGCGCTGGAAACCAATGCATCCATAGAAACATTCTTGCCGTTTACCCTGATGTTGCCGTCCACACCAGAGGTCACTGTTCCGAGGAACTGCGCATTTTCGAAACTGAGGTCAGCCTCTGTCTCGAGAATGATGGAACCGTAGTTATAGTCGAACAACTCGTTTTCAGGGACATTTACATCCACACCGAAAGAGTTGCCGAATGACATCTTGCAAAGTCCTTCTGCCACGCCACCGAAACCGACAGCCCATGCAGAAACGGCGTTGCCGCTTGCAATCTGCTCCTCGACGAACGCCCAGTTCTTCTTAAGCTGCTCAACATCAGGCATATAGTTCTTAAGAGGAGTATGTTTTACGAGCCAGAGCCTGTTACCTTCCCACTTGAGTTCAGGAGAGATGACATTATTCGCATTGACAGTAGTGATACCGAATGAGATCAATGTCGGAGGGACATTGATATGCTCGAAAGTACCGCTCATGGAATCCTTTCCGCCGATAGACGGAAGACCGAGGGCCATCTGCATCTTCAACGAACCGAGAAGGGCGCTCATAGGCTTACCCCAGACCTTCGGATCATGTGTCATTCTCTCGAAGTATTCCTGGCATGAGAATCTCATTTTCTCATAACGTCCGCCGGCAGCGACTACCTTAGCACAAGCCTCGATCATAGAATATGCAGCTCCGTGATAAGGGCTCCACTTGGAAATCACAGGGTTGAATCCGAATGCCATCATGCTGGCAGTATCGGTATATCCGTCTGTAGGAAGTTTCTGCACAGATACCTGAGTTTCAGTAAGTTGCAATTCACCACCATAAGGCATGAGCACTGTAGAGCGGCCGATGGTAGAGTCGAACATCTCGATCAGGCCCTTCTGGCTAACCACGTTGGCGTCGCTGAGGTTATTCAGGAGTTTTTCTTTCAATGTCTCTCCTTTCACCTCTCTTGTGAACGGATTCTTCTCCTCCACAGCAGCGATCTGAGCCTTCGCATAATGTTTGGCTCCGGCACTGTCAATGAATTTACGCTGAAGATCTGCCACGACTTTATCTCCGTAGAACATCCTCATGCGTTCTGTATCGGTAACATCAGCCACATGAGTAACTTCCACGTTCTCGCTGTGGCAGTATTCCATGAACTTGGCCTCGTCCTTGGCCTCGACGACTACAGACATTCTTTCCTGAGACTCACTGATAGCCAACTCAGTAGCATTCAATCCGTTATATTTTACAGGGACTCTGTCGAGATAGATGTCGAGTCCGTCTGTAAGCTCTCCGATAGCCACGCTGACTCCACCTGCTCCGAAGTCGTTGGATTTTTTGATAAGTTCAGTCACTTCAGGACGGCGGAAAAGTCTCTGGAGCTTTCTCTCCTCAGGAGCATTGCCCTTCTGAACCTCACTTCCGCAAGTTTCGAGAGACTCCTCTGTATGTTCCTTGGATGAACCGGTCGCACCACCGATACCGTCACGTCCGGTACGGCCTCCGAGAAGAAGGACCACATCTCCAGGTTTTGGAGATTCACGGCGCACATGGTCAGCTTTCACTGCACCTACCACTGCACCTACCTCAAGACGCTTGGCAGTATAGCCTTCATCGTAAATCTCTCTAACATGAGTAGTTGCAAGACCTATCTGGTTTCCGTAGCTGGAATATCCATGCGCAGCTTTCTTGGTGATGACACGCTGCGGAAGTTTTCCCGGAAGTGTCTCGGCCACTGGTTTCCAGATATCGCCGGCACCGGTAACACGCATAGCCTGATATACATAAGAACGGCCTGAAAGAGGGTCACGGATAGCACCGCCGAGACAAGTGGCAGCTCCGCCGAACGGCTCGATTTCAGTAGGATGGTTATGTGTCTCATTCTTGAACATGAGCAGCCATCTTTCGAGTTTGCCGTCCACGTCCACATCTATATATATGCTGCAGGCGTTGTTCTCCTCGCTGACCTCCATGTCGTCGAGAAGGCCGGCCTTGCGGAGATAACGTCCTCCGATGGTAGCCATATCCATGAGGTTCAACCCCTTATGCTCACGGCCAAGTTCCTTTCTCATCTTGAGATACAGATTCAATGTCCCGTCGATGTCTTCTTTCATGAAGGACTCCTCCACTCCGATTTCCTCCAACTCTGTAGTGAAAGTGGTATGACGGCAGTGGTCGCTCCAGTATGTGTCAAGAATACGGAGTTCAGTTTCGTTAGGGTCACGTCCTTCTTCTGAGAAATATTTCACGACCTCACGAAGGTCATCGGCATTCATAGCCAGACCCATCTTGCGGCAGAATGGCTCCAAATCCGCTTCGGTCATCTTCGTAAATCCGTCGAGTACAGGTACAGGCTTAACAGCAGCTGCCTCAGAATCAGTCAATTTGCTCAAGTCCTTTTCACGCGACTCCACAGCATTGATAAAATAATGCTTGATCTTGGCGATAGTCTCGTCCTCGACATCCGCAGGCAAGATGATAAGCTTCGAACTCTTGATGCGGACATCAGCCTTAGGATCGATCAGGTGAACGCAGTCCACAGCAGAAGCTGCGCGCTGGTCGAACTGCCCCGGAAGGTACTCCACGGCGATGTATTTGGTTCCCGTCAGGTCACATTCGTCTGACACCTTGTCTGTTACGATTTCTCCGAAGACGCTGTAACGGCTCTTTTCGAGAAGTTCCGGCGTAAAACCGAAGAGGTCATAGACATTAAGAAGTCTGAGAGACTGAAGATCGAGCTGAAGGTTTTCATTCAGTTCTGACCTGAGGCTGGATGCCTCCACCTGAAATTCAGGATATTTTTCAACAAAGATACGGTAGTTGTGTGCCATCTTTATATTTGTTTGTGTTGCTATCATTTACTTGTCTTTCCGTACACGAAGTGATTGGCCCAGAAATGGTTATATTCCTGTTCCGACATCGGCACGAACGTTATGTGAGCCATTTTCCTCTTGGGACGGGACTCGGTTTTGCCGTAAATATGGACGAAAACACCCTCGCCCGCCTGACCGGAATACGCATTTTCGATCTTCGCGATATCCGATACCGGTGCCGCCTCCGGATTCCGCCTGTGCTCTTCGAGCGCATGATCGACGATCCGCCAGGTCGCCTCCAGGTCCTGACCGAGAATGTTTTTCATCAATGCCGGTGCTTTCAGTTCAGGTCGGGTCAATGTCTCCCCGAGGAGGAAGTGGCAGAGTTCCGAGTACTGCGATGCGTTACATCCTTCTATAGTATAGTGTCCGCTGTTGTGCGGCCTCGGTGCCATTTCATTGAATACAAACTCATTACCTTTTATAAAGAGTTCTATGGCAAGTATTCCTTTATAATCACATCCCTCCATGAAGTGTTCACAGGCGCTGATTATGCGCTGACAGAGTTCTGTAGGGACTTTTCCATTTTCCACGTAAAGTGTTTCGGCAGGGACTATGCACAAATCGAGGATTCCTCCTTTGTGGACATTACGTCCTACAGGGAAATGTATGGTCTGTTTGCCGTCGCGTACCATTATTACGCTACATTCGTAGTCGAACGGTACGAAAGCTTCGAGGATGCAAGGAACTTTCAGCATCTCCGCAGCTTTTTCGATATCGGCTTCATTTCTTATGACTGCCTGTCCATGTCCGTCATATCCGAATCTTCTGGTCTTCAGGACACATGGCACACCTATTATTTTAACGGCATCTTTCAGCTCCGCGTAACGCTCGGCGTCTGTCATCGGACGCGTACAAACATCGTCACATCCGCATTGACCCGAAACAGCAGGAACCTCGGCACAATCCTCATCAGAGGAGCAGGCCGGGAGCGGGATATAGTCCGGGACCGGGAGGCCGTGGCGCTTGGCGTTGTTCTTCTCGCGAAGGCGGTCCTGGGAGTCGAACAGCGGCGCAATTCCTTGAGGGATAGAGTATTTGCCTTCAAGATGGCGAAGAATATCTCCTGGAACATTTTCGAATTCGTAAGTGAGGACATCCGTCATGTCGCCGAGTTGTTCGAGCGCCTGGAGGTCATCGTATTCAGCCACGATGTGGCCGTCGCATTCCGCGAAAGCAGGGGCATCCTGAGCGGGGTCGAGAGCATAAACGATAGCACCTTGGCGGTGAGCCTCCTCCGCGATCATAAGACCGAGCTGCCCACCTCCGATTATGCCAATTCTTTTAGCCATTTGTTAAGATTATTTGGGGATTCCTAAATTTCAGCTTTTAAAACAGAATCCGTTTGGTCTTGTCGGAATTTTTCCAGTCTGCGTGCGATGTCCTCGCTCTGAAGCGCAAGTATGGATGCTGCGATGAGGGCAGCGTTCTTGGCTCCGTTTATAGCGACTGTGGCTACAGGGACTCCGCCAGGCATCTGGACTATGGAAAGGAGAGAATCAAGTCCGTTCAGTGCGCGTGATTTTACAGGGACTCCGATTACAGGGAGTGTGGTCATAGCTGCGACCATGCCCGGAAGATGGGCGGCTCCGCCTGCACCGGCGATGATGACGCTGATACCGCGTTCTTTTGCAGTCTTCGCATATTCGTACATCAGGTCAGGTGTCCTGTGTGCGCTTACGACCTTTTTCTCGAAAGGAATTTCGAGGGACTTGAGCATTTCTTCGGCTCCAGACATGACTTCATAGTCGCTGGTGGAACCCATGATTATTCCTACTTTCATATAGAGTTGTTTCGTATCTGCAAAAGCAGCTACAAATATACTCGTTTATTTTCACTTTTCATATAAATTTGCGATATTTGCGGCCATTCGTTGTTACCGAAGAAAAGATATTAATATTTTTATAGCTATGAAATCAAGCAAAATTATGGCAGCGGCACTCGCAGTAGTGCTCGCAGCTTCTTGCTCTTCAAATGGTGGTTCAAATGCTGCCGTTAACGGAGCTGATTCTACTGCAGTAAAGACAGTGAATCCTAATTCTCTCAAACCAAGCAGAGCTCAGATCGACTCCGCAAGTTACCTCATGGGTATCAACTTCGGTTCATTCATCAAGGGTTACAACTTCAGCAAAGACGGAAAGGATCTTAACTACAAGCTTATCCAGAAAGGCATCATCGATTTCTTGAATGCTGAAGGCAACTACAGCGATCCTGATTATGCAAAGCAGTTCAAGATCAGCCCTGAGTCCATGAATGAGGTATTCAACAGCTATCTCGCAAAGAGACGTGACTACACCATGGCTTTGAACAAAGAGAAAGAGACCAAGTTCCTCGCTGAGAACCAGAAGAAAGACAGCGTACAGGTTTCAGCAAGCGGTCTTCAGTATATTATCCGCGCAGCCGGCAACGATGTCAAGCCTAGCGCTGAGGATACAGTATTCGTACATTATAAGGGAACTCTTCTCGATGGTACTACTTTCGATGAGTCTCCTGCAAATGACGAGGGCATCAGAATGCTTCTCAACCATGTGATCGCAGGATGGACAGAGGGTCTCCAGCTCATCGGCGAGGGTGGTAAGATCAGACTCTTCGTTCCTTCTGCGCTCGGTTACGGCGAGAACGGAAACCGTGGCATCGAGCCTAACAGCACTCTTATCTTCGATGTTGAACTCGTGAAGGTCAACAAGGTAGCTGCTACTACTGAAGAGGAGAGCAAATAATTTTCCTGAAGATGGAAATCGAAGGAAGACTCATACAGAAACTCGGGATTCAGTCCGGCAAATCCGCTCGCGGTGATTGGGCCAAACAGGAGTTCGTCATCGAGTATCAGGACGGCAATTTCCCGACCAAGGCTTGTTTCAGCGTTTGGGGTGCCGACAAGGTAAAGGATTTGGAGCATTTCCAGATCAATGACCAGATAAAGGTGTCTTTCAACGTGTCAAGCCGCGAATATAACGGCAAGTGGTATACTGACCTTCGTGCCTGGAGGATTTCAGCAGCCGGTGCCCAGCAGCCAGGTTATGGCGCACAGGGCAGTTTCGGCGGCCAGCAGCCTGGAGGATTTGCTCCTCAAGGCGGACAGGTTCCGGGAGGTTATCCACAGGGTAACGGTTTCGCTCCGCAGGGCGGCGGTTACCAGCAGTCGAATTACGATATGCCTGCAGGTTTCGCTCCGTCTCAGCAGAGCGCTCCTGCCCCAAGTATCGACGACATGCCGGGCGACGACCTTCCGTTTTAATCGCAGACAACTGACAGTCGCTCAGCCGACTAACAATAGTAAAGGTGTTTCCTTGTTCCACGACCGTGGACATGAGAAACACCTTTTTTATATTACAATATTTTTCGTAGAGATATCCAGCCACCTGACCGACGGGTCACGTTTCCACCACGTCAGCTGTTTTTTAGCGTAGTGACGGGTATTGCGTTGGATGAGCCTGATGGCCTCTTCGAGTGGAATCTTCCCATCGAGATATTCGAAAATCTCCTTATAACCAACGGTTTGCAACGCCGGACAATTCCTGTACGGCCGCAGCGACCGCACCTCATCCACAAGGCCGGCGTCGACCATCGCGAGCACACGCCTGTCGATGCGGGAATAAATCTCCTCCCGCGGACGGGTAAGGCAGATTTTGTCAATGCTGAAGTCGCGTTTCTTCGGAGCATCGAGTTTAAACTCCACGAACGGCCTGCCCGACACCAAAATCGTCTCCAGCGCCCTGACCACCCGTTGTCCGTTCGACCGGTCGATTGCCGCCCAACTCAGAGGATCCAGTTTTTTCAGTTCTTCTGCCAATGCTGCCACACCTTCTTCCCTGACCCTGCGTGTAAGCTCTTCCCTAAGTTCCGGCGGAGCGACAGGGAGATTATCCAGGCCATTGCACACAGCATCCACATAAAAACCTGAGCCTCCGGACATTACCAATGTATCATGGCCTTCGGCGAACAATCTGTCGATCAGTTCCAGAGCATCGATTTCATACTGCCCTGCAGAATAAGACTCTGTCACAGGAACTGACTGGATAAAATAATGCTTCACAGCGGCAAGCTGCGAAGCATCCGGGACAGCAGTCCCTATATTCATTTCCTTGAAAATCTGACGCGAATCACATGAAATAACCGGTGAGCCATATTTCTGAGCCACCTGTATACTGATATCCGTTTTACCGACAGCAGTCGGCCCTGTTATCACAATAAGCCGCTTCAGCATTGACCCGAACAACTAAAGACTCAAATCTTCCGAGCCGTCGAAAATGATGTCACTGTCCTCATCATAGGAAGACTTGAGATCATCCTTCTCGTCATCATCGTCATCATCGTCCAGATCGAGATCATCATCTGATTCAGTATCAGCGAGATCGTCAGCATCGGCAGGGTCATCGGACTTGCCCCATGTAGACTCGCCCGGCAGGTGTTTCTGCTCGTCCGGAAGATCCTCGTAAGCGACATAACCGTTCTCGAATTCGATAGGATTAGGGCCCTTGGTCTCGACCAATACAGGATAAGTCTTTCCGGGATCATCTTCCACCTCACCCTCAAATGTCACGATAACGCTCTTTCTGTCAGTGACATTATAGAAATAGGTAAAGTGGGTTATACCCTTTTTCACGGTATCGGCAAGAGTAACCTCATCCACTGCTCCTGCACCGAGGTCAAACAAGCCATAACGGGCAACAAGATTGCCGTCCTTATCCAGACCTTTGAACTGGATAAGCTGGTCGTGAGAGAAATCCATGTCATCTCTCATCCTTTTGTGAAAATCATAGAGTGTAGTGCCTGGCGTCAGCTCATAAACACGGGCAAAGCCTTTGATTCCCGGTAACGAAACCCTGTATCTTAAAGCCATATAGTTTAAACTGTTTAGTATTCTAGTAAAAATATTATTCGTTGCTTATTTATCCGCAAAATTACAAAAAATTCCGTTTCGATTGCATAATCACTGCTTTTTAACTAATTTTGAGGACATGGAAAACAGCGGAAACATTATTCCAGATTCCTTCAAGAGCATTTCGGGCGTTTCCGAAGGGCTCTTTAAAGACAATGGCAGCAGATTCATCGCCAAAGCCTACCCTGTCGAAACGGAAGACGAGGTAAGGCAGATTGTCAGTTCCCTGAAAAAAGAATATCACGATGCCAGACATCATTGCTATGCGTATCGCCTTGGTTATAAAGGCGATGTGTATCGTGCCAATGATGACGGGGAGCCTTCATCGTCAGCCGGCAGACCTATCCTGGGACAGATCGATTCCAACGAACTGAGCGACATTCTCATAGTCGTCATCCGTTACTTCGGCGGAATAAAGCTCGGTATACCGGGACTGATACGCGCTTATAAAACTTCATCTGCAGACGCTATAGCGAACGCCACCATTATAACAAAGGTAGCAAAACGGCATTTCAGGATGGAGTTCGGCTACTTGGAAATGAACAGCGTCATGAAAATCATAAAGGATCTGGGACTGGAACAGAGCGATCAGGAATTCGGTACGGCCTGTTCTTTGAATGTATCCGTGAGGCTTTCAGCCGTAGACGATTTTCTGGACAGGGCCGGGAAAGTTCCGGGCTGCTTTGTCTGCGACACACCGACATTGACAGAAACAGAAGAAATGAACCAATAGAAATATTTAAGAATTATGCCTAAAAGTCTGATTTCAATCCGGGATTTCTCCAAAGATGAGATTCTTCATATCCTGGACGTGGCCAAGGAGTTCGAAAAGAACAGAGAGCAGAACTTCCTCGCCGGAAAAGTGATCGCATGCCTGTTCTTCGAGCCTTCCACCAGGACGAGACTTTCGTTCGAAGCCGCCATCAACAGATTGGGTGCCAAGGTCATAGGTTTCTCAGACACAAAGAATACCAGTGTCAGCAAGGGTGAGACATTGGAAGACACCATCAAGATCGTTTCGAATTACGTGGACATGATCGTAATGAGACATCCGAATGAAGGTGCCGCTGCCATAGCCGCAAGCGTATCTCCTGTACCTGTAGTGAATGCCGGTGACGGGTCGAATCAGCATCCTACGCAGACGCTCCTGGACATGTATTCCATCATGCAGACGCAAGGACACTTGGACAACCTGACTATCAATATGGTAGGAGACCTGAAATATGGCCGTACAGTGCATTCGCTTTCAGAAGCCATGTCAGACTTCAATCCGAGCTACATCTTCACCGCCCCGGAAGAGCTCAAGATGCCGCACAAATACATTGACATGCTCAAAGAGAAGAACATTCCTTTCCAGGAGACAGACTCGCTCGAAGCGCATATCAACGACTGCGACATTCTCTACATGACCCGCGTCCAGCAGGAAAGGTTCCCGAGCAAGGAGGATTACGACCGCGTGAAGGACACCTATATTTTGTCTGCGTCAATGTTGAAGAACGTTAAGGAAAACATGAAGATTCTTCATCCGCTTCCCCGCGTGAACGAAATCAACACAGATGTGGACGACACTCCTTATGCTTACTATTTCCAACAGGCTCGGAACGGCATGTTCGTCAGAATGGCTGTCATTTCGTATCTTCTTGGTTATAGATAGACACTTACAAAGTCGCCAGAAAAATATTTTTAGAACTTTTATGAGATTTATTTGGCAATCTCATAAAAGTTCTTTATCTTTACAACGTTTTATAAACAAAAATCGTAATTATTTGTTAAATTAAAATTTATAACTGACACCATGAGCAAAGTTCACGTATTTAACGCCGGACCATGCATTTTACCACAGCAGGCCATCGACAACTCCATTGAAGCGCTTAAGGATTTCAAAGGAACAGGCATTCCCGTTCTCTGCGTATCACACAGATCTAAAGAGTGGGGAGAAGTGATGGACGAGGTCCGCGCTAACTGGAAAGAACTTCTTAACATTCCTGACACACACGAGGTTATCTTCCTCGGAGGTGGTGCCAGCTTGCAGTTCCTTTACGTAGCCATGAACTACTTGGAGAAGAAAGCTGCTTACCTCGACACTGGCGTTTGGGCTCACAAGGCTCTCCAGCAGGCTCAGGGATTGGGTGAAGCTTACGCTCTCACATCTTCAGCAGATAAGAATTATTCATATATTCCTAAGGGATACGAGATTCCTACTGATCTCGACTACTTCCACATCACCACGAACAATACCATCTATGGTACTGAGATTCATGAGGATATCGACTGCCCGGTTCCACTTGTCGCCGACATGTCATCAGATATCATGAGCCGTCCTGTCGACATAAGCAAATATGATCTCATCTATGGTGGTGCACAGAAGAACGTAGGCCCTGCAGGTGTTATCTTCGCTATCGTCCGCAAGGATTCTCTTGGAAAGGTTACCAGAAAGATTCCTGTAATGCTCGACTACCGTACACACATCGACAAGGAGTCTATGTACAACACACCTCCAGTATTCCCTATCTTCGTCATGAACGAGACCCTGAAGTGGGTTAAGAGCGTTGGTGGTGTAGAGGCTATTCACCAGATGGACAAGAAGAAAGCTGAGATTCTCTACAACGAGATCGACCGCAACACTCTCTTCACCGGCACAGCTGCCAAGGAAGACAGATCACTTATGAACGTCTGCTTCGTCATGGCTCCAGGCTATGAGAACCTCCAGGATGAATTCATGAGCTTCGCAAAGGGCCAGGGTATGGTCGGCATCAAGGGACACCGTTCAGTGGGCGGATTCCGTGCTTCCATCTACAACGCTTGCCCGGAGGAAGATGTAAGAGCACTCGTTGCTTGCATGCAGGAATTCGAGTCCTTGAAAAAATAATCACATAAAATAGCATTGAAATGAAAGTACTTATAGCAACACAGAAACCATTTGCAGCTGCTGCGGTAAAAGGAATCCGCGAGATTCTCGAAGGTGCAGGACACGAAGTTGTCCTCCTCGAGAAATATGCTGAGGCAAAGGATCTTATCGACGCTGTCGCTGACGTAGAGGCGATGATCATCCGCTCCGATAAAGTTACTCCAGAGGTTTTGGATGCAGCCAAGAAACTTAAAATTGTTGTTCGTGCAGGTGCAGGATTCGACAACGTGGACCTCGCTGCCGCTACCGCTCATGGCGTAGTCGTAGAGAACACTCCTGGTCAGAACGCAAACGCTGTAGCTGAGCTCGCTATCGCTCTCATGATTTTCATGAGCAGAAACCAGTTCACTCCAGTATCAGGAATCGAGGTACAGGGCAAGAAGCTCGGTATCCAGGCATTCGGTAATGTCGGCAGACTCGTCGGCAAGAAGGCTGAGGCTCTCGGAATGAAAGTTCTCGCTACCGACCCGTTCATCCCTGCAGAGAAGATTGCAGAAGCAGGTGCTGAGCCTATCGCTTCAGTAAAGGAGCTTTACGCTGCCAGCGACTTCATTTCTATCCACATTCCTGCAACACCTGAGACCATCGGTTCTATCGGATATGACCTCATCACATCTATGCCTAAGGGTGCTACTCTTCTCAACACAGCGAGAAAAGAAGTTATCGACGAGGCTGGACTCGAGAAGGCTTTGGAAGACAGACCTGACCTCAAATATGCTGCTGACGTGGCACCGGACAACATCGACGTTCTCCGCGAGAAATTCGGCACAAGAGTATTCGCTACTCCTAAGAAGATGGGTGCCCAGACAGCTGAGGCCAACATCAACGCAGGTCTCGCTGCTGCCCGTCAGATCGTAGCATACTTCGCAGACGGCTGCACCAAATTCCAGGTTAACAAATAATAGGACAGAGACATGGTAAGAGTTAAACCATTTGCGGCTGTTCGTCCGCCGAAGAATTTGGTAACTGAAGTTGCTGCACCACCATATGACGTGCTGAACTCAGAAGAGGCTAAGGAAATGGCTGGGGAGAAATCCCTTCTGCATATCACCAAACCGGAAATCGACTTCGATCCTATCCTTCCAGATCACGACCCTAAGGTTTACGATGAGGCTGTGAAGAACTTCAAGGAGTGGCAGGCTAAAGGCTGGTTGGTACAGGACAGCAAACCTTGCTACTATGTATATGCACAGACCATGGACGGCCGCACACAGTACGGACTTGTTCTTTGCGCTCACACTGATGACTATTCTGAAGGAAAGATAAAGAAGCATGAGCTTACACGTAAAGACAAGGAAGACGACCGTATGATTCATGTGAAGATTCAGAACGCCAACATCGAGCCTGTATTCTTCGCTTACAAAGATAACGAGGAGTTGAACGAAATCGTAGCCCGCTACGCTGCAGGAACACCTGAGTATTCGTTCACAGACGAGAACGGCTTCGGTCACACTTTCTGGGTAATCGATGACGATGCTACCATCGCAAGAATCACTGAGATCTTCACGACCAAGATCGACGCATTCTACGTAGCAGACGGACACCACCGTACAGCAGCTGCTGCACGTGTCGGCGCAGAAAAGAGAGCAGAGAATCCTAATCATACCGGCAACGAGGAGTACAACTACTTCATGTCAGTATGCTTCCCTGAGAGCCAGCTCAAGATCATTGACTACAACCGTGTAGTAAAAGATCTCAACGGACTCACACCGGAAGAATTCATCAAGGCTCTTGAGAACGATTTCGACGTGAAAGTGTTCGAAGGTGACGGACCATATCACCCGGACCATTTGCACAACTTCTCCATGTATCTCGAAGGTAAATGGTATTCATTCGAGGCTAAGGCCGGCAGATACGACGACAAAGACCCTATCGGTGTCCTCGACGTAACTATCCTTTCAAACCTCGTTTTGGATAAGATTCTCGGAATCAAGGATCTCCGTACAGACAAGAGAATCGATTTCGTCGGTGGTATCCGCGGACTCGAGGAGTTGTCAAGACGTGTGGACAGCGGCGAGATGAAAGTAGCTTTCGCACTGTATCCGGTTTCCATGAAACAGCTTACAGACATCGCAGACAGCGGGAACATCATGCCTCCTAAGACGACATGGTTCGAGCCTAAGCTCCGTTCCGGTCTCGCAATCCACAAGCTCGACTAAGTAATCCTTAAAACGGGAAACCAATTAAGAAACTCATATTTGAATGCGCCATCCTAAAGTCGCCGCGAAGGTCACTTTAGGATGGCGTAATTATTATAAAGGATTAGATCACTTAAGCCGGGAGGGTAACTAGGCAATAGTATTCGCCCTTTTATTCGCTCTTTCCTGCAGACGTTAGTTTATATGTATATATCTGTTAACCAATTGTTCTAAAAGGTGTTTTTCCCTATTTATAAGCCGCAAAATGTTCCGATTATGCGACAAAAATGGATTATTACCAAAATTTGTTCTAAATTTGCGCCTTTCGCTTATTTAAGAAAATGCCCGTAGATGGGTCTTGATTGTAACAAATTAACGAACATGAAGTATAACAGTTTATTGTCCGTCTGCCTGATGACAGCACTTCTGTTTTCCTGTAAGACCTCTGAGGTGGAGGGAATCGAAGGAACTACTGAAGTCACATTCTCATTGGCAACCGACGGAACCCACCACAAGGTGAAATCAGAACTTGCCGCGGATTACATTCCGGAGGTCGATGATTTTACCGTTGAGGTGTTCAAGCAAGAAGGTTCTAAGGATAAACGTCTGTATCGGGACACATATCCGAATTCCAAGGACAAAGCCATCAAATTGAACGCAGGTTCCTACTATATGCTTGCTTATCACGGCAATGCACTTGGTGTGGGCTTCGGAAAGGAGTATGCTTACTTCCAGGCCAAGGAGCCTTTCCAGATCAGCGCGGACCAGCGCAAAGTCTCCGTTTCCGCTACCGCGAAACTTTACAATGTGAAGGTGGCCATGAACTATGGCGCGGATCTTCTGAAGGATTATCCTGATTTTCTCATCACACTTGCTACCGACAAGGAAGGTGCGAAAGGCACACTCTCCTACACTAAGAACGATGCTGCCAAAGAAGGATTTATCCCTGCCGGCACTCTCACATTCACACTCTTCCAGGACAAGAGCCAGGTGAATGCTACCCCTGACGAGAACGGCAACATTAAGGTGACTGCTTTCCGGAAGACTATCACCGTCGAGCCTAACGATTTCATCACATTGACCGTTAACACTAAACCTGCCGAAGGCAAGTTGACCGTCGGCATCGAAATCGACAAGGAGACAGAAACAGTTACTGACAATGTGGAAATCAACAGCACTTATGTTTCTACCGAGGCGCCGATAGTCACACTCGGCGACAAGCTCGCCTCTACTCTGGAATTCCATGAGGATGAGGACCTTACTGGCGCTCTCGTAAGCTTGAAGTCAGCTGCTGGATACTCACACGTATACCTCGATTTCACTTCTCCATATCTTGTGTCCAGAGGTCTCGAATCAGGCCTCGACCTTATGAAAATGGATGAGGCCACCAAGGCTGAAATGGACAAGCTCGGAATCACCACGACTGAGATGGGACCGGATGTCAAGTTCGCTGCTGTGGACTTCTCCGGCTTGTCGCAAAAGGTTAAGTACGAGGCTGTTCCGTTCGATGCTACCTTCAATGTCCGTGTCGTGGACAACAATGACAATACCGTCACCTCCGCCCCATTCACCATAAAAATCCAGAAGCTAACGGCTCAGGTCAATGTCGCTGAGGCCAATGCCTTTGCGCGTAGTTTCCGTGGAGTTACGATGACTGTAAACGAAGGAACCGCATCCAAATTCGCTTTGCAGTACAGAACTGGAGATGGCGATTGGACTACAGTAAATCCTGAATCCATTGAAGGTAACACATTGAACTTCGCGAAGATAGGCGGAAGCCTTCTTCCTGAAACCGCATATCAGTTCCGCTCTATTTACGACAATAACGCGGCTGAAGTATCTGATAATGTGGTTGTTACGACAGAGGCTGCGGCTCAGGTTCCTAATGCTGGTTTTGAAGAATGGTATAGTGAGGTGGTTCAGGAGGCGGTAAAAGTGAATATTGTTGAATGGTATCCTAATAAAAAATCGAGTTCTGATAATGGTGATAATGGTTTTTGGGCTACTAGGAATGATTTGACTACATCGCCGAGATACGATGCTACTAATTTTTATTGCGCGTATTCAGGTACAATTAAGTCTGATAAGGGGCATAATAATTCTAGTTGCGCGGAAATTAGTACTGTCGGATGGGGAAGAGGAAACACTTTCACTTTATTGGGAGGCAAATGTTCAAATATTACACCAGGTATGCTCTTCATTGGAGAATATAATAATACTGAACTATTTGGCAAAGAATTCCATTCTCGCCCTGATGCATTCGAGTTCTATTATAAATTTGCGCCAGTTAAGAATGAGTCTTTTAAAGCATATATCGTTGTTGAGAATAGGGAAGGAGACAGTAAAACTGAGCTTGGTAGGGGTGAGATACTTAGTAATGTTGAGGTGAAGGAATTTTCAAAACAGACTGTGAAAGTTACATATTCAAATATTACTAAGATACCTACACATATGTACATCGTTTTCATGTCTAGTTCAGCAGATTCTCCTTCAGTGAATAGTGTAACGGGAAGCATGGGGGCTTTCTCCGGATATGCTGATTCACGTTATGTAGGTAGCGTACTGACAGTGGATGATGTAAACCTGATTTACGAATAATAATTTATCAAGATATAACACATAATATGAAACGTACATTTATCACTATAATGGCTGCAGCTGCTGTACTTGCGAGCTGCGACAATGCTGAGGTAGCTGGGCTCAAGGGTAAGGGAACCTTCATGCTCCAGTCTGTAACAGCAAATACAGACCTTAATGATGTCCAGGTTAAGCCTCATGGACTTCCTTCCGAACTTAATCAGGACAAACTCCTTGCTGCACTCGAACTTACCATCAAGAACAGCGAGGATGCCAACCTCAAGCAGACATATAAGTATCTTGATATCGTAAATAAGCCAGTTGAGCTTTCTACTGGAAAGTATACAGTATCAGCAGTTTCTACTGATGCGAAGGATGCAGCTTGGGACCAGCCGCTGTTCGCGGGAAGTACCGATTTCGCTGTTGTTGCCAATGCGGTTTCTCCAGTGAATCTCACATGTTCTATGACCAATGCAGTGGTTTCCATCAAGTGTTCCGATACTTTCAAGACTGAAGTCAATGATTATAATATCAAGGTTTCCGACGCTAAGGGAAACTTCCTTACATGGACCAAAGACAATATCGCTGAAGATGGTTACTTCACAGCTAAGGAACTCAATGTTACCATCGAAGGAAAACGTTCTTTGGATAATTCTACGGCTACGGTAACCGGAACCATCCAGAACATTCAGGCTAAAGACCACATCACCCTCAATATTGACGCCAGAGTTACCGGTCAAGTTCAGCAGATCGTTGTGACAGTAGAGACAAAGGTGAATGACAAACCAGTGGACATCTTCGTAGACGGTTTCGAGGAAATCGAGATTCCAGATCCAAGCCAGCCGGATCCGACTCCTGGCCAGCCGGAAACGCCTGCGGCTCCTACCCTCGAATGGCCTGATAACAAGACTTTTGCGACAACTGAATTGGCTGATACAATGAAGATTGATTTGATTGTAAAAGCTCCTGGTAAAATCAAAACTTTCCTCGTTGTAATAGATTCTCCTTCACTCGAAACACTTTTGCCTGGAATGACAGGTATTGAGGGTAAAGCAGGCTGTACTTTGGATTTGATTAACAATAAAACGCTTATTGCAAACTTCAAAGAACTGGAAATTAATCTTCCTACAGGAGATGACCTTAAGGGTCAAACCGAAGTTAATTTCCCATTGTCCTCTTTAGTTCCAATGGTTTATGGTATAGAGGCTAAGAAACCCCAGCAGGCTGATTCAGACCATAAATTTACTCTCAAACTCACCGATGAGGCGGGACAGGAACTTTCGCAGACATTAGTATTCCATTACACAGCCAAGGCTGATTCAGAGTAGTCCATATAAAGGAGAATAAGAATGAGATATAAAAATTATATAGGCATAGGCATCTTTGGGTTGGCATCACTTATTGCATGTCAACGCGAGACTGTTATGCCTGAAGGATATGGATATTTGACTGCTGCGGTTACGCGTGACAATACCACGATTGACGTGACAACTAAAGCAGGTGAAAATACAGATTCGGAGATTACCTTTAAGTTGGATGTGTGCAATGGGACTGAACTGGTTCAGACAATTGCTGACCACAAGACCCTAAGCAGTAATCCACTTCAGCTCAAGACAGCTAATTATACTGTCAGGGCATCTAACCGTGATGAAGTAGCGGCTATCTTCGACTCTCCACGCTATGCAGGCGAGACTACTATCGAAATCAAGCCGAATACGACAGTGAATGCAAGCATCAAGTGTTCGCTTTCAGACGTATTGGTGGCACCGACTTTTACAGAGGATTTTACCACCAAACTGAGATCATATAAATTGACTGTTTCCAATGGTCTGGAAGGAGGTTCTCTTGTCTGGACTTCTGCAGATGCGGGTAAAGTAGGTTACTTTAAAGTATCTGACAAACTCGACTGGGTGCTAACTATTACCAATAATGCGAACAAGTCCTTTGATATCAAGGGCTCTTACACAAGTGTGAAAGCCAAGCAGAAGTATGCTATGAGTTTCAAACTTGCTGAGGATGTGAAAGGTGATACCGGCGCCGGTAATTTCAAGGTGGTACTCGATGATTCTGTGAACGACAAAACATTCGATTATAGTCTGGATTTTACTTCTGCCGAAGCAGAATTAAAGACTGCCGATGTTTGGGCAATGTTTGCAGATCTTTCAGGAGAATATAAGCAAGACGAAGCTCCCGCAGGACTTAATTTCGAATATCGCAAGACTGGTTCTAATACTTGGATACCTTTCGCTGGCAAAGTGACTGTAGATGAGGCCAAGAAGAAGTTTTCTGCTAGAATTACAGGTCTTGAACCATTAACAAAGTATTCATTCAGAGCTGTTTGTGCAAAAGAAGCGGGAAAGCGTCTATTTAATGTAGAGACTGAATCTGCAGAAGAATTGCATAATATGAGTTTCGATAATTGGTATATGGCAGGCAGTGCACCGATGCCGAATATTTCTTCTGAATATTCTGTTTGGGATTCCGGAAATCCTGGTTCTGCAAAGTATGGTATTATACCTACCAAATCAGAAACTGAACACGTGGCTGTCCCTGGCGATGGTAAGAAAGCGGCTCGTCTTGAAAGCCTTGAGGCTCCGTTGGTCGGTTTTGCTGCAGGTAACATCTTTATAGGTCATTATATTAAAACCACAATTTCGCCTGCCGGAGCTAAACTTGATTGGGGAACACCATTTACCTCACGTCCATTGGCTTTGAAAGGTTATTTCGATTATACTCCGAAAACGATAGATACATATAAATCTCAGTTCAGTAATCTTAAGGGAAAGTCCGACATGTGTCATATTCAGGTTTTCCTGACCGACAGAACCGAGATGTATCATATTGATTCCGGAAATAATCAGTTCGTCGATTTGAATGGCGATGATATAATCGCGTATGGCTCTGTAGAGTCAGATGTTGCTACAAGTACCAAATCAGGTCTTGTTAACGGATATGAACCATTTACAATCAAGCTTGAGTACAGGGATTTGACCCGCAAGCCTAATATGTTAGTAATCGTCGCTTCTGCAAGTAAGTACGGTGATTACTTTACTGGTGCGATAGGTTCAGTACTTTATATTGACGAGTTCTCATTCGTCTACGATCCTTCCGAATTGGAAGCCGAGTAGTCGCATGATGTTTAATAAGCAGGTTCCGAAGCCAGATGGTTATGACTTCAGAACCTGCATTTGCTTAAAAAACCGGAGCCTATTATGTTTAAGATAATCAAATACCTTTCCGTCATATCGGCATTGACCCTGACCGCAGCTTGCGATATGGGGAAGAGCTCTTATGAGCTGGAGGTAAAAGCGGACATTACGGAATTCGAGGTTTACGGGCAGAAGTCGAGCCATATCGACATCGATGAACGGACGGTGAACGTAGTCTTGAATGAGGATGCGAGGCTCGATGATCTGAATATTCACAGGGTGAGGTTTTCGCATTTTGCGCGGTGTGCGGATGTGAATATAGCGGACGGCAAGCGCATAGATCTGTCGTCACCGGTTACATTGACATTGACCTCGGGCCGAAAGGACTACGTCTGGACGATTATGGCGGAGCAGCCGGTGTCGTATTATGTGCGTTGTGAGGGACAGGTCGGGGATGCTGCGATCAATGCGGAGGCTCATACGATTTGTGTGACGATTCAGACGACTGGCAGTTCGTATCAGGATAGCCGCATGAAGCTTAAGATATTGGATATGAAGCTGGGACGTGAGGGATCTCGTGTGGTATCGACTACCGGTTACAAGGAGAGTCCGCAGGCGATTTCCGGTTTTCCGGTGGTATTGGATTGTTTTTTCGAACGCACATTTACTGTGGAGGATCATGGCGATACGGTGGTCTGGACTATGATTACCCTTCCGGCTTAAGTCTCATTTTCAAACGAGATATCATCGCCGTGAGAATTGGAAAACTTATAAAACCGAGGGGTAAAGCAGAAATCATCGGTATTCAGCTACCCAATGGGAGACACCCTAATATCCCCTATAGTGGCTTCTTACCTTCTCAATCTTGCCATTACGTACACGCTTATACGCACGTACCTTGACAATTCGGACAATCTCCACCTCAATGGCGATTATCAAAAGATGTTGATTTGTTTTCATATCGTAAAAATAAAGTGGATGGTTGAGAAAACAATCAGCTCCTTCAGATAATTACCCCCTCGGCGTATTCTTCAAAAAAAACAGACACCCCTTTTAGGGAAAGGATGCCTGATTTTATTTCCACTTAATATCTTACGACAATGCAAAGATACAATTCTTTTCAAGAATTACAAACATAATGACCTTGCATTTGCAACAAAATCAACGAGCCCGGCGCATTTCTGCGCCGGGCTCGTCATTGTAATATGTATAGTCTATAACTATCCGATCTCAGCACCGTTGTTGAGCGCCTCGGCAGGGGTGATGAAACGCATCTTGCCGTCGCCCTGACGTGCCATGAGAATCATACCCTTCGATTCGATACCGAAAATAGTACGAGGCTTCAGGTTGGCGAGAATACAAATCTGCTTGCCAACCATCTCCTCAGGAGAATAGAACTTCGCGATACCTGAGACAATGACCCTCTTGTCGATACCGGTGTCGATAGTAAGCTTCAACAACTTGTCAGACTTAGGAACCTTGACCGCCTCCAGAACAGTGGCAGTACGGATATCCATCTTCTCGAAATCATCGAACTCCACCTCATCCTTCTGAGGTGTAACCTGCTTGGCAGCAGCTTCTTTAGCTGCAGCCTCACGCGCTGCACGGATAGTATCCAGACGAGCAAGCTGTGCATCGATAGCCTCATCCTCGATCTTCGCGAAAAGAAGCTCAGCAGCACCGAGCTGATGACCCTCAGGAAGAAGATTCTCAGAGCCGAGAACATCCCAGTTCAGGCAAACGCCCTTACAAGAGCAAGAAGACGCAACCGACTTCACATCAGCACCTGCAGGAGCAGAAACGGTGTGCAAAGCAGCGCACTCCCCTTCCTTATAAGTGTTGACAGTCTCCTGCTCACCCTTACGATGGTCTACACCTGCGCAGAAGCTGACATTCAACATATTGCGGAGTTTCTCTGCAGCGAACGGAGTAAACGGCTCGAATGCGATAGCCAAGTCAGCGCAAATCTGAAGGCTTACATTCAAGATAGTGGCAGTACGTGCCATATCAGTCTTGGCTACCTTCCAAGGCTCAGTATCAGAAATATACTTATTACCGAGACGGGCGATAGACATAGCATCCTTCAACGCCTCACGGAAATGATAAGTTTCGATATTCTTGGCAAGTGACTCCTTCAGTACGGGAATCTGAGCCAATGTCTCTTTATCGATATCCAACAACTCGCCCACAGCAGGCACCTTACCCTCGAAATACTTATGAGTAAGGACAATAGCCCTGTTCACGAAGTTTCCGAAAATAGCCACCAACTCACTGTTGTTACGCTGCTGGAAATCCTTCCAACTGAAATCATTGTCCTTAGTTTCAGGAGCATTGGCAGTAAGCACATACCTCATGACATCCTGCTTTCCAGGGAATTCCTTCAAATACTCATGAGCCCAAACAGCCCAATTCTTAGATGTGGAAATCTTGTTTCCCTCGAGATTAAGGAACTCATTTGCAGGCACATTGTCAGGAAGGATATATCCGCCGTAAGCCTTCAACATAGAAGGGAATACGATACAGTGGAACACGATATTATCCTTACCGATAAAGTGTACCAGCTTGGTATCCTGAGACTTCCACCATGTCTCCCAACTCTTTGGAAGAAGTTCCTGAGTGTTGGAAATGTAACCGATAGGTGCATCGAACCACACATAAAGCACTTTGCCCTCAGCTCCTTCCACAGGAACCGGAACACCCCAATCCAGGTCACGGCTCACTGCGCGAGGCTGAAGATGAGCATCCAACCAAGATTTGCATTGACCATAAACATTGGTCTTCCACTCCTTGTGCTGCTCGAGAATCCACTCGCGGAGCCACGGCTCATACTGGTCGAGAGGCAGGTACCAGTGCTTGGTCTTCACCTTCTCCGGCTTGCTTCCGCTCAATGCGGATTTCGGGTCGATAAGTTCCTCCGGGCTGAGCGTACTTCCGCACTTCTCGCACTGGTCGCCATAAGCATTCGGATTGCCGCACTTAGGGCAAGTACCTGTTATATAACGGTCTGCGAGGAAAGTCTTAGCCTCAGGATCGAAAAACTGCTCAGTCTCCTTCGTAATGAACTTTCCATCGTCATAAAGCTTGCGGAAAAACTCCGAAGCATTCTTTTCGTGCACCTTGGAAGTCGTCCTGGAATAAATATCGAAATTGATACCAAGTCCGGTGAACGAATCCTTGATAACCTTATGATACTTGTCCACAATATCCTGAGGAGAACAACCCTGACGTTTCGCAGCGATAGTAATAGGCACACCATGCTCATCACTTCCGCAAACATAAAGGACATCCTCACCACGCATTCTGAGATACCTGACATAGATATCAGCCGGCACATAAACACCGGCAAGATGACCTATGTGCACCGGGCCGTTCGCATACGGCAACGCACAGGTAACAAGTGTTCTTTTGAATTTTTTGTCCATATAATCAATAATTTATAAATATTCTACAATACGCGCCCGAGCTTTTCCACGATACTCTTACGGAGCTCCGCCGTCTTCTGCAACTTAATCAGCAAATCGAACTGCTCCTTCATGACATCGTCCGTCTGCTCCTCATGTTTCAACTCCTTCAGCCGCTCGGTAATCTCCATCTCCTGCGCCTTCACCCTCAACGAGTTATACACCAGAATCGCCTTAGGAACGTTCAGCACCAAGTGCGAAGACTCCGCCGTCATGGAATCCTTGAAGTTCTTGACTGTCAGCTGATAGCGCTCTTCTACAAAATCCGCGACCATGTCGGCCATCGCCCTGTCCGGGCTGTCCATCAGCTTGCGCACGATATCGGTTTGGGTCAATGCCGGATCTCCGTCGTAAAGTCTGAAATACTCGTCATAAACCCGTCTATATGAGGTATTTGCAAACTCATGTCCGTCGAGTGCGTCACGTATGAAATCCGCAACCGGAACAGCACCCTCCTCTTCATAATATGGAGAATCACTCTCGAACTCCAAAGGCGACATTCCGTTACGCAATATAAAGCCAAGCAAGTCTTTTTCAGACGGTTGCAACACAGGGCTTTCAAACCCTGCAGGTGCAGACGTTACCGGAACCGGCTGCTCAGGAACGACCTGCGACGGCGCGACATCAGCATTGACAGAAACCTCAGGGACAACGGCATTGGCATCGGCCCTTTCCTCTCTGATGCGCTCGCGCTCAGCCTCTTTGCGTTCTTCCTCTATCATTTTCTGGCGGGAACTGTGGATTCGCGCATAGATCATATCCTCGGCGATTCCGAACTTGTCCGCGGCGTTCTGCACATAAACCGCGCGCTTGATCTGGTCGGGTATGAGAGCGATAGTGTCCGCGATGTCGTTGATCAGTTCCGCCCTCTTCAACGGGTCGTTTCCAGCCTGTCCGAGCAGCAGGTCCGTCTTATACGTAATAAAGTCTTGTTCATTGTCCTCCAAGAACTTACGCATTTCCTCCAGCGTATGTTTCCTCGAATATGAGTCCGGGTCGTCGCCGTCCGGAATGAGAACCACGCGCACATTCATCCCCTCCTTCAGTATCAGTCCGATACCCCTCAACGCCGCGTGAATTCCGGCCGCATCGCCGTCATACATTATCGTTACGTTCGAGGTGAATTTCTTTATCAGCCGGATCTGCGGTACTGTCAATGATGTTCCGCTCGAAGCGACCACGTTGGTTATGCCCAACTGGTGCATAGACAGGACATCCAGGTAGCCTTCCACGAGGAAACATTTGTCCTGCCGAGAGATCTCACTCTTCGCGAAATAGATTCCGTAAAGTGAACGGCTCTTGTCGTAAATCTCTGTCTCAGGAGAATTTACATACTTTCCGATATTGGCCGTCTTATAGTCGGAACGGAGGGTTCTTCCGCCGAATGCGATAACTCTACCGCTGACGGAATGAATCGGAAACATCACCCTGTCATAGAACTTGTCTATCAGCGAACCGTCGTTTCTCTTTATGCTGACGCCTGTAGCCGTGAGGAATTCTTCCTTATAACCTTTCGCCAACGCTTCACGTGAAAACACAGAGCCTCCTTTAGGCGACCATCCGAGTCCATATTTTTCTATCGTACTGTCTTCCAGGCCTCTGCTGCGGAAATAAGCATAGCCGATGGAACGGCCTTCAGGTGTTTTCAGACTCTCCTGAAAGAACTTCTCGGCGAAATCCATAACCAGATAAAGGCTTTCGCTCCGCTGCCTGGCCGCAATCTCTTCCGGACTGTCTTCCTTTTCCTTTACTTCGATACCGTATTTTTTCGCGAGGTATTTCAATGCCTCCACATAGGTCATGCTTTCGTGCTCCATGACGAAACCGACTGCCGTACCCGACTTTCCGCATCCGAAGCATTTGTATATGCCTTTGGACGGGGAGACGTAGAACGACGGCGTCTTCTCGTTATGGAACGGACAACAGGCTATGAAGTTGGCACCCCGCCTCTTCAGGGAGACGAAGTCACTGATTACTTCAACAATCTGAGCCGAATCCAGAATCTTATTTACGGTATCCTGTGGAATCATCCGATATTACTGTTCGTCCACCTTATGATATTCAGCATCCTTTACATCTTCCAGTCCTGCAGGAATCTGTGAATCCATGTCCGAATCGTCATCCTTTCTGTTGAAATGGATTTCAAACTCTTCCTGGGCTTTCTTCACGCGGTATGCTGAAATGAGTTCCGAAATACCGTAAACTACAAGACAGCTGCCTGCCAGGACACTCATGACCGCCTCGGAGAACGGATTGAAAACCAGCATTATACCTCCGATAAGCGCCAATATGGAGAACAACAGCGGGAACCCGCCGCGTCCAAGCAGCGACATCGTGCCCGCGAGAGCTATCAGCTGAATCGCACCGAAGATGAGAATCACGATACCCACTATAGTGACGATCGCCCCTGCAACCCATTCCGGGAAGAAGAACAGCAAAAGACCTATAATGATATCCACGACAGCGTTCAATGACATCAAACTCATCGCACCGTTTCTTCTGTTCACATAGCCGTAGATGAAAGAAACTATACCGGCCGCGAAAAGAAATGCAGCGATGATTTTAACTACTGTTATAGTGGCCTCGTTGCTAAAAAGCATCACGCCACCTATACCGATAGCTGACAGCGCACGTAAAATGCTGCTGAACTTGTTATTATATCCAAATGTAATCATATTCGTCGAATTTATACCTCTAATTTTTTAGTAATCTTGCAAATATACAAAATCCGCCGTACAAATCACCACGTCGTGAACGGATGTTTGGAAAGATACGCATTATAATAACGCCTGTCCCCAGTGACTTCTTCCCCGAGCCATTCCGGCCTCTGATATAGTTCATCCTCAGAAACCAGTTCCAACTCAGCCATCACAAGTCCCTGATTCTCACCATGAAACTCATCTACTTCGAAAGTATGCCCGGCGAAATCCACAAGATAACGAGTCTTGTCGACAATCCCAGGCTCGCACAGAAGGAGCAGCGACTCCGCGTCCTGAGCCGAAATCTCCTTCTCCCACTCGAACCGGCTTAGCCCCGCCGCATCGCTCCTGCCCTTGATGGTCAGAAAGCCCTGATTGTCGCGCACCCGCACGCGCACCGTCCTCCCGGCATTCGCGCACAGATATCCTTGTTTTATTGTCAATGCCTTTGTGGCCAATGATTTAAACTCTCCTCTTACCAAAAATTTTCTTTCAATTTCCTGAGCCATAATCAAGCTGTTTTTTACTTATCCATCGCGAAGTTACAACACTAACAGACGTTTTAGTACAACTTTTTTAAGAAAGTAAAGGAATTTCTTAGTAACTTAGTTCTTTCTACTAAACGAATAAAGCAATATGAAATCTGACATTGAGATCGCAAGAAGCATCAGCCTCAAGCCGATAGCGGAAATTGCGGACAGCCTCGGAATTCCTGCAGAGGCTCTGGAACCTTACGGAAAGAACATGGCCAAGGTGCCTCTCGACCTTATCGACGACGAAAAGGTAAAGAAAAGTAAACTTATCCTCGTCACAGCCATCACACCGACAAAAGCCGGCATCGGCAAGACGACCGTCTCAGTAGGACTTGCTCTCGGACTGAACAAAATCGGAAAGAAAGCAGTGGCCGCACTTCGCGAGCCTTCTCTCGGACCATGCTTCGGAATGAAAGGCGGAGCCGCAGGCGGCGGATATGCACAGATTCTCCCGATGGATAAAATCAACCTCCATTTTACCGGAGACTTCCACGCCATCACCTCCGCAAACAACATGATATCAGCGCTTCTGGACAACTACCTGTATCAGCACCAGTCAGAAGGTTTCGGTCTCAAACAGATTTTATGGAAACGCGTAATGGATGTAAACGACCGTTCACTCAGACACATCGTCACTGGCCTCGGACCTCATTCCAACGGTCTGGTCCAGGAGTCCGGATTCGACATTACACCAGCTTCGGAAATCATGGCTATCCTCTGTCTCTCCAAAGATGTGGATGACCTCAGAAGAAGAATAGAAAACATCCTCCTCGGATACACATTGGACAACAAACCGTTCACAGTCAAGGATATGGGAGTAGCCGGTTCTATCGTAGCCCTGCTGCTCGATGCCATGAAACCTAACCTCGTGCAGACAACGGAAGGCACTCCTGCATTTATCCACGGAGGCCCGTTCGCCAATATCGCACACGGCTGCAACTCCATCCTCGCCACACGTATGGCCATGACCTTCGGAGACTATGTAGTGACAGAGGCCGGCTTCGGTGCAGACCTCGGCGCTGAGAAATTCTTCGACATCAAATGCCGTAAAAGCGGACTCAACCCGTCATTGACCATACTCGTAGCGACCCTGCGCGGACTGAAAATGCACGGCGACGTTCCGGTGGACAAAATCAGCGAAGCTTCCGCCGAAGGCATCCGCAAAGGATTCGCGAACATGGACAGACATATCGAGAACATGCGCAAGTTCGGCCAGACCGTCCTAGTATGTTTCAACAAATTCGGTGATGACCGCGACGACGAGATTCAGATGGTAAGAGACCACTGCGAAGAACTGGGCGTACCATTCGCGTTGAACGATGCTTTCTCCAAGGGCGGAGACGGTGCTGTAGAACTTGCCGAACTCGTAGTCAGAACGATCGACGAAAAACCTTCTGAATCAGTACGTTTCATGTACAACGATGATGAAAGCACAGAGAAGAAAATCGTCAGCGTAGCCAAAGAAATTTATCGCGCCGGCTCAGTGGAGTTCAGCCCTGAAGCCCGCAAAATGCTCAGCAAAATAGACGGCACTGAGTATGCGAAGTTCCCTGTCTGCATCGCCAAAACCCAGTACTCGTTCTCGCAGGACCCTAAACTTTACGGCGCCCCAGAGGGTTTCGAGTTCGATATAAAAGATATTGTAATCAATGCCGGTGCAGAGATGATAGTAGCGATCGCCGGTGACATCATCAGGATGCCGGGACTCCCGAAATCTCCTCAGGCACTGAGAATCGATGTCGTGGACGGTCACATTGAAGGATTAAGTTAAAGTGTTGATGGACAAGCTTTTCGACAATCATAACCATAGTGAGTTTTCATTCGACGGAGGCCGCACTTCCGTCCTGAAAACCTCACGTCAGGCCGCGGCCAAAAAGCTCGGAGGAATCTGTTTTACAGACCATTGCGATTTTTTCGTACCGCCGATGAAGGCCGAGCACGAGCACTGCGTCCCGGAAGTTTTCGATATCGTAGCCAGAAATGCTGAAATCGATAGGGTCAATGCCCTTATCCATTCCAGGGAGTTGTCGGAGATTCCCGCAGACTTCCGTATTTTCAAAGGTATCGAACTCGGAGTACAGGAAAGCCAGCGTGAAAAGATAGCTAAAGTACTGGAGGAGAACACTTTCGATGAAATTATCGCTTCCGTGCATTACCTCGACGACACTGACCCGTTCTGGGGTGGATATTATGAAGGTAAAGGATGGCATTACGCCTACTGGCACTATCTTGAGACCTTGTTCGAGGAACTCATGTGGCTGAGAAACCGCTTCGACATCATGGGACATTTCGATTATGTCACCAGATATGCTCCTTATCCTGAATGCAGCATTTATTACAAGGACTATCCGGACCTTCTGGACCAGATGCTACGTTTCCTCGCAGAGAATGGCAAAGCCTTGGAAATCAACACAAAGACTTACCAGGATTACAACGGAAGGACACCGGTTCTGGACAAGAATATCCTGATACGTTTCCGTGAACTTGGAGGCGAGATGATCAGTCTCGGTTCAGACTCGCACGATGCCGAAATGGTGGGACACAACTTCGAGTATTTCGCAGGCTATGTGAAATCATGCGGATTCCGCTATCTGGTGCACTTCGAGAACCGCAAGCCGATAATGCTTCGCAACGAATATCCTGACTAGAAACCAGTTTCGACGGTTCCCACAAATGCAGCCGGACCGGTCAACCAGACCTCCGATGCCCTGAAGTTGTCAGGGTCAATGCCTTTGTCCAACGGAATGAACGATACCGAGAGGTCAGCTATCTTGGCATGGACTTTATAATTAACCGGAGTTTCTCCGGTTTTTTCTTTTTCCGCCAACCATGATGCCATGGCAGATGCGACTATACCTGTTCCGCATGCAAGTGTCTCATCCTCAACGCCTTTTTCATAAGTGCGGACAGAGATGTCGCCAGCAGCATTGACCTGAACGAAATTCACATTCGTCCCGGCAGGCGCGAAGCGTGGGTCCTGGCGGAGTCGGCGGCCTTCGTGGAACACATCGCAAGACGCGAGTTCACTGACGAATTTCACGAAATGGCGGGTGCCGGTGTCGAGGAACCAGCCGTCTTCATGTCGGACAGCGCCGGCGACGTCTTTCATTTTCAGGCTCACTGTTCTCGCGGTCGGGGCGAAGGATTCAGCGCTTTCCACAGTCGCAACATGCAGTCCGTCAGGAGCTTCGAAGTCGAAGTGTTTATAACCGAGGTCCGCGGCGAAGGCCACTATGCAACGTCCCCCGTTGCCGCACATCATGCCGCCGGAGCCGTCGGAATTATAGTAGCGCATGCGGAAATCGTGGTCCCGGCTGTCTTCCAGCACCATCACTCCGTCCGCACCGAAGCCGGTATGTCTGTCGCACACGGCGGAGATATATTCAGGACTGATATTCAATGCTTTACCACGCCCGTCGGCTATCAGGAAATCATTCCCTGCACCATGATATTTATAGAATTTCATCGCAGCAAATCTTCCAGTTCCACAGAGGCATCGGTTTTTCCGTCACGATATTTCACGATGACCGGTGTATAGACGTGTATTCCCGCCTCGGCTCCAGGTCCTTTTCTGATCGGACGGCTTCCGGCCACGACTACTGCACCGGCAGGGATAACAATACGGCCAGTTTCATCCGGACGGATATAATCGCCATGAACAGCGTCATAAACAGCTGTGGATTTGTTGATTATAACGCCTGAACCGAGCACTGCCCCCTCACGGACGAGAACGCCTTCATAGATACCGCAGTTACCGCCGATGAAAACACCGTCCTCGATGATTACCGGCATGGCCCCTACCGGTTCCAGCACTCCACCGATTTGCGCGGCCGCAGCGATATGGACGTTCTTTCCGATTTGTGCGCAAGAACCCACAAGTGCGTGAGAATCAATCATTGACCCCTCATCTACGTACGCACCGATATTCACATAGGCAGGCGGCATCATGATGACCGACGGAGCCAGATATGCACCGCGGCGGACTGAACTTCCACCGGGAACAATACGGACTTTATCCTCGACTGTGAATTTCCTGACCGGAATGGTGTCTTTATCTATAAAAGGGAACTGCCCCTCGGTCATATCTGTCAGTGTACCAAGCTTAAATCCTTCGAGAATGGCTTCTTTTATCCAGGCGTTCACTTTCCAGTTTCCGTCTATTTTTTCAGCCACGCGTATGCGGCCGGATTCCAAGTCGGCGCAGAAATCGGCGAATTGTCTTTTATCCATAATCATCTACAGAACAATGTGTTTAAGAACCTCTTTCATAAGTGCGCGGGTGGATTCCGTAGCTTCTGTCAACGGCAGTCTCATCTCGGCTTCGCACAGTCCCAATATGGACAATGCCGCTTTCACCGGAATCGGGTTACATTCCACGAAGCACGCATGGAAGAGCGGATATAGCTGATTATTAAGCTCTATCGCCTCTCGCAGGTCGCATCTTCCGATCGCCGAAATCATCGCTTTAAGCTTCGCCGGCGCGATGTTCGATGCCACGCTGATGACGCCGTCCGCACCCGATGCCATGAGAGGAAGGGTCTGGTCGTCGTCGCCGCTCAAGACTGTGAACCCTTCGGGCGCATCCCGTTTTATGTCAATGATTTGGGCGACGTTTCCGGAGGCTTCTTTTATCGACGTGATGTTTCGTACGGCGGAGAGCTTCAGGGAGGTTTCCGCTGTCATGTTCACGCCTGTTCTGGACGGCACGTTGTACATGATTATCTGACGGTCTGTGGAATCCGCCACGGCTCTAAAGTATTCATAGAGACCGTTTTGCGTAGGTTTATTATAGAATGGGGTAACTACCAGGTATGCGTCTACTCCGAATTTTTCCAAGTTGCGCATATTGGCTATGGTAGCGGGGAGCGAATTGGAGCCGACTCCTGCCACTACCGGTTTCCCCTTGGATTCTTCCACAGTTATTTTTACAAGTTCCCGTTTCTCCTCGTCAGAGAGGCAAGGAGTTTCAGCTGTTGAGCCGAGAGGGACAAGAAAATCTACGCCACCTTCTACCTGGCGTCTTACGAGCATCCGGTATGCTTCATAATCCACAGCACCACCACGGAATGGTGTAACTAATGCTGTTCCAAGGCCTTTTATTGTTATCATTGTTATTCTATTAAAACCGCATTAACTTATTATCTTACTTAAAAGTAACTCTCCAAAATAACTTGTTAGTCCATGTACATATTCGGTTTATATCCCTAATACCATCCGTTGTACAAGTCTGGAAAAAACTATTGTTTCCGAAAGAGTCTCTTAACCTTCAGTATCTTCGTAGTTATAATTTTCTATAGTGTTCTGATAAACAGTTCCTTAAATTCGTGGACCATAGGTTCCCGCTCGTCTTCAGACTTGTGTTCCACCCGGATTTCCTCAGCTTGTGCATCGGCCATACTTGCCGCCATCACTGCACCTTCTGCAAAGCCCTGTCTGGAGAAGGCTTCGTGTTCCATGGTTATTCTGTCGCATCCACCCTCGAATCCGACAGTATGGATTCCGGCGATTTCTCCGACACGGACTGAGGCCACGTCAGGTTTAATGCCCATATTTTTGTCTACTACTGCTGCCAATGTTTTGGCGGTGCCGCTTGGGGCATCGAGTTTATGGCAATGGTGTTTTTCGACTATGTATGGGGCATATCCGCCTGCCTTGGCCAGGAGGCTGGAAGCGAGATCCACTGCTGCCGTAAAGACATTGACCCCAACAGAAAAATTGGAGGCCCAGATGAGTGGGGTGCGGCATTTTTCGAAGTACGCGAAGACTTCGTCGGCGATATCGTACCAACCGGTGGTGCCGACGACGGCTGCCTTGAAGTTTTCAGCGATGAATTTGTAGTTTGTACGGAATGCGTCCGGGACGGTGAAGTCGATGCAGATGCTGTCTTTCGTGACGGTCGTGTCTGCAGATTGTACGTCTTCGCTCTTTCCGGAGCATTCTATTCCTTTATCGGTCAGGACTTTTTCTACCATCCTGCCCATTCTTCCGTATCCGCTTATAAAAATTTTCATACTATATTCCAACTATGTTACACAAAGATAAACTTTTTCGGCCAATATCCGCTTCGCGCCCGGCGATGTTTTTATCAGGACTCCGACAGGGATTTCCTATCACCATAGTTTCGCAAGTTGTCAAACTTGCTGTGTACAAGCGCTTATTTGAGGGTTAACACTAGTGCGAAGGCTGTAAGCCCCACGCACTTTTTGTATGTACGTTACCCTCACCCTAAATCCCTCCCCCCGGGGAAGGGACTTACTTTCGCCCTCTCGGGCTCTAAAAGAGGTGTTTCGCACTTGCGAAACTTGAGTAAATCATAAGGCGATATTGGTCGATGGCCTTGTCGAGATTACTTTTGAGGATGTACTCGTCAGGGGTATGTGCCACAAAGATGGAGCCAGGGCCGCAGAGGGAGCGGTGAATAAATTTCGTCATTCGCGGAGTGTCGCTGCCAAACGCTACCGGCATGGTCTCGAAATTGTCCAATGTGTCATAGCGCATAGGTGTGTCGCCGCCGTATTCTTCCAATATATATCCATGTTCCTTTGCTGTTTCACGCATCCATTCCGTGACCATATCATCGGTCAAGAAGGTGGTTCTGAAGTAGATACGGAATTTCAACTCAGGGCTTAGGATATTCTGCGGATTATCGGATATAAGTTTGCCGATGTTCCATGTGGTCGGACCGAGTGTCGGGTCCACCGGAAAATCCACCTGTCTGAGGGCATTGACAAAACCCACAAATTTGTCGACAGCGCTGGTGCCGAGTTCGGGATAGCCGGAGTGGCATGGTTTGCCTTTTATGGTCAGGCCGAAGGATTTGGTGCCTTTGGAAGCCGTAACCATCTTATTGTCAGTAGGTTCCCCCACGACCAGCCATTTTCCGCCCGAGCAGTCGCGGGTGTATGCTTTAGCGCCGTAAGAACCTGTTTCTTCGCCTGAAAGCAGCAGCAGGGCGAAGGCGGGCGTTCGGTCATCTGACATGGTCAAGTTTTCGAGTTCGGGTCTTACATTCTGAGAGGCAATCTCTTGAGGAGGCAGATCGCGCAAAGATATGCGGTCGGACGATTTTCCGTCTAGATGCGGATCGCATGTAGCAAGTCCCGAGGTAGCATTTGCGCGTTCCGAATGCACTGAGAGGCAGGCTTCGAGCATGGCGAAAATCTGGCCCTTAGCGTCACATGAGCCGCGGCCCGTTATGAGGATATCATCTTGCTCAGCAATTTTCCCGTCAGGTAGCGCATCACCAGCTTTTATATCTCTGAAAGTCGGTGATATATAAGGAGGTACAGTATCCATATGAGAACAGAGATATATCTGCGGCTCGCCTTCGCCCCACTTGAAAAGCAGGTTCAGCGTACCGTCACCAACTTCATATCTTTCACGGAAATCGGCCCGAACATTCTCCCACAAAAACTCAGCAACCCCCCTCTCAGTCCCGCTCGTAGACTCCATTTCCAGCATCCGTCTAAAAAACTCCAAATTCATATCCGTGTGGTTTTTTACTCAGTCAAGAATCTCATCATTTTGGATGACGACAAAGGAGAGACCGAAGCAAATGAAGATAATTCAGTTGAGATTTCATCCAACGAAGCCTCTATATTTCCAAAAAGATTGAGGTCAATTGAAACCCTATGGCCCAATTGAAGAGCAAGAGCTGTCCCTCCTACAAGTCTCAAGTCCCTAAACATCTCCAAGGATTGAATCTTTATTAGTAGTTCCAGTGTGTCTGGATGGATTGTTTCATAGTGTAACATCTGAATGATTCTTTTGGAGTAGATGATACTGCAGAAATAAATGAAAGAGCCTTAGGATATAAGGTCCGTAAGTTCTGGGCAATATGAGCTATCATTGGGATCCCATACCTACTAACCAGTAATTTCCAGTCCTTATACTGACCTAATTCCAGAACGCGACGCACGATAAATGCAGCATTAGATTCCAAGTCAACGGAATCTTTTTCCACATCCCAGAACAGGTAATCGGAGAATGAATTTATGTAGTCTCTATCACTCATGAAAGCAAAGATAAAAAGAGAAACGCATTAATGCAAGGGGCAAATAAAAGGCTGGTCCGAAACTCAGAATCTACGTCTACGACCACGTCACGAAGCCGAACGGCGGCGGTGCCCGAAGAGCGAATTGCGAAGCACCTGAGCGAACGGGCACTGACCGCCGGCGGCTACCATGTCGGCTCAGAGGCGAGAGGAGGTTCTGCCGGGGACCCGTGGTCACCCATGACCTCGTAAATGGGAGGCGCCGGCAACGCCGGAGGGATGAGCGAAGCGAAGGTCTCCGGTAGAACCTCCTCTCGCCGGCAGTATAAGACAATGTTCACGACTGAACCAGGAATCACGTGTGGGTAAAGAGATGGAAAGCCACATTCCGGCAGTATAAGACAATATTCAAGCCAGAGCCATGTGTCGCCACTGTGAAAAACGCAGACCTAATATCGCATATATACCAAAATAATGACTATATTTGAGTTTTGCATCGAACTTGAAATGGTTATGGACAACAATACACATACGCTACCGCAGATCCGCTTAGGAATGCTTCCGACCTCCTCACACGCACTTAGCGTAGACAAAATCGTCATTATCGACGATAATCTGTTGGACACCTGGGAAGACGACAAACGCATCGGCGCCCCAGTAGAAAACAAATTCCCAATCAAAATCATGATGGGAATCACCATAGTGTGTGTAGACGGCTCAGTCGACTTGAGACTCAACCAGAAAGACTACCACCTGCAAAAAAACGACTTCCTGATAGCCATGCCGGGATTCATCGCAGAAAAAATGGAGATGGACGTAGACTCGAAAATCATCGTCTGCGCAGTCGCCATGGACTTCCTGGGGAAATCCCCCATGAAATCCAGCGAAGACCTGCGAAAATGGCTGATGAAACAGGAAGGCCCTGCTAAACTGACACTTACAGACGAAGAATGTGACGAATTTGTAAGATTGTACAAGTCATTCCGCCAATGCTCCGCATCCGTAGACAAGAAATACGTACTGGACACACTCATCGGATTCATCCACATGACACTCCCGATGATAAACTCCACCATAATGAGATTAGGAATGTCAGACGAAGGCGTAACACTGTCCAGAAAAAAAGACCTCGTCCTCAAATTCCTGAACGACGTTCACACCTACTGCAATAAAGAAAGAAGCGTAGCCTTCTACGCCGACCGCTGCTTCCTCTCACCGAAATACTTCGCCAGAATCATGACCGAAATGCTCGGCAAAAAACCTGGCGACGTCATAAAGGAAAATGTTATTCTCGAAGCCAAAGTAATGCTGATATCGAAAGACTACACAGTGCAGCAAGTCAGTGACAAACTCAACTTCCCGAACTCTTCCTTCTTCTGCAAATACTTCAAATCCGCAGCCGGATGCTCCCCAAGACAGTATCAGCTGTACGGAGAAAAGGCTACGGAATAAATCGGTCCCGCAAGCGCGAAACAATTACTTCCCAGGCACACGGAACACATCTTCAGGAAAAGAAGTGTTCTTCTTGATGCCTTTCATTTCGTATACGGTCGCGATGCCGGAAACCTCCTCCATCGTCATCTTTGTGAGCACGCAATCCGACTTCCTGTACACGAGGACAATCTTACTGTAACCACGTTTCGCACCTGCGCCGGCCGTAAGCGTAACTACATATCCTTCAGCTGTTTCCGCCTCCGAAATCTCAGCCCCATTATCTGTCGCCACCTGCTGAGGACAACCCTTTATACATCCTGTCAATGTCTTTGCGAGGCTTCCCATCATCTGGTTCTTGGACGTGTCGAAAGTCGACGACTTGCCACCCTTGTTCATGTGGAACTTATTGCCATTGACCACGAGAAGTTCACCAGCCGGCTTACTGTACTTCATCGAAAGACGGCCGTCATTGGCGAAATACAAAGTACCTTCAGAAACGATCTTCTTGCCCGAAGCCTTAAGCGTCTTGGTCTGCACAAAACCACTCTCAATATTCTTTACAGAAGCATTGGCAGCAGTAATCTTCTTAACAAGACCTGCAGCAGGAGCGGGAGCAGCTTCTCCCACAAGACAAGACTCCAGAGAAATCCCGGCTCCAACAGTCGCGAAAGAAGCGACAACATCGCTGCGGTCCGCAAAGGAATTAACCCCAGCTATAGCAGATGACGCACCTCCGGCACAAATAACCAAAGCCGACAACAAAGCAAAAAACCTATTCATAAAGACCTCCGTTTATAGAAATCGTCTGTCCTGTAATATAAGCCGCCTTATCCGAAACGAGGAAAGCCACGAGTTCCGCAACCTCCTCAGGCTCACCGAATCTCTTCGCCGGAATAGTCTTCTTAAGTTCAGCCTCGTCGAGCCCCTCCACCATATCAGTACGGATAAATCCAGGCGCAACGGCATTGACAGTAACCTTTCTGGCAGCGACCTCCTGGGAGAGAGCCTTGGTCGCGGCGATGATTCCGCCCTTGGCGGCAGAGTAATTGGTCTGGCCCGGCAGGCCTTTCTTGCCCGAGAGTGACGCCATGTTTATGATGCGACCGCGCTTGTGGACCACCATCGGCTGGAGCACCGGACGTGTGACATTGTAGAAACTGTCCAGATTCGTCTTCATGACCTTGAACCAGTCCTCCTGCTCCATCCAGAGCAAAAGATTATCGCGACGGATACCTGCATTATTCACAAGAACCTCTATAAACTCCTCAGGGTGAGCGGATTGCCAAGCATTAACCGCAGATACGGTAGCTTCGTGATCACTGACATCGAACTTCATGAGCTCGCCAGTTCCGCCGGCTGCAATCACCTCTTCGAGAGTCTTTTGAGCTGCCTCGTCATTCGACACGTAATTAATTATGATGTGATAACCTTCGGCGGCCAGTCGTACACAAATCGCCTTTCCGATTCCGCGGCTTCCGCCTGTGACCAATGCTGTTTTCATATTTATCAATGTTTATATTCTAATATCCGACAATGTCTTTTTCCAAATTTTCCATGCCCGGCAAAAATCCGCAAGTAATTACTGCTGTTTTAGATACGCCGAGAATGCCATGCAAGTTCAGGCTCTGTCCCGTCAGCAGAAGATTCTTCAGAGGGGTACGCGGAGAAAGGAACGTAAGGAGAGGATTGTGATAGTCTTTAGCCACGCCATAGGCAGAACCGTCAGGTGTAGCAGTATAACCATGCCACGTCACAGGCGAACTCGTGTACACCTTGTCGATGCATTGCCTTATACCTGGTAGCCTAAACTCGAGCAAGTCGAGACACTCATTCAGTTTCCTATTTTTAATCTCCTCATAATCAGCACCTCTCGTACCGGAATGCATACCATCCCATTCACTGAGCATATCCCAGTCCATCATGCTGAGCACGTCCATGGAGTCGGCATATTTTCCTTTCTCCGGCGGATAGAAATGAACCATGATGCTTTCTGTTTTTCGCGCGTCCGGACGCCAAAGATCCACGCCATCATGATGCACGAAAAGGTTCTTGTTCATATACTGCAGCGACTCCGGCTTCAGGATAATGTTCGCCGTGAAAATGCCATGAGTATTCTTCAGTCCGGAAATTCTGTTCCTGAACACTTTCTTAACCTGACGGCAGTTGTCCACAAGATCCATGGTGACAGCAGGATGGACGTCAGAGATGACCCAATCAGCCGTAAAGACTTCTCCGTCAGCTGTTTCCACGCCTGAGACATTCCCGTCTTCAGACACATGCACAGACACGACCTTCTTACCTGACAATATGGTTCCGCCCATAGCGCGCACCTGTCGTACAAGCCTGTCTATTAACAACATACCACCGCCGAGTTTTGAATCATTGTCATATCCGAGTCGCCAGGAACTGTCGATGAAAGAGTTGGTCGCCTGCGCATAAACATACATAGGCATCGTATCAGCGTTGAGCTCCATTTTCATGGTAGCGCCGCAGACAACATCACGAAGACGCTGGTCCGAAATGGTGTCCCTCACGAAATCGTATGCCGGCTTCCCGAAGAGATCGAACATCTCCGAATCAGGGTGGAAAGCATCGAACATCTTGTCACCAATCTTCTTCAACACAGCGGAATACGCATCCAGCTCATTCTTGTTTAAAGGGAAATATTCAGCAAGACGCTCAGCAAAACGCCTATGACCTGAAGCATGAGGATAAACAGAAACCCCGTCGCCATCGGCATTGACAAAAGCCACCTCGTCGATACAGTCCTCATCGAGTTTCTTCCACGGCAGGCCTTCCAGCAGGTTAAAATACTGAAACAGAGGATATAACGGCTGCTTAGGCTCCAGTCCCCCGACATAGTGGAAACCGGTATCGAAGGTGTGCGACCGCCCGTCAGAACCCTTCCTGACGAAAGTCTGCAAACTTCCTCCGAGGATTCTCTCCTTTTCGAGCACAGTCACTTTATAGCCATGTTTCGCGAGAATGAAGGCACATTCCAGTCCCCCGATTCCACTTCCTATTATGATTACGCTATTTTCCGCCATATCACTTAGTTACGCTTTTTCTGAACCTATCCCATCTGAGCAATCTGCGGAACAGGAACGGTTCCAATGTATAAGTTATGAGAATGGTGGCGCTTATTCCTATCAATGTGCTAACGCCGATAGATCTGATGGCCGGATGCACTGCCAGGAACATGGACAACACCACTGTTACGAGCACGAAAGCGGAGAAGAAAATCGCCGTCTTGTGCCAGTCCAGAAGGTCCTTGCGTCCTGAACGCGCCTCTACCAACAGGCCCTCCATCACAAATATACTGTAATCCACACCGATTCCGAAGATAAAGGTGGAGATAATAATGTTTATCAAATTAAACTGCAGCCCGAGCAACGCCATGAAACCCTCCACGACGTACCAGCTGAAGAACATCGGCATGAACGCGATGAGCGCCACCCACAGATTTCTGAACGAAAGCAGGAGCACTGCAAGCACAAACAGGGATGAAATCATCAGAATGACTGTAAAATCGTCATGAATGATCGAAATCATGTTTCCCGTATAGTAGAACGGGTCCGCCACGATGATATGAGGCAGCGCCGCAAGCCTGTCACTGACTTTAGAGCGCATCTCCTCCGGCAGCTTCACCGGCGTGAATACAAGATAGCGCCCGTCATCAGTTTTCTCTACCAGCGTAGTCTCCAACCCTGAAGGCAAAATCCCTGCATCATACAGAGACTCAGCCTCATACGATGTTTCCACCATACCATAGAAAGGCTCGAATATGTCGGGATCCAACCCATGCCTGCCGGCGGCTGAAGTTATCTCTTTCCGGGCCAGGTCAATGCGGGTTTTCCCTGTTTTAGGGTCAATGCCGTTCCACCATTCTTCCCAGGCGCCGATACGCAACGTCTGCTCGGACTCAGGGATAAAAAGCATGGAAGCCAATGAAGAGAAGGACGTTATCATCCCCTCACGACGCATCGAATCACAGACATTGACAAGAGCCTTATTGCATTCGAGGGCGGCATCGAGAGTCTCGCCCGAGGCAGCGAAATAGACCTGCACGTCAGTGCCCATATTCTTTTCCGCATACAGCGCCTCGGAACGGAGAGTCTCATCCGAAACGTAACCGATATTCTTCAGATTCGTGTCGAAAGTTACTTTCCCGGAGAAGGCCACGCCCACAACTATCATCGCAACTACCAGAAACAGAAGAACTTTACTCCTATCATAAGGATAATCATTGACCTTACCCACAAGGGCGAAGACCTTTTCATTCTTGCGGGTATCGCCTCCCTTGAGGAAGTGCGGCAGGAAAATCAGGCCGAACAATGTGCTGGCAATCAATGCCACTGAGGCGAAGATACCGAAGTCGCGCAACAAATCGCTTTCAGTGAAAAGAAGACCGAAGAACGCTCCCACTGTGGTGATACAGCCGAGACATACCGGAACCGATTCATCTTCAAGCACTTTCCGCGAATCTCCGACGTATTTGAAATGAGTCAGTACATGCAAGATATAACTGATCGCCACGCCGAGAATGATGGAGCCGATTCCAAGTGCCATAAGCGACATCGTTCCCTTCAGGAAATACATGAACGCCAGGGCTGCAAGTGCACCGAATGCCACAGGGATGACATTCAGCGGAATGAATGAATAACTCCTGAAAGACAGGCAGATAAGTATCAGAATGATAATAAGGGAGATACCCACAGTGCAGAACAAATCGCGCTTGATAATGTGCGAATTGCCGTAACTGCGGACCGGTGCCCCATGATACAGGATTTCCACATCAGGATGCAGGCTCTCGAACTCCTTCACCTCCGCCTCGATTTCCTCCACAAGCACCGTGCTGGCCTTAGTGTCGAATGCTGTCAATGCCGGTGAGACGAACGCAAGAGCGACTGTGCTGTCAGGACAGAAAAGGTGCGAGTCGATAATGGAAAAACCTACTGATGAAGCACTTGCATTCTCCGAAGATCCGTCCGCCACCGCACTGAGACCCAGCGATGCCGCCAACACATTCCTCATCCCGAGCGGATCGTTCGCCACCATTTGGGTCAATGATCCTGTCTCGTCGCTCATAACGCTTTCATAGTTCTGTGCCATCATCTTGTCCACCGATTCAGGGGAAAGCAAGTCTGAAAAGGCAGCATAACATGAGGTATCGACGAAAGAAGGGACATGTGACAGTGCAAAATCAAGCGCCATCACAGGCAGGTCATCATCTATGCGGTACAAGACATTGTCTATGCAATGCGATGAGGAATCTCTTATCATCAGAGAGTCCACAAACTCATCCGCGTAAGACGCCAGGGTATAAGTATCCAGAAGTGAATCTCTGGACGTCAACTGGATGAAAATCTTATCCTTTACCTTAAGATTCCCGAAAGCCAGTCCGCTGTCGGAAGTGGCAGCTGAAGGCAGAAGTTTGGTAATATCTTCCTCATAACTTACCTTGGCACCGAAAAAAGCGAAGAAAGCCACAAGTGCGAGCATCAGCGTCCACATGGCGGCTTTACGTTTCAGGAAATAATTATATATAGCTAAGAAAAACTTTCTCATGACTTTATGCTAACTCCGGAAATTGGGCCTTCCATTTCCGGTAAAATTCAGGTTCGGACGGTTCCAAAACCCCATCGGTCCCCGTAAATAACTGAATCGTGGAAGCGGTGAGCACCAATGCGTTATCCCTCTCCCTGCGAATTTCATAATCGAAGCAGATTTTTGCTCCTCTAACTTTCTTGTAAATGGCCGTCACCAAAAGGGTATCTTCATAAGTAGCCGAATGGGTGAAACGGACATGATAGTCGAGAATCGGACAGTAATATCCGCTGTCTACCATAAGTTTATAACTGAGTCCATACTCTCTTCCGAACGCCTCCCGGGCATCTTCCAGATACTTGAGATAATTGCCGTGCCAGATGACACGGATAGGATCCATTTCAGAAAAACGGACAGGGACCTTTATGGTAACTTTCAAATCAGACATATCTACCGATTGGACATTAATCCACTATAAAAATCTTTATAAGACCGCCGGCGATACGTTCTCCTCCTACCGATGTTTCAGTACGGACGAGCGACATGCCCATCGCTTCTCCTTCGACCTCGACTCTTGTACGAAGGCTCTCCCCTTCCTTGGGAAGACGGTCTATTCTGAACGACTTGATCTCGCCGATAAGACCGATATGCGGCTTTTCCCCGACAAGATAATACCGATAACCGGCAAATGCCGCGGCGCTCTGCGCGGAATGTTCTATAAGTCCAGGTTCAATGAGTTGGCCTCCAAGACAGAACACATTGTCTTTCAATACAGTAAGGCCTGTCTCTCCACCGGTTTCATCAGCAGAGTAAAGAGTATCCACCATCGTCATAGGCGGCCTCTGCGGGATCAGACTGAATATTTCTTCTCCCCGGGCAAGTACTTTATCTTCCATGGACATATAGAAAAAAACTGCTGTCCCGGAGCAAATTCCCGGGACAACAGCATAAGTTTTTTACTTCATTCTATCGAAAACGAAATCGTATAGAGATGCGAATGTCTTGATATTAGACACTTCTGAACCGGCAATCTTGATTCCGAAATTAGACTCGATAAGGGCTACGAGGTCCACAAGGCTAAGACTGTCAAGTTCAAGTGTCTCCTTGATAGGTGCCTCAGGAGTGATAACTGACTCCTCCACCTCGAACTCATCGGCAAGAGCTGAGTTGATTTTTTCGATTAGTTCCTGTTTTTCCATAATATTATTGAATTTATTTATCGTATATCTCTGATAATCAATGTCGAATTAGTTCCACCGAATCCGAATGAGTTCGAGAGGAATGTATCGAAATGCTTCTGCAACCTCACTGAAGGAATAATAAGTTTAGCTGAATCCTCATCAGGGTTTTCGAAGTTCAAGTTCGCAGCGATGAAGTCATTCTTCATCATAAGGATAGAGTAAATCACCTCGCTGGCACCTGCCATCCACATCTCATGTCCGGTCTGTGACTTGGTACTGGTCACTTCCACTTTCTGGTCACCGAAGACATTGAAAATAGCCTTGGCCTCGTTAGTGTCACCGACATGGGTCGATGTCGCATGGGCATTGATATAACCGATCTCTTCCTTCCTGATTCCTGCGCGGCGGATAGCCATTTCGAGCGAGCGGCTCGGGCCCTCGACGTTAGGTGAGGAAATGTGGTCGCCGTTGCCGGAGAAGCCGTAGCCGAGGACTTCAGCGATGATCGGAGCGCCCCTGCGGACAGCTGACTCATAACTCTCGATGATTACTGTAGCTGCACCGCCGCCCGGAACGAGGCCGTCGCGGTCGCGGTCGAATGGACGGCTAGCTTTCTCAGGCTCGTTCTCACGTGTGGAGAAAGCTGAGATTCCGTCGAAAGAACCTACTGACCAAGGATTTACTTCCTGAGCTCCACCGCAGACTACCATGTCCTGAAGGCCGTTCTGGATAAGGAGCGCACCGAGACCTATAGCATGTGAACCGCTGGCGCAAGCTCCTGATACTGTAAGGTTTATACCTTTAAGCTTGAATATGCAGCCGAGGTTCATGGTGACCGTACTGTTCATGGACTGGAAAATGGCTCCTGAACCGCACAATGTGGTGTCCTTCTTCTCTCGCATGATATCCACAGCATTCACAACAGGAACGGTAGAACTGTCATTTCCGTAAAGGAGGCCGACCTCGTGGGTATTCAGATAATCCTGGTCGATACCTGCCTGCCTGAGAGCATCTCTGGTAGCGCAATATGCATATTTGGCCTGCTCAGGCATGAAAACGCGCTGTGCTCTCGGGAGTTCCTTCTTCAGATCCGGTTCTACCAGCTTGGCTGTCAATGCAGAACGGAATCCCATCGCCTTGCGCTCAGGGTCGAAAATAATGCCGGACTTGCCATTGTAAAGGGAGTCGCGGACTTCATCCAATGTGTTTCCGAGGCATGAATATATGCCCATTCCGGTAATTACTACTCTATGTTGTTCCATTTCAAATGTGTATTTTCTATTTTACAATATTGTCAATGTCTCTGAACAGTTGTTTTCTACTGTCTCTCAAGCGTCCGAGAACGCCGGATTTCTCTGCACGTATCGCGTTGAAACCGTGGATGATATCCTTAATCCATCCCACATAAGCCCATTCGAACAAGCAGAGCGCAGGGAACAGGGCTACATAAATGAGTCCCGCCAACAAACTTGTCTTCACCCAAGTCACGAAAAATGTCAACAGACCGCATACCGGGAAGATGAGGAGCGCATTCAACGCGATGAGGAATGTGCCATGAAACATCTTATCTTCAGCCTTGTCAGAGAAGTACTTAGGAATGAACCACGCCGGGAGGGCCGGCCACAATGAGAAGACCGCCAGCGGGAAAAGGAAGGCCACCACCGCTATCTGCACCAGCAAGTTTCCCACCCCAGGGGTTTGGGTCAATGCCGATTCGTCGATTCCTTTTTTCTTCAACTCTCCATATACCGCACGGGCACTTTCATAAACAGACTGCACCATCGAAGGATTGCTTTCCTTTGCAGCATCCAGAGCAGCCACGAGTTTCTTGTCAGCAACAAGCTTCTGCGGTAACTGTGTCGGATCCATATTTTGGTTCTTGGCGTAAATAATGCCATATTCACCCTGACGGATAGCATCTATAGCATCGTAATTCTCAGCATCTTGGATATTGAGCATCAGCGAGTTGATCTGTTCACGTACCAACGTGTTCACTTCACGCTGTGCTGTTCTCGGCTTTGTTTTATAGAGTTCATAATATGGCTTCAACGAAATAGGAGTGCCATATTTGATGAGCATTTCATTTCTTAGACCGGCATATTCAGAATAATGGTTACAGCTCGGCAAGATGAAGATTTCTTTCTCGAAATTACCCATTTCTGCTGCTTCGAATGCCATCTTCGTGTAACCATAGGAGAAGGTTCCGAGCCAATGTCTGTCCTGATGGCCTGCTTCCGGATAAATCGCGACCGTACTGCCGTCGAGAAGAGATTTCTCAGAGTCTCTGAATGTAGCACCATTATTTTTCAATGCCGCCTCACCTTCCCAGTTGAGCCTAAATGCAGGAAGAAGACCGATAGACCTGAGGAATTTGTCAGCAATCGGGCTCAATGCGAACACGTCTGCACGAACAATTACATGCACGACGCGATCCCTGATGGACATGAGAATACCCAAAGCGTCATTAAGACTGTTCTGGTGGTCAGAAACGACGAGCAATGGTGTTCCGTCTTCCGGAACATTCTCAGTGTTTAGGTAATAGACTTTTCTATAATATATCTTTTCAGTCAGAAATCTGACGTATGATTTAAATCCGCTATAAAGTGCAGGCACCTTTGCCTTCGACATAATCCAACTAACTAATTACTAAGTATAAATAATAACCCGCAAATATACTCATTTTTTTCGAGTTGGGTTAGAGATTGGGCGGCAGATAGATAATAAGGCACAGAAAATGTTCCGAAAAGAACATACAAAATAAAAAAAAAGTCCCTGAAAATGAATTCAGAGACCTTAAGTGGAGATAGACGGAGTCGAACCGACGACCCTCTGCTTGCAAAGCAGATGCTCTAGCCAACTGAGCTATATCCCCAAAATTTGTAGACCTGAGCAGATTTGAACTGCTGACCCCTACATTATCAGTGTAGTGCTCTAACCAACTGAGCTACAGGTCTATATATAAATATGAAAGACAAAGCGCAAGGCTTAAAATGTCCTCGTAAAACAACCGCGAGCCTCATGTCGTGTCCCTGCTCCAAAAAGGAGGTGTTCCAGCCACACCTTCCGGTACGGCTACCTTGTTACGACTTAGCCCCAATTACCGCTTTCGCCCTAGGACGCTCCTTTCGGTCACGTACTTCAGGCGCCACCGGCTTTCATGGCTTGACGGGCGGTGTGTACAAGGCCCGGGAACGTATTCACCGCGCCATGGCTGATGCGCGATTACTAGCGAATCCAGCTTCGTGGAGTCGGGTTGCAGACTCCAGTCCGAACTGAGAGGGGTTTTAGGGATTGGCATCCACTCGCGTGGTAGCGGCCCTCTGTACCCCCCATTGTAACACGTGTGTAGCCCCGGACGTAAGGGCCGTGCTGATTTGACGTCATCCCCACCTTCCTCACACCTTACGGTGGCAGTGTCCCCAGAGTGCCCAGCTTGACCTGATGGCAACTGAGGAGAGGGGTTGCGCTCGTTATGGCACTTAAGCCGACACCTCACGGCACGAGCTGACGACAACCATGCAGCACCTCGCAGGTGACTATTACTAGCTGCCGGCTTTCACCGACATTCCCCCTGCGTTTGAGCCCGGGTAAGGTTCCTCGCGTATCATCGAATTAAACCACATGTTCCTCCGCTTGTGCGGGCCCCCGTCAATTCCTTTGAGTTTCAACCTTGCGGTCGTACTCCCCAGGTGGATGGCTTATCGCTTTCGCTTGGCCGCCGAATCCTAAAACCCGACAGTTAGCCATCATCGTTTACTGCGTGGACTACCAGGGTATCTAATCCTGTTCGATACCCACGCTTTCGTGCCTCAGCGTCAATCGCCCCTTCGTGAGATGCCTTCGCAATCGGTGTTCTGAGTAATATCTATGCATTTCACCGCTACACTACTCATTCCTCCCACGGCAAGAGCATTCCAGATGTACAGTATCAACGGCAACTCCCGCGTTGAGCGCGGGGATTTCACCGCTGACTTGCACTTCCGCCTACGCACCCTTTAAACCCAATAAATCCGGATAACGCTCGCATCCCCCGTATTACCGCGGCTGCTGGCACGGAGTTAGCCGATGCTTATTCGCCTGGTACTCTCATCGGACGTGCGCGACGCCCTTATTGCCCCCAGGCAAAAGCGGTTCACAGCCCATAGGGCCTCCTTCCCGCACGCGGCATGGCTGGTTCAGGCTTCCGCCCATTGACCAATATTCCTCACTGCTGCCTCCCGTAGGAGTCTGGGCCGTGTCTCAGTCCCAGTGTGGGGGGTCTTCCTCTCAGAACCCCTAGGCATCGTCGCCACGGTGGGCCGTTGCCCCGCCGTCTAGCTAATGCCCCGCGAGCCTATCCGTCACCGATGAATCTTTCAATGACAATCCATGCAGATCGCCATCATATGGGATATTAGTCGCCGTTTCCAGCGGTTATCTCCCTGTGACGGGCAAGTCGCTCACGTGTTACGCACCCTTCCGCCGGTCGCCGCCAGAGTATTGCTACTCCGCGCTGCCCCTCGACTTGCATGTGTTAAGCCTGCCGCTAGCGTTCATCCTGAGCCAGGATCAAACTCTTCTTTGTATATCTCTATATCTCTTAGCTTGAACCCGACATTCTCAATTCCTAAAAGAAATCAACGCTCTCGATTATTTTCGTTTCGGTACTTGCTACTTGTACTTTGTCTTCAGTCTTTTCAATGAACTTCGTCATACTCAGGAACTTCCGCCCCTCTTTTTCTGACTCCCTGTCTGCCACTTGCGGTCTTTGTCAGACCCCCTTGTTTCAAACGGGATTGCAAAGGTAGGGACTTTTTTTGAACTTCCAAACTTTTCCCGAACTTTTTTTTCGCCTTTTTTCAGTCCTGTTACAGGGTTTATCATTTTAAATGACGATGGATGCGAGGGTTACACGGGTGAAAAAATTTTTGCACAAAATCATTGACCTGAACCAGCAGGAGCGGCAATAGACGCAGAGGCGAATTTCGGCGAACCTGGCGGCAGGCTGGTCGTGGATACCGGCGGCGGTCTATGCCCACTCGCTCAGGTGCTGCGCAATTAGATCGTCGGGCAACAGCCGCCGACCGACTTGTGAGGCATGGATTTGCGACGACCGGGCGGGAGGGAATTCGCACAACGCTCTAACAGACAGCCAATTTCGCATTTTCACGTCTGCCAGGTCCTATGACAAAACATACAACCTGGCGAGTCCCAAAAGCAAGTCATATCATCGTATCAGACTGATTTTCTGTCGATTGCACTCAAATATAATAATACTCGCACCCGCCAGGTCGTCCAAGAATTCAACCAGCCTGTATCGAGCGGCAGGAGGCGGAACTCAGGACGCGAATTGCGCAGCACCTGAGCGGACGAGTCCGACCTACTGACGCGACCACGCCTGACGATTCGGCTCGCGAATATCCATTTTGTACCACCTAAAACGTTTCTGCGGTACAAAATGGAAAACACATTTGGTACCGTTTAAAACGTTTTCGCGGTACATTTCACTCAAAACGAGAATAAATCCAGCGGCAAGAGACGAAAAAAGGTGGACGACCGAAACAGCCGCCCACCCCTATTATATATAGTATAAAAACCTACCAGACATTGACACGATCCTCAGGCTTCACGTAGAGAGAATCGCTCGGCTGGATATTGAACGCATCATACCAATAACTGCATTGAGCCAACGCACCATTGATTCGCAAAACATCCAACGAATGCACATCCATCATGGTGAGATAGCGCTTGATCTCGTCGGAAGAAGTACCTGCCCACACATTCGCATAAGAAAGGAAGAATCTCTGTTCCGGCGTAAAACCATGATCATCAGCCAATCTGCCATGCTTCTGCTGCCACATCTGGAACGCATCGTAAGCGATATTCAATCCTCCATGGTCTGCGATATTCTCGCCAAGACACAAAGTTCCGTTCGCATGAAGCTCGCCAGGAATGACCCAGAGAGAATCGAAATACTCAGCCATCTTCGCACATGCAGCCTTAAATGCCTCAGCATCAGATGGTGCCCACCAGTCAGTCATATTGCCATCCTTGTCATACATACGGCCCTGATCATCGAAACCGTGAGTCATCTCGTGACCGATAACGACACCGATAGCACCATAATTCGCCGCAGCATCAGCATTGAGATCAAACAGAGGCGGCTGCAGGAATCCCGCAGGGAAGCAAATCTCGTTGGTCGTAGGATTGTAGTACGCATTCACCGTCTGAGGCGACATATGCCACTCCTCCTTGTCTACCGGCTTGTTATATTTCTTGCGGTAAGATAGTTCCCAATAGAAGGCGCGTGCCGCGCGGATATTATCGTAAAGGCTCTTGTCCGGGTCAATGATGAGGTCACTCAGATCGTCCCATTTGTCAGGATATCCCACCTTAACTTTATAAGCCGCAAGTTTCTCCAACGCTGTTTTCTTAGTGCTCTCGCTCATCCATTCCTGAGCAGAAATCCTGTTGGCCAATGACTTCTGCAGGTTGCTGATAAGTTCGATCATTTCAGCCTTAGCCTCTTTAGAGAAATATTTCTCTACATACATCTGTCCTACAGCATCTGAAAGCAAATCATCTACAAGGCCTTCTGCACGTTTCCACCTTGGGGTCTTCTCCTTCACACCGTAAATCTTCTTGGAATACTCGAAGGTCTCATCAGTGAACGCATCAGACAAAACTGAAGAAGCACCGAAGATTATCTGCCACTGGTACAATGTCTTGAGATCATCCAAAGATGCGTCTGCAAGAATCTTGCAGGCTTCAGCTACCGGCTCAGGCTGCTCCAAGTCCACCTCGAATGTCTTGTCGAAGCCATATTCGTCGAAATATTTTCTCCAGTCGAAACCGCCGCAGATGGCAGTAAGTGAATCCACACTGATTTTATGATAGTTAGCTTCGGTATCGCGAAGTCTTTCCTGTGAATAGTAAGGCACTGCAAGTTGTGTTTCCAATGCCCATATACGTTCCATCTTGGCTGTAGCCACCTCATCAGAATATCCGCTGAGGACGAACAAATTATGCATATACTCTCTCATCGCATTCTTTACGACTGCATTCTGAGGAGTGTCGGACAAATAATAATCCCTATTTCCAAGTGAAAGACCACTCTGGCATACACCTACGATATTCTGAGAAGCATTTTTCTTGTCAGCGGAAATGTATACACCGAAAAGAAGGTCATCATGCTCCTTGGCACAATGCGAAATAAGTTCTTCCTTAGTCTGAAGAGCATCCACCTCGGCAAGATGGGCCTGAAGAGGAGCCGCACCCTCAGCATTGAGCCTGGTCGAATCCATCATCATATTATAAAGGTCACCGACCTTCTGGGCGACACTGCCCTTCTTATTCTCTTTAGCCGCTATTTCCTTTATGAGTTCAGCAAGATCCTTAACGTTCTCGTCCGACACTTTGGCGATAGTGCCCCACATCGGGTACTCGAGCGGCTGCGGATTCAGGTCAGCCCAATGTCCTGTAGCAAATCTCGCGAAGTCATCGCCAGGACGCGCAGTCGTGTCCATGTATGCGTAATTGATACCGGCTGTTTTTACCGGTTTGTTGCCACCGCATGCAGTTGCAAGAAGCGCCGCACCGCACAGCAATAAAACACACTTTTTCATATCTAATTAATTTAGTTCTGTTTACGACGCATGTAGAGTATAGAAAACACCGCAAGCGAGAGCACGAAAGTGCTTATTCCTATGTACCAGTTCCACGTCACAGGCAGATTAAGACCTATCTTGGCGACGCAGAGGTATGTAACACATACGGCCGTCATGAATGCAGCAGGCAACAGCGTGAGCATGAACGACATACCGCCGCGATATTTCACCAGATAAGCGGTAGCTGTCCACAGCATGAACACCGCCAGTGTCTGGTTCGCCCAACCGAAATAACGCCAAATGACATTGAACCCATCCTCATCAGCGATGTTGTACCATAGCAGGAAGCTCGCCAAAATAAAGAGAGAAATACTGATAATCAGTCTATTACGGATAGGCTTCTGTGGAAGATGCAAGAAATCCGCCACGATGAGACGCGCACTTCTGAACGCGGTATCGCCGCTCGTAATAGGAGCCGCCACCACACCGAGAATCGCAAGTATTCCGCCCAGAATACCGAGCCAGCCTTCGGAGACCTTGACCACCACCTCAGGGGCTGCCGCAGAAAGACCGGACCCGACCTCCGCCGCACCACCGCCATAGAAGAACCAGGATGCGACTGTGGCCCAGATCAATGCCACTATGCCTTCGGTTATCATCGCTCCGTAGAACACTGGCCTGCCTAGTTTTTCATCAGACACGCATCTTGCCATGAGAGGACTCTGCGTTGCGTGGAAACCGCTTACTGCTCCACATGCTATAGTAGGGACTGTCGTTTAATGTTTTCAATTTGAGCGAAGCAGCGACTGGTCCCATCA
>OBKS01000215.1_pt1 | contig 64340 bp, 65 predicted proteins | sample 1517381 | NCBI WGS metagenome assembly OBKS01 (sample SAMN04571686, study PRJEB22368) | human gut metagenome | biome: human gut; material: stool | host: Homo sapiens | place: Luxembourg | collected 2012-08-03 | reverse complement strand
TAATAGCAATATTACTAATGAGTATTGGATTTGCAGCAATCTCAACAACTCTAATAATAAACGGAAATGCTAAGGTAAGCGAAAACAATGAAGATTTTAGTGTAATCTTCACAGCTGCAAGTATAGATGGGAATGATGTATATTCAACAGCAGTAGATGAAACAAAGAAAACAATTACATTTACAACAAGTGAATTAAAAACACTTAATCAAACAAGTATACTAACATATGAAGTAACAAATAATTCAAGCAACTATGATGCAAATGTAACAGTTACATGTGTACCAAAAACTGGAACAACAGCAAAATACACAAGTATCAAAAATAAACTAGATAATGATGCAACAGTAATTAAAGCTAAAGAAACATTAAATGGAACATTAACAGTAACACTTAATAAAACATCAACTGAAGCAGTAACAGAAGAATATACATGTAAGTTAGAATTTAATGCTGTGGAAAGGGATACATTAGGAGTAACAAAACCAACATTTACAGCATGGGTGCCAAAATACTTTGCATTTGGAACACCAACAACAGCAAGTGCAACAGATTATACAACATTAGGTAAAAAGGTATTTGCAGGATTGGGAACTGATAATACAAAAGGTGTATGTATAAATGATAATGGATTATTTTGTATAAAACCAAATGATTATGATAATTCAGTTTTAGCATTAAAAAATCATTTTGGAGAATCGGATTGTGGTGACAATGGTTCTATCTTCTACTGCAACTCTGATGCGTTCGGCTGCAATGCTAGTCCCAATGGCCGCGTGTACTGCCGTGATCACTCGGCTAATGAGCGCTGCGAGGTGTCCTCTTCTGGTTCTGTCGATTGCAGCTAGTCCTGCTTCCCTGAAGATATCTAAAAATCTAAAATCTATCTTTTGATTTATCAAAAGATGTTGAGGAGCAATGCGACGAAAAAGTGCCGAACGAAAGTGTAGGCACCAAAGTTTTGAAATAGCTGGTATTAATTATTTCAAAAAAAATTAATAAATTAGAAAGGAAATATAATAAAAATTTTGGGGTATTCTGAATTTAATGGAGTTTTAGTGACAATGGTTCTAACTTCAACTGCAACTCTGATGCGTTCAACTGCAATGCGGGTTCGTTTGGCTGCGTGTTTTGCAACTATAACTCGACTAATGAGAACTGCAATGCGAACTCTTCCGGAATTGTTGCATGCAACTAGTCCTGCCTCTAAGAAAAATCAATATACTTTGTTTAATTAGTAATATTTTAAACTAGATATTTGGAAATAAGAATATTCCATGTGGAAACACAAAATATATGCAGTAAATGAAAACTTAGATTAGTAGTAAATGTTTGGGTTCTTTTTCTGCTTTTTTAATTGAGACGTAACTTTAAAATATTATGTCTCTTTTTTTTTGTATTTTTTTAGTGTATACTTATAATAAGTGGAGTTGGTTAAAGTGCGTAGAAAAAAACTATATATTACTTTAGTTTGTTCATTTATTGTCGCTACAATTTTAAGTGTATTTATTTTACTTAATAGTAATAAAATTTTAACTAATTTTAAGATTATAAGTGTAGATAATAATATGCGAGAATATACTGTAAAGTATGAACGAGTTAAAGCAGCTGTTAACTATCGTATAACTATATATGATCAAAACGATATAAAAATATATGATGAAACATTTGATTCTAATGTTGCTAAATTTAATTTAAATAATCTTGAATATGATAATACATATTCTTTAATGGTTTATGCAATTGATAAATCTGGTGAAACTCGTCCTGCTAAAAGTGAATATAAATTTAAATGGGATGAAGCAAGCATAGAATATGATTCTACAATATTAAATGATGAAGATTTATATTTAACTATTGATGGTGATTTAAAAAATAAACATTATAAAATAGAATGTCTTTTTAATGATGATGTTAAACTAAGTGAAGAACTGACCAAAGATGAATACGTTGTTAGTAAGAGTATCTATCAAGGATTATCCGGTATTTTAAAAGTTCAAATTAAATCCGGTGAAAAGGTTGTTGATGAGCATAGTTTTTATAATAATATGAATCCTATAAGTGATGTTGCTATTTCTTCTATTGAAGATAATTCTATTCTTAAATATAATGATGTGTATTTAGAGTTTACTGGTGGAGATAATTCTGAAAGTACTGAGATAAAGATTTATGAAAATAAGAAACTTATTAAAACAAGTTCTACAAGTAAGAAAAAAGTTATTTTATCTAAAAATTTATTTAAAACTGGGTTAAATTATAAAATTGAAGTTATTCCTACTATTGGTGAATATAAAAAGAACGCTAGTGTTAATTTCCAAATGAGTGAAAAAGAACAATTAAAGCCAGTTTATATTTCTAATAATTGGAATCATATTAAACGTGGAACTAAAATTACTTTAGCAAGTCCTGATAAAGATGCAACTATTTATTATACGTTAGATGGAAATAATCCAGAAAGCTTTGGTATTCCTTATAAAGAACCTATCACGATTAATGAAAATGTTATATTAAAAGCCGTTGCTGTAAGTGATAATAAGGTAAATAGTATCATTAAGACATATAATATTAACGTAAGTGATATGGCTCAATTAAAGGTGTATATAAGTCCATCTAATCAATCTAAAAACTTTGGTGTTAAAGAAGCTCTTTACACTAATGAAAGAGATGAAATGAATGATTTATCTAATTATATAGTTGAAAGACTTGAACGTTTTGGTGTAAAAATAAAAAGAAATAATTCTAGTGGAAATATTAATTTATGGTTAAAAGAAAGTAATTATTTTGGAGCTAATTTACATATTGCGATACATTCTAATGCATCAGTTGATCATACTTCTCGCGGTATTGAAACTTGGATTCATTCAGAAAGTAGTGATACTTATAGTCTTGCTAATAAGATTCAAAAAGATTTAGTAAGCATATATCCTGATAAAGACGAAGCGTATGCTGATCGTGGTGTAAAATATGCTAATGGAGCTTTAGGAGAGGTAAATGATAATTATCTTCCATTTGGAATCCTAGTTGAAGTTGCACATCATGATTATTATGAAGATGCTTTATGGATTATGCAAAATAAAAAATTGATTGGTTATAATATAGCTGATTCAATATTAAAATATTATCAAATTATAGAATGATTTATCTACTTTTGTCGAATCTATTGAACTTATAAAATTTAAGTAATATAGTTTAATTGGTGAACATATGAAAAAGGTAAATAGAATACTTGATTCAATGATAAGTGATATTGATAAAGTGAAATTAGGGTTGTATGAAGCTTCTACTAAAAGAAAAAAGTAGAAGCTTTTTTTGTAAAAGTGTGATAAAATCACGTAAAATATTTGCAAAAGTGTGATGAAAGTGTATAAAATTCCTGCAAAAGTGTGATTTTGTAAAAAATATTGTGATATACTAGTTATAGGTGATGCATATGAAAAGAAAAATAATGAGCGATCTTATAGAATGGAAGAATAGTAAAAATCGTAAGCCTTTAATTTTAAAAGGGGCAAGACAAGTTGGAAAGACCTATATTCTAAAAGAATTTGGTAATAAATACTATAACAATGTTGCATATTTTAATTTTGATCATGATAATGGTTTATACAGTTTGTTTGAAAACAGCAAAAATCCGGAAAGAATAATTGAACAATTATCTTTAGTAAATGGTTCAAAGATTGAAAAGGGTAAAACTCTAATAATATTTGATGAAATACAAGAATGTCCTGATGCACTTAATTCTTTAAAATATTTTTGTGAAGATGAACCGGAATATCATATTGCTTGTGCTGGTTCTTTACTTGGCATAAGACTTTCTAAAACATCTTTTCCAGTTGGTAAAGTAGATTTTTTAAATTTATACCCAATGACTTTTAGCGAGTTTTTAGAAGCAGATGGTCGTGGAAATCTTGTAGAATTTATGAAAACTATTCATAACATTGAAAACATTCCGAAAATATTTGAAGATGAGTTGATTGAAAAACTTAAAATTTATTATATTGTTGGTGGTATGCCAGAGGTTGTTTATTCTTGGGTTAATGAGAAGAATATTGAAAGAGTAAATTATATTCAACAAAATATTTTAGATTCATATTCTAGTGATTTTTCTAAACATACAGAGGCAAGTGAAGCAAATAAAATATCTTTAATTTGGAATGGAATTCCATCTCAACTTGCTAGGGAAAACAAAAAGTTTGTTTATCAAGCTGTTGCAACAGGAGCTAGAGCTAGAGAATATGAAGGTGCTTTGAATTGGTTAAATGATGCTAATTTAATCTATAAATGCTATAATGTCAGCAAATGTGATTTTCCGTTAATTGCCTATAATGATTTAAGCGCTTTTAAAATATATATGAATGATATTGGTCTTTTAAGAAGAATGTCTAATTTAGATAGCAGTATAATTATAAATGGAAATAAATTATTTGAGGAATTTAAGGGTTCTTTTACAGAAAATTATGTTTGTCAAACTTTGATTAGTTTGTTTGGCAATTCATTAAATTATTTTACTTTTGATAGAAATGAAATTGACTTTATTATTCAATATAAAAATGAAATTATTCCAATAGAAGTTAAATCTAATAAGAGTACAAATAATAATAGTTTAACTAAATATTGTGATAAATATAAGCCACAAAAATGTTTAAGATTTAGCCTTAATAATTTAAAACAAGATGGAGCTATTATAAATGTTCCATTATACTTTATTGAATATATTGAGAATATTTTATAAACTTATACAACCAATTGACAATAAGCTTAAAAAATAATAAAATTATAAGTGTTAAGAAGAAAAAATAGGGTGATTATATGTATAATGAAAAAATATTTTTAACTCCTCAAGAAATACTTGAAAAAGAGTTTAAGATTGATGCTAAAGGATATAGACCTCAAGAAGTGGATAAATTTCTTGATATGGTTATAAGAGATTATACAGAATTTGCGAGTATTATCAATAAACTTAAGAATGATAATAAGTATTTAGCTGAAGATAACGCTAAATTGAAAGCAGAATATCGTAAGCTTAAAAATATTATTGATAGTGCTGAAGAAAATAATGGATCATCTAATAATAGTTTCAATAACATTGATCTTCTTAAAAGAATAAGCAATTTGGAAAAAATTGTATATGGTAAAGATGAATAAATAATATCTTGGTAAACGCGGCATAGAATTATGTTGAGGAAAGTCCATGCTCGCACTAACCTGTGATGGTAGTAGTGTTCATGCCGAGGGAACAAATAACCGAGGGTAAGTTTTAACTTAACGGCTCCGAAATAACCTCAAATGGTTAAATTAGGTATAAAAGTGCCAAAGAGACGAGTACATTTGGAAACGAATGTAGTGGAACGTGGTAAACCCCATGAGCGAGAAACCCAAAATTGGTAGGGGAGTCTTTAGAAACAAATTAAGAAGGGCCTAAAGAACAGAAATGTAGATAAATGTTTACCGCCTAGAAATAGGTACAGAACATGGCTTATAAGATATTATTTTTTTATTTATAAAAGGATGTGAGTACTTTGATAGAAGCTGGAGAGTCTTTAAAAAGTGCAAGAGAAAAAGCTGGAGTTTCAATAGAAGAAGCAAGCCAGGACTTAAATATTCCTGTATTATTTTTAGAACAGATTGAATCAGGTGCTGTTGGAGCGTTTGAGGATATATATGAACTAAAAAATATGATGGTTGAATATGGTAAATATCTAGGTTTAAATACAGATGATATTAAATTAAAATTTAATGAGTATATGTTTGATTATACAAGTAAAATAAAACTGGATGAAATAGAAAAAGCGATGAGGGAACAACAAAAAGAAAAAGAAAGTGATGAAGAAATACATTCGCCTTATACAAGAGTTACCCCTAAAGAAAAAACATTGCCATATATTTTATCGGCTGTAGTTATAATTATTTTGGTGGTTTTGGTACTTATATGGAGCATAAAACAAATTACTGTTAATGGATCAAGCAGTATTATTGGTTTTTTAGATTAGGAGAGATAGATTATGAATTTACCAAACAAAATTACAATGGGAAGAATTGTTCTTTCGATTATGTTACTTATTTTATTGGTGTTTCCTTTCAGTTTATGTGGAATTGATTTTCCTAAATATGAATTATTTGGAACAATAAGTGTTGATTTAAAATATATTATTGGCGGAGTTATATTTTTAATTGCATCTTTAACAGATTTTATTGATGGAAATATCGCTAGAAAGAGAAACTTAGTTACTGATTTTGGAAAAGTAATGGATGCTATTGCTGATAAAGTACTAGTAAATGGAGTTTTAGTTGTACTTGCTTGTAATGGAGTTATTAATGAAATTATACCAGTAATTATTATTACTAGAGATATCTTTGTTGATTCGATTAAGATGGTTGCTGGAAGTAAAGGTAAAGCTGTTGGCGCATCAATTTTAGGAAAACTTAAGACTATATGTATGATGAGTGGTTTAACTTTAACATTCTTCTACAATATTCCTTTTGAACTTATTAATTTAGATGTTGCTAATGGACTTCTTTATATAGCTTGTGTTTTATCAATAATAAGTGGAGTTCAATATTATTTAGTTAATAAAGAATATTTTAAAGAAAAATAATCTGCGGTGCAGATTTTTTTTATGAAAATGACAGATTTTTAAAATTGTACATTTGTTCGTAAAAAGTGTTGACATTTGTTTTTATAATTGTTAAGATGTTTATGTAAGGAAGATTGGATAGGAGAATTTATGAAAAAAATAGATACAACAAATCAGGATAAAGATAAAGCCTTAGAACAAGTAATGGCTGAGATAGAAAAACAATTTGGTAAGGGAGCTATAATGAAACTTGGAGAAGAAACCCATTATGAGATTGAAACAACTCCAACGGGTTCTCTAGGACTTGATATCGCACTTGGTGCTGGTGGGTTTCCAAAGGGAAGAATAATAGAAGTTTATGGACCTGAATCAAGTGGTAAAACTACTATTGCTCTTCAAGCAGTTGCTGAAGTGCAAAAGCGTGGAGGTAGAGCGGCATTTATTGATGCTGAACATGCTCTTGATCCCATTTATGCTAAAAATTTAGGAGTTAATATTGATGAACTTTTATTAAGTCAACCGGATACTGGTGAACAAGCACTTGAAATTTGTGAGGCATTAGTTAGAAGTAATGCTGTTTCAATAGTAGTAATCGACTCTGTTGCAGCCCTTGTTCCTCAAGCTGAAATAGAAGGTGAAATGGGAGATAGTCATGTTGGACTTCAAGCAAGACTTATGAGTCAAGCCCTAAGAAAACTTTCTGGTATTATCAATAAAACAAATACAACAGCTATATTTATCAATCAATTAAGAGAAAAAGTTGGAGTATTATTTGGAAATCCAGAAACAACTCCAGGAGGAAGAGCTTTAAAATTCTATGCTTCCGTTAGGCTTGATGTAAGACGAGGAGAACAAATTAAATTAGGAGACTCTGTAATTGGAAATAAGACGAATATAAAAGTTGTAAAAAATAAAATTGCACCTCCATTTAAGGTTGCTACAGTTGATATTATGTATGGTGAAGGTGTAAGTCATGTTGGTGAACTTGTTGATATTGCAAGCGATTTAGGAATAATGGATAAAAGTGGTGCTTGGTATTCGTATCATGGGGAGAAGATTGGTCAAGGTCGAGAAAATACAAAAATATTCTTAAAGAATAATCCTGATATCGCGAATGAAATTGAAAATCAAATAAGAGAACATTATGGTTTTAAGCCAATAGATGAGTAGAAGTGGAAGTTAGATTCCACTTTTTTTAACTTGTAAAATGCTTGTTTATATTTTATAATTAATGTATAGATGAGTTTATATAATTATCTATATAGATAGAGGGAGTGTTAAAATGTTAGATGCTATGAGCATAATTACACTTCTTGTTGGTCTTGTTGCTGGCAGTACAGTAATGTTTTTAATCATTGTGCTAACAGGTGCTGGGGCAGGAAAAAAGGCTGAAAAATTATTAAATGAAGCTAAAAAAGAGGCTGATAAACATAAAAGAGATAGTTTATTAGAACTAAAAGAGGAAAGTTTCAAATTAAAACAAGAAACTGAAAAAGAGATAAAAGAAAAAAAGGCTGAAATTGCTCAAAGTGAAGAACGACTTTTACAAAGAGAACAATCTTTGGATAAAAGAGAAGAAATGTTACAAAATAGAGATAACATGCTTGAACAAAAAGATAATAATTTAAGTGCTTTACAAAAACAAGTCCAAGAGAAGGAAAGTAAAATGGATGATCTTCTTAAGGAAGAAATGGAAAAGCTTGAAACTATTGCTAAATTTTCTAAGGAAAAAGCTCATGATATGATTTTGCAAAGAGTTGAAAGCAGCATGGAAGTTGAAATAGCTGAATTTATTCGCGAGAAAGAAGCTGAAGCTAGACTTGAAGTGGATACAAAAGCTAAGAATTTACTTGTTAACTCAATGGAAAAATATTCTAATGATGTTACTAGTATTCAAACGGTATCAACAATTAATTTGCCAAGTGATGATATGAAAGGCAGACTTATTGGGAGAGAGGGAAGAAATATTCGTACAATCGAAGCGGTCACTGGAGTTGATTTGATAATAGATGATACGCCAGAGGCTATTGTTATTTCATCCTTTGATCCGTTTAGAAGAGAAATTGCTAAACAAACAATTGAAACTTTAATTAAAGATGGAAGAATTCATCCTACAAGAATTGAAGAAATCTATGATAAAACATGTAAAGATATGAATGCTCGTGTTACTGAAATTGGTAAGGAAGCTGTTTATAATCTTGGATTGTCGAAGATGGATCCTGAACTTGTAAATTTGATTGGTAAATTGAATTTTAGAACAAGTTATGGTCAAAATGCTTTACAACATTCAATTGAAGTTGCAAACCTTTGTGGAATTATGGCGGGTGAACTTGGAGAAAATGTACTTCTTGCTAAACGTGCGGGACTTCTACATGACATTGGTAAAGCTATTGATTTTGAAGTTGAAGGAAGTCATGTTGATATTGGCGTTGATATAGCTAAAAAATATCATGAGGATTCAATAGTTATAAATGCTATTGCTTCACACCATGGTGATACTGAACAAACAAGTGTCATATCTTGCTTAGTTCAAATTGCTGATACGATGAGTGCTGCAAGACCTGGTGCAAGAAATGATTCGATGGAAAACTATATTAAGCGTTTAGAACAACTTGAAAACATTGGTAATTCATTTGCTGGTGTTGAAAAGAGTTATGCAATGCAAGCTGGTAGAGAAATTCGTGTTCTTGTAAAACCGGATGAAGTTGATGATTTAAAAAGCTTTAAGATTGCTCGTGAGATTAAAGAAAAAATTGAAGGTGAAATGCAATATCCGGGTACGATTAAAATTACTGTTATCAGGGAAACTAGAGCTCAAGAAGAAGCAAAATAATGCTTCTTTTTTTCATAATAAAAGTTAGCTTTGTTGAGCTAACTTTTGTATTTTTTTATATTGATATAGGAAATATTCATCTGTCATACCAGCAATAAAATCAATTACTTTTCTTTCATCAGTTGTATTATTTAAATAGGATTCATCCATATCTTTTAGAAACTCCTTATATATAATTGATTTCATGTTTTTTTGTTTTATTTGTTCTAAAAAGTAATTAAATAACTGATAAAATCCATTTTTCAAATATTCTCTTGTTTCATCAGTCATTGATTTTGAATATATATTTTGGTAATTAAATTCTTTTAAATCCTTAATGGCTTTGTATACTTTTGGTGACATACTTATATAGTCTTTTCCAATTGAATTTTCGATAATATCTAAAATAATGGTATTTATGATATCTCTGTTACTGTTACCTAAGATGTCTCCTATGCTTTTTGGTAATTCATTTATATCAAATACTTTAAGTCTTATAGCGTCTTCAATATCACGCCCTAAATAGGCAATGATATCACTTATTCTAACTACGCATCCTTCTAAAGTCATAGGTACTAAATCTTTAGAAACGGATTTATCCTTATAACAGGCTTCATATTGTTCTAAAAATTCTTCTTTTGTTTTTTTTACTGGTCTATATTCGTTTTGAACAAGCTCACCATTGTGACAAAGGAATGCATCAAGCACCTGAATAGTTAGATTATGTCCTTTTCCATGATTTTCAACAAACATCATATTTCTTACTGATTGAACATTATGCATAAAGTACCCTTCATTATACTTTAAAGATATTTCATTTAAAACCGATTCTCCAAAGTGACCGAAAGGAGTGTGTCCTAAATCATGACCTAAGGCAGCAGCCTCAATTAAATCTTCGTTTAATAAAAGGGCTCTTCCAATTGTCCTTGCAACTTTGCTTACAAGCTGAACGTGAATCATTCTTGTTGAAACGTGATCATTGTGAGGTTTTGTAAATACTTGAGTTTTATTAATATATCTTGAATAATTCATACTATGAATAATTCTATCAATATCTCTAAAGTACTCTGGTCTTATATCTGTTTTTTCTTCTTCAAATCTGATTGCATCTTTATTAAATGATGCATATTCACATAAATAGGTTTCATTTTTTAACATGTTTTTTTTAATATCCATACTACCACCTAACAATATTATATTATTCTTTAACTATTGATGTAAATAATAATTGCATAAATTAATTTGTTGTGCCTAATTTCAGCTAAAATAAAAGAACTAGCGTGCTGCTAGTTTTTTATCTATTAAATTAATTATTTCATAGAAAATGAATGATAATAATAAAAGTAAAAATATGCCACACATAACAAGAGATAGGTTAAATACTTGAGTTCCATAAAGTATTAAATAACCAATGCCTTTTTTACAACTTAGGAATTCTCCCATAATAACACCTATTAAAGAAAGTGATAAATTAAGTTTTAATGATGATATTATTTCAACTTTACTTGATGGTATTATAAGTTTTAAAATAATATCTTTTTTGGTTGCTCCAAACACTTTAAATAGCTTAATTTTATCTTTATCTGTGTTGATAAATCCATTTAAGATAGTACTGAAAGTTACGATTAAATTTATAAGTAAAGCCATAAAGATAATCGATTCTGTATTAGCTCCTAACCAGATGATGATAAGTGGACCTAAAGCTACTTTTGGTAAGCTATTAATCATTGTTATAAATGGATCCATTATTTTTTTTATTGTTGGAAAAATATAGAAGAATAGGGCAAGTATAAAACCGAGAATTGTAGAAAGTGAAAAAGATACGATTACTTCCATGCTAGTAGTGTAAATATGTGGAAATAAGTTATGATCTTTATAAAGATTGATCAATGTTAAAATTATTTTGCTTGGTGAAGAAAAGATAAAAGAATTTATCAGTTCATATTTTGATAAAAGTTCCCATAAACCAATAAAAGTAACGAGTAATGAAATTTGTGATAATAGAATTATCAACTTATTTCTTTTTCTTTTCTTGAGATATAAAGCTTGTTCTTTACTCATCATTCATATACTTCCATATATCTTCATATAATTTTGATATATAACTTTCTTTCCTAAATTCACTTGGAAGTTTTTCTTCTTTTTCTAATTTAACTATCTTTTTTATTTTCCCAGGTCTTGGAGTTAATACAACAAGTGAGTCACATAAAGTAATTCCTTCCATAATATCATGAGAAATAATTACAGCAGTAATTTTTAATTCTTTGATGATTTTATATACATCATCACTTATCTTTATTCTTGAGTCAATATCCAGTTTAGAAAATGGTTCATCAAGAAGTAAAATGTTTGGCTTTATAGCTAAAGTTCTAATAAGGGCAACTCTTTGTCGCATTCCACCGGATAAGTTGTTAGGATATTCATTGCTGAATTCGAATAGGCCATATTTTTTTAATAATGAATTAACATATTCAATGTTTTCTTTAGTGAGTATTTTTTTTAGTTTTAAGCCTAGTGTGGCATTTTCATAAACGGTTAACCAAGGAAGTAGAGCATCAGTTTGCATCATATAACCAATTTTTAGCTTTTTATTTTCTTTGATATAACCGCTTGTCGGTTTTTCTAATTTGGTTATGATGTTAAAAAGTGTTGATTTTCCACAGCCGCTTGTACCGATTATTCCTAATATTTTTCCTTCTTCAATATTAAATGTTATATTATCTAAAGCAATGATTTCTTTTGTTGGTGTATGATATTTTTTACAAAGAGAAACTATATTAATTAAATTCATAAACTAATTCATTAAAATTAATAGTTTCTTCAAGTTCATTATTATCAATCATAATATTTTCTAAATTAATCATGATTTCTTCACTTATTTTTGGAGTTTTTAGCCATGAGTCATAAGACTTATAGTTATCAACCATCGCGACTAAATCTGTAAAGTTAGTATCAGGAAATTCGTCTTTTATTATTTCAGCTATTTCTTTACTTGAATGAGTGCTTACGTATTCAAGACCTTTTTCAATTCCTCTATAGAATTTTTTATATTTACTTTCGTTATTTTTTATATTTGATTCTAAAGCATTAAATGCTGTATATGGAACAACTCCTGAATATGTTCCAATTGATGTAGCTATATAATATTTTCCAGTTTTAGCAAGAGTCGTTGCATTTGGTTCAAATAGGTTAACACCATCACCAGTACCTGCAATAAATGCACTTGTTAGATTAGCAAAATCAATAGATGAATCAATTGTTACATTTTTTATGTTTTCATTTTTCAATGCGTTTTTAAAATTAAGTAAAGGCATACCGCCACTTCTTCCAGCTAAAATAGTTAGATTTTCAATACTTTTAAAATCTTCATATTTTATACCTTTTCTTAAGACCAAGAATTGACCATCTCTTTTTGTTAAGCCAGCAAAAGTTTTAACTTTGTTTTTGTTTTCCTTATTAGCATAAATGGTTGCTTCTGGTCCACATAAACCGATATCTGCATCTTTTGAAAGAACTGCAGCAACAACGTTGTTGGCACCACTTGTAAGAATTACTTCAATATCAAGATCTTCAAAATATCCGTTATGGATAGCGACATACCATGGAGCATAGAACACTGAGTGTGTAACTTCAGCAACCTTGAACTTGTTATTTTCATTGTGCTTTTTATTTGCACATGCAGTTAAAGTTACAAGAGTTAAGCCGACAATTAAAATACAAATAAATCTTTTCAAAAAAAATACCCCCCAACTTGTATTTCTAATTTAGTATATGGTGAGTGTTAAGATACGGTGATTATTTTTTTAGACTTATGTCTTTTAATAATTATGTATAAAATAATGGCAATTAAGAAAATAAAAAATGAATATTTATCAAAAAAGTTAGCTAATGTATCCCAGTTATCCTGTAATATAAAACCGGCAATAACAAATATGGTATTCCAAATAAAACTGCCAATCCAAGTAAGCAGTAAAAATAAACGAATATCCATTTTGGATAATCCTGCAGGTATTGATATAAAACTACGAATTATAGGAATAAATCTTCCAAAAAATATTGATTTATAGCCATTTTTTTGAAAGTGTTTCATTGATTTTTCAGTGTTTTCCTTTTTTAATCCACATAGTTTAAAAAATTTAAAATTAAGTAAATTTAGGCCAATAAAATATGCTAAAAAGTAAAGAACAATGGCTCCGATTAAAGATCCAAGAGTTGCAAAAATAATGATTAAAAAGATGTTTAAATCCGTACTTTTGCTTATAAAACCAGAAAATGAAAGAATTACTTCTGAAGGAATAGGAGGAATTAAATTTTCCAAAGCAATAAGAAAAGTTATTCCAAAATAACCATATTTATTTATGATATGAAATATTATATTTTTCAATTATATCACCTATTTAATAGTATGTGATTAAAATAGTATTTAATATACAATTTGTGTTTACACTTGGGTATTTTTTTGCTATAATTTTTTTATAGAATAGAGAGGTATTTTGTTATGGAAAAAATGATTGGAGTAATCAATGACAATTTAAAATCTGTTATAAGTGGAATAAAAACTCATAGAGTAGATACAGAGAAGGAATTATCTAAAGTTAATAAAGATATTGAGGATAAAGCAGGTATTGCTCGTCAATATGGTATAAGTATTGAAGATTCTAAACAAGTTATTGGAATTCTTGAAGGAGAAATTAAAGAACTTGAAAGCGATTTAGTTGAACTAACTGATAAGTTTAAGAATTTTACAGAATTATTAGCTGCTGGTAATAAAGAAATAAGTAACAAAATACTTGAAAAAAGAACTTTAATAAGCAAAGAAACTCAAAGCATAAAAGAAGTAACGGAGAAAGCCGAAGAATTAAAAAGTGAAATTATTGGACTAGAAACTAATAAAGAAAAGTTAGAAGCAGAACTTAAAAAAGCTAGGGTATTAGAAAGATATTATGAATCCAGCATTAATTCAATAATCGATTTTTCAACTAATCATAAAGATGAACTTGATAGCTTTGTTGTTGAAGAAATTAAAGATGAACTTGATGTAAAAGATATGGAAATAAATGAAAAAGATTTAAATCATGAAATTGATGATTCTGTTTTTGAAGAAATTGATAATATCGCTGATGACGATGATGCAGAAGAAGCAGATAATATAGATGTTGAGACTGATGAAAGTGAAACGACTGATGAAAGCGGTGAACCAAAAGAGTTATCAATAAAAGATACTTTAGATAACATTATATCTTCTGGACAAGATTTAGAGAAAAAAGCAATAGAATTTGAATTAGAAGAAGACATTCCTGATGTTAGTTCACTTATTGACGAGGATATTGAAATAAAACATGAGGATGAAACTTCTGCAAGAGATGACTCTTTAGAAAATGAAGTTGAGGATACAATTCTTGGTGATAATTTATTTGATGAAGAAAAAGAAACTTCTTATAAATTAGAAGATGATAATGTATCAGATGAAACAATTAATTTATTTATACCAGATGATTTTAATGTTTCTCAAGAAAGTGAAAAAGAAGAAAATGTTCAATCATTATTTAATCCTGAAGATTTTAAAGATATGGAAGAATCTTCTATTGGTTTAAATAATGTGTCTTCATCGATATTTGATTCCAATGATGATATGGATGAATCTTTAAAAGAACTTGGACTTGATAAACTTAGATTTAGTGATGAAGATATAGATAAGATGAGTAAAAATTTTAACAAAGATAACACAAGTAAATTTTTAAATATAATGGAAAAACATCATATTGATTCATCTCTTATATATACAAGTGTTGATGTTTTAATCAATGTAACTCCACAAAATTTAGATCATATTTTGACTTTACTTGAACATACAAATGCAACAAGTGAAGATATATCATGCGTATTTAATTTATTGGATAAAGTTAATGTTAATAAGTTAGAAGAGGTAATTGAAAGTGCTAAAGAAGATGAAATAGCTAACTTGTTATTTGCTTCAATGGATTATAATAATAATTGTGAACTTTTAATTAAACTTGGATTTACTAAAGATGAAGAAAAGAAATTCAAAAAGAATTTAACAGATGAAGAATTCTTAATATTCAATACTTTTAGTGATATAGTTATTAAAAACTTTAATACAATAAATGCTTTAAATGTTGATAATGCTCGTGGATGCTTGATTGAACATCCTCAAAGATTTATCTTCAATCCAAGCAGATTTAATTCTATTTTAGATAAATATGACAAAGAAGATTTGATAAGATGTATCAATAAAAATATTGCAGTAATTGATCGTTTATAGAAGAAGAGCAATCTTCTTTTTTTTGTAAATTAAAAGTAAAATTTGTTGTGTATTAAAAAAAATATGTCGTATTTTGTTATAATAGATGTGAATAGGTAGGTGTAGTTATGAATAAAAAAAGATTATTTATTTTTTTACTTTTGTGGATAACTATGCCAAATATGGTATTTGCTAAGACAATTACAGGTGTTGTTTCAGGAACTGGTGTTTATGTAAGAACGGGTCCGGGTACTAATAATGATAAAATTAAAATGGTATCTACTGGAGAGAGTTTTACGATGTCAACAGATGAACTTTTCAAAGATGAAAGTATAGGAACAAATAATTGTCCAAATGGCTGGTATAAAGTTAATGTTAATGGACAAGATGGGTATATATGTTCCAATTATTTAAAGGTAAGTGTTGTAGATGAACCTAAAGTGGATGATACAGAAGCTCGCACTGAGTGTGAAAAGGAAATGAAAGAAAAAGGATTTCCATCTTCTTATTGGAATGGTTTATGTTCTTTAAAACTTGCACATCCAAATTGGAATTTTGAAGCAGAAGTAACTGACAAAAATGGCAATGTAATTGATTTTAATGCGAGTGTAAATGCTTTTAGTTCGTGTGGAAGTTCAACAATTAAGTCATCTAGTAGAAGTGATTATATAGATACAACTTGTACAAAGAAATTCGATTCGGGTTACAGTGCAGCTAGCAGAGAAGCTATTAAATATTATTTAGATCCAAGAAATTTTTTAAATGAGAAAAATATATTTATGTTTGAAAATTATAAAACTAATACAGGTATTAATGCGGAAGATTATAAAAGAGCTGCTGATAAAGTATTTAATAATAACTTTTTAGTACAAAATATTCCGTCTTTAACAGAGTTTATTAAAAATTCAAGTTTAAATATTGGTGTATCTCAAATGGCAATATCTTCACGTATTAAACAAGAACTGGGTTCAGCAAAGCTTACAAGCGGAACCTATAGTGGTAAACTTTATTCTTGTGTAAGTGGAAATTATACAACAAGATATGGTTATTTATATAATGGGGCATCACTTGATAATTATTATAACTTCTTTAATATTGCTGCTTATGATGGATCAAATGTAACTCAAAAAGCTCTTATCTATGCCTTTAATCATAGTTGGGGTGGAACTGGAAATATGGATGTTGACCGCCAAACAGCAATGAATGGTGGAACAGAATTTATTAATAAAAATTATGTTAATGCTGGTCAAGATACTGCTTATTATCAAAAATTTAATGTTTTTCCAGAAAAAATTGAAAACAGATATCTACATCCATATATGACAAATGTGGAGGCTCCTGTTGGTGAATCAACAATTATGTATAATGCATATAAAGCAGCAGGAATACTTGAAAGTTCATTTAACTTCATTATTCCCGTATATGCCAATATGGATGAGTTAGTTGACCCTGGAGATAAACCAGATGAAGTTGGAAAAGTAGATGCAAGCGTTGCAGTTATTTCATCGGGATATAGATACGAAACCGGGTTTATTTCTAGTATTGAAGTAGGAACAAGTGTAAGTGATCTAAAAGGTAACTTGGAAAGTAAAGGTGTAAGTGTTGTTATAACTGATCCTTCAGGTAATGTTGTTGATGATACTCTAAAAACAGGATATAAAGTAACGATTTCTGGTAATACAATAGAAACTTTGGAAATAGTAATATATGGAGATGCATCTGGTGATGGTGAAATAAATGCTTTAGATTTACTTAAGGTACAAAAGGATATTCTTGGTACATCGAAATTAAGTGGAGCTTATAAAAAAGCGGCCGATGCAAGCAAAGATGGAGCAATTAATGCTTTGGACTTACTTAAAATACAAAAGAATATTTTAGGTACAGCTAAATTAGAACAATAGGAGGATATATGAAAAGAATAAAAATTTTATTGGTTGGTTTGCTTACAAGTTTACTTCTTCCAGGACTTGTAAATGCAGCTAGTGCAAGTATAACAGTAAAAACAAGTGGAAGTGCAGTTGTTGGTAATACAATAACGGCAACAGTTACTTTGTCGAGTTCAACACCCATGGGTTCATGGCAATATCTAATAAGTTATGACAATTCAAAATTAAAATTAATAAGTGGACAAACTTCTGTAGCCGATTATACAACAAGCGCGAGTGGTGTAAAATCAAAAAGCTATACTTTGAAATTTCAAGCTTTAAAGAGTGGCTCTGCATCTATTAATGTTGGTAGTTATTTGGTATATGCATTAGACGAATCAAAAATGAGTGTTTCCGTAAAATCAGCAACAATTAATTTAAGAACTCAAGCTGAAATAGAAGCTAGTTATTCTAAAAATGCGAACTTAAAAAGTTTAGGAGTTGAAGGATACTCTATAAGTCCTGCTTTCAATAAAGAAAGCTTTGAATATACTTTAGAAGTGGAAAACAATGTAGAACGAGTTAATATTACTGGTGGTGTAGAAGATTCAACTGCTCATGTAAGTGGTCTTGGAACTGTTGATTTAACTGAAGGAGCAAATAAGTTCGAGATTGTTGTTACAGCTCAAAAAGGAAATACAAATAAATATACTATAACAATTACAAGAAAAGAACTTGATCCAATAAATGTAGATATGGATGGAGTTAATTATACAATCGTTAGAAAAAGTGATGCTTTACCATCAATGACAACATTTACAATTGGAACAACTACTTATGGTGATGTAGAAATACCTGCTTTAGTTAATGATAATCTAACTTTAATCGGATTAAAGAACAGTGATGGAGAAGTAAGTGTTTATATTTATGAAAATGGTAAAATAACTAAAAAGTATATTGAATTAAAGAGTAATTTAATTTATGTTAATCCAATTGACTTAGTAGAAAGCAAAGGTTTATCTTTTTTAAAGAAAACTAATATCGAAATAAATGGTTTGAAAATTGATGCTTATAAAGTAGAAGGAAGCGATAATTTAATTATTTATGGATATAATTTAGAAACTAAAGAAAAGGGGTATTATTTATTTAATACAAAAGATAGTACAATATTTCCATTAGATGAAAATGTTACTGAAAGTCTAAATGGTCTTGTAAATAATTATAAATATGTAATATTTGCTTGTTTAGGGGTTATAGTATTGCTATTAATTTTACTTATTTTTAAGAGAAAAAAGAAAATGAAAGTAATTCCAGTAGAAGAAAAAAAGTCCGAAACAAAAGAAGTTGAAAAGAGTGAATAACTCTTTTTTTCATGAATTTTAGGTTCTAATTTTGTCGACATTTGTCGGATTTATTGACAAGAGAAATTAAGTATATATAATACAAACTCGAGAAGCAGAAAAGATGCTTATCACTTCCAAACTAGAGGCTAAATTATTCGGGGATTTTGGTTTAAGAAGTACGAGAGGAAGTGATATGATATGTTTAAAAAATCATTTAAGCAAGATGTATTAAATGTTATTTTTATAACTATCATTTTTATATTGTTAATAATAATTTTAAAATTATTATAGCAAAAAAAAGCATCTTTATTCTACTGAATAAGGATGCGAAACCAAACCAGTGGTAAGCATCAGCCTCAAAGATAACTTTTGCTTCTCACTAAAGTAAATATAACATTTTTTTTTAGTGTTTTCAATAAAATAATTTAAATTCTATTTTAAAATTTTATCAACTATGCCATAATTCATTGCTTCTTCTGCATCCATGTAATGATCTCTTTTGGTGTCATTATTTATTCTTTTTAAAGTTTGATTGGTGTTTTTTGCAAGAAGTTTATTTAATTTTTCTCTTAAATGTAAAATTCTATCAGCTTGAATTTGAATTTCTGTTGCTTGACCTTGAGCTCCACCTAGTATTTCGTGAATCATAACTTCAGCATTTTCTAAAATACTTCTTTTTCCTTTAGTTCCACTAGAAAGCAAAAAAGCACCCATTGAAGCACTCATACCAACTCCGATAGTTTCAACATCACTTTTTATAATTTTCATTGTGTCATATATGGCAAGACCAGCAGTAACTGAGCCACCTGGAGAATTGATATAGATTGATATATCATTATGATTAATTGAATCTAAATATAAAAGTTCAGATATTACTAAAGATGCTGTATCATCATTAATTTCTCCACTTATAAATATGATTCTATCCTTTAATAATCTTGAATAAATATCATAAATTTGATGCCCTTCATAATTTTTTTCTACTATTGTTGGAATTATCAATATTATCACCTAATAATATTATAAATAAAACATTAAAAAATATTCTTAAATAAAATGACAAATAAACACGAATTTTATAATAATGAATAAATTTCATGATATAATTTAAAATAGGTGATATACATGAGTAACAAAGAATATGCAGCGGGGTTAAAATTTTTATTATATGTTGCTGTTAAAGATTTATTTGATGGAGAAGTGTTTTTTCATCATTCTTTAGATAAAGGAATATATACAACTATTGAATGTAAAGAAATAATAGATAGAGAAAAACTTTTAAATATAAAAAACTATATGAAGAAACTTGTTGATAAAGATATACCAATAGTTAAAAGAATTGTAAAAAAAGAAGATGCTTATAAATATTATAAAGAAAAAAATGCCTTAGAAAAGATGACTAATGTTTTAAATATAAGCAATATAACAGTTTCTTTATTTGAATTAAATGGCAAATATAATTATTTTTATACGCATAATATGGTTAAATCAACTGGAGAATTAAAATTATTTGATCTATATTTTATTGAGGATAATAAGTTTATATTAGTTTTACCTACTAATGATGAGATTATATTTAATTTTAGAAATAAGATATATGAATCCTTTAGAGAATATGATTCATGGTTAAAAAGAGTAGATATAAATTATGTAATGGATTTAAATAAACTTATTGCTGATGGGAAAATTAAAGACTTTATTCGTAAAAATGATATTATGATTGAAAGAAATCTTGAGGGAATAGCCGAAGATATAGTTTCTAAAAATAAAAGAATTGTTTTACTTGCTGGACCATCTAGCAGTGGAAAAACTACAACTAGTAAGAAGTTGAGTTTATATCTTTCTTCTTTAGGTGTAAATGCAATTCCGATATCTCTTGATGATTTTTTCTTAAATAGAAATGAGACTCCAGTTGATGAATATGGTAATAAAGATTATGAATCAATAAATGCTTTAGATTTAAAATTATTTAATAAAGTATTAACGGATTTGATGAGTGGGAATAAAACTTATTTGCCAAGTTATAATTTTATTACTGGAGAAAAAGAGATGAGTACAATTCCAATAGTTTTAAATGCAAATGATTGTTTAGTAATTGAAGGTTTACATGGACTTAATCCAAATTTAATAAGTAGTGAATATCATGATTTAATATATAAAATCTATATAAGCCCTTTAACACCTTTAAATGTTGATAGACATAACTATGTTTCAACAACTGAAAATAGGCTTCTTAGAAGAATAATAAGAGATTTTAGAACTAGAGGAAAAAGTGGAGAAGATTCACTTGCATCATGGGAAAGTGTAAGACGTGGAGAAGAGGCTTACATATTCCCATATACTGACAGTGCTGATGCTATAATTAATACAGCATATACTTATGAAATTGGTGTTTTAAAAGTGTATGTTGAACCAATACTTTATAGTATTGATATAAATAGTAAATATTATAATGAAGCTAGAAGAATAATAGATCACTTAAAAACTTTTTATCCAATTCCTAGTGAATATGTAAGTGAGGATAATTTGTTAAGAGAGTTTATTGGCGGATCTAGTTTTGAATAGGAGAGGAAAATATGAAAAAGATTGCAATTAATGGATTTGGAAGAATTGGTAGACTTGCTTTTAGAGAACTTTTAAAGTCTCAAGAGTATGAAGTAGTAGCTGTTAATGATTTAACAAGTGTAGAAGATTTATATTATTTATTGAAATATGATTCAAATTTTAGAATGTTTGATGCAAGTAGCTTGTCTTTTGATGATGAATCATTGATAGTAGCTGGTAAACATGTTCGTGTTTTTAAAGAAATGGATGCAACAAATTTACCATGGGGAGAACTTGGAATTGATGCAGTTTTGGAATGTTCTGGACATTACACTGACTTAGAAAAAGCAAATGCGCATATTATAGCTGGAGCCAAACATGTTATTATTTCAGCACCTGCTAAAGGAGATATGAAAACAATCGTCTTCGGAGTTAATTCAAGAAGTCTTGATGGAAGTGAAAAAGTAATATCAGCCGCAAGTTGTACAACAAATTGTCTTGCTCCAGTATTAAATTTATTGGATAAAGCTTATGGAGTAGAATATGGGTATATGACAACTATTCATGCAACAACAAATGATCAAACAACTTTAGATGTTGCTCATAAAAAAGGAGCTTTTTCAAGACGTGGAAGAAGCGCTTTAGAAAATATTATTCCGGCATCAACTGGTGCTGCTAGTGCAATAGGTAAAGTTTTACCAAATCTAAACGGAAAACTTAAAGGAAGTGCTTTTAGAGTTCCAACAATTGATGGTTCAGTAGTTGATCTAACAGTTAAATTAGGAAAATCTGTAACTAAAGAAGAAATAAATGAAATGTTTAAAAGTAATCAAAGTGATGTTATCAAATTTACAATGGATCCAATTGTTTCAAGTGATGTAATTGGAACTCATGCTGGTTCTCTTGTTGATGGACTTTTAACTGACGTTCTTGAATGTGATGGAGAAGAACTTGTAAAAGTAGTTTCTTGGTATGATAATGAACTTGGTTATACGTGTCAAATGATTAGAACTTTAGGAGAACTTCTAAAATGAAAAAGTTGTTTTACCTAATAATAATTTTATTACTTTCCCCAATTGTTTCATTTGCTGCTTCGACTAACTTTGAACCAACTTATGAAATGGATACAGAAATAAAAGATAATTTATCGTATTTAATGGTAAGTTTTGAAGGCGATATGATTGAATCTATCAATGAAACTATTGCTTTTAAAACAGGTTCAATTGAACTTACTAATATAGAGGCTTTAAATGGTTATCAAATAACAAAAAAGGAAATATCTAAAAAAGGAAAGTATACGATTGTTGATTTAAGTGTAGAAGCTGATGCTGATGCTTATTCAAAAGAGTATTTAATACTTGAACTTAAGGTGAATAATACAAAATATTCAGATTTATTCTTCTATAACATAGATGGTGTTAATATCAACTCTAAATTTAGAAATAAAGGTAATATATTATCTTTAAATAAAGAAGATGATTTAATGGTTTATACGATGAAATCAATAGATTCTTCAACAAAGACTCAATATTTCTTTATTGATAATATGTATGTTATTCTAACTATTTGTGTTGTTTTAATAGTTTTACTTATGATATTTGTTAATTTACCTAGTAAAAATAAAAAGAAACCTGTAGATGATAATTTCTTTGAAGAAGGAGAAATTGATAAAACCTTCTATAATAAAGATATTTAGAATTGACAAACAAGAAAATAAAATTTATAATTTAGTTTGTAAAGCAATTGATGAAGACGTTGAATAATGATTTTTTATAGAGAAGCTGTGGGTGGTGTAAACAGTTAAAAATAGTTATTTAAGAATCACTTCTAATGTGACTTAGGGATAAGCTAAGTACGTTAACTGCGTTAAAGTTAAGAGAGTATGATTACATTCATAAAATAGGATGGTACCACGGATATGTTCGTTCCTATGTTATGGATGTTTTTTTATTGGAAAGGAAATGTTTATGAAAAATTTTAAAGAACTTGATAAAAGAAAAGCAAGTGAGGTTGAAAAAAGTATCTTAGAAAATTGGAAAAAAGAAGATATTTTAAATGAGACAATTGAAAATAGAAAAAATGGAAAAAATTGGGTATTTTATGATGGACCAATATATGCAAATGCAAAACCCGGAATTCATCATGTTCTTGCTAAAACGATTAAAGATTCATTTTGTAAATATCATACGATGAAAGGTGAAAGAGTTTTAAGAAAAATTGGACTTGATACTCATGGACTTCCAATTGAAGTTAATGTTGAAAAGAAACTTGGATTTAAAACAAAAGCTGATATAGAAGCCTTTGGTGTAGAAAATTTCTGCCGTGAATGTAATAAAGCAACTGCTTTAAATATTGATGATATAAATGCGGTTACGGATAAAATGGGTCAATTTATTGATTGTGAACATCCTTATGTAACTTGTTCAAATGAATATATTGAATCTGAATGGTGGATTATAAAGGAGATGGATAAGAAGGGACTTTTATACCATGGTAATAAGGTTTTATGGTATTGTCCTAGATGTGGAACAGAACTTTCTCAAAATGAAGTTTCACAAGGTTATGAAGAAACAAGTGTTAATACTGTAATTGTTCCTTTAAAAAGAGTTGATGCAGATGAATATTTTCTTGCTTGGACTACAACTCCTTGGACATTAATGGCAAACGTTGCTATATGTGTTAATCCAGAACTTACTTATATAAAAGTTTTATCTCAAGGATACAAATTTATTTTAGCTTCTGCTTTAGCTGCAAAAGTATTAGGTGAAGATTATGAAGTTCTTGAAACTTTTAAAGGATCTGATTTAGTAGGAATAAAATATGAACAATTGATGCCTTTTGTTCACGTTGAAGGAAAATGTCATGAAGTAATAGCAGATGGTTATGTAACTGCTGAAGATGGTACAGGAATAGTTCATATTGCACCTGCTTATGGTGAAGATGATAATCGTGTATGTCGCGAAAATGGCATTGGTTTTGTAAATCCAGTTGGATTAGATGGATGTTATACTGAAGGACCATGGAAAGGAACTTTAGTAACCGATCCAGATCTTGAAATAGAAATCATTAAGTGGTTAAAAGAAAATGATAAATTATTTAAAAAAATTAAAATAACTCATGATTATCCTCATTGTTGGAGATGTCATTCACCACTTATAAGTTATCCAAAACCAGCTTGGTATATTAAGACAACAGCTTATAAAGATAAAATAATTGAAGAAAATAAGAAGATAAACTGGTATCCTGACTATGTTGGAAATAAACGTTTTGCTAACTGGCTTGATAATATGATTGACTGGGGAATTTCTAGAAATAGATATTGGGGATGTCCTCTTCCAGTTTGGACTTGTGAATGTGGTAATAAATGTGTTGTAGGATCAATTGATGAATTACAAAATTTAGTAATTGAAGATGTTGATGTTAAAAAGATGGAATTGCATCGCCCTTATGTTGATGAACTTCATATTAAATGTGATAAATGTGGAAAATCTATGGATAGAGTAAAAGATGTATTAGATGTTTGGTTTGATTCCGGTGCTATGCCATATGCTCAATATCATTATCCATTTGAAAATAAAGAATTATTTGAAAGTCAATTTCCAGCTGATTTTATAGCTGAAGGACTTGATCAAACTCGTGGATGGTTCTATGTTTTACTTGTAATTTCAACAATAATATCTGGTAAATCTAGTTTTAAAAATGTTGTTGTAAACGATATGGTTTTAGATGGATTTGGTAAAAAGATGAGCAAATCAACTGGTAATATAGTTGATCCTATAAAAGAATTAGATGAATATGGCGCAGATATAGTTAGATGGTATATGCTTTCAGTGTCTCCTGTATGGACACCTTTAAAATATGATTCAAAAGGTTGTAGAGAAGTTCATTCAAAATTCTTTAATCCATTTAAAAATACTTATACGTTCTTCCAAACATATGCTAATATTGATGGAATAGATACAGAGAAGTGTTATGTTTCTTATGAAAATCGTGAAGAAATAGATAAATGGCTTTTGTCTAAATATAATAAACTTGTTAAGAATGTTACTGATGCTTATGAAGCATATGATTTAAATCAAGTAGTTAAACAAATAACTTCATTTGTTTCGGAGGATTTATCAAATTGGTATATAAGAAGAAATAGAAATAGATTCTGGAGTAGTGAGTTAGACAACTCTAAAAAATCAGTTTATATAACTACTTATGAAGTTTTAACTGGTTTATGTAGATTATGTGCTCCAGTTATACCTTACACAACTGAAGAAATATATAAGAATTTAACTGGCGAAAAATCTGTTCATTTAAGCGATTTCCCTAAATATGATAAAAGTTTGATCAACGAAGAAATCGAAGTTAAAATGGATTTAGTAAGAGATTTAATTTCTACAGGAAGATATGTTCGTGAAGAAACTAAGATAAAAGTGCGTCAACCATTAAGTGAAGCTTTAATTGATGGAAAATATGAAAGTATTTTAGGAAACTTAGTAACTTTAATTAATGAAGAATTAAATGTTAAAAAAGTAACCTTTGTTGATGATTTATCAAAGTATATGAATTTTACAATTAAACCAAACTTTAAAGTATGTGGAGCTATGTTTGGATCTAAAATGGGACTTTATACTGAAACTTTAAATAATTTAAGTTTAGATGATGAAGAATCTTTATTGAAAGAAGAAACTATTACAGTAGATTTTGATGGTGAAAGACTTGATATAACACCTGAAATGGTTGATGTTAGAATCGATGCCAAAGAAGGATTCAATGTTGGTATGGAAAATAATAAGTTTATTATTCTAAATACTGAACTTACTCGTGATCTTTTACTTGAAGGTCTTGCTCGTGAATTTGTATCTAAAGTTCAAAATATGAGAAAAACAAGTGGCTTGAATATCGAAGATAGAATTAAACTTTATTTCCATGGTGATAATGAAGTAAACGATGCTTTAATAATGTTTAAAGATTATGTTAAAGAAGAAACACTAGCAGTAGTTTACGAAGAAAAAGAAAGTGGAGAAGTTGTTGATATCAATGGCCATGATGTGCTTGTTTCAATAGAAAAGAGTGAATAACTCTTTTTTTCATGTATAAATAATGCTATAATAATAATAGAATAGAGGGTAATTATGAAGTATGATGATTTAGTTAATATTTTGTATCAAGATAATCTTAATTGGGTCTACTCAGTTATTACGACTCTAGATAAAGAAAGAATTGATAAAAAAGAAAAATATATAAGTGATCCTTATCAATTTAATAATTTTTTAGTATTAGGTTTTTATTTTATGAATTTATATATTATAAGCAATCTAAAAGAATATAGGAGTCTTGATGCAACTCAACTTCTTACAACTGTTGTTTTTTCAGCTAGTACTTATAATAAAGAAAAATTAATGTCAGTATATAAAAGAGATATTGACTTAAAAAGAATAGTTGAACAATATAATTCTTTAGTTAGAAAAACAAAAGAATTTGCATCAACTGATGGTTTAAAAGCTAGAATAGTTGCTGTAGATGAAGTCTATAGAAGAATATATGATGTTTTTAATAAAAAACATTTTAATGCTTTCATAAAAGTAGTAATGTCTAGTTTCCCTATGTATGAAAAACGAATTGATCAAAGTTTAAAAGAATATATAAAATATATTGGATAGGAGGTAATAATCGTGGTAAGTGAAGAAAAGATAAAACAAGTGATAAGTGCGATTAAAGAAAATGGTTTAAGATCTTTTAATGATGAATCTCTTGCTAAGTTACTTTCGATATTAACTCCAGAGGAATTTGAAATATTTTTAGATAAGTCATATTCAGAACTTGGAGGAGTAAGTGCAGTTGTTAGAATTAATTCTGTAAGATCGTATGTTAGTTATTTAGTTAACAGTGATTTAAATAAAATATATAATTCAGATATTTATAAGATGTTTCTAGAATCGTTAAAAAGAAATGAATATTATGCTTATTTTAAATCTTTGACAGTTGAAGAACTTGCTAGTTTGAAAAAATATTTAACTTATAATTACTCAAATAGTAAAAAAACTGCTAAAGGAGCTACAAAAAAGGTAATAAACATGATTACTAAAGAAATTCGTTTAAGAGAGCAAAATAAAAACTTGGTTTTTTAACCAAGTTTTTGTCTTTTCTATCTGTTATAGAATTCAACTACTAATGATTCATTGATATCAGCTGATAATTCAGTTCTTTCAGGATATCTAAGATAAGTTCCTGTAAGTTTTTTATTATCAAATTCAACATATGCAGGTGTTTTTACACCAGCTTCTAAAGAAGCTTTGATTGCTGGATGTTCAAGTGAATTTTCTTTAACACTTATAACATCACCAGGTTTACATGAATATGAAGGAATATCAACTTTTGAACCATTAACTAGGATATGTCCATGATTTACAAGTTGTCTTGCACCACGTCTAGTAGTTGAAAGACCCATTCTATATACTAGGTTATCTAATCTAGATTCTAGTAATTTTAAGAAGTTTTCACCATGAACACCTTTTAATTTAGAAGCTCTATCAAATAATCTTCTAAATTGTTTTTCATTTAAACCATACATAAATCTGATTTTTTGTTTTTCTTGTAATTGGATACCATATTCACTAATCTTTTTTCTTCTTCCTGCACCATGTTGTCCTGGAGCATAAGGTCTTTTAGCTAAATCTTTTCCATTTTCTAATGTAGAAAAACCATATCTTCTAGATTTTTTGTATGCTGGACCAGTATATCTTGCCATAATTTTTCTCCTTTCTTATATTTACTATAGTAAAGGACTATTTAACTTATTTAGTAGGGAGTTTAACTTTCTTTCCCTTAGGCAGTTTAAGTTACTAGATTATTATTCTTAAACACATTACTAAACTTTGTTAAATGACTGCCAATCACTACGCATTAGTAATATACACTAAATATATGCAAAAGTCAATTAAATACTACTTTTTTTTAAGTATCAATTATGTTAAAATTGATTATAGAATAGGGTATGGATAGGATGATGCTGAGTGAGTGAATTAAAAGAACATTTTAAAATGGATTATAATATACTTCCAAATATATCAAGTGTAGTACAAGGAAACAAGTACCGTATTACTGTGCTTTCAGAAATTCTTGTTCGTCTTGAATATTCAGAGACTGGTACTTTTGAAGATCGTCCAACTGAACTTGTTATTAATAGAAAGTTTAATCCAATTAAGTTTGAAAAACATGAGGATAATAAATATTTAACAATTAAAACTAAATATTTCACTTTAACGTATCAAAAAGAAATGCCTTTTTTTGGATCAAAAGTTAGTCCAGATCAATATTTAAGAGTTAATTTAAATGATACAGATAAATATTGGTATCCACTTCATCCAGAGGTTAGAAACTTTTTAGGTACTGCTTATTCTTTAGATGGAAGTGATGGACAAGCAAAATTAACTAAAGGTTTATATTCAACGGATGGTTTTGTATCTATTAATGATTCAGATAGTTTGATATTTAATGAAGATGGTTCTTTAGGTAAAAGAACTGATAAACGTGTTGATATTTATCTTTTCATGTATAAACGTGATTTTGGTGCATGTTTAAAAGATTATTTTACTCTAACTGGATATCCGCCTTTAATTCCAAGATATTCTTTAGGTGTTTGGTGGAATAGAAATACTAACTATAATTCTAAAGACTTGGAAAAGTTAGTGTTTAATTTTAATAAACATGAAATTCCTCTTTCAATAATTATGCTTTCTGATAAATGGCATAGACAAAATGATAAAATGAAATCAGGATTTACCTTTGATGAAAAACTTTTCAAAAGGCCAAAGAGAATGGCAGATTATTTACATAGTAAAAATGTTAGATTGGCTGTAAAAGTGAATCCGGTTGAAGGTATAAGTGACAAAGAAGATTATTTTCCAGCTTATATTAAAGGTGCGGGAGTAGAGGGCACTGGCGTAGTTCCTTTTAATGTATTTAATAAAGATGAATTGAGTTCATATCTTGATAATCTAATTCATCCACTTATGAATTATGGAGTTGATTTCTTTTGTATAGATTATAATAACATAAAGGATTTAACGACTTTAAGGACTTTAACTCATTATCATTTTGATGATTTTAAACAACTTGTAAATCGTAGGGGAATAGTTTTAGCAAGAAATGCTTTAGTTGCTTCTCATAGATATCCAATTCATTATACAGGAGAAACTCTAGTTTCTTGGAAGAATTTAGAAATGCTTCCATCTTTTAATAGTACAGCTGCTAATGTTGGATTATCATGGATTTCAAATGATATTGGTGGATATACTGGGGGAACAGAGGATGGAGAACTTTATACAAGATTTGTTCAATTTGGATGTTTTTCTCCGATATTACGTATATCATGTGATCAAGGAAAATATTTTAAAAGAGAACCTTGGGTTTGGGATATTAAAACTCAATCAGTTGTTTCTGAATATTTAAGATTAAGACATGCTTTAATTCCATATCTTTATAGTGAAGCTTATAGATATTCAAGAGTGGGGCTACCACTTATTCAACCGATATATTATAGATATCCAGAAATATATGATGAACCATTGTATAAAAATGAATATTATTTTGGATCTAATCTATTTGTTGCCCCTATAACAAGTAAAAAAGATACTTTAATGGATCGTACAGTTCTAAAATTATTTTTACCAGATGGTGTTTGGTATGACTTTATAAATGGTAAAAGATATGTTGGTGGAAAACGTTATACAACATTCTATAAGGAAGAGGATTATCCTGTTTTTGCTAAAGCGGGAACAATTATTCCTTTAGCTATTTTAGATAGAAATGATTTAAATGATACTAATCCACCAAAGAATATGGAAATTCAAATATTTCCTGGAGCATCAAGCAACTATGAGATGTATGAAGATGATGGGCTTTCATCATTATATGAACAAGGTTTTTACCTTTTGACTAGTATAGATTATACGTATCAAGCAAATAATTTTACAGTTATTATTAGACCAGTTGCTGGTAAGAGTGGAATAATAACTGATATGCGTTCTTATAAAATACGTTTTAGAAATACGAAAGAACCTGAAGAAGTTTCTATTCATTGTGGAGAAGAGTCAATAAGTACATATAATTCATATATTGATGACTTAGATTACGTAATTGAGTTACCACCACTTTCAACTCTTAAACAAATAACAATTAATTGTAAGGGTAAAGATATTGAAATAGATGCTTTAAGACTTATTAATGATGATATTGATTCTATCTTAAGTGATTTACCAATAGAAACTAAAACAAAGGATATGCTTGGAGAAATATTATTTAGCAATCTTGATGTTAAACAAAAGAGAATTAGAATCAGAAAATTAAGAAAATATAAATTAAATCAAAGATATATTAATTTGTTCTTAAAGTTACTGGAATATATTGCAGAAGTGTAATGCTTCTCTTTTTTTTATTTAATATTTAAATAATATAAAGAAAAATTTTACACATACTAAAAACAGAATATTTACTATACAGCAGATAAATTGCATAATTTAAGTATAATAAGTGTGCAATAAAAGAATGGTGTGTGTAATGTGTGTGTAATTTATGAAAAAGAAGAGTGCGATAATATTTGCAATTTTAATAATGTCCATTGAATTTGCAGCAATCTCACCTGTTCTTGTTGACTTTTCAAATAATTTCTATACAGGAATAGGTATGGTTACTAGTGATGGTCATATAAGCGATTCTTATGCAAATAGTGATTTAGGAGTTCGTCCTGTAGTTTCTCTTGCAAACGGCACCCTTATAAATTCTAATGGAGATGGAACAAGTACAAAACCATATGTAGTAGATTAATGATTTTTTAGATAACTTCGGTTATCTTTTTTATTGTCTTTTGATGTGAATATAAATCACTACTAAAAGAGATAAAATGTATGATATGTTTTAACTGTAAAAAAATATGTTGTTGGAGGTAAAGTATGAAAAGTGCAGTTAAAGTGGTTAACTTAAACAAAAATTATTATGTTCATAAAAATATAATTAAAGTATTTAAAAACCTAAACTTAAATTTTTATTATGGAAAGATGTATGGGATTATAGGTCATTCTGGTTGTGGAAAGTCAACTTTAATAAAAATTATTGGGTTATTAGAAAACTATGATTCTGGAAATATTTTTATTAATAATAAGGATATAAGTAAAACAAGTTTAAATGATCAAGCAAAATTAAGAAACGAAAAAATTGGTTTTGTATTCCAAGATTATTTATTAGATGATTATTTAAATGTTTATGATAATATTTTACTTCCAACATTGTTAAATAGAAAAAATAATAAAAGTAATATTATTGAATTGGCTAAAACATATGGAATTGAAAATAGATTAAAACATTTTCCAAAAGAACTTTCTGGAGGAGAACAAGCACGCGTTGCTCTTATTAGAGCTATAATAAATGATCATGATATTATATTGGCAGATGAACCAACTGGAAATTTGGATGGAAAAAATGAAATTCTTGTTTTAAATAATCTAAAAAAAATTGCTAGAAATGGAAAATGTGTTATTGTTGTCAGTCACTCTAAAGATATAGAAAAATATGTTGATGAAATAATTGATTTGGAAGGAGAACTTTAGGATGTATTTCGGTTATGTAAGAAAACATATATTAAATTGGAAAAATTTTATCTTATTTTTAATCTTTTTATTTACTAATTTAGCTATTTTATTATCAATAAGTGTTGGATATACTTTTACTTTGTTAAAACAATCATATTTTTATAAATATAGTGGGTTTAGAACTATCATTGCTGATTCTAATGATATTAATAATTTGAAAAAAATAAATCATGTACTTGCTGTAGAAGATGCAAAGTATAGAAATCCTCTAACTTTTTCTTCTAAAGACTTCGATTCAGATTTAAAAGGTGAAATTTTAATTAATGCTTTGATATCTAAAGAAGATTTAAAAATAAAAAGAGGTAAGATGATAAAAAATGCTAATGAAGCTATATGTTCAGATATTTTCTTTCCATATGAAATAGAGGTAAGAAACGGAAAAACTATTTTTAATAAAAGTAGAATCATGAGTGGTAAATCGATATTAAATAAGAGTTTTAGTATATATGAAAATGATGAAAAAATAGCGACATATGATATAGTTGGTACTTTTGATACTAAAAAAACGATGAATGCTTTGAATTCTTGTTATATATTAAAAGATGATTTTGAAAAAATTATTCAAGATGAAAGTGACTTAAATCAATCTATTTCAAATAGTAATGAAAGTGGTTCTATGCTATTAGTTGATAAATATGAAAATGTAGAAAAAGTTTTAAAAAGCCTAGAAAAAGTAAATATTTCTTATTATGTTGTATCAGAACTTAATGAAGGATATATCAAAATTCTTACTTATTTTCCTATATTTGCTTCAATAATAATCTCTCTTTTATTTATGATAGTTTTAGAATCATTTTTGTCAAAAAAAATAAAATATAGATCAAAGTGTAATGCAATTTTAAAGTCTATTGGATTTGAAAATAGAAAAATTGAAAATATAAATATTTTAGAAAACGTTATATTATTTTTTATTTCATTTTTGATTTCAATTATTTTATACTTAATTTTATTCTTTTATATAAAAAACGTTTTGCTTGCGGAATATATTTATGATGGAACTTTTATACCTTTTTCTATCGTTCCAATTATTCTTTCATTTATTTTAGAAATTATTATAATTCTTTTGGTAAATAAAAGAGTATTGCGTCTTAAATTAAATAAAAGTGTAGAGGAAATTCTTTTATGAAATATTTAGTATTCTTTAAAGAGACTTTTAATAAAAAATCTACTGTAAATTATTTTTTTATTATATTTTCTCTTTTTGTAATTATTGATGTTTCATTTATGTTTTATAAATATAGTGGAAAGATTCTAAATGATAATTATAATAATTCGTACTTCTTGTTAGAACTTGATACTAAAAATAAAATAAATCTTATAGAAAATTATAGTAATATTGATGTTTATCAAAAATGTATTTTTGATGAGAATGATATTATTGTTGAAGATGAACCTAGTAAATATTTTCCTAAAAATGTAAAACGAATTAATAAATTAGAATTTGCAAAGTATAAGTTTGATAATAAATATATCATTACATTAAAAAAATGGAAAGATTATAATGATTTTTGCGATTTGTTGATTAAAAATGGGATTGATTATGATTTTTATATAGTAAAGAAAAATGAGTTGAATTTTGAAAATTATTATAAATATTTCATTTATGTTTTGTTTATTGTATGTTTTATATGTTTATTAGTTTTTGTTATTAGTATCATCAATATTTTAATTGATGAAAAAGAATTTTGTAGAATTTTATATATGGTAGGATATAACTATCATTTGATTAATTTTATGACAGTTATAAAAATATTTGTGTTTATGCTATTGTTAGTTTTGATAAATTTGTTGCTTCAATTAACTTTAAATTATTTTTTAAAGTTTTTTGATTATTCAATGATGCTTACAAATATAGCTATCTTAATTTTATCGATTATAATAGCAATGTTTTGGATAGTAGGAAGGAGTATTAAAAAGAAATGTGCTTTTATAATCAATATTGCAGTAAATCATGTATAATAATATTAAATTAATTTAATTATTAGGTGGTGACTATATGGATGCAAAGATAATAGGTAATTTAATCAAAAAATTAAGAGAACAGAAAGGTTTAAGCCAGTATAAATTGGCTGAAGCACTTTTTGTTGATAGAACTGCAGTAACCAAATGGGAAAATGGAAAAACAATTCCAAGCGTTGATATGCTATTAATGATTAGTAACTACTTTAATATTTCAATAGGTGAACTTGTTTATGGAAGTCTGAAGAATAATGAAAACGATGAAAAAATAAAAAAATATCCAGCTGAATTATTACATGAAAAACATAAATTAAGAAAAAATTTAGCAATTGTAATATTTTTCTTGATAATTATATCTTTATTATTTTTTTTCTATTATTTTTTAACTACTTATAATTCAATAAAAATTTATAAAGTTAGTTTAAAATCTGATTCTATTGAACTTGCTGATAGTTATTTTATAAAAACTAGAGAAAAAGCATATCTTAATATTAACTTTGTTAATAATGATTTGAATATTGACAAAATTAAAATTTATTATTTAGATAAAAATAAAGAGAAGATAATTATAAATAGTAATTATAATAATAACTTTACTATAGTAGATTACTATGGCTATTCTGAATATTTTGATTTTAAGAGAATAACTTATATTTTAAATAATATGTATCTTAAAGTCTCTGAAGATAAAAAAGATTACGTTTTGAAAATCAATTTTAAACAAGAATATTCTAATTCAAAATTATTTTTATTTAAAGATAAAAAATCTACTGATGAAATAGAATTAGATGTAACTACTTCTCACTTTGATTATCAAAACAATATGTTTGAAAAGATTTGTAAAAACAACAATTGTGCGATGGACGTAAAATATAATCAAATATCATATAATTTATTTTATGATAAAGATACAAGAGAGGTTGTTTTATATAATTTAAAAGATGGCATAATGTATGAGTATAATATTGAATATGAAACGTTTAATGTTTCAAATAAAGCTTCAAATTATAGTTATATGGTATCTGATAAAGAATGCTTGCAGAACAACTGTGATTCTTATGAAAATGATTATGAATTGTTTTGGAATATAATAAATAATTCAATTAAAAATTACTAGCAATACCTGAGAGTTTTTTTAAATTATATAAATTCTTTTTATTCTAAAATTATAGAATATATTATTTCTTTATGTTATAATTAATTAAGAATAGGAGTATGAGTGTATGTCTGGTGATTTTAATACATTACTAACAATTGGTTATGCGATTATTACTTTAGGCGTAGTTATAAGTGTAATTATTATAATTATTAGAAACATAAAAAATCAGTTCAATAATACTCTTGATAACTTGGAAAGAAGTAAAAACTTAATTATAAGCGGTTCTATTTTAAGTGAACTTAATAAAGTTGAGTCCTTAATAAATAATAAAGATCTTGAAGTTAAGTTTAATTATTGGAAAAGTGTTTTTAAAGAACTAAAAGATAAAGATGTTATAAAGATAAGTGATGAGCTTTTACAAGCTGAAGAAAAAGTTAATAAAAAGAAATATAGAGAAGCTAATGAATATTTAACTAATGTTGAGTTTGATATTTATATTGCTAAAAGTAAAGCAAGTAAACTTTTAGATGATATTCAAGAGATAACTTTATCAGAAAAGAAAAATAGGGAAATTGTTACTAAATTAAAAAGTGAATATCGTAATATATTTTTACATTATAATAATGGTAATAATAAAGATGATTATTCTTTAATACAAGTTCCTTTAGAACTTCAATTTGAAAATGTTGATAAACTTTTTTCAGCTTTTGAACTTGCTATGGAAAATAATGTTTATTCAGAAGTTGGTAAAATTGTTAAAGCTTTAGATGACACAATTGGTAACTTAAAAATTGTTATTGAAGAGGCTCCATCGATTATTCTTTTAGGTAAAAATCTGATTCCTAAAAAAATAGAAGAAGTTAGTAAAATCAATGAAAAGATGAAAAGTGAAGGATATAATCTTGATTATTTAAAGATAGAATATAATATAAATGAATCAGAAAAGAAAATTGCTGATATTTTTGATAGATTAAATGTTTTAAATCTAGAGGATTCTATATTTGAACTTAAAACTATAATGGATTATTTTGATAGACTTTATTCTGATTTTGATAAAGAACGTGTTGCTAAAAAGATGTTTGATGATTATATTAGAAGTGTATTAATTAAGTGTAAAAAATTAAAGAAAATTGTTAATAACCTTTCTAGTAAAATTGATGATATTAAATATAGTTATGATTTAACTGATGATGATGTTCATATTATAAGTGAAATAAAATCAGAAATAATAGAATGTGAAACAATGTATGATAATCTTGTTAATAAGTTTAGAGAAAAGAATACAGCTTATTCAAGACTTACAAAAGAAATGGAAAATATTAATGCTAAACTTTTAAAAGCTGAAGATAAGCTTGACTATACTTTAAGAAGTTTAGGATCTTTAAAAGAAGATGAAATACGTGCTCATGAGCAACTTGATGAAATAAAAGTTATATTAAAACAAACTAAAAGTCACATTAATTCATTTAAGCTTCCAGTTGTTCCAAAAAATTATTATGTAGAACTTGATGAGGCTAATGAAGCTGTTCGAGATATGGTTTTAGAACTAGAAAACCAACCAATTTCAATAAAAACTTTAAATACAAGAGTAGATACAGCTAGAGATTTAGTTTTAAAGGTGTATAATACTTCTTTAGAGATTGTTAAAACGGCATCAATGGCAGAAAATGCAATTGTTTATGGAAATAGATATCGTGCAATAAATTCAAATATCAATAATGGTTTAATAAAGGCTGAAAGAGAATTTAATAAAGGTAATTTTAAAGAAAGTTTAGAATATGCGATTAATTCTATAAATGTGGTTGAGCCAGGAATTCATAAACGTTTATTAGATGCTTATAAAAAAGAAAGAGATATGGTGAAGTAGGAAATGGTTTATTTAGATTATTCAGCAACAACTCCAGTGCTTCCAGAAGTACTTGATAGTTACAATAAGGTTACAGAAGAATATTTTGGAAATCCAAATAGTTTACATAGTTTAGGGGTTAAAGCTCATGAGCTTTTAGAAAGTGCAAATAAACAAGTAAGTGAACTTTTAAATATTAAAGAAGATGAGTTCTTTTATACTAGTGGAGCAACCGAATCAAATAATTTAGCTATTATTGGAGCGGCTTTAACTTATAAAAGATATGGAAATAGAATACTTGTTTCAACAATGGAACATCCAAGTATTTATGGAATATGTAAACATTTAGAGAAACTTGGATTTATAATTGATTATGTTAATGTTACTAATGAAGGTGTAATCGATTTTGATGATTTAAAAAATAAAGTTACTAAAGACACTATTTTAGTAAGTATTTGTGCAGTTAATTCTGAAGTTGGAGCAAGACAACCATTAAAAACTGTTAGACAAGTTATAAGAAAAAATAATGAGAATTGTATTCTCCATAGTGATATGACTCAAGCGATAGGTAAAGTTAATATTAATATTAATGATGTTGATTTAGCTACTATTAGTAGTCATAAGATATATGGGCCAAAAGGTATTGGACTTTTATATAAAACTAGAGGACTTGTGTTAACTCCAATTTTATATGGACATGATGATTCCTTAGTTCCGGGTACGCCTCCGCTTCCTTTAATTGTGTCGTTTGCTAAAGCATTAAGACTTGCCTTAAAAGATATAAATAAAAAAGAAGAAACAGTAAAAAAATATTATGATAAGATTGTTGAACATATGGAAAACTATCCAAGAATTGTTATCAATTCAAGTAAATATTGTATTCCACATATTTTAAATATTAGTTTAATGGACATAAAACCGGAAACATTTATTCATGCACTAGAAAAAGATGAAGTTTATGTTTCTAGTAATACAGCTTGTTCTAAAGGAAAAAAGAGTGAATCTGTTTATCAAATGACTCATGATGATAAAAGAAGTGAAACAACAATTAGAATAAGTATTTCACCATATACAATGCCAAGTGAGATAACTGAATTCTTAGAATCTTTTGATAAACATTATAATGAACTTATAAAATTAAGTGAGTAATAATCTGGACAATTAAGAGAACCTGTGATATATTCTTTCTACATAAGTGATTATGTTATGCAAAAATGCATATAATATTAATGTTACTTAGGTAACAAAAAAGTGAGTGAAGTCAGCTCTATAAGTGGCAACGAAAAAAGTGGATTAGAAGTAGTTCTAATCCACTATTTATATGGAGGAATAAATGTACAGAAATTTAAAAATTGTAAAAGTTGATTATCGTTATTGTGATTACTTAAGAAAATTTGATAATAAAGTTGCTTATAATGCTGGTAATAAAGAGTTAAGACCTTTTATTGGAGTGTTATTTGAGATTGCAAATATGAAATATTTTGTACCATTATCAAGTCCTAAAGAAAAACATTCTCGCTTATAAAACACTTTAGATTTATTGAAAATAGATGGTGGAAAATTTGGTGTTATTAATTTTAATAATATGATCCCAGTATATGAAAATAACTATGAAGAACTTGATTTAAATGATGTAGGAACAACTCTAAAGGAGCAACAACGTATGAATTTGTTACAAAATCAACTAAGATGATTAAATTCAAATAAAAAAGTGATATATTTAAAATCAAAGTTGTTATATAAATTATATAAAACTTGTAAATTACCTAATAATGTTAAAATAAGATGCTGTAATTTTCCGCTTTTATAAAACAAATGCAAAGAATATAGTGAAAAATTTTAATTAAATAAAGACTTTTTATTAGAAATTTGATACAATTTTTATAGATTTGAAGGTGTTAAATATGGATAAAATTATATTAACTGGAGATAGACCTACTGGTAGACTTCATATTGGTCATTATGTTGGGTCTTTAAAAAGAAGAGTTGAACTTATGAATGAAGGGGATTATGATAAGTTTTATATTGAGATAGCTGATGCTCAAGCTTTAACTGATAATTACGATAATCCTGCTAAGATTAGAGAAAATGTACTTGAAGTTGCGATTGATTATTTATCTTGTGGAATTGATCCAAATAAAGTAACAATATTTATTCAATCAGGAATTCCAGCATTATGTGAACTAACATTTTATTATATGAATTTGGTAAGTTTAACTAGGTTAGAGAGAAACCCAACTGTTAAAAGTGAAATTAAAATGCGTAAATTTGAAAGCATTCCAACAGGATTCTTAACTTATCCAATAAGTCAAGCTGCTGATATAACTGGTTTTGATGCAACGATTATACCTGTTGGTGAAGATCAACTTCCAATGATTGAACAAACTAGAGAAATTGTAAGAAGTTTTAATTCTATTTATGGAAAAACTTTATATGAACCAAGTGCTGTTTTACCAGAAAATGAAACTTGTAATAGACTTCCAGGTATAGATGGTAAAGCAAAGATGAGTAAAAGTTTAGGAAATGCGATTTATATTTCTGATAAATCTGAAGTTATTAAAGAAAAAGTAATGAAGATGTATACTGATCCAAATCATATAAATATAAGTGATCCAGGAAAAGTTGAAGGAAATATGGTATTTACTTATTTAGATGCTTTTGCTAGGGATGAGGATTTTTTGGAAAATGCTTCTGAATATAAAAACTTGGATGAAATGAAGGATCATTATAGACGTGGTGGTTTAGGAGATGTTAAGATTAAAAAATTCTTAATAAATGTTTTAAATCGTGAATTTGCTCCTATAAGAGAAAGACGTGCTTACTTTGAAAATCATATTGAAGAAGTAATCGAAATACTAAAAAATGGTACAGAAAAAGCAAAGAATGATGCTGATGAAGTGTTAACAAGAGTAAAAAAATCAATGGGTATTAATTATTTTGATGATGATACTTTTATTGATATCTATAAAAATAAATATAATAAAGAATAAGATGGGATTATATGAATAAAGATTTTAAATATATTTTAATGATTATAATAAGTGTCATTTGTTTAAGCGTTGGTCTTTTGATGTTTAATGTTAAAAGTTCTAAAAATGTGAAAGTAACTTCAACAACGACAACAACTAAGATTGTAGTAGAAGAAAATCTAAAAAAAGATAAAATTATTGTAAATGGTGTTGAAGAAGAAATAGTTTTAAAAACTTATGTCGCCTATGATATTTTTAAAATAGATATTGATGTTAATAATTTTGAAATGATGAAATTAAGTAATAATACGTATTATTTAAAGAACTTAAATGATGAAAATATTTATTTGAAGTTTGAAATGATTGATGAAGAGACGTTTAATCGAGAGAATATATCTGATAACTCAAATTATAGTTATTTACATGGTGATAAAATATATTTAAAGGTAACTAAAAATATAGATGAAAGCATAAGTGATGGTGTCCTTAAAAGAATGGATTATATGTTAGCTACATTATATATAAGTTAAAATAGTTTGGAGTGAACGTTTCACTCCTTTTATAATTGCATTTTTTACATTATTTCGGTATACTTTTCTATGAAGAGGTGGAATTTATGAGTAATAAAGAACTTGCAGATTTAATATTTCCAAATATAGATAAAACTATTGAAGATTATGACAAAATGTATCCTGAAAGAAACTTAAAAGAAGGAGCTTTAGTTACAAGATTTGCTCCAAGTCCAACGGGATTTGTACATATTGGTAATTTGTTTCAAGCTTTAACAGATTATTTTTTAGCTAAAAATAGTGGAGGAGTATTTTATTTAAGAAATGAAGATACTGATACTAAAAGAGAAGTTACTGATGCTGTTGATAAAATAATGGAATGTCTAGATTATATTGGACTTAATCCGGATGAATATGAATATAAAGGTGAAATTCATGGAAATTATGGACCTTATGTTCAAAGTGAAAGAAAAGAAATATATCATGCATTTATTAAACATTTAATTGAAATTGGAAGGGCATATCCTTGTTTTTGTTCTGCTGAAGAACTTGATATAATGAGAAAAAAGCAAGAAGCAAAGAAAGCTCAACCAGGTTATTATGGAGCATGGGCTAAATGTAGAGATTTAACGAATGAAGAAAGAGCTGAAAGAATAAAAAATGGCGAATCTTATGTTATTCGTTTTAGAAGTGAAGGAAATCCAAATAGAAAAATCGAATTTAATGATCCTGTTACAGGAATTATTGAGTTTCCAGAAAACAATAATGATATGGTAATTATGAAGTCAGGAGATATGCTTCCAACATATCATTTTGCACACGTAGTTGATGATCATTTAATGCATACAACAACAGTTGTAAGAGGACAAGAATGGCTTCCAAGTGTACCTTTACATATTGAAATGTTTGATGCTTTTGGCTTTGAAAAACCAAGTTATATTCATAATGCTTTACTTTTAAAACAAGATGGAAATATAAAAAGAAAAATAAGCAAAAGAAAAGATCCAGAAGCTTTAATGAGTTACTATAGTGAAAAAGGATATCCAGCTTCAGCTATAATTGAATCTTTAATGACTATATTAAATAGTAATTATGAAGAGTGGAGAGATAATCATCCAGATGCATCATTTTTAGAGTTTGATTTTGATCCAAAGAAAGTTGGAACAAGTGGAGCTTTATATGATTTAGAAAAACTTGATAACATATCTAAAAATATAATTTCAAAGATGAGTGCAACTGACTTATTTGAAAGACTCTTAAAATATACAGAAGAATATGATGTTGATTTCAATAAACTTTTGAGTGAAAATAAAGATTATACAATTAGTATTTTAAATATTGAAAGAGAAATAGAAAAACCTAGAAAAGATTATGCATGTTTAAGTGATATTAAACCAAATATTTATTATATGTTCCCTGAATTATTTAAAGCTGAAAATTATGAATGGGGACGTGTTACAGAAATAGATGAAATAAAAAATATTGTTAACACTTACATAGATAAATATTATGATGCTTTAGATGATAAAGATACTTGGTTTAATAAAATCAAAGGGTTAACTGATGAATTAGGTTATGCTTCAAATATGAAAGATTATAAGAAGAATCCAGAAATGTATAAAGGAAATGTTGCTGATATTTCAACAGTTATAAGAGTTTCTTTGACTACTAAATCTCGTACTCCTGATTTATATGATATTATGCGTATCTTAGGAGTTGATGAAATAAAGAGAAGAATAAATTTATTATAGGAGATGTCTATGAATAAAAAGAGGATACTTACACTTGTTATAGTTATTTTATTAGTAATAGTTTGTCTTCTTTTCTTTTTGAAAGTTGGTAAAAAAACTGTAAATAAGAGTTTCTATGAATTAGAGTTAGATGCCGATTATGCTAATAGTTTGATGTGGACATATACTTTTTCTAAAGATAATATTATTGAAGTTAGAGATTCAGAATATATAGAAAAAGATAATGGTAAAGGAGTTCAACATTATGAATTTATTGGAATAAATAAAGGAAGTGTTGTTGTAACTTTTAAATATCAAAAAGATGGTTCAAATGAAGTATTAGATACTAAAAAGATAACGTTAGTGGTTGATAAGAATTTAAACATAAAAAAGAAATAGTTTTCACTTTATATTAAAAACTTAGCTATTTATTTAGTTAAGTTTTTATTTTGAATAAAATAAGCAAATTATCCTCATTATAAATGTGAGGTGAGAAATATAAAAAAGATTGTAGAAATAAACGGTATAAACACGAATGATTTAAAAGTATTAAGCAAAGAAGAGATGGATGAATTATTTAAAAAATTTAAAGAAGGAGATACCCAAGCTAAAGAAAAAATTGCAACCGGCAATTTAAGATTGGTTCTTTCAATAATAAAAAAATATAACAATGGTAAAAATGATATGAATGATTTATTTCAAATTGGATGTGTTGGTCTTATGAAGGCAATTGAAAATTTTGATTCATCATTTAATTGTCTTTTTTCGACATATGCCGTTCCTCTAATTTTAGGTGAAGTTAAACGATATATAAGGGATTCAAACACTATAAGAGTTACTAGAAGTATAAGAGATCTTGCTTATAAAATCATGAAATATAGGGATTTATATCAAAGTATCCATGGTGTAGAGCCTAAGAATGAAGATATTTTAATGGAACTTGGTATAACAGAATATGAACTTAAGGAAGCATATGATTCTTTAAGGGAACCAATGAGTATATATGATCCTATTTATAATGATGGAGGAGATACCATATATTTGCTTGATCAATTAAAGGATGAAAAATATGACAATATTGATAAAGATTTAATTATATCTTTAAATCGTGCATTAAAATATATTAAAACTCGTGAAAAAAATATTCTTATAAGTAGGTATATAGTTGGCAAAACTCAAATGGAATTAGCTTCTGAATTAGGTGTTAGTCAGGCACAGATATCAAGAATAGAGAAAAATGCCATAAATAATGTGAAAAAATATATCAAATAATGTATAATAGTCTCAAGTGAGGTAAGTTATGAAGTATTTGAATTTTAAAAACGATTATACATTGATAAAGACTGATAAAATAGATACAGTTGTTTTTCAGTTCTTTTTTCCGGTTAATCATGTTAAAGGTGAAGGATCTTATGTTAAGATACTAAATGATATAATAACTCAAACAAGTGGAAAGTATCCAGATAATGTTGAATATAATAAAGCTAGAATTAAAAATGGAGTAATTAGTAATAGATTAACTTCAAAATCTATTGGTTCAACATATTTTTTGAAATATGATTTTGAAATACCAAGAGAAAATTTAATTAAAGATTATAGTATTGAAGAAGCATTTTCTTTTGCAATAGATTCTTTGATGAAACCTTTTATTAAAGATAAAAAATTTGATCAATCTCAATTTGATTATGAAAAGAATTACTTAATTAGAGCTGATAAAATGTCTGATGAAAACATAGATTCATCTAATAATAAAAAATTATGGGATATAGTTGATAAAGAAGAATTAACAGGATTAACGAGTGAACACTATAAAGAAGCGTTAGAAAAATTAAATAATGAAAGATTATACGAGTTATATTTAGAAAATATTTTTAATAATAAACCATTTATATATGTCTATGGAAATATAGAAAAAGAGTCTTTGGATAAGTTATTTGATAAATATTATCCTTTAAGTAAGAAAAAAATAGACGTTGAAAAAAACTATATGACTTTATTACCAATTGTAGATGAAAAAAATATTGAAATACCAACTAAATTTAATCAAACTGAACTTGTTATGGTATATCAAGTTGAAGTTACAGAGAATAATTACTTTAGATTATCTCAATTAAACGACTTTTTATCGTCTAAAGAAAATAATTTAATATTTAAAACTTTAAGAACGAAGCATAATTTAGTTTATCATGCAGGAACACATACTAGAGCAAGATCGGGAATATTATTTGTTGATGCTTTGATACAAGATAAAAATATAGATGCAGCTATTAAGTTAGTAAATGAGGTATTTGAGAGTTTAAAAGATAAAAAATTTTTAGCTGAGTGTTTAAGTAAAGCTCAAAAATATGTTAGTTATGATTTGTTGGTTGAAGAGGATGATTTATTTAATGAGATAGATAAGAAAATTAATGATGATTTAGAATTAAATGGTTTATCTAAAACGGCAAAATTGTATGAAGAAACAACTGTTGAGGATATGCTTGATTTTATTCAAAATGTAAAGCATACAAGTACAATTATATTTAGAGGTGTAGGAAATGATAAAAACAACGATTAAAAAACTAAAAAATGGTCTTACAATGGTTTTAGTTGAAGATAAAAATAAAAATCAAACAACAGCTGTTTTGACTGTCAAATATGGAACAAAAGTAAGTCATGTAAAAGTTTTAGATGAGATTATTGAAATTAAGCCAGGACTTGCTCATTTACTTGAACATACTTTAATAGAAAATAGTATTTATGGTAATGTTTCAGCTTACTTCAATAATAACTATGTTAATTATAATGGATTTACTTCTTCAAAAACTACTTATTTTCCAATTAAAACTATAAAAGATTTTAAAAAACATTTAAAAGTGTTATTAGATTATATAAACGTTATAGATTTTAATGAAGAAAAATTGGAAGAGATAAAAAAACCAATCGTTGATGAAATCATTAGAAGTAAAGATAGAAGTTATTATAAGTTTAATGAAGTTGTTTCTTCAATGGCTAATAATAAGACAAAATTTGTCGGAAATTTAGGAGAAATTGATGACGTTTTAAAAATAAGTGTTCAAGAATTAAAACGAGTTCATGAGATTATGTATCAACCAAGCAATCAAATACTTTCTATAAGTGGAAACTTTGATACTGATGATATATTAAAATATGTAGAAGATTTATATAATGAGTATAATATTCCGGTTATAGAATATCAAATATTGGATGAAGAGGACACTTGTGAGTATGAAAGAAATGAAGTTACTATTATAGATGAAAAGTATGATCCTATTTGTTCATTAGAATATAAAATAGATTTAAGAGGATTTACAAAGGAAGAAAGATTAAAAATTGATTATTATATTTCATATTTTTTTACATATAATTTTTCTGATAGCTCAAAAACTTATAAAAAAGTTAAAGATGAACATTTATCTGCATTTTCATTTTCTTGTTCAAAAGATTTTATTACAAGAGATGTTTTACTAGTTAGGGTTGTAATAAATTCAACTGAATATGATAAGATTAAAAGCATTATTCAAGATGTTTTTAATAATATTTATATGGATAAGGAATATTTTGAATTATGGAAGAGAGAAAGCTTAATTAATATTATCAAAAGAGAAAAGAATCATAATTTAATTAGAAAAAGTCTTACAAATAATATATTGGATTTTGATATTTATTATAATGAAGGAATTGATTTTATAGAAAGTATGAGTTATGAAGAAATGAAAAACTTAATAGAGAGAATGGACTTCAGTAATTATTTGTTTGCTAAAGAACTTAAAGATGTAAATGAATAGACAAATAGTATTCTTAAGAACTTATCTTATGATATAATTGATTCATGGGGAAAAGATATACTCTAAAAAATAGAAAGAAGTGAATTTATGGGATTATTAAGAGCAACAACTGGTTCAATATCTCAAGTTGTTGGAGATCAATTTAAGGAGTTTATTACACCTGCTACAAGTGATAAAACTGTTTTAGTTCAAAAAGGAGTTGTTAATCACGGAAGTGGGAACTCAAATCCAACTGAAGGTATTATAACTAATGGAAGTAAAATTGTTATACCTGAAGGATATGCAATGATGATTGTTGATAATGGAGCAATTAAAGAATTTAGTGCTGAAGCTGGAGAATTTATCTGGGATCAATCAAGTGAGCCAAGTGTATTTGAAGGAGGATTCTTTAAAGGAATAGGGGATTCAATTAAGAGAATCGGAAATCGTATTACTTTTGGTGGACAACCTGCTCATGATCAAAGAGTTTATTATGTAAATCTTCTAAACATTACAGGAAACAAATTTGGTTCTACTAATACAGAAACAATTTTTGATCCAGTTTACGGAAGTGTTGAAATTACTTTCTTTGGAGAATATTCATTTAAAGTAGTGGATCCAACTATTTTAATAACTAATGTTTTAGGTTCAATGCCTAAAGATGAAGTAAGCGTTGAAGAAGTAGTTGGTGGTCAATTAAAGATGGAATTTACAAGCAATGTTTCAACTTGTATAGCTGATTTAATGACATCTAATAATATTTCATTTAATACAGTTCAAAAGTATAAAAATGAAGTAGTTAAAGTAATGAACAATTTACTTGATGAATCTTGGGTTAAACAATATGGTTTAGAAATACAAGATATGGCACTTAATATTAATGCAAGTGATGAATCTAAAGCAATTATTAGAGAAGTTGATGCAGAAATATCAAGAGAAAAACGTCGTGGAGATATGTATGCAGCAAATCCAAGTGGTATGATGGCTGCTGCTACTGCTGATGCAATGGTTAATGCTTCTAAAAATGAAAATGGAGCAATGATGGGATTCATGGGAATGAACATGAGCCAAAATGTTGGAGCAAATGTGATGGATAGTGCTAATAATATTACACCAAATCAACCAACTCAAAATGTTAATCCAACAGAAGTTGTTATGAGCAATGTTAAAGTTGAAGAGAAAAAGGAAAATGTTGAAGAAAGTTCAAATATTCCAAAATTCTGTTCAGATTGTGGAACTCCAGTAACTGGTAAATTCTGCAGTTCTTGTGGAAAAAAACAATTTTAAAGGTTAATAAAAATGTCTTCGGACATTTTTTTTTGCTTTTTCAAAGTATAAGTGATATATTAGTTCCCAAAAGGAAGAAGTCTATGTTATGTGATTATATTAATTTAGCTCAAAATATAAGAAATAGTTATTTAGTTAGAACTTTGAGCTCAAAAAAGGAAGATTTAGAACTTATTAATTATGAATATGCTAATGCATTAACAAAAAAATATGGTTTTAATGGGAAAGTTGATATGATTAGATTTTTCACAATTAACTTTGATGAAGAAAAAGAGTTTAGAAACTTTTTAGAGATTTTATTGTTAAAAACTATAAGTGATGGAAATTTCAAAGAAGGTATAAGTGTTGATGAGTTAGGAGAACCTTATTTTTATCTTAGAAATTTGGTTTTAAAAGAAGAACTTAAGAATAAAAATAATTTAGAACATTTGCTTGTTAGGTTTCCAAAGTATCTTTGGTATTTAGATGATGATATCATTAATAATGAAGAAACTATAGATATTTTAGTAGAATTGATTGTTTTAGGTTTTAATGCTATAGAAGAAACAATTAATGAGATGCTTTATAGAGAGATGAAAACGATTCAAAATCCTGGAGAAAACATTATATTAAAGTGTAAAAAAGCCAAGACTTTACAAAAAGTGTTAGCTCAAGTATCTAATCTTAAGTGACATAATTTGTCATTTTTTTTGTTTTATCTTTGTTAGAATATTAAAAAAGTTATAGAGAGGAATTAGAATTATGGAAGGATTATTAAAAGATATTGAAAATATGGATTATTATCAAACAAGTAATCTACTTAAAAGTATGGGAGATATGGATGTGATTGTTAATAGAATATTAACTAATAGAATTAAACATTTAACTAGTATATCATCTTCATATGAACAATATGCAAACGATATGAACCTAATTAAAAGTGTTGCATATGAAAAAATAGAAGAAGGAGATTATGAAGAAGCATTAAATATATTTAAAAGTGCTTATCATGAATTTAAATATGTTGAATTACTTTATTATATTGGTAAAATGTACTATAAACTTCATAGAACAAATAAATCTACAGAGTATTTTAGAAGATATATTTTATTTGGGGGATATTTAAAACTTGATAAGGTTATGCATTATTTGGCTTTAAATTATATAAATTATAATCCTTATGAAAGTCAAAGCTTTTATAGTTCATCAAAAAAATATGCTTTATTATATGGGCATACATTTACTGATAAAAGATTTGAAAATTAAGAGTGAATAACTCTTTTTTTTGTTCATTTTATTTTGCTTATGTATAAAAAATAAAAAAATTTTGAAAACTTTGTGTAAACCCACCAAAATGACTTGAAAATCGGATGGTATTATAAAAATAAAATAATAGAAAGTAGGGAAATAATATGAAGAAGAAAAGTATGCTTATAATAGCAATATTACTAATGAGTATTGGATTTGCAGCAATCTCAACAACTCTAATTTTAAATGGGTCTGCTAAAGTAAGCGAAAATCATGAAGATTTCAGTGTAATCTTCACAGCTGCAAGCATAGACGGGAATGATGTATATTCAACAGCAGTAGATGAAACAAAGAAAATAATTACATTTACAACAAGTGAATTAAAGACACTTAATCAAACAAGTATACTTACATATGAAGTAACAAACAATTCAAGCAACTATGATGCAAATGTAACAGTTACATGTGTACCAAAGACTGAAGCAACAACAAAATACACAAGCATCAAAAATAAACTGGATAATGATGTGACAGTAGTTAAAGCAAAAGGTTCATTAAATGGAACTCTAACAATAACACTAGATAAAACATCAACTGAAAGTGTAACAGAAGAATACGCTACTCACTGAGCATCATATTTATCAAAGAGTATAAATCCAAGTTTAGTAGTCTCTTTTGCAAACGGCACACTTCTTGCTAATACTGGCGATGGAACAAGTACAAATCCTTATGTTGTAGAATAACATAATTGCATATTAAAACTAGCATTTCAGCTAGTTTTTCTTTTTTATTTCTTTTTACTTTGTTAAAAGTTTATATGTGTCTTCTAATTGGTTTATTCCATTATCTTCTTTATAAACTGGTATAACGTGTAAGTGATAGTGTTTTACCATTTGAGTAATACCATAATTATTTACTAATTTTAAACCATCACAGTTTAGTTTATCATATGCAAGTTCTCCCATTTTTTTTGCTACCTCATGAATGTGTATTAATGTAGCATCATCCATTTCTAAAAAGTCTGTAATATGCCTTTTTGGAACAATTAACATATGTCCGTTTGCATCAGGATTAACATCTAAAAATACTTTTACTACTTCATCTTCATATATAGTATATGAAGGAATTTCATTATTCATTATTTTACAAAATATACAATCTTTCAATTTTATCACCAAAAATATTATACAATTTTTTTATATTGTTGCATAGACTAAACTAGGAGGTAAGTATATGGCCTATTATAAAGAGATAGTTACTAAAGCAGTAATTGGAAAGGGTAAAAAAACTAAGAAGGAAGACTATGTAATTGAGACCAATGAAAAAATCGATAATGTTTTAGGTTGTTGGGTTATTAATCATAATTTTCGAGGAAGTGTAGTTAATAATTCTATTATTGTAAGTGGAAGTTATGATGTTAATATATGGTATTCTTATTTAAATAATACAAAAACAAATGTAATGATAAAAAAATTTAGTTATGAATATCCTATGAATGTTAATATAAAAGAAAATGCTTCTTTAACAAAAGATTCAGAAATAATAGTAAGAACTTTATCTCAACCAAGTGTTATTGATGTTAATGTTTTAGATAATAAAATTAAACTTACAATTGAAAAACAATTAGGAGTTGAAGTTATAGGAGATACAACTGTTAGAGTTAGTGTTGAAGATTCATTTGATGATTATGAGGAAATTGATGAAGATATTATGGATGAAGTTGATGTAACAGATGATTATTTAAAATAATTTGGTTAATATAGAAAAAGGTTTGATATTGACTTTATAGCTTTTAGTTGGATTTCAGAAAGGTATAACGAGAAATAAAAAAGGTCTTTAGACTTTTTTTTTATGTTCTTTTATGTTATAATGCTCGTATGTGAAATACTTTTTTAATTTAATTAGGAGATGAATTTTAATGAGTAAAATAAAAATATTTGGGCTTGGTGGCCTAAATGAAATGGGTAAAAATACCTATGTTATAGAAATAGATGGTAAAATTTTTATAATGGATGCTGGTATAAAGTATGCAAATGATTCAATGTATGGAATAGATTATATTTTACCTAACTATAAATATTTAGAAGATAATAAAGAGAGAATTGTTGGTGTTTTTTTAACACATGCACATCAAGAAAATATGGGAGGTGTTTTTGATTTAGTGGAACACTTACCTAAAATTAGAGTTTATGCAACAAAATATACAAAAGAATTATTATTAATGAATGGTATGAAAGAAAAAAACATCGTTGATGTTGTTGCTAATCGTAAAATTGGCTTTAAAAACGTTTCAGTATTTCCAATAAATGTAAGCCATTCAGTACCTGATGCTGTTATGTATGTTATAAATACTCATGATGGAGCAATTGTTTATACTGGAGACTTTTTAATAGATCCTACTATGAATGGTGCTTATTCAATGGACTTAGGTAAAATTGCTTATGTTGGTAAGCAAGGAGTTTTATGTTTAATGTCTGAATCAGTTTTTTCAGAGAGAAAAGGACATACTTCTCCACATCATAGATTAACTAATTGGTTTAAAGATACATTTAACCATGCTGATGGAAGAATAATAGTTTCCACTTTACCTGTACATTTACATACAATTCAAGAAATATTTGATGCAGCTAACAATATGCATAAAAAGATTGTGGTAATGGGTAAAAGACTTCAAAATATTATAAATATGGCTATTAAAAATGGATATTTAAATATTAAACCTAGTATTCTTGGGGATTTAAGTGACATTGAGTCAGCAAATTCGATTTTACTTGTTTGTGATGATCGTGATAGACCATATGCAACAGTTGATAAAATAGTAAATGGTAATGATAAATTTATAAATTTAAAACCAACTGATACAGTTGTTTTTGCAGAACCTAAATATGATGCAACTGAAAAGATATTTGTTCGTATTCAAGATGAGATTGCAATGATGGGAGCAAGTGTTGTTACTATTCCTAACACGTACACGATTTTACATCATGCAAGTCAAGAAGATTTGATGATTATGTTAAATCTTGTTAGTCCTAAATATTATATGCCAGTTAAAGGTGAATATAGATCAATGGTTAATAATGCTAATTTAGCAACTGAACTTGGTATGAAACCGGAAAACATTTTGTTAAAACAAAATGGTGATGTTGTAGAATTTATTGATGGAGTTTTACAAGATAAATTTGAAACTATTAAAGTTGATGATGTTTTAATAGATGGAAAAAGTAGTGATGATGTTGGTGAACTTGTTATTAAAGATAGAGAAATGCTTGGTGAAAATGGTATTATGCTAATAAGCGCGACTTTAGATAAACAAACAAAGAGAATACTTGTGGGACCTGAAGTTACTACTCGTGGATTTATTTATGTAAAAGATTCTTATGATATGATTGAAGAGATTAAAAGAATTGCTGTTAATATAATTGAGAATAATACTACACCAAGTTATGTTGACTATAATCAAATTAAAAATGAAATCAGGGAAGAGTTAAGTAAGTATTTCTTGAGTGAAACAGAAACTAAACCAATGATTATTGCTGTTATTCAAGAGGTATAGTTTATGGGATATAAAGTAAATACTAATAAGAATTTAGTTGAAGAAGAATTAATGAAAAAATTGATGGAATGTGGTATCGAAATCACTTATCCAGAACAAAAAGATGATAAGAAAGAAACTAAGAAAAAATAGTTTCTTTTCTTTTTTTGAAGAAAAATAATTATTTAGCGTTATATATATTAGTAGGAGGTATTTAACAATTGATTTAAAAAATAAAATAATATAAAATATAAGTTAAGGAAGTGAGACTCATGAAAAATAGTTTGTTGCCAGCTGATACATATACAATTATCAATCAAACTATTTTGACTGAGGTTGATAAGAAAATAATTATTTCTTTATATGAACCAATAATTGGTCCAATAGCTGTAAGCCTTTATTTAACTCTTTGGGCTGATTTGGATAAACTTGAGATAATGAGCAAAGATTTTACACATCATCATTTAATGACTATTTTAAAAACTAAGTTAATTGATATTGAAAATGCCAGAAAAAGTTTGGAAGCTGTTGGTTTATTAAAAAGTTATATTAAGAGAAATGATAATATAAACGAATATTTATATGAACTTTATTCTCCTTTAAGTGCTAGCGAATTTTTAAATCATCCGGTTTTAAGTGTTTTACTTTTAAACAACATTGGAGAAAATGAATATAATATTATTTTAAATAATTATAAAAGGCATACTTTTAGTAAAGGTGATTATGAAGAAATTACCTCAAGTATGAATGAAACTTTTAAATCAGTTAATGAAAGCGTTTATGAAGAAAATATAAGAAGTGTAAAAAAACTTGGAGTTAATATTGAATCTTCTATTGATTTTGAACTTTTAGAATCGACTTTGCCAAAAGGACTAGTTACCAGTAAGACATTTAACAAAAAAACTAGAGATTTAATTAATCAATTAGCGTTTATTTATAATATTGATTCCATTAAAATGAGTGAGATTATTAGACTTGTTATTGATGAATATGGAATAATTAATAAAGATAAGCTTAGAATTTCTACTAGAAAAAATTATGAGTATAACAATAATGGAAGTTTACCAACTATTGTTTATAGAACTCAACCTGAGTATTTAAAAAGTCCAAGTGGGGATCTTTCTAATAGAGGTAAAATGATTCATGTATTTGAAAATACTAAACCATATGATTTCTTAAAAAGTAAGAATAGGGGGATTAAGCCAACTAGTAGAGATTTAAAATTGCTTGAACATTTAGCTGTTGACTTTGATCTACCTCCAGGGGTTATCAATGTTCTTGTGGATTATGCGTTGCTTGTTAATAATGGTAAACTTAATTCAGCATATTTAGAAACTATAGCGGGAGATTGGTCAAGAAGAAATGTTAAAACAGTAGAAGATGCGATGAGTATTGCTGAAAAAGGCCATAAGAAAAACGTTAAAGTAGTAAAAGAAATTACTAAGAAAGATGTTGTTAATGTACCAGCTTGGATGGATAAGGATAATAAAAGCGAAAAAATGAGCGAAGAAGAACTTGCAGAACTTGAAAGTATGTTTGAAGAATTTAGGTGATAATAATGGAAAAATTGAGTGAACTTACAAAAGTTGATAAAGATAAACTTGATCGTGAACTTTTAAAAAGCTACGTTGAAGCATGTAAGGATGAAGATTTTAAAAAAATGATAAAAAAGTTGGATTTAAGTGAAGATGTAGCTATAAAGTACACAACTAAACTTGAACGCACTAGTAAGGAACTTAAAAATTGTAGTAAGTGTAAAGGTGTTTTAGAGTGTAAAAATGCAGTTAATGGATGTGTATATTTCCCTAAAAGTGTTGGTAATCGTCTTAATTTTGATTATGTAGAATGTAAATATAAACGTGAATATGAAAAAATGGAACTTTTAAAAACAGAATGTTTTAGTGAGCCATTAAGTATCAAAAATGCTTCAATGAAAGATATTGATTTAACTGACAAAAAAAGAAAAGATGTTATTAAGTGGATAAATAATTTTTATAAAGAATATCAAAAAGATAAAAATATTAAAGGATTATATCTTCATGGGTCATTTGGAGCTGGTAAGAGTTATTTGATAGCTGCTTTATTTAATGAACTTTCAAAACTTAATGTTAAATCTATTATAGTTTATTATCCGGAACTTTTAAGAAGTCTTAAAGAATCTTTTAATGATGATTTTGATGATAGAATGTATAAACTTAAAACTACTGAACTTCTTCTTATTGATGATATTGGTGCCGAAAGTGTTAGTCCTTGGAGTAGGGATGAAATATTGGGAACTATTTTACAATATAGAATGGATGCTAAAATGCCAACGTTTTTTACATCTAATTTAAATAAAGATGAACTTATCAGTCATCTTGCGTATACTAAAAATGGTGTTGATATGGTAAAAGCCAAAAGAATTATTGAAAGAATTAATCAACTTACTACTGATATGGAACTTATAAGCGAGAATAGAAGAAAATAATTTCTTGAAAAGTTTAGTTTAATATCTTATAATTATTATAGAATTGTGGTGTGAAAATGAAAAAAAGTTTGATATTTATTATTGGTGTTTTTATGTTTGTTTCATCAACTGTTTTGGCCGCTCCAACAGGGTCTAGTAATATAAGTTTTGGTGAATGTTATAGATTTGCAGATGGATTTAAAACAATTGGAACAAACGAAGGTAGCTATTATTATAAATATTGCTATAGAGCTACTTGTGAAAGTGATTCAAAATATAGTTTAGATCCAATGACATCAATTGCAACATATCGTTGTCAAAATGGTAATTACGAACCATATAGTCAAATTACTAGTGATGGATGTAGTAAATATAGTGGAACTTGTAAAACAGGAAGCAACCCTTACTGTACTAGAGTTGAGTTTGTTGATTGTAATAGAAAAAAAGATGGAAGTGCATATCAAAATGGTGGAAATGTAACCCCAACTCAACCACAAAATAATACGACTACAAAACCAAGTAATAATAAAACAACTACTAAAGTTAATGGAGGAAAGAAAACAACGACAACTCGTCGTATTCCAACAACTGGTTTTACTGCTCCACAAAAAACAACAACTACAACAGCACCAGAAATTTCAAGTAATAATAATATCAAAAATATAAAAATTAATGGTCAAGACGTTAGATATAAACAAGATAAAACTGATTATTCAGTTAAACTTCCTTATGATATGACTGAAATTGATGTAACTGTTGAGCTAGAAAGCAAAAGAGCTACTTATCAAGTAATTGGTAACACTAATATGCCTAATGAGGATACTCTTGTAAAGGTTATTGTTACGGCTGAAAATGGAGATACGAGAGAAGTAAACTTCAATATTACACGTTATAGTGTTGAAACAAGTGATTGTACTCTAGCAAATATTTATATTGAAGATTATAGTATTGAATTTTCTAAAAATAAATATGATTATACTTTAACTTTACCTAAAAATGTAAAATCTTTGGATATAGTAGTTGTTCCTACTCAAGAATTAAGTGCAACTTATGAGATTCGTGGAAATGAAAATTTAAAAAATAAAAGTGTTATCGATATTGTTGTTTTAAGTGCAGATGGAAATGAATGCAATTACCAAATAAAAGTTAGAAAAAATTCTAATACATGGAAATACGTGTTGCTAATTCTTTTATTAATTGGAGCATTGGCTACTGCTGTATATTTCTTATATAAATATTTAAAAAAGAGTAAAGGAAAATATAAATATGAGTAAAAGAGTTTTTGCTCTTTTTTTTTTATAAAAATAAATGTATAATTTATTTAGACTAGGAGTGATTATTATATGAGAGATTCAATTAATGGACTTTGGTTAATTGGGATAGTAATGACTTTGATGGTTTTTATCATCGCGTTTGTAGCTATAAGTTTGAATTATAGTAATGCTTATCGTATGAAAAGTGAAATGGTAAATGCAATCGAGCAGTATAATGGAATTAATGGTAATACAGTTCAAAAACTGGATAGAATTGCTAATAGTTATGGATATCGTACTGCAAAAAAATGTGCAAAAAAAGATGGTATAGATGTAATTGGGGTTAAAGATGGATATGTTACAAAAAATCCGACTGATGCCCAAAACTATTGTATTTATCGAACAGCTTCTGCTCAATTATGCAATTCGGTATATACTTGTGAGACTAGATATACATACGGCATTGATGTTTTTTTCACTTTTGATTTACCTTTATTTGGTAATGTATTTACATTTACAGTAAATGGAGAAACAAATGAATTACTTTATCCTGAAGAGGCATATTTAAGTTAGAGGTGTAAATTTTACATAAAATAATTGAATATGGAAAATAATAATAGTATAATTAAAACATAAATAGAATAGGAGATGTGTGTTTTAAATGAAAGATGCAACAGGAGAATTAAGTATGACTGCAGTAGCAGTAGTAGCAATAGCTGCAATATCGGTGGTATTTACTACACTAATCTGGCCTTCAATTAAGGCAAATATTGTTAGATCAACTCATTGTACAGAGGTAATTTCTTGTGATTGTAGTGGTAGTGGAAGTACATGTGCATGTAAATATCTAGACACTGATGGTGAAACAGAAATAGATGTTAAGTGTCCTAGAAAAGATGTAGAAGATACTACTAAATAATTTTTTAATTTATATGTAATGGAGATGATAACGCATGAGAGAAGCGATTGGTGCAACATGGATAATGGGTATCGTAATTGCTTTCATTGCGTTATTTTCAGGTTTTCTAGCTTTTTCTATTAATTACTCTAAAGCTTTCAAAGTAAAAAATGGTATAGTTGAAAGAATTGAAAAATATGGCGGAGTAAGTGAAGAAGCAAAAGAGGATATTACAACCTTTTTAAAGGGAATCGGATATAATGCAATCGGAAGCTGTGATAAACTTTTAACAGACGATAATTTATCTTTTGCAGGTTTTAGAATTGATGAAGGAACAACGGCTCATCCAAATAAAAATGATAAATATAATTTTTGCATACAAAAAATTAATTCTAATTCTGCTACGGGGGATATGATAACTGCCTATTACAAGGTTTATGTGTTTTTTTCCCTTTCAATACCAGTATTTCAAGATTTTACTAAGTTCTATGTAACTGGTGAAACAAAAAATATATATTTTCCTAAAGATGGAAGTACTTTTGGAGGTTAACGATGAATGTAGTTATTGCAAATGAAAATAAAAATATAATTGATAGATTGAGTATCGATATAATAAAACGTATTGATGGAGAATATGAAGTGAGAGAATTAATGGGTAAACTTGTTAATCTTTATTTCAATAAAATGATTATTGACATAACAGCAATAAAAAATTATAGAAATCCTAATATTTTTGAAGAATTAAGGCAATATATTGATCCTTCAAAAGTTATAATATTACTCAATAGTGATTCTATTGTTAACAGCAAAGATTATATTTCGAGTATGATAAAAGCTGGATTTTATAATTTCAGTAGAAATTTTGAAGGAATTAACTATCTATATAATACTCCAAATGATTTCAGTAAAGTAAAACACTTCATAGATGATGAAAATGTTGAGGTTATACCTTATATAGATACAAATGCGATAGTTGAACAACCTTCCTTAGCTTTTGCTGGAAAAAAAATAATTGGTTTAATGAACTTAACAGATCATGCTGGAGCTAGTACGCTTACTAATATGATGGTAAGACAACTTAATAATCATGGGTATAAAGCATATGGAATTGAAATGTTTAGACAAGATTTGATTTATTATAGAAGTGAAAATTTATTTTCTTGTATGAATAAAAATGATCTTGATATAAAACTAAGACAACTAGGTGATGCTGAAGCCGTTATTATAGATTTAAATGAATTTGGTGAAGCATATGAGTATTGTGATGATATTTTGTATTTAGTTGAACCATCATATATTAAGTTAACTAAATTACTTAAAAAAAATAAAAATGCTTTTTTAGATAGAAAAAATGATAAAATAGTTTTAAACATGAGTTTTGTTAATGATGCTGATAAAGCTGATTTTGAATATGAATTAAAGTGTAAAATATTTGACATTATTCCACCTATTAATGATCGTAACAAAAATAATGAAAGTGTAAATGATGTATTATATAAATTAGGTTTTAAAAACGTAAAAACTATGTAATTTTGTTGACAATGTGTAAAACTATATTGTATAATGGGTTCATGTAGAGAGAGAAGGTATATTATGTTTAATTTAGCACAATTTTGTACTCAAACAAAAGATATATTAAGATTTGTAGGTTATATTTTAACTTTAGTTAAGGTTGCAATACCTCTATTAATTATTGCATTTGGTATTTTTGATTTAGGTAAAGCTGTTACTTCAGGAAAAGATGATGAAACTAAGAAAGCAGCAAAGACTCTTATGTGGAGAGCGATTGCTGGTGTAGCTATCTTCTTTATACCTAACTTAATTTTGTGGTTATTTGGTACAATTGCAGATTACAATGATGCATATGGAAAAGATGATAAAGACAGAAACTTTGATGTATGTCAAACATGTATATTGAAACCATGGAGTTGTAACTAAGAGTTGAGTAAATCTCAACTTTTTTTTATAAGTAAAATGTTATATAATGATTATATATTCGACAATTATTTCATTTTTGTTTTGTTAAATTATAATTGGTGATGAATATGAAAGTAAAAGTTATTGATGAATCACATGAAGAAGATTTAGAAAAAAGCGTAAATGCATTTATAAGTAATGTTGAGGTTATAGATATTAAATTTCAAGTAAGTGCATCAATATTTGCTGAAGAACAAATATATTGCTTTTCAGCGATGATTATATATAAAGAAGGTTAGTTATGAAGAAAAATAGTTTTTTAGAGGGAACAATTATTGCAACTTTAGCTATCGTTATTGTTAAAATTTTGGGTATGTTATATGTAATACCATTTTATGCAATAGTTGGTTCTAATGGTGGAGCACTTTATAGTTATGCTTATAATATTTATTTGATATTTTTAGGTATTTCTAGTGCTGGACTTCCGAATGCCGTAAGCAAAATTATAAGTGAATATAATGCACTAGATAATAAGAGTGCTAAAAATATGGCATATAAACAAGCAAAAAAAATTATATTTATCTTTGCAAGTATATCTTTTATTTTACTATTTGCTTTTGCTGAAGAAATTGCAACCTTTATAATTGGAGATTTAAGTGGTGGAAATACGATAGCTGATGTAGCATTTGTTATTAGAGCTGTCTCTCCAGCTATTTTAGTAATCCCGTTTTTAAGCATTACTAAAGGATATTTACAAGGACATAAATATGTAAAACCATCTTCGATAAGTCAACTTATTGAACAAATAGTTAGAATATTAGTTATATTACTTGGCTCATATTTAATAATAAATGTATTTAATGGAACAGTTTCTTTGGCGATTGGAGTTTCGGTTTTTGGAGCTTTTGTTGGTGGATTGTGTGCATACATCTATTTAAAATGTATAATTAATAAAAATAAAGGGCAATTGGATTTAACAAGTGAAGTTGAAGATGATCCAATTTTAAAAAAAGAAATAACAAAGAAAATAATAAAATATGCAGTTCCTTTTATAATAATTAATATAGTTACAAACCTTTATAATTTTACAGATCAAATATTGGTTTTAAGAACTCTTGAATATTTGAAGTTAGATGCTAAAACTATTGAGTTTGTTGCTAGTGCAATAAGTACTTGGGCTCCAAAAATTAATATGGTTATAAACGCGATGGCGATGGGAATGACAATAAGTTTAATTCCGACGATAGTAAGTGCTTATACTAAAAAAAATATGAGTGAAGTAACTGATAAAATAAATCGTTCCTTATCTTTAGTATTTTTTATATCGCTTCCTTTAGCTGTTGGAATTTGTATTTTAAGAGAACCTGTTTGGCAAATATTTTATAATAGCAATGAATATGGTTATATGATTTTAGGATTATCCGTATTTTCTGCATTATGTGCTAATATGTATATGATACTTTCGACAATATGTCAAAGCCTAAATAAATTTAAATTGGTTTATTTAGTTAGTATAAGTGGATTTTTAACTAATGCAGTTATGGATGTTCCTTTAATGCTTTTATTTAATAAAATTGGATTACCTCCTTTTTTAGGAAGTGTTGTTTCAAGTATATTAGGATTTTCAATAAGTGTAATTGTTGGTTTAGTTGCTCTTCATAGAAGTGAAAAAATTAATTTTAAATTCTTGTTTACTACAATTGTTAAAAGCTTGGTACCAATAACTATAATGATTTTGATTCTTATGGGTATTGAAATATTTTTACCTATAAATAACAATTTCCTTAAAATAATAGTTTATGGAATAGTTGGAGGTATTACTTATATTGGAATATCTTATAGTATGGGTATATTAACTGAATTATTTGGAAAAGAATATCTAAACAAGATCATAAAAAAACTTACCTTTGGTAAGTTTGAAATAAAAAATTAAACCATGTACATTGAATTAGCAAAGTTGAAATCTGTTTGAGCATTGTTTGTAGTAGTTTTTACTGAAGATAAACTGTTTTCAAGATTAGTTACTCTTTGATCTAAACGAGCAATTTCTCTTTCAAGTTTGCTTATTCTAGCATCATAATCGTCATAAATAGTGTTAGAATTAATGTATTGTTGTTGTGGTATGTTGGTTGCCATATTTGGCATTACAACACCGGTATTCATTTGTGGATTAGTTTGATATCCATAAGAACCAAATTGAGAAAAAAAACTGTTTCTATCCTTTTTCATATAATCACTCCCTAGTGTATTATATGTTTTTTATGATAAATGTTTCATTTAGGAGGTATGTATATGAGACTTAGAAATGTTAAAGATGCAAAAAAAATAGTAAGTGAATCTAATTATGTTATAAATGATCCGGAAAGTATTAAAGGACATTTTAGTGAACTTTTTGGTAATGATAATGAAATTCATTTAGAAATAGGAATGGGTAAAGGAGACTTTATTATTGGAAATGCTTTAAAATATCCAAATATTAATTTTATTGGTATGGAAAAGTATGAATCGGTTATGGTTAGAGCTATTGAAAAACTAAATGATTTAAAGTTAGATAATTTAAAGTTAATTAGATATGATGCAACTTATTTGGATCGTGTTTTTGATCATGAGATAACGACGTTATATCTTAATTTTTCCGATCCATGGCCAAAGAAAAAACATGCTAAAAGAAGATTAACTTCACCAATATTTTTAAACCTTTATGATAATATTTTTAAAGGAAATCCACATATTGTTCAAAAAACAGATAATATTGGATTATTTGCTTATTCATTGGAGACTTTATCTAATTACGGATACAAGTTTAATCGAGTTTCTTTAGATTTAGCTAATGAAGATATTGATAATGTTTGTACTGAGTATGAAAAAAAGTTTATGTCTTTAGGTGTTAAAATAAACTATGTTGATGCTGTAAAGAAATAAATATTTACATGGTATAAAGACAATACCTATGCTATAATTAAAATAATAGGAGGGGTAAATAGTATTTAAAAATTCTCTATTATTTGTTATAATGATATTATAAAGGAATGTTTTTATGAAGAAAATATTAATAATAATTATTGTTTTATTTGCTACAACAGGTTGTAGTGCTGTAATGAATATTAGAAAATCTAGTCTCGATACAATAATAGATAATACAATTAATAGTAAATATAAGTTAAATAACCATATGAATCGTGGATTTAAATATTATTTGCCTAGACAATTGAAGGTAGAGAAGGTTGATGAAACGAATGAGATTATTAAACAGGATGAGTATGAATACTATTTATATGTTGATTTAATAAGTTATTATAATAAAAAAGATTTGAAATTTGAGAAAAATGATAATATTTATTATTCGCGTCTCTTATTTAAAGATGACAAGTTGGGAGTCATCGATGTTACTAATGACAGTGATGAATGTTTTGTAAAGGTTACTTATAATTATGCAACGATTGAAACAAAAGTAAATCTACTTGATTTAAATGAAACTATATCAAATATAATGATTATTTTATCTTCAATTAACTATAATGATGCTGTTATAAAAAATATACTTACAAATGAGTCAAAAGTCGAAGATGATGAAGTAGTTGAAGTGTTTGATAATAAGAAAAATGATAATTCTTCTTTAGATGTTGAAGAGGATGAATATTCTGGAAATGAAGAAGAAGATTATGATCCAGATGTTATAAATTAGAGGAGATGAAAGCCATGGGTTTAATGGATAAAGTAAAAAAAATATTATTTGATGAGGATGAAATAGAAGTACCTGTTAAAAGTGATGAATTGCCTAAAAGAGAAGTAAAAAAAGAAACTTTTCCATCCAGGGGATCATTTATTAATCATCATGAAAATACCGAAATAGAGGAAGAAAATCCAATTAAAGAAGTAATTGTACCAAAAGAAAAAGAGGAAAAATCAGAGGAATTACCTCAAAGAAGAACTTTTAATTTTGTAGATGATGAAGATTTTGACTATATGCCTAAAAGAGAAGTAAAAAAGGAAGTTGAAGAACCAAAACCAAGCAGTAGATATTCAATGTATAATGCTTATGATGAAGTAAAAATGCGAGAAAACACTTCAAATTCTTCATTTCATGCTGGACTTCAAGAGGATAAAGATTATAAGAAATTAATAAAGACTGAAGAAAAAGAAAAGGATAAAAAACCTTTTAAAGTAACACCAGTTATTTCACCTGTTTATGGATATATCGATGTTGATAAAAAAATCGTAGAACCAAAAAAAGTTGAGATAAAAGAAGAAAAAACTCAAATTAGAAATTTTGGACCAGTAAGTTATAATTCAGAAAGGATTTCTAAAACTATTGAAAAAGAAGAAAAGACTGAAGAAGTAGTTATTCCAGAAAAAATAGAAGTAGAGGATAGTTTTGATGATATTAAAACATCAGGTATAGAAAACGAATATTTGGGTAACAATAATATTGAGGAGTCATTTGAATCCACTAGTGAACTTGAAACTATAAATGATGCGGATAGTAAAATGCTAGAGGAAGATAATTATGAGTATACTCCTCAAACTATAGAAGAAAGTGAAGAAGAAAAACAAGAAAATGACAAGTTAGAGGATACTATAGAAACTGATCTTTTCAACTTAATAGATTCAATGTATAAAGACGATGAAGAATCAGGAGATGAAGAATAATGGAGGTCTTGGCTACAGTATTACCGATTGTTATTGATATATTGTTAATTGTATTGCTTGTAGTTAGTATAATACTTGTCATTAAATGCATATATATTATTAACAAAGCAAAAAGCATTGTTAATAATGTTGAAGAAAAAGTTAATAGTTTAAATGGAGTTTTCAATGTTGTTAATATGGTTAGCAATAAAATTGAAAGCATATCCATGAGTGTTGTTAACTTTTTTGAGAATTTAGTTATGAAATTCATCAAAGGAAATAAAGAAGAAGAGAGGAATGATAGTGATGAAGAAAGGTAAAATAGGAGCTTTAATAGCAGGAATTGGAATAGGAGCAGCAGCTGGAATGCTACTTGCACCTAAAAGTGGAGAAGAAACAAGAAAAGATATTAAAAATCAAGCTAAAAAATTAGGAAAGAAAGTTAAAGATATCGATCTAAATGAAGTTAAAGAAAACCTTGTTAGAGACTTTGATAAATTTAAAAATGAAATGAAAGATATGGATAAAGAAAAAGCTATGAAATTAGCTAAAGAACAAGGAACAAAACTTCTTAATAGTTGTGAAGATTTAATCAATGCAGCTAAAGAAAAAAGTGCTCCAATGATTGAAAAAACAGCTAAAGATATTAAGAAAAAACTTTCTGAAATGTTAGCTGATGCTTCAGAAAAGCTAAGTGATTAATAAATAAAAAAATGTTAAAACTACCAAATTTAAAATTTGGTAGCTTTTTTTTGACAAATTTTAACGTTTTACATATAAATCAATACAAATATTAAAGATCTGAGCCTCTAAATTTAAAATTTTGTAGTTTTGAGATAAAAAAAAATTATGCTTAAATAAATACTCGAGAAGCAGGGAAAAAGATGCTTACCACTTTCTTACTAGAGACTAAATATTCAGGGGGTAGGGAGTAAAAAAGGAGAGTGGTACGAATGAAGAAAGATAATCATATAAGGTTACTTTACTTAATCGTTTTTATATTGCTAGCAATAATTTTAAAATTATTATAGCAACAAAAAAGCATCTTTATTCTACTGAATAAGGATGCAAAACCCTATGTGGTAAGCATCAGTCTCTTAAAGAAACTTTGCTTCTCACTTAAATAGAATATAACATTTTTTTAAAATATTTTCAATATACAAAATTTACAAAAATTTGTGTACGTTAAATTTAGAGATAACGTCCCGATAAAAATAAAATTATCGTGAAAAAGTTA
>OBKS01000212.1_pt1 | contig 64873 bp, 74 predicted proteins | sample 1517381 | NCBI WGS metagenome assembly OBKS01 (sample SAMN04571686, study PRJEB22368) | human gut metagenome | biome: human gut; material: stool | host: Homo sapiens | place: Luxembourg | collected 2012-08-03 | reverse complement strand
GTTACAAATTTATTCTTTTTATACGTAACTGTCAGATTAAGTCTTGACTAATTCATATAACAATAGGTGCAACCATGAAAGCATTTACCCTTAATAGGATTCCATGTGTGTGTCACGAACTCATACATATTGCCTTTACTCTCTTTAATCATAATATATATCATTTAATAGTTATTACTCTTGTTAGGGAAGCCAGCAGGTAATACCCACTGGCTTTTTCTCAAAGGGTTATCCTTCAAAATTACCCCATAATTCAGTCAATTTCTGATTGATAATATTTTCCTTTGTATCTCCGCCTGTTTTACCCTTAGCTTTTTTGATATAGTCTGCATCCTCTTTGCTGATACTTCTGAGGAAACGTTCCATTTTGTCAGTGAAATCGGGTTTTCCATCATCGCCAGTGGTGTTATACTTGGATATTATCCAGTCAATTAAATATCTACTTTTTATGTTTTTCTCTGTGAAATGTTCTTTTGCCACTTCTATTAATCTTTGCCCTCTTTCCAAACCTACGGTATTCTCTAACTGTGGGAGAATAATATTGTCCATAGCGCAATTCATAACCTTTTTATCAATATTTGCAGTAAAGGTCAGCCACTTCGATGCTACGGACAAATTATATCCTTCATTTACTAAATCATTTATAGCATCCAACAAAGGCAGTTCTTTTTTCAGATTACTCATTTTTGCTCCTTTTGCATAATCTCCACCCCTCCACGGATTGGTAGAGATATTGATTTCTGATAACATCTTAGCTATTTCCAATTCTGTATTCAAAGCGTACATCAAATAGAACTCACCCCTGTATTTCGGTTCGTCCAATTTTTCATTCTCTTTTAAAAGTCTGCAATGTGCTTCATAGCGGTGGTTAGCGTCAACTAACACCAAATAATTCACTGCTTCTTCCTTTCCTACAACATTGCCTGTGACAAAATCAACGACTTCCAGCCCTTGATTTATAGCATCAGTAGCGTCTACCACTACGGCAGGCATTAGCTGTCCGTATTGTTCCAGTGACTTCATCTTAGCCTTCACAATCTTTTCATTCAAATCACGATTACCGCTTAAACGTGCAATCTTCTTACTTTCATTTTTCAATAAATCCAATGTCATAATTACATTATTTCTCATGTTCTCTGCCGCTGCCCTGCGGACTTATTTGGGTATCTGGCTCACCGATTTTTTTTATACTGCAAAGATTACCCTTTAATCGGAGAGCTAACAGGAACAAAAAAACACACAAATACTGTTCCCCTACAAGAAACATCTATCAATCAATGTTTTCCATGTCGTAAAATCAGAAAACCAGACAAGAAAAATCCTGTTTATCTGTTTATGGACTAAAATCCAATAAAAACAGACAAACAGGATTACCCTTAACGTAGGAGATTTCCTTTTAAAGATAGAATGAGTTAAGCTTCTTTATTTCTGTATCCTTATATCTCTTTAAGATAGCCTTTAGATATTCATCGCTTTCCCTCACGCTTTCATTGTTTATAATGCCAGTAAGGTACAGGGAATGGGAGATAACCATTTTCTCCTTATCCGAAAGGTTTGCCCCTTTCTTCCTTTTATCTTTCAAATGCTCCTGATGGTTAAAGGCGGAAATTATCATCTTAGAAAAATAGTAAGCCAATACGGAAACGGAATCAGAACTTTGACGGGTTAAATCCACAAAGTGCCCGTTGGATAAATCTGTCAAATCGTTATTTTCCAATCCGTCGTCACAGAATTTGGCAATACAGGCTATGGCATTATTGTTATCAATCACGATATTTTTCCTGCCTATCTTCAAAGTTAGGCTTATTGGCTCATTGAAAATAGCCCCAAGCATGCCACTGCCTGCATAATTGCTATAGATTGTGTCTACAAAGTCTCTTATGTGCTCAACTGGAAATTTGTTTATTTCAATCCCTTTCATGCAAATCCCCCAACTATAGTCATAGCAAAAGAGCAACAGATACCAGAACTTCCCACTATCCAAATCCAATGCTTGCAGATAGCCTTGCAGTTCTTTATCCTGCATATATTCCTCTACTGTGAATTTATGCCGTAATTTACGTGTATTATACCTTCCTTTAAAAATATCCGGAGCTTGCGAAACTGCCATGTAGGATTCACCTGTATCTTCATTATAGTCAAAATCTGGTGCATACTCTTGCGCCACTGGATAGATATAATCAAGAAGGCTATATTCTTCCTCGTTATATTGAAATGAGAAATTTTCTATTGGCTTTACCATTGCTTTTTATTTGCAATGATAGTAAAAAAACGCAATCGAAGTATGGTACAAATTAAAAAATTATTCATCTTACTGATTTATGGCAATACATCATCTTTACTATAAAGAATTAGCAATATAGCGATACTTTTCACAAGGTTCTCTTATCATTTAAAATATATCGCCTAATTCTTCTAGTGTACAAGAAGTACCTATCATTTCATCTGGAATGGGAAGATCATCTCTTGTTTTACTTTTTACAAACGCAAGATGAAATCTAAATAAAAGAGCTTCTTCCATACTGCCTTCAATAACCTTTCCAGCTTTGAAGTCTTCTATAGAATGTATAAGGTCATATTTGCGTAGGTTACTATATAATGATTCAATTATATCATATTCCTTTTTACTACGCAATCTATCTACGGGTCCACATAAGATTCCAAATATTTGCTCTTTCTCATTCATAATTTATTTGTTTAAATTGAATATACATGATAATTCATCCATATTTATGGGCGCCTCATCATTATCAATCCTAACGGAATAGGTAGTTTCATCTATAATATAGAGATTGCCAATCCTTTTAATATAGTCGTTTAGATACCTTAGAAAAGATAAAGTATTATATTCTCTATAAAACACTTCTGCAAAATCAATATATTTTAAATTCTTATATGCATAAATAGTACCGTGTATATACGGATATACATCTTCTAAATTATTGAATTTGAAAATATAATTATGGTTAGTTTCCATATTATTAAATATACCTCTAACAATCATATTTTCATTAACATATAACTCTTTATAGGCATCTGATGGGTCGAAGAACTCCATCCAAAATTCCTCACTTCGATTCACGATTTCCATATATCTATTCTAGTTTTATAAATAAGTAGAATAGTATTATAATAATAACTAGTAGTATATGGTACTAACACAAATAATACTACTTATCATTTTTCATAGTTTATTTATAATCGCTCCATGTTTCAACATCTGGTATTTCTGATTTGATAAAAGATAATAGCTTTATAGGTTCATCAGTCTTTATACATACAGCAACAGTATAAGTATTAATAAGATTACCGTATTCTTCAATTAAAGCATTTATCTTATTTAGAAATACTTCTTTATCTAGACTATTGTATACATCTTTAAAATTCTTAGTTGTAACTTCGCCTTTAATCTGCCTACTACATAAACCGTACACATCTTTTTCTAACTCTTTTGAAGAACTATACTTTTCTATGTAAGGTTTATCATTGTTTGTTCTATTTTCAAATAATTGCCAATAATATATTAGCATATCATCATTCGATAAACCAAATTCATAAGTACCTACAACTGGCATAAAAGCCATTATTCCGTCCCATTCTGGTGCTGGAGGATTACTTAATTTTATCATTACTATTAATCATTTTGTTTATTAGTCCCATTCTCCCCAAAAAGTGCCTTCATCGCCAACTCCTAAAACCATTTCTTTGCCACATTTTGGGCAATATGGTTCGTTCCATTCCTCTAAGTCTTTGTTACCACATAAGGCACATTTGTTTTTCAAATTATCCTCAAAAACATCAAATTCTATCTCCCTATTACAATCATTACATCTAACGAAATGCCTGCGTCCAATACTACTAACTTCCGCTATATCCTTTGCTGGATAATAGAATTTGAAATGTGGTATAGAATCATCAAACAGACTTAGGTCAGTTTTTTTATTATAGGGTATTGAGTATAATTCTTGGAAAGAATTATGGCTGCAAAAGCCTGTTTCTATCTCAATCGTATTGAAGGTGCTAGGAATCAAAACCTGTTTTTCTCTATACTCCTTTTCCTCATCTTTTCTGTAGCTGCAATGTATATGATATACAGAACTCTGTACCACCTTACATATCCTACAGACATAGACTTTATAGGATAGATGAAAGCCACAGCCAAAATGTAATATAGGTGGCTTGTATCCACATTTTGGACATTCATATTGTTGCATTATTCCCATAATCTATATTTAATGAAGCAAATGAATCAACAGGTGGAATATTCATATCCAATGCCATAAAACGGAGTGTATCCATTGCATAAAATTCTCCAAAAGATGTAGCCATTTTGTCTGGGCATGGTTCTATTCCTACCCGTTTTAAATCCAAACGGTCTGCGTCAAAACAAGTATCAATAGTTGGATTTCCCGTTTTATGTGTTGTTGTGTGTAATTTACAAGCTTGTTCCAATAACGAGAACTCTTTATCATCCAAATTTTTTAGCAAAGTATCTCTTATTGTATGAAGCATATCTGCCACCCTCTCGCCATGCTTTAAATCTGTTCCGTCATTCAGCCTACATTTATCGTGTAGATAGGCAAACAAGCATATTACTTTTATATTAACCTCTTTACGAAAACATAGTTTGCCATTACACATGGTTAAACTCAATAAAATACCATTGCGCTCTACTCTTTGCCAATGTGGCAAACCATGAATCTCTCCAAGCGTCCAACCATTGATTGCAAATTGTTTTATCTCTTGAATGTCTGGTATTGAAGGTAAAGTTGGCTTATCCATATTAGAACGGTCAATAATGGGAACATTAGAAAAGAAATTCCTTATGTATTCAAGTCCTTCTTTTGTTGCTCCACGATATTGTAGAATACGCGCACTTCTTGTTGGCATATCTTGCTGTGATACATTCCAAAATATTCGTGCATCCTCTATCAAGTCTATTTTTTGTCCGTTTATGTAACAATTAAAAAGGCTATAGCCAAACTGATGTTCCTTTAATTCACTTAAGTAAACTAAACTTGTTGAACTTCCTATTACAGCATATTCTATGGTGTATTGTCTTCCAATTTTCAATTTTTTGTGTTTTTTCTCAAGCCAAGCATCATAGTTATTAATACAAACAGCTCTTACAACACCATCCTTCTCACTAGGTATATTCTTATTAGGTACTATATATTTGCTAATACTATTATCTTGCTTAGTGGCAGCATTCCCTTGCTTTATAAAAAAGTAGAAAAGGATTGCAGTGATTACTATTACTAAAATTGCTTCCATGATATTCTATTACTAAGAATTATACAATCATCACTTCCATGCCAATAACAGAAAACTAACAACGAATGAACTTCAAATGCTGCCTTTCTTCTTATTCATTATTACGTTTGGTATTAAAACCTTTTATAATGATTCGTTCTTTAGTCTTTTGTAATTCTTGCTCTTCATTCAAATTCTTGAACTCCTCTTGCAGACATCGGTAAGCAATGAAGAAGTTGTCTAAATTAGCTTGAAGGTAACTAGCAATATTAGGCATTCCCATAATAAATGGCATAGTATATTTACAATGTAAACAAACTTCACTTTCTTCCATTTGGATAGAATAAAAAATTGTAGGTCTCGTACTAATATTTGTTTCATTTATTGCATCTTTCAGTTTATTTATATCCAAATTTTCTAAACTTATTCTTGCCCAGTAGGTATCCCAAATTGTAATAAATGGAGATTCATTATCTGCATCAATAGAAAAATATTCTCCTTGATATATAAATCTTATCCTTCTCGTTTCTTTATTTTCTTCTGAACGACAACCAATTTCCTTTAAGGTCTTAACTACCAGATTCCTTGTTTTATTATCTTCTATATTAATAGCTGTATCTACAGCCTCATTCATTTTAGTATAGCCAGACTGTTTTTGGTCTTCATCATTGAATGAATAGCCAATCCTGCCAAAGAAATAAGCAGCAACTATAAGTATTATGCCCAAAACTACCCAACCTTCCATGTTTTATATTAGATTTCTATTATTCCACTATATCCTTTTGCTTCCATGTCTTCAATATAATTTATTGACAGCCATTTCATTATTCCTTGTTCCATATCATGATATAAGAAAGGGTATTTAAGAATATATTTATTACCACATTTGGGACAAGACCAAGTAAACAGTTCCATATTATCCATTTTTTCTTGGAGTTCAGGATGTAGTGTTACATTTACTGAATCAAATCGTTGATACCCCTTTTCAGTACCACAATTGGGACAACAAACATTGTGCGCTCTAAATGATGTCATGATAAAATTTAATTTATATGTTTTACTATCTTTCTAAACACATCACCAGCCATTAATCCACCACTAACAGGCAATCCCTTCTTATTAATGGAAACAATAATGCTGTACTGTGGATTAACGGCAGGGAAGTAACCGCAGAACTCTGCCGCATATTCCGTATTTGATTTATCATCTATGGCATCATCTTCCACAGATATTTGGCAAGTTCCCTGTATGCCAGCCACAGACACCTTTTTTGATTGGGCAGCTCTACCCAAACCGTCTATAACATTACGTGCCAATACCTGTCTCAAACTGTCTATATTGCTCTCACTGGCTATCTGTGGATTGATCGTCTCTATCTCCCCTTTATAAAGAGCTGGCTTTATCATCCTGCCATTATTAGCTATCGCATTATAGAAAGCCAGTATTTGAATCGGTGCAATACGTTGATAACAGCCTATTGCGGAATAACCTAAAATATCCCTTTTCCATTGGGCACTATCTGGATTTAAGAACACTGCTTGTTCCAGAGCATCAATACCCTTTATCTGTGAAGGCTCTCCGTAAGACATTTTTTGAAGTTGTTTATAAAACTCTTTGGGTGTTTTTCCGTATGCCTTTTCCACCTCTATAATGGTGCTGATATTGGAGTTTGACATGATACCCTGTGCCACAGTCAGCTTTCCCCAACCGCCACGCTGCCAGTTTGCATCCTTCACAATATTGCCTTTATAAAGCCTTTGCCCTATCTTGGTGTCTAAGGTATCGGTGTATTTCACTTTACCGCTTTCCAATGCAGCCAATAAGGATACACAGTGCATCAATCCCGTTTCTTGAGAATGGGTTAGATCCTCTGTCAGTTGGAAAGTGCTGTCAATAGCTACCATTGCCTTTATCTCGCCTGTCTGTACTTCCATTACAACAGCCTGCCCGTAAAGCGCATCAACCTCTGTCATTTTATCTTTCAGTATTTCCACAATCTTTGCCTGTAGCACTGTATCAACGGTTGATACATCTTTCTGTGTCACTGCCTGTCGTCTGTTCTGGCATGATAAAACAGTCATGGCAGCCAACAGTATACAAACCAATCTTATTTTCATATCCTTTATCTTTAATGTATTAGTAATCTTATAGTTCTGTTTAACGTATCATTCTTGATTTCCTTGAATGAGATTGTTTTACTTACAGAATCATACCGCAAATCGAACTGGTCGATATTGTCTATCGTTATCATCTTAGTACTGTCCCTGTATTCTTTAGGGAAAAACTCATTGTGATACTTCATCATACCATTTTCAAAACTGCCTATCTGTATATTTCTTGTCAATCCGTTACCGCTGTATCTTAAACAACTGAACAGAAGGTAATAATCCATACCTTTTATTTCAACAGGCTTTACATCATAGAAATACTGGTATTCATTTCCTAATGAATTGTGTCTTATCCTTTCTGATGAATCACGATACTGTATATAGCTTTTATAGGAACGCATAGTTCCGCCCATGCAATCGTCATAGCTGTATATCCTAAAGGCATTATCTGGTGCTTGCAGGATGCTTACCCGTTGCTTTAATTCTGTGAATGTATTCTTATATGTAAGGGTATCATTCAGATACTTTTGCAATGTCGCATCAAACCTGTCAAAGTACAACTCACTTGCAGAATGATAGGTAAGGCTGTCATACAGGCAACTCAAAGCACTGTCTATTCTGGAAAAGGAACTGTAATATTCCACAGTATCTTGTCTGGCTTGAACTGTACTTTCATACTGTCTATTTCCACCACAGGCAGAAAGAACCAACAGAAAAATCACAAATATGTAAGGATGTATCTTATTCATTTTTTCTTGTAAAAGTAAAGGGTAAAAAGGATATGGGGAAGTTTTTTGAGACGGCTTGTATGAAATGCCGCCAGTATTGTACAAAACGGTGTAAAGCTGTACTTATTTCTTTCTGAAAACAATATAATTCATTGCAGGCGAAGGCTTGTGTTCTCCATATTCATGTAGCTGTCCTTTGTCCCTGTAAGACATGTAGGCATCTCCACTTACCAGATACAGGGCATCTGTAATGCCTATATCCGCAAGTGCTTCTGAAAAGTCATACAATGATTCACGGTTGATACTTTCAATGATGTATAAATCATCATCCTGTTTGGCTAAAGCCCTGCGTATGGCTTTACCTTTCAGTCTGTTTTCCTGCTGTTCTCCATTTGTAACTAATGTATATTGCCTAAAGAAATACCCATTGTTGCCTATACAGTAGTCTTTCACATCGTCACTCATGGAGTTTCCCAGTGATATATTACCGTTGATAATGGCGCAATATCCTATTTTCTTCTTTCCTGTAGCCAGTTGCTTCCCTTGCAGGATAAAGTCTCCAACTATACCTTTATTGTCCTTTCTTATATCCGCTGCCTGTGCGACAAACAGGACTGCCGAATCTTCTCTGTTTGGCAATTCCATAGACAACTCCGCTTGCAGGTTTACCAATGAGTAAATTCTTAAAGGGACATCGTTTATTGAATCCTCATTGATTTCTATCATACTGGTTTCGGAAGGAAAACGGCTTTCCTGCATTGTTTCCTCTTTCAATCTGGATATATCCGTTTCACCTTTATCTACTACAGATTTGGATATAAACAGATACATCACCGCTATAGTAGTGATAATAGTACATGCAGCTAGTAGTATTACCCACTTCCTGCATACCTTCTTAGGCTTAGTACCCAGTACTTGTATTTCATCTTCTTCGTTCCGTTTCATCATCATTTAGTAATTTCGGTTTCCAACAACAATTTCAGTTGCCTTAATGCTTCTTTGGATGCAGAAAGTGTAAAGGCTTGGTTGAGTAGCATATCTGACAACACAAGCGACTGCTTGCCCATGTTTATTTTATATATATACTCTTTATTGATAATAAGGCTTTTGCCTATACGTATGAATGTACAGGCATCCTCTTTCAGTTGCGTTTCAATGATTTTCTGGAAGTGAGAAAGGTTGAAGGTGAACAGGTGTTCTGTCTTGTCATGCAAGACCATAGTAGAATAATTCCCGTCAGAAGAGATATAAACGATACGTTGGGGAAGCACCCTAACCAGTTCGTTTGTAGACGATATGATTATCTGTCTCTTCATCAAGGAATAGACTTTTCTTTATAGTAAAGTTGAACTGCTATAATATATTAAATCAAACTAAACTTTATTTATAAAATCTTTTTTTAATCGTGCTTTATATTGTTTAGGTGCTTTCCCTATTTCACTCAGAAAATAAGTGAATAACATACCCACAGATATTGTACCCGAAACGCTAAAAAGAATCATGTCTATATACCCACCAATCCACCACGGTCGTTGGTATTCTGGTATTCCCGCATAAGAATCTAATACATAGATATATATTATACAAACAATGAAATACCCCCAAAGGTATATTTGCCATTTCCTTTTTTTCCTAAGTAGCTTTTGATATTTATAGTTTTTTTTTAAAATTTCTTCTTCTTGTAATTCCCACATCCTTCTTCTTTCTGCTATTTTATCCATTCTATTTAGTCTTGCAACATTTTCTAAATGTCTTTTCTGTTTTTGAAGGGCATGTTCATGTTCTGATAATAGAAGTTGTTGGCGTTCTGTCTCTATCTTCTTTTGTTCCTCTATCTCTTTCTTTTGAAAATAGATTTGTAACTCTTTAAAAGAGGCTGGTTGAAAACTCTTATTTTGGCTTTCATCAATCATAAATGAATATTGTTCCGTTCCATCTACTTGCAAGGCAAAAATAACATTATCTCTAAATGTTGGATGTAACATATATGCTTGCTCTTTAGCCGTAATTACTAATGACTTATTAGCCGGAATGTATTGCCATGTAGCATAAGTCACTTTGCCGCTATAAGATATTATAAGCGAGCCATCTGTTTGAAAAATATAAATTTCTTTTTCTCCAGAATCATTAAAGACCCACCATGATTTATTGCATAAAACAGTTGTAACATCCAGATTCTCGCTGAATCTCTTATATCTATTGAATGTATCAAATAAATAGGTTTTCATAATTCATTTATTTTTTCCTTTTTCCTATGTGTTAATAATAATCCAAAATGCCTATCTGCTATAAATCAATTTTCTATTTTATAGTACACAAATTTAGAATAAGTTAATCTTATATCGTAAGATATGTTTTCCTTTTGTATAAAATACAGTTCGCACTGTGTGAAATGGTATTTTCTAACTTATAATTCATTTTTTTCTTCTTCAATATATTCCCATATTTCATTTAATATTTCATCAAAATCTTCAATGGTATACCCAGTTTCAAATTTCTTTTTGTTAGTGGGCTTTATAATATTTCTGATATAGGGAACGGGATAATAATAGGTCTTCCCATTTTGGTAGTTATAGGAAAAATCCATTTTGTATAACTCCCAGCTACCAAATATCATTTCACAAGGCTCATATTTATTATTGAAGAATCCAATAGTATTAAGTGATGTATACTCATTGTTCTTAAAGGAAGCATGATATACACCTATTGGAATAATATATCGAATATTCATTAGTGGCTTTGTGCCTAATGTTTTTTCTATATAAGAACTTTTCAGATTTCCTTTTATATAGATAAAATAATTTTCATCTGTATATATGTGTGAATCATTGTTCCACTCTTCTTTTATCGTCTGCAATGTCTTTTTAAACTCGGTAATATTCATAAACTTTTATTTTTTGCAACTTACCATATTTAAATTGTATGCTATATATCATTGGTTTTCTATATGTGTTCAAATATAATTATTATAATTTACATCTCTGCAAACTTTTTACCATAAAAATGCCTAATGTGTCGCTTTTTATAACCATAGGCTACATTAGAGTAGGTGAAGTGGAAGTTTCTCATAGTCAAATACCGTTTCTGCAACTAGTTCCCTGCGGTTGCCGTTACAAAATAAAAAAGGTGTGAGAACCATTTGTATATCTGTCTCTAGGTATCGCCAAACACCCCAATCACAAATACACAACAGTTGCCCACACCAAACGATATACAGACTATCAGTAAGATAGGTATATAACATTAATGTGGGCGTTGTGCATATCCCTGTGATTGTAAAATTTTGGCGAATTTCAGAGACAAGGATAATGCAAAACGCCTTTCGTTAATAAATATGCCATTCCATTGCTGGAACGACACAAATATACGAAAAGCGTTTATATTAGCAAATTGTGTACCCTTTAAATATAACTTCTTTCTTTCAGATATTCTACTGACATCCAATAGCAATCCTTTAATCGGAAGTTATATTTGCTCTCTATTGTGCTAAGAAACATTTCAAAATCTTCATAACTTTCTGATTTCTGTATTTCCTCATCACTCAATCTGATTTTAATAATCTCCCCACTGCTATAATCAAGGAGAATAACAAAATTCGTTTCCATTATCTTATAAATTGATTTTTAACCCTTTGAACTGTTGAAACACCTATACCCTGTAATTTGGCGATGTTCCTCACTGAATAGCCTTTCTTTAGTAAAGCTATCGTTTCCCTGTATTCTTCCCTTTTCCTTTCCTCTGTCTTGATACTTCCAGCCTTGCGACCTAATTTCCCACCTTTGGCAATGTAGTTTGCCCTGCCACTGTTCAAACGGTATTGTATGTTTGCCCGTTCTATGTTAGCCATTTCAGCAAGTACAGTTACCATAATCGAAGCAATCGGATTTACCTCTCCGTTTGGCTGCAATGTATATAACCCTAAATTCTGTATATAAACGGATACCTTTGCTTCATGCAGTATCTCCAAAGAGCGAAGCACCTGTAACGTACTTCTTCCCAATCTTGAAAGTTCTGATAATAACAGATAGTCAACACCCTTTTCCGTACAGTATTCCAAACATTCCGCAAGAACCTGCCTTTCCTCAATCTTCTTTGCTCCGCTTATGTGTTCTTGAAATATCCGTACTATCTCTATATCCTGCAAAACGGCATACCTTTTTAAATCCTCTATCTGCCTTGTAGTGTCCTGCCTGTCATTCACAGACGAAACACGTGCATAAATTACTGCTTTTGTCTTCATATTATTCTTTGAATTAATTGATAACGGAAAGGGTCGTGTTCAAACCACCTTTTCAGATTTATTTGAACACAACTCCCTTTTGATTACATTTTGGAATACTTACTGTCTATCCATTCCCTGCGGTGGCTCTTTTCAAGGGCATCAGGGTGTCTCCCCTTTACAGGTCTGCTGTAATCTTTCATTTTTACCTTTGGCTCTCTTTCCGTCAATATCATTTTTGGAATAGAAGCTATAATAAGAATAAGTGGTACACAGCCCGTAAAAATCGAAGCAATCAAACAGAACAGCCATACAAATAATTGTTTATAAGACATAATTTTCAATATTAAACAGTCATACAAAAAGGAGAATACCCTTTAAAGAATATTCTCCCGTTCACTCAATCAATAAACCACCTGTAACGTTCGTCACCATGCAAGGCGGCATTTATTCCCGTTGCAAGTTCCGTAGCGTTATAAGCCCTATCCAAAAAGCTGTCTATATAACTGCTTTTGTTGCTTCCCGTCAACAGATTATAGAATTTCCACATGGAGAGTTCACCGCCAAAACCGCCAAAATCATTATCGCTGATATATGCCTTAGCCACTGCATTAATCTGCGTATCCGTAAGTAGCATACGTGGCAACCGCTTTTGATAGCCTTGCGGCAAGCATTGGTACAAACGCATCTTACCCAATAATGTGGCGAATTGGTGTTCATTCATAAAGGTATCGCCCAAACTCTGCATCAGATGTATGTGCTTTGTGGGATTGTAGCCATGAAGCATTTCCAATACACCCTTATACAGGTCTTTGGTATTGGTTACTTCCAAATTGCTTAAATAGCCATCAGTGGAGACACACAGGTTAGTGCAGACCTTACAGGTAAAGCCTACAAACACCTTAAACCGTTCCATACCTTTTTTGCTGTACAGGTTGGTGTGATTATAGGCACGGACACCGCCAACAGTCAAAGTAAGTTTGTTACCGTTTACCGTCTCATAAACGGTTGGTATCTCTATCACAAAGGCACACCTTTCGTAATAAATGGTCTTGTCTGTTTCTAATAACTGATTAGCGGGCTTGTGTATTGCTTCGGGAATACGCCCTTTGATAACATGGGACACCCTTATATCGGGTATCTCAATCCTTTCACCTTGAAAGAATGTGCTTGCGGCATCCTGTACAGTCTCTATAAATGCAGGGTGTGACAAGGTGGCTTCATTGTCCTTTGCAAATACGGGAATGATACAGTCATTCTTTAAATGCTCCATGGTAACGTCAACCGTATTGGCTTCAATGAATAACGGTCTTTTCTGTTTTGCTGGTTGTTCTTCCGTTATTAAAACGGCTTCTTCCGCATATTCACCCAAATTTAACGTTCTTCTTTCCTGTGGCAGACTGCCAATTACTAAATTGTTCATAATGAATTACTTTTAAATGGTTTATAAATTGATAGAATGAAGTGGTAAACATTTCGTTTATCTTCAAATACTCTCGGGGGGCGTTAGAGATGTACTCTACTTTCGCATTCGTAGTTACCAATCTGTAAACCTGTGGATAGTCAGTCTGATATATATTCCAGCTTCAGGAAAAGAGGGCGGGGGTGATTTATATAAGTACCTGTACTTTAGTATACGTATTTCCCTGTATTTTCAAGACTGTGGAAGAAACGGATATATTGTGTAAATCCCGTTTTTGTGTATATGCGGATTTCAAAGGATAACCGCCGTTTGTTTTTTTACCTTATTAAAGATGTGTACCTTTGTGTATCCCCATGAAACGGACGATATTTTTCTATTCATGGTATAATCTTCCTATTTATTATTGATAGTTTTATTTGTAGTTTGACCTGTCCGTTTCACTGCTGGTAAAAAATCTGCCAACTGTGTAAAAATCAATGGTGCTATATGCAATGTACTGATAGGCATCATGGACTTTACACGAAAAAAGCCGCATTTGAGTATGATTAGGCGTCTACTCCTGTGCGGCTTTTTATTATCTCTCCAAAAACTGTATCCAAATAAAAATCAGATAATCTTATCTTTTAATCACTAAATCATAACCAACTATGGACGAAACAAACATTTCCACACCCGATGCCAATATAACCATTACAGACAATACGGTGGAGCATATCATCTACAATACCCGTACTATAAAGATAGATAGAAACAAGCTGTTGGAACTATACGAGAAAATAGCCAAATTGGAATTGCCCTTCTACTATAAGTACAAATACAATAAAAGAAAAGCTCCTGAAAGAAGGAGCTTTTAACCGTACATTCTCATAAAGGGAAAATAGTATATCCAGCTATCTTGCAGTAGTATATAATAAGAATAAGGATATTAACAGCAAAATCCTCTGGCTATATCCTCATCCGTTAAAATTTCCGGATATACGTTTTTCAGAACAGCTATTTGCGTCTCACTCGTTATCAAGAATATATCTTTGTCAAGTAAATGAATACCTTTCTTATCTTTCTTTACATATCTGAGTTCTGTCGCTTGTCTTATGTATCTTGATATAGTGGATGCACTTAAACCTAATTCTTTCGCTAACATATTCTGGGAATACTTGCATGTATTCGTACCATTCAGACATTTGCATTTCAACAAAACGAGAAAACCTTTCAATTCTTTGGAAATAGGCTCGTCATATAGTGTATTTCCTATTAGTACATAATGTTCCGTATCTAACTCGTATTCATATCTGGAAAAAGTACCGTATTTTCCCTTAACAAGGTTACTATGTATCTTTATCAATCCCATATCTTCAAATTTGTGCAGCCACTTGCCTATCTGTTCCTCTTTGGTTATACCGTAGAAAGCTGCCAGTTTCTCCTGTCTTATATGGGATATAGCAGTATAGCAATCAGAGCATAAGGCTAAACAATAAAACAAGTAGGCTTCAAGTAAATCCAATTTTCCCGCAATTCTTTCAGTTATTCTGCGATAGGATAGTTTTGCTTCTGTCATTAGCAACAGGACTTTGATAATTGGTGAAATGAATATCTCCTTTTCTTACTAATCTCCTGTATCTGTGATTGCCAAAGAATATTTTGGCTTCTTTTTGTGTGTTGAACTGCAATCCTGTGGAAAGATGAACAATCATAAGAGTGTAGTTTTAATAACGGAATGATAAATCTGCTGTAAAATATAGCCACTGAATTTTTGCGATAGCAAAAATGAAGCAGGTAGTGTATTTATTTTCCATAGGTATTTATAAGTAGCCCACCTGGATGAAACACCCATACACCACCTGGATGAAACACTGGTGAAATTCGACTTTATAAACGGATAGTCTTCATTTTTTATGGAAGCTGTATACCTGTTCAACAGTCCATACAGTTTGGATGATAATAAACTGTGTGCACTTTCTTCCTTATCTGTTTTCTGGTTTTAATGTACCCGTTCAGACTTGCCCACATGCCAATGCTGACCTTATTGTCTGAAACGCCCTGTGATAACGCTTTTTCTCTGATTTCTTCGTAAGTGAGTAGCCGCATGATGAATTTATGGATAAAAAGGTGTAAAAAAAGAGGAATCTTTGAAGTGGGTATATCTGTCGGTCTATTTGTAAGTTGCTGATACAAAGATACAAAACTTCCGACAACCCACCAAAAGATAATACCACAAACTGGAAAAATCGACTGGAAGTGCAGATTAACTCACGATATTGCCTTTAATTAAAGGCATTTCATATTTATAACATAAGAATTTAATATATAATATCTTGCTTCGATTTATTTATTCTGTGTCTGTACTTTCGCTAAATATTCTTTCCTATAATTATCATCTATGCTTATTTCTGTAAATGCAGATGTTTGTACGTAACAGGAAGCAAATATATCATGGATATTGATTGTTTTAGTTACCAATTGAGGGAAAGTCAGACTTTGTGAGTTATGAGATATTGGGATATAGTTAAATGTAATGTTTCCTGTCTTTAAGTCTATTGTACTATTGTCTGTAAGTGCATACGCTTTGTGAAGGTTTCTTACTTTATTGACAATAATGTAGCAGATTTGTCCAGATTTGTAATATATCTTATATGTTCCTTTCATTAGGTTATATGGATAATATTCGACTTTTTCTAAAAATGTATGGTATATTTCACTTAATTCCTCATTAGAAATCTCTGGTTTTATTTGATTATCTCTGGTTAAGGCAACTTTCAACTGACTTATTTGTATTTGATATTGGACTACTGTTGAATTTATACTTTTTATTTCACTTTCAACTGTATGCAATTTTTGTTGCAAATCTTTGTGATATTGATTTAGGGTTTGAATGAAGTCCATATCTAAATCAGTGCTAGACAATTTGATAATTTTATTTTGATTTTCAATAATTCTTTGCTTCAAATTATTTATTTCAATCTCTTTGGAAATTCTTTTACTTTCTAGCCCATTGATTATTTCTCTAAGTTCCTTTATCTTTTTTTCGCTGTTATTATTGAAGAACTCTTTAACTTCTGAATATCGTTGGAGAAATAGATGATGCATAATCGTATTAGTGAGGTCATAACCCACTTCGTCTGTCTTAAAAGTACAGGCATAACTACTAGAATTGGGGTATACGCTACTACATCTATAGGTTAATTTGGAAATACCTTTTTGAGGCTTTTTATCTTTTACAGTCATTGCTTTTCCACATCTACATCTGAATATACCTTTTAATGGGTTAAATCTGTGAATGCTTCTGGAAATATATTTGTTGTTGTTTTTTATCATTTCTCTTGCTTTTAGAAAATCAACTTCTGGTATAGCTGGTTTTATACGCACTTCTACAACTATTGGTTTTATCGAATCATCATATTTACTGGTTCTTCTTCTAATTCCACGATATAAGTCATTTCTTGTCATTCTACTAAGATAACTTACAGTTGCAGGCATATTCCGAAAATTAATATTTCTATCAGTAAAGTATTTAGAAGTCATATAAAGTGTTTGTCCAGATAATATGAGTTCAAATGCTTTCTTTACATTATTGAGTTCTTCTGGATATTCTTCAAGAACATATCGTTTAATCGTGTTATTCCACACTTTTTTATAACCGTATGGAATATGAGAGTCTACTACAATATATGGGAATCTTCTAAAAAGAGCCATTTTCCCGTCTTGGTTCTTTTTTTTAATGTCTTTTCTTTCTTGTGCAGCTCCTTTTAATTGGAATATGAGTATGAGAAGCTCTGAAAAATCTAGATTTTCACTTGCTTTATAAATCTTATCCTTATTATCCAGCAAAACAACTGATATTCCTTTTAAAATAATGCTTTGAATATCATGTAGTGTTTCTGTTACTTCATCATTTCTGCTTAGTCTAGAAATTTCAGAAATAATGAGTAAATCGCAATCTTCATTGGTTAAGTCTAGTAACTGTTTATATCCACTTCTTTCATTGGTAGCACCAGATTTACCAAAGTCCTCAATAATACGATTGAGGAAAAAGTGCTTTTCGTCACAGAATTTACTAATTTTATCACGTTGTCTATATAACTCTTGTTTGGTGGTAGAAACTCTGGAATATCCTATAACTTTCATAAGTACAAATATTTATCTTGTTAATGAGGACAAATATAGTAATAAACAATAAGCTGGGCAAATTTATATCGTTGTCTGAGTATTCATTTCAGATCCCTGCCAATCGCATCGGGTTCATAGGCAATGGCGGTCCTTTTTCGTTGATGCAGCTTAAGGTTATCCAGGAAGTAGTGACGCTCATCATCTTTACAATATTCACTACCGTACTGTTTAAAGGAGAATCTCTGCATTGGAATCATTTTGCAGCTTTCGTTTGTCTGGTACTGGCGGTATATTTTGTCTTTTATAAATAGGATGAATGTGATGTCTAACGGTTGGAACCGGCAGTTTTATCAGGGGAAACTTTTTGTTTTTGCCGCCTGAACTAAAAGTTTTATGCTGATAACTAATGCGTTGGCTATTGTTTGGCTGTTGAATAAACAAGTAGGTGTACTTTCTCTCATTTCGGAGCTGTTGAACTGCTCAGCCGAAATCTGGACGATACAGAACGACACAGCGTGTGACAGCTACTTGTAAGGATTTTTATCTGTCATACTTATCTGTCACGCTATAGTCTATTGTATGATAGCTTATTATCTTATTTTTGTGATAGCGTGACAGATGTTTTTCAAAATAAAACTTCGCGGAGGATGAAAACCGGGACGAATCGCTATTTTACCGTCATATATTTATCCATTCCTTTCGTGTAGAACATCCGGAGTTCCCCTTTTTCGTCCGCATATATGAAGCATGCGTCGAGGTCGGGGTGTGAATCGGCAAAGCGTTCGGCTTCTTCCAGGCCCATGACCATGAAAGCAGTGGCATAGGCATCTGCACTCATGCAGTCGCAGGCAATCACTGTGGCCGACAGGATACTGTGCTGCACCGGATAGCCTGTGCGCGGGTCTATAGTATGGGCATATTTTTTGCCGTCTTTGTAGTAATAGTTTCGGTAATTTCCCGAAGTGGCTATGCCCACATCGGTAACTTGCAGTATGGTCTGCAATTCTTGGTTTACGGCGAGCGAGTCGTCTATCGGCTTGTTGATTCCGATGCGCCATAAACTTTTTTTCGGGTTTTCTCCGCGCACCACCACTTCTCCGCCTATATCTACCATGAAATTGCCGATGCCTTTCTTTTCCAGCAATTGTGCAATGACATCTACTGCATAGCCTTTGGCTACGGCGCTGCACGAAAGCATGATGCGGGAATCCTGTTTGATAACTTTTCCGTCGGCGGATAACGATACTTTCGGGTAGCCTGTGATGTCCAGCAAGCTGTCTATCATAGCAGAGTCGGGAAATGCGCCTTTCTTAAATCCGAATCCCCATGCGTTGGCAAGCGGGGCTACCGTAATGTCAAAAGCACCTTGGGTCTCCCGGGAGATTTCCATGCTGCGGCGGAATACGTTGGTGAAGAAAGTATCGGGAATGATTTCTTCGTTCCGGTTGATGCGCGTAATCGTTGCCGTATCGTTAAACGGAGATAGAGAACCGTCAAACCGTTTAAGCTCAGCTTCTATCTCGGCTTTCAAATTGCTGTCGTACTGATAGGTTATGTTATAGACCGTTCCGAATATCAGTCCGCTGACAGTTTGATAAGGAACAGCGCGGTTGTGGCGTGCAAGTATTCCGATAGTGCCGAGGGCAAGCAGGGCAACCCATAAAAAATTACGTTGTGCTTTCTTCTCCATAATGAATGTATGATGCTGTATAAATAAATTAAGCGATCTTCTTTTTTTATCCTTCTATCAGACTGCCTTTTATCGGACAGCCTGCCGTTTCTTCGTTTTTCACTCTTCATTTAAAAGAACAAGTGCTCTATCAATATCTTCATTCCGATAACGATGAGGATAATGCCGCCCCACAGTTCGGAACGCAGCTTGCGGGCGATGCCGCATCCGCACCGGATGCCGAACATCAATCCTGCCAGTGATAAGGCAAACGACACAAATCCTATGATGCCGATAGGGGGCAGAATGGATGCAAAGTTGCAAACTCCCAGAAAAGCGAACGAAACACCTACCGCCAAGGCATCGATGCTGGTGGCTACCGCCAATGCCGCTACTACTTTCAGCTTGGTAGGATCGAACTCGTGCCGGCAATCTTCATCCTTGAAAGATTCCATAATCATACGTCCACCCAGAAAAGCTAAAATGGCAAAAGCTATCCAATGGTCTATACTTTCAATGAGATGGCTGAAAAAACTGGCGCCTATCCAGCCAAGCAATGGCATGAGTGCCTGAAAAAAGCCGAAAGCCAATGCCATTATCAGCATCGGGCGCAATTGAACACGTTTTAATATAATGCCGCTGGCTATGGATACAGCGAAACAGTCCATAGCAAGCCCTATGGCAAGCAACCAGATTTCTAATCCTGTCATTATCTCTTAGAATGGTAGTTTATAAGTTATTGTATAGGTAACCCCGGTTGTGTTTCCATTGTACTTTCCGTAGCCCGGTACGTACCATGGATCACCATGCTCGGCAACAGAAGAACTCATACGGAATTTGAAACGTAACGCCCAACCCATATACAGGTCTTTCCATACATGCGCCCGTATGCCGACACAAAATTCGGCCCATTGCATCGAGCCTTTCATTCCTTTATAATTAAAAGGCAGGCTGTTTCCCCAAATGCCGTCTATCAAATTCGGATTACCCAAACTTCCCCCGTATTCAGGGTCGTTGATGCCTAACGCTTCTACATCATATTTAAAGCTCGTTGCCGCATAGCGCAGGCCAACGAGTATCATATGTCCGTGTTTTTTGTTATAAAGCGCGTTATAGTCCATACCGATACGGAAATAGGGAGCACCGGTTTTATAATGTATTCCTTTGTCGCTCCAAGTATCAGTATTGCCATATCCTAATTCTACAATCGGGAAAAAGCGATTTTTAAGATTAACATCGACAGCTACCTCACTGCTGAAAAAGTCACTCCCAAACAGTTTGCTTCCGGGCCCCCATAAATCAACACTGACAGAAATACCATTGTACAGCGGATAGTGCACTTCCTCTTTGGCCTCTTTTTTCTCCTTTTTGGGCGGAGTATTTGCCGGCGGAGCGGAAATGTCACTGTTTTGTGCCTGTAATGGAAGAGACAGCAGCAAACAGAACGCCAGACTAATAGAATAGTTTAAGATTTTCTGCTCCATAAATTCCGGCTTCTTTATTTGCAACGCGAATAGAATCAAGACTGTGGCGACTGTATCGGACATCTGTTATGGCTTGTTTCATTTGATAACCGCAATCCATTGACAAGAAGTAAGGTGTGTTGGTTTGGTGAATAACAAGCGTATCTGTCAATGTCTTGCTGTAATGAAACACGAGTACGGTGGAGTCGGCGGTATATCTCAGTGGCAACGAGAGATCGTGCACTTTTTTTTGATTGTTGATGATGACGGAATCCGTGCCAAAGGCAGTAACCGTCAAAGAGTCTAAGGTATCATTGGATACCACTTTGGTGTCAGGATCCAATGTATATAGGTAACATTGCATCATGGCTCGCGTTGTCATTGAACAGTCCGCTTCTTCCGAACAGGATATTACTATACTGAAAACAGGGAAAAGAACAGCCCCGAATATTATAAATCTGACTAATGCTTTCATGGTTAAATCATTTTCTCTATTTGGTACTTATTGCGTTCTGGTGCATTGCGGGATATCAGCTCTCCTAGAAAACCTGCCACAAATAACTGCGTGCCGATAATCATGGATGTCAGTGACAGGTAGAAATAGGGAGAATCTGTCACAAGGCGGTAGGGCATCCCTTGATTCATGTAATACAGCTTGCTGGCGCCGACAATAATGACGGCAACGAATCCGACGAAGAACATCAGCGAACCCAATATGCCAAAGAAGTGCATAGGCTTGATGCCGAAGGTGGAAAGGAACCAGAGGGATATCAAGTCCAGGTATCCGTTGAAGAAACGATTCCACCCGCCGAATTTTGTCTTGCCAAATTTCCGTGCCTGATGGCGTACGACTTTCTCGCCAATCTTCTTGAAACCGGCATTCTTTGCCAGATAGGGGATATAGCGATGCATTTCGCCGTACACTTCTATGTTTTTTATAACATCTTTGCGATAGGCTTTCAAGCCGCAATTGAAATCGTGCAGGTTCTTTATGCCGGAAACCTTGCGTGCCGTAGCGTTGAACAGTTTTGTCGGTATGGTCTTTGACAGCGGATCGTATCTTTTTTGCTTCCAGCCGGACACCAGATCGTAGCCATCTTCCGTAATCATGCGGTATAGTTCCGGTATTTCGTCAGGACTGTCTTGCAGGTCGGCGTCCATTGTAATCACAACATCGCCCTGGGCCTGTTCAAAACCGCAATAGAGAGCCGGTGATTTGCCATAATTGCGACGGAACTTTATTCCGCGCACTTTATCAGATTTTGTTTGTAATTGCTCTATTATTTGCCAGGAACGGTCGGTACTTCCGTCGTTAACGAAAATAACTTCATAAGAAAAGTCATGGGCTTTCATTACCCGTTCAATCCATGCAAACAATTCCGGAAGAGACTCCTCTTCATTATATAAAGGAACGACAACTGAAATATCCATTTGCTTATTTACGATTTTACTATATTATACTATACCTGATTTATTTGAAATTTGTCTGTTCTTGTCATTCCTTTTTACGCCTCATTACAAATAAGGCGGTAGGAAGCGCGAGCAATGAACCGCAAAATACATTCCATGACACCAGTTGCATGGTGATATCTATGGGAGTGAGCGATTTCACAGTCTCCAATGTTTCTTGAAACATGTTTGTATAGGCTTCTATGTCCGGTACACCGCTTTTGTTTAAGATATCAATTTGAGATTCGTAGGCATTGATAACGAAACCATGATCGATGAAACGGAAATAAATGTAGTGTGCCACTGCCGTCAGCAATGCGGCAAACATATACATGAATACTGTGAATATCCATGCATGCAAGAAGCTGATACTGCCGCTGCATACAGTATTACGATACATTCGTACATAATAATAGCCCATGAAAGGGACACATAACGTGAGCCCTACGAAAAGGAAAGATAAAAACGGAATTGTCAATCCTAAAGGGAAGAGGATGAATTTTAAAATCCAATATCCTCCCAAATAGGTGCCGAACAACATTGCATATTGCATGTAACCTTTATTTTCTGCCATTTTTCTTAGAAATATGGCGCAAAGTTATAAATAATATTGGTTGTAGACCCTGTATTCTTGTTAAAGTTGAAAAAAGTTAGGGGAAGGTATTGCAGATTTAAAATTTTTATCTACCTTTGCACTCGCAAAACGGGTAAGTCCTATACGGCCAGCTCCCTTCGAATCCTCCAGGGCTTGATCGCAGCAAAGGTAGTTGGTTGTAGCGGCGCGATATAGTAAGCTTACCCACCCGCCTCTTTAGCTCAGTTGGCCAGAGCACGTGATTTGTAATCTCGGGGTCGTTGGTTCGAATCCGACAAGAGGCTCAAAAAAAGAGATATATCAGCGATGATATATCTCTTTGTCTTTATGATATTTCGGCTCAGTTTGAAAACGGCACTTATTTTATTCTTTTGTATCCGTATACGGCGTTATTGCCTATCTCTTCTTCGATGCGCAACAACTGATTGTATTTAGCCATACGGTCTGAACGGCTTAAAGAACCGGTCTTGATTTGACCGCTGTTGGTGGCTACGGCAATGTCTGCAATCGTGGAATCTTCCGTTTCGCCGGAACGATGGGACGTAACGGTCGTGTAGCCATGACGGTGCGCCATTTCGATGGCATTCAGCGTTTCTGTCAGGGAGCCGATTTGATTAACCTTAATCAGTATGGAGTTTGCGCAACCTTTTTCGATACCCATGGCAAGGAAATCTACATTGGTGACAAATAGGTCGTCACCTACCAGTTGACAGCGGTTTCCGATGCGGTCGGTCAGTTTCTTCCAGCCATCCCAGTCGTTTTCGCTCATGCCGTCTTCGATAGAGTCGATAGGATATTTGTCAATCAACTCTTCCAGATAATCTACCTGCTCGTTGGCTGTACGTTTTTTGCCTTTCTCACCTTCGAATTTGCTGTAATCGTAAATGCCGTCGTGATAGAATTCGGAAGAAGCGCAGTCCATGGCAATCATCATATCCCTGCCCGGTTCGTAGCCGGCAGCCTTAATGGCAGCAATGATCGAGTCCAAAGCGTCTTCTGTGCCTGTCAAGTCGGGAGCGAAACCGCCCTCGTCGCCTACAGCAGTACTAAGTCCGCGGTCATGCAATACTTTCTTTAAGGCGTGGAACACTTCTGCGCCCATACGCAGACCTTCACGGAAAGAATTCGCCCCTACCGGACGTATCATAAATTCCTGGAAAGCGATGGGGGCATCACTGTGCGAACCGCCATTGATGATATTCATCATCGGAACAGGCATTACATATGTATTTGTTCCACCGATATAGCGATAGAGGGGAATATCAAGGTATGCCGCCGCTGCTTTGGCTACGGCAAGCGAAACCCCCAAGATTGCATTTGCACCCAGATTGGATTTGGTCTTTGTGCCGTCCAAGGCCAGCATGGTATGGTCGATACTCATCTGTTCAAGAACCGACATGCCGATCAACTTGGGAGCGATGATATTATTAATATTGTTAACGGCTTTCAGTACGCCCTTGCCACCATAACGTTTTTTATCACCGTCACGCAGTTCTAGGGCTTCATGTTCGCCAGTGGATGCACCGGAGGGTACGGAAGCGCGGCCGATAAAGCCGGACTCTAATATTACATCAACTTCTACGGTAGGGTTTCCTCTTGAATCAAGAATCTCACGTCCGATAATCTTTTCTATTTTCATCTTATTTTATTTTAAATGTAAATTCCGTAGGTATAACAAGTGAAAATGGAAAATTGTTCAGTCTTTTATTACGAGTCCCAGCAGGCTTGTCAGGTCCATGGCTTGGTGGGTACTGACGATAGCTCCCCGTATATCCGGCAGATTGACGTGAATACCCTCGATATGCGAATCGCTCAAGTCAATGCCCCTGAGCAGAGTATGCGAAAATTCCGCTTCTACTAACTCGCAATTGGTAAAAGCGATGGAAGTCAACTTGCAGTCGTTGAAGTCGCTGTTGCGCAAATCGCAGGTGGTAAACTCCGCCTGATTGATTTTACTCATGGAAAAATTGAGGTATCTCGCATTGCAATCCTGCATCCTGCAATGATTCAGGATTGTTTCTGGCAGATTTGTGCCGACCAGTTTACAGGAAATGAATTCTACCCGAAAAAGAGAGCTTTCTGCAAATGATATGTTGGACAAATCGCAATGCTCGAAACGGACATCCGTAAAGTGAGTAGCTTTCAGTTTACAGTTGTTGAACTGTACATGGCTGAAAGTGCAATTGGTGATACTTTTATAAGAACAATCCATTGATTCTTCCATTTGTTTGCTGAAACATATCCCTCTGACAGTTTCTTCGGTCCTAAGCCATTCCTTGAGTGATTTGGAACTCTCGACTTGACTTTCAAAAGTGGGGGAGATGACCCGTACGGGCGGCATGCTGAAGGGTTTGCCTGTTCTCATGATTGCTGTTTTAAAAGGTCTTCCCTAAGATATTTCCGCCCCATACTGCAAATATTCCCAACAAGATACTTAATAAGGTATATAGGGCGAATAATCCGTAAAATCCTTGTTTAATCAGAATCAATCCGTCGTTGGAAAATGTGGAAAAAGTGGTGAAGCCACCACACAAGCCGGTAGTCAGCAACATTCTTACTTCTGCGGATAAGTTGAAGCGGGCGGATAAGACGTAGAACAATCCTATCAGGAAGCCTCCGATGATGTTTACGGCAAATGTAGCCCAAGGAAAGGAGTAGGGTACTATCCGTTCATGGAGTGCCATTTGCATGCAATAGCGCAATACGCTGCCTGTGCCGCCGCCAAGAAATATGGCTATCAATATTTTAGTCATAATAATTGAAGTCTGGTATTGAGTTGACAAAGATAGTGTTTTCATTCCATTTGTATTTCCGAGTGAGCGGTATTTCTTTTAAAAAACAGGTTTATAATCACTTATGCAAACGTTTGCTTTTATTTCATATCTATTTTCATTTGATAACCTTAAATCAGGAGACTTTCCTGCTTATATTTGCATCAAATAAATTATAAATCATAGCATGAGAAACATGAAAGCAATTTGCATTAAACTAACCTGCTTCCTGCTCGTACTTTTTATGAGTAGTGCAGCAATGGCTGAGAGCATCACCTCGCCCAATGGACAACTTCAATTAAACTTCTCCGTCAATTCTCAAGGTGAACCTGTTTATGAACTTTTCTACAAAGGCAAAGCTGTTATAAAGCCCTCAAAGCTGGGTTTGGAATTGAAGAATGATCCGGGACTGATGAACGGATTTACTCTGGCCGATACCCAAACGTCTACATTCTACGAAACATGGGAACCGGTGTGGGGTGAGGTGAAACAAATCCGCAACCATTATAATGAAATGGCTGTAACGCTGGACCAAAAAGCGCAAGACCGTAATATTATCATCCGTTTCCGTCTTTTCGATGATGGCCTCGGTTTCCGTTATGAGTTTCCTTTGCAAAAGAATTTGAACTACTTTGTTATTAAGGAAGAACGTACCCAATTTGCCATGACGGGTGACCATAAGGCGTTTTGGATTCCGGGTGATTATGATACGCAGGAGTATGACTTTACAGAGTCCAAACTTTCTGAAATCCGCGGTCTTATGAAATCTGCCATTACCGGTAATGCGTCGCAGACACAATTCTCTCCGACAGGCGTACAGACTTCCCTTCAGATGAAAACGGCGGACGGCTTGTATATCAATCTGCACGAAGCTGCCTTGGTAGACTACTCCTGCATGCATCTGAATCTGGATGATAAAAATCTGATTTTTGAATCTTGGCTGACGCCCGATGCGGTAGGTGATAAAGGTTATATGCAAGCTCCCTGTAAATCGCCGTGGCGTACGGTGATTGTCAGTGACGATGCACGCGATATTCTTGCTTCCAAGTTGACTTTAAATTTGAACGAACCTTGCGCTTATGAAGATGTTTCTTGGATTAAACCTGTGAAATATGTAGGAGTATGGTGGGAAATGATTGCCGGTAAAAGCACTTGGGCGTATACGGATGACCTGCCTTCTGTTAAGTTGGGCGAAACGGACTATTCCAAAACAAAACCTAACGGACGTCATGGCGCCAACAATGAGAACGTGAAGAGATACATAGATTTTGCCGCTGCCCACGGCTTTGACCAGGTTCTGGTAGAAGGTTGGAACGAAGGTTGGGAAGACTGGTTCGGACACTCCAAAGATTATGTTTTCGACTTTGTGACTCCGTACCCCGATTTCGATGTGAAGATGTTGAATGCATATGCCAAGAGTAAAGGTGTTAAACTGATGATGCACCATGAGACTTCTTCTTCCGTCCGCAACTACGAACGCCACATGGACAAAGCTTACCGGTTTATGGTCGATAACGGTTATAATGCTGTGAAGAGCGGTTACGTAGGAGATATTATCCCGCGTGGCGAACATCATTACGGACAATGGATGAACAATCACTATCTTTATGCCGTAAAAAAAGCTGCCGACTATAAAATCTGTGTCAACGGCCATGAAGCCGTACGTCCTACCGGTTTGTGCCGTACTTATCCGAATCTTATCGGCAACGAATCTGCCCGTGGTACTGAATACGAAGCATTTGGCGGTAGCAAGCCGTTTCATACCACACTACTTCCGTTCAACCGTCTTATCGGCGGACCGATGGACTACACTCCGGGTATTTTTGATACAAAACTGGATTTCATGGGCGACCTGCCTCACGGACAGGTACAAACTACGCTTGCCAAGCAGTTGGCTCTTTATGTAACCCTTTACAGTCCGTTGCAAATGGCTGCCGATCTAGTGGAGAATTACGAGAAGCACATGGATGCATTCCAGTTCATCAAAGATGTAGCCGTAGATTGGGACGACAGCGAATATATTGAAGCTGAACCGGGAGATTACATTACCGTAGCCCGTAAGGCGAAAGGTACTGATAATTGGTTTGTAGGCGGCATTACAGATGAAAATGCCCGCACAGCCGGCTTTACTCTCGATTTTCTGACACCGGGCAAGCAATATGTAGCTATTCTGTATGCCGATGGTAAGGATGCCGATTACAAAGAGAATCCTACTTCCTATCAGATAAAGAAAGGTATTGTAACCAACAAAACCAAAATCTCCGTTTGGGAAGCACGTAGCGGTGGTTTCGCATTGAGCTTGATTGAAGCTACTCCGGCTGAGAAGAAGAGTGTGAAAAAATGGAAATGATTAAGGTAAAAAGAAATTCTTAATTAGGTATTGGTAACCTCCCCGCAGGACTGACTTCTTTGTTTTGGCGGGGAGTTTTTTATTATTTTTAGAGGTGGAATATATCGCTCACAAGGAAACTTCTTTGTACCTTTGTGCCCGTTAATAAAATAACTAATAACACAAGGAACTTATGGGAGGTTTTTTCGGGACAGTCGCCAAGGCAAGTTGCGTGGCGGATTTGTTTTACGGCACAGATTATAATTCGCATTTAGGGACAAAACGTGGCGGTTTGGCTACTTATGATCAGGATGAGGCTGTATTTACACGCTCCATTCATAATTTGGAAAGTACCTATTTCCGTACGAAATTTGAAGACGAACTGGATAAGTTCAAGGGAAATTCCGGCATCGGAATTATCAGTGACACAGACCCTCAACCTCTTATTTTAAATTCCCATCTCGGTCGTTTTGCCATAGTTACGGTTGCCAAGATTATGAACCTGAAAGAGTTGGAAACCGAACTTCTGGAGCAAAATATGCACTTTGCCGAATTAAGCTCCGGCAAAACCAATCAAACGGAACTTATCGCTTTGCTGCTGATACAAGGTAAGACTTTTGTAGACGGCATTGAGAATGTATACAAGCATATTAAAGGTTCATGTTCCATGCTGCTGCTGACTGAAGACGGCATTATTGCCGCCCGCGACCGTTGGGGGCGCACTCCCATTGTTATCGGTAAGAAAGATGGAGCATATGCAGCCACAAGCGAATCGAGTAGTTTCCCGAACTTGGGATATGAAATAGACCGCTATCTGGGACCGGGCGAGATTGTCCGTCTGCATGCAGAAGGGGTGGAACAGATGCGCAAACCTAATGAGGAGATGCAGATATGTTCTTTCCTATGGGTTTATTATGGCTTTCCCACTTCATGCTATGAGGGAAAGAATGTGGAAGATGTACGCTTTGTTTCCGGACTGAAAATGGGACAGACCGATACCTCGGAAGTAGATTGTACGTGCGGCATACCCGATTCCGGTGTCGGTATGGCGCTGGGATATGCCGAAGGAAAGGGAGTGCCTTATCATCGCGCCATTTCAAAATATACTCCGACTTGGCCGCGTAGTTTCACTCCCAGCAGGCAGGAAATGCGTTCGTTGGTGGCAAAGATGAAACTCATTCCCAACCGTGCCATGCTGGAAGGTAAACGCCTTCTGTTTTGTGACGATTCCATTGTCCGTGGAACTCAGTTGCGCGATAATGTAAAGGTGCTTTATGAGTATGGAGCGAAAGAAGTACATATTCGTATTGCCTGTCCGCCGTTGATATATAGCTGTCCGTTTGTTGGCTTCACAGCATCCAAAGGAGATTTGGAGTTGATTACCCGCCGTGTCATTAAGGAGTTGGAAGGTGATGAAAACAAAAATCTTGAGAAATATGCCACTACAGGTTCGCCGGAGTACGAGAAAATGGTAGAAGTTATCCGTGAGCGTTTTGGACTGTCATCATTAAAGTTCAATACGCTGGAAACATTGGTTGAGGCTATTGGTCTGCCTAAATGTAAACTTTGTACCCATTGTTTTGATGGTAGCAGTCACTTTTGATTGACAAAATAGTTATTAATGAATGAAAAAGGGTCGTGAATTGCTTGGCAGTTCACAATCCTTTTTTTAATTTTACGGCAGTAAAATAGTGATTAGGGTTTAGTGATAAGTGATTAATGCCGTTCGGATAAAAGGAGGGCGCGGTTGTAGCCTACTGACCGTTAATCGTTCATCACTAACCACTAATCGCTAATCACTAATTATAATCACTATCATCATGACTTTAGTAGAACGTTTTTTAAAGTATGTAAGTTTCGATACGCAATCGAATGAGGAAAGTGGGGTAACTCCGAGTACTCCGGGGCAAATGGTATTTGCCAGGTTCTTGAAAGAAGAATTGGAAGCTTTGGGGTTGGAAGAGATTACATTGGATGAGAACGGTTATCTGTTTGCCACTCTTCCTGCCAATATAGATAAGTCTGTACCTGTTGTCGGCTTCATTGCCCATATGGATACTAGTCCCGATATGAGCGGGAAAGATGTTTCCCCGCGCATTGTAGAGAATTATGATGGAAAGGACATTGTTCTTTGCGCAGATGAGCAAGTAGTTCTTTCTCCTGCTCGATTCCCCGAATTGCTCGACCATAAGGGAGAAGATTTGATTGTTACTAACGGAAAAACATTATTGGGTGCCGATGACAAAGCCGGTATTGCGGAGATTGTTTCGGCAGTAGCTTATCTGAAAGAACACCCTGAAATCAAACATGGTAAAATCCGTATCGGTTTCAATCCCGATGAGGAAATCGGTTTGGGTGCGCATAAATTCAATGTTGAGCAATTCGGTTGCGAATGGGCTTATACTATGGATGGCGGTGAAGTAGGCGAACTGGAGTTCGAGAACTTCAATGCGGCTTCTGCCAAGATTGTTTTCAAGGGACGCAATGTACATCCGGGCTATGCCAAAAACAAGATGATAAATTCTATCCGCGTAGCCAATCGTTTTATTTCCATGTTGCCCAGCCACGAAACACCGGAACATACCGAGGGGTACGAGGGCTTCTATCATCTTATTGGAATTACGGGTGAAGTGGAGCAGACCACGGTTACTTACATTATTCGCGATCACGACCGTGTCCGTTTTGAGAGCCGCAAGAAAGAATTTGAACACCTTGTCTGCAAAATTAATGCCGAATATGGCGAGGGTACAGCCGCACTCGAACTACATGACCAATATTATAATATGCGTGAGAAGATTGAGCCGGTGATGCATATCATCGATACAGCTTTTAAAGCTATGGAAGCCGTCGGTGTAGAGCCTCACGTAAAAGCTATTCGTGGCGGTACGGACGGTGCGCAACTTTCGTTCAAAGGCTTGCCGTGCCCCAACATCTTTGCCGGTGGTCTGAATTTCCACGGACGTTACGAATTTATTCCTATTCAGAATATGGAGAAAGCCATGAATGTTATCGTCAAGATAGCCGAACTCGTTGCCGCTAACAAATAAATCATAATCTATAACTTATAAGTCACACCATGAAAACCACTCCATTTACAGAAACGCACATCTCGCTGGGAGCTAAGATGCACGAATTTGCGGGATACAATATGCCTATCGAATATTCCGGTATCATTGATGAACATCTTACTGTTTGTCAGGGTGTCGGTGTGTTTGACGTCTCCCACATGGGAGAGTTTTGGGTGAAAGGTCCGCATGCTTTGGACTTTTTACAGACAGTCACCTCTAATAACGTAGCAGCCCTTACTCCCGGTAAGGTACAATATACTTGCTTCCCCAATGAGGATGGCGGTATTGTAGACGATTTATTGGTCTACCGGTACGAGCAGGAGAAATATCTGTTGGTAGTCAATGCTTCCAATATCGAGAAAGACTGGAACTGGTGTATGTCTCATAATACGATGGGAGCTGAGTTGGAGAATGCTTCCGACCGTATGGCGCAGCTTGCGGTACAAGGTCCGAAAGCTATCGAAGCATTGCAGAAACTGACACCTGTTAATCTTTCCGAACTTTCGTATTACACCTTTACGCATGGTGAATTTGCAGGTGAGCCGGATGTTATAATCTCCAATACCGGTTATACTGGAGCCGGTGGTTTTGAACTCTATTTCTATCCTGAAGCTGCAATAAAAATATGGAATGCCGTGTTTGAGGCTGGTGCGGAGTTCGGTATCAAACCTATCGGTTTGGGTGCTCGTGATACGCTTCGCCTTGAAATGGGATTCTGCCTGTATGGAAATGACCTGGATGATACCACGTCGCCTATTGAAGCTGGATTGGGATGGATTACCAAGTTTGTAGAGGGTAAGAACTTTATCAATCGTCCAATGCTGGAGAAACAGAAGACGGAGGGTACGGTACGTAAATTGGTCGGTTTTGAAATGGTAGATCGCGGTATTCCCCGTCACGGTTATGAGTTACAGAATCCGGAAGGTACTCCTATTGGAGTGGTTACTTCGGGCACAATGTCGCCTACCCGTAAAATCGGTATCGGTATGGGGTATGTGAAGCCCGAATATAGTAAGGTTGGTACGGAAATCTGTATTGATATGCGCGGCCGTAAGTTGAAGGCTGTGGTGGTGCGTCCGCCGTTTCGCGGGAAAGTCTGATTTACCTAAACAGGATGATGCGGTTTCCGTGGAAATTATGTCTTGCATGGGACTGACGTTGGGTAGTATGCATATAGTAAAAAAGGGAATCTGTAGCAGATTCCCTTTTTCCGTTTCTTTGAAAAACAGATTATTTCTTACGGTTACCGTAACGACTCATGAATTTATCAACACGACCGGCTGTGTCAACCAACTTAGACTTACCAGTGTAGAACGGGTGAGAAGTGCTGGAGATTTCCAACTTTACCAACGGATAAGTTTCGCCTTCGAACTCGATAGTCTCCTTAGTATTTACTGTAGAACGAGACAAGAACACATCGCCGTTTGACATATCTTTAAATACTACCGGACGGTAATTTTCAGGATGAATACCTTTTTTCATTTCAATATTTGTTTTTTAATTTATATTCTGTTACTATTTTGGTAATAAATAGTGTAATGGTCTTTTTCAGTGCGCAAAGATAATGCTTTTCTATGAAATGAAAAAAGGTTTTTTGCAAAAAAAGCTGGCAATTGATAGGTTTATAACTTTTTATTTTAGATTTTTGCAGGAGATTAATATCATATCACCTATGAGAAAACTGATTGTATTCTTTTCTTTTTGGTTCAGCGCTACAATAGTTGTAGCCCAGAACACGGAACGCAAACTGTATAGCATAGCGTTTTATAATCTTGAGAATCTCTTTGATACCATCCATGATGCAGGTAAGAATGACTATGACTTCCTGCCTGATGGCAGTTACCGGTGGACTGCGAAAAAGTACGAAGCTAAACTGCATAATCTCTCGGACGTGTTGAGTGCCTTGTCGCGTAATCTGGTTCCTGAGGGACCGGCAGTAATTGGCGTGGCAGAAGTCGAGAATCATAGGGTACTGACGGATCTTGTCAGTCAGCCGGCTATGGCTAACTATAAGTTTGTTCATTATGAGGGACCCGACAGACGTGGCATTGACTGTGCACTTTTGTATGATCCGCAACAGTTTGCCGTGACGAACTCTAAACTGGTACTTTCCGCTCCGTTTGAAGGGGATACGGTGCATCTGACGCGCGGTTTCCTTATTGTAGACGGTAGAATGGCGGGTGAGCGTGTGTGTTTCATTGTGAATCACTGGCCTTCCCGCGGAGCGAAATCACCGGTGCGGGTGCATGCCGCCAGGCAGGTAAAGGCGTTGACGGACTCCTTGATGCATGAAGACAAAAAGCTGAAACTCTTTGTTATGGGAGATATGAATGACGATCCGATGGATGAAAGCATGCAGACTTTAGGGGCCCGTAAATATATATCAGGTATGAAAGCCAATCAGTTCTTCAATCCCTGGTGGGAAATACTGGAGGATAAGGGTGTGGGAACCTTGCTCTATCGTGGCAAGTGGAATCTGTTCGACCAGATTGTACTGTCCAGACCGTTGGTGAAAGCGAAAAAAGGACTGCGTTACGACCATAGCGAGGTTTTTATCCGCGACTACCTGATTCAGCAGGATGGTAAATACAAAGGTTCACCTTTGCGTACTCATGGCGGGCGCGTATGGCTGAACGGTTACAGCGACCATTTACCTACGATTATCTATCTGAAAAGATAATATATAATAATGTGTAAATAACAGGCCGGAAAATAAACTCGCTTTCCGGCTTTTTTGTTTATAGAGGTAAGAACGCAAAAGGAGAGAATGAACAGACAGATGCAAAAACTTTGTAATATAGAGATTACAATATTCTGTTAATTCAAGCCAATAGCTTTAAAATAGAATGGATTTGACTGGTGAGTAGAGGTATTTTATTCTTCTCTTGTTCTTCTTTTTAAAGGATAATGCTTACTTTTGCGTAGAATTTTAATTCACTAACAATAAACTTTAAACAAAATGGTTAATTACAAAGATTTAGGCCTTGTAAACACAAGAGAAATGTTTGCTCGCGCTATCAAAGGTGGATATGCAATCCCTGCATTCAACTTCAATAACATGGAACAGATGCAGGCTATCATCAAGGCTGCAGTAGAGACTAAGTCTCCGGTTATCCTTCAGGTATCTAAGGGTGCTCGCCAATATGCTAACGCTACTTTGCTGCGTTACATGGCTCAGGGCGCTGTGGAATATGCTAAGGAACTGGGCTGCAAACATCCTGAAATTGTTCTTCACCTTGACCACGGAGATACTTTTGAAACTTGTAAAAGCTGTATCGATTCAGGTTTCTCCTCAGTAATGATTGACGGTTCACATCTTCCATACGAAGAAAATGTTGCTTTAACAAAGAAGGTTGTTGACTATGCTCATCAATTCGATGTTACAGTGGAAGGTGAACTTGGCGTGTTGGCTGGTGTAGAAGATGAAGTATCTGCTGAACACCATACTTATACCAATCCTGAAGAAGTTATCGATTTCGCTACTCGTACAGGTTGTGACTCTTTGGCTATTTCTATCGGTACTTCTCACGGTGCATACAAGTTCAAACCCGAACAATGCCACGTAGATCCTGCTACAGGTCGTCTGGTTCCTCCTCCTTTGGAATTTGCCGTATTGGATGCTGTAATGGAGAAACTTCCTGGATTCCCTATCGTTCTTCACGGTTCTTCTTCAGTTCCTCAGGAAGAAGTTGATACTATCAATCAATTCGGCGGTAAGTTGGAAGCAGCTATCGGTATTCCCGAAGAGCAACTGCGCAAGGCTGCGAAGTCTGCTGTTTGCAAAATCAATATCGACTCAGACTCTCGTTTGGCTATGACTGCTGCTGTTCGTAAGGTGTTTGCTGAGAAACCGGCTGAATTTGACCCGCGTAAATATCTGGGTCCGGCTCGTGACAACATGGAGAAACTTTACAAGCACAAAATCGTTAACGTGCTTGGTTCTGAAAACAAATTGGCTCAATTGGACTGATAAGGTTAATTTGATTATAAAATAGGGAGTGCATTTTAATGCACTCCCTATTTGTTTTTAGGTACGGACTTTATGGATTTATCCGTGTCTATTTAGTCCGTACCTGATTTATGTCAAACTTGAATTTATTTACAATTCGATGATCAGAGATTCACGCGCTTCCATCTTCAACTCTTTTTCAAAGAGAATTGTTTTGCCGCTTAGAATATCTTTTCCTTCTTTCTTGTCTTTCAAAATTTCTTTGTAGAATTTTAAAGGAACGGTGGTTTCTGAATCTGTACCGTTCAGCATTACGAAAACAATTTTGCCCTCATACTGACGGGCATAGGCATATACGCCGTTTTGTACCATAAACTGAGTCATACTGCCTTTGGCAATCACATCGTTTCCTTTACGCCAATTCAGTATTGTTTTGTAGAAATTGTAGCAATCGTTTTGAATTTTGCTGCGGCCTTCGGCTGTCAGTGCGGTTTCTTTATCGTCTGCCCAGCCGCCGGGGAAGTCTTTACGAACATAACCGTCGCTCTTGCTCTTTACGCCGTTCATCATAATCTCCGTTCCGTAGTATAATTGCGGAATGCGTCGGGTGGTGAGCAACAGGGTAGAGGCTTGTTTCAGCATCGGAAGGTTTTCGCCTTCACCCAAAAAGCGGTCGGTGTCGTGATTCTCGATGAAAGCGAGTACCGATTCCGGATTCGGATAAAGAAAATCATATACGAAACTGTTATACACTCGGTCTAATCCTTTAAACCAAGTTTCTGTTTCCTCCGTTTTGGCAATGTTGATTTTATCATAGAAACTGAAATCCATTACCGTCTTCAGATTGCTGTTTTTAGGAGCGGACAGTTTGGAGTCCTTTTGCCACCATGCGGTATATGCCGGTTCGGTTACCCATGTTTCGCCTACGGTGTTATAATTAGGGTATTCTTTATTCAACTCTTTCATCCAGTTGCTCATGGCATCATAGTCGGCATAGGGGTAAGTATCCATACGGATACCGTCTATGTCGGCATATTCAATCCACCAGAAACTGTTCTGAACGAGATAACGGTATACATGCGGATTCTTTTGGTTGAGGTCGGGCATGGCGGTTACGAACCAACCGTCATTCATCTGGCTGAAATCGTATTTCGAAGCATAAGGGTCTACGTGGGGAGTCAGTTTGAAGGATGTCTGCACAAAGTTATTTTCATGGTCGGGGTTGTTGAACCAATCTTTGCAAGGCATGTCTTTTATCCATATATGCTCTACACCGCAGTGGTTGAAAATCATATCCATTACGATTTTAATGCCGCGTGTATGAGATTTTTCGATGAGCTGCTTATACTCTTCATTGGTGCCGAAGCGGGGATCTACTTTATAATAATCGGTGGTGGCATAGCCGTGATAGGAACCGCCGGTCATGTTGTTTTCCAATACCGGAGTAAACCACAAGGCAGTTACGCCCAAATCGGAAAAGTAATCAAGGTGCTGTTCGATACCTGCGAGGTCGCCGCCATGACGAGCATTTGGGTCGTTGCGGTCTACCTTATATTCTGCCATGCCTGCTATTTGGTCGTTGTCCGGGTTGCCGTTGGCAAAACGGTCGGGCATTAACAGATAGAGTGCATCGGATGCATCGAAACCTTTGTGCTCGCAGCCTTTTTTGGCACGTTCTTTTAGCTCATATTCTTTGACGAACTTTTTCTTGCCTTGCGTGAAGGTGAGTGGCATTTTACCGGGTTTCACGTTTTTATCCAGTCTGAGGTAGACCAGCAGGTAATTATTGCTTTCCAATTTGACTGTGCTGCTCAGCGAGACGCCGGGATAGTTGACAGATACCGTTGCATTGCCGATGCCTTCACCATATACCATTAGCTGAAGTTCGGGGTTTTGCATACCAGTGTACCAAAATGGTGGATCGATTTTGTTTACGTTCATAGCTGCGTACGTACTGAGGGAAAGTAGGAGTGTTCCTAAAATGAAGAATACTTTTTTCATGATATTAGCTTTTCGTTATTTTCTCCGCTAAATTAAAAAAAATAGCGGAGAAGGCTGTTACCTCTCCGCTATTATCCTTTATGCAGGTTATGCAAACGTTTTCACTGCTTACATCAGGAATCCCAACAGAATACCGGCAGCTACTGCTGAGCCGATAACGCCCGCTACGTTCGGACCCATGGCATGCATCAGCAGGTAGTTGGTTGGATCATATTCCAAACCTACTACTTGAGAGATACGTGCGGAGTCAGGCACTGCAGATACGCCTGCATTACCAATCAGCGGATTAATCTTGTTGCCTTTCTTCAAGAAGATATTGAATATCTTCACGAAGATTACACCGGAAGCGGTTGCGATGATGAATGAGAATGCACCCAGACCAAAAATCCACAATGAGTCTGTAGTCAGGAATTCGGATGCTTGTGTGGAAGCACCTACAGTCAGACCAAGCAGAATCGTGATGGTATCAATCAGCGGACCGCTGGCTGTGTTAGCCAGACGACGGGTTACACCACTCTCTTTTAGTAAGTTACCGAAAAATAGCATACCTAACAAAGGCAAACCGGACGGAACAAGGAAACAGGTAAGTAACAGACCGATAATCGGGAACATTACTTTTTCCGTATGAGAAACTGCACGTGGCGGTTTCATGCGGATAAGACGCTCGTTCTTGCTGGTCAGCAGACGCATGATAGGCGGTTGGATTACCGGTACTAATGCCATATAGGAATAGGCGGACACGGCAATTGCACCCATCAGGTTGGGAGCCAGTTTGGACGAAAGGAAAATGGCTGTCGGACCATCGGCACCACCGATGATACCGATAGCACCAGCTTGCATCGGATCGAATCCGATAGCCAAAGCAGTCATATATGCACCGAAAATACCGAATTGTGCGGCAGCACCGACTAGCATCAGCTTCGGGTTAGAGATTAGAGCGGAGAAATCCGTCATAGCTCCGATACCCAGGAAAATAAGTGGCGGATACCAACCGGAAGTTACCCCTTGATACAGAATGTTAAGTACAGACCCTTCCTCATAGATACCGACTTTTAATCCGGCTTCCATATTGAAAGGGATATTACCGATCAGCATACCGAAACCGATAGGAATCAGCAACATCGGCTCAAATTCCTTGGCAACAGCCAAGTATATGAAGAATAAACCTACCAGAATCATTACCAGATGTCCGCCTGTTGCATTGGCAAAACCTGTATAAGTCCAGAAGTCTGCAAGGTTATTTCCTAAAAATGTGATAAATTCTCCCATATTATTCAATAATTACAAGGTCAGTACCTTCGAGTACGGATTCTCCTTTACTAACATTAATAGCGGTAATTTTACCGTCTTTGTCGGCATTGATATTGTTCTCCATTTTCATGGCCTCCAGGATAATGATAACCTGGCCTTTCTTCACGGTATCACCCACATTGACTTTGATGTCAAGGATAACACCTGGCAGCGGAGATTTTACACCTGACTTGCCTGTTGAAGCAGCAGCCGGTTTTACAACTGGAGCAGTCGGGGCAGCTGGGGCTGCACTAACAGGGCGTACTACCGGTTTGACTGCAACTTTCGGAGCTTTTTCCATTTCTACTTTGTAGGGAGTACCGTTCACTTCTACGTGAGCGATGTTGTCTTCAATATCTCCAATAGTAACTTTATATGCGTTACCGTTGATTTTGTATTTATATTCTTTCATCGTTTTATCTTTATTAAAGGTGACTTTACTTTCTCTGAGGGGTTTCACGCAACGTGTAAATCTTTGAACTCCAAGGTGAATAGCTGCGTTTTACGCGGGTAATGGTGAGTACGGTGTCTTCCACATCGTGTACATCACTCTGCATTTCGTGCAATGCCAGGGAAATGGCTGCGAATACTTCACCCGGTGCTTCTCCCAGTTGTTTTTCTTTAGCCTCTTTTTTATCGGTAATGCCCTTAGCGCGCATTGCGTTACGTTTGCTGAGGTTTACAGAAATCTTGCCTATAATCTTGAAAGAGATATAAAGAAGGAGTAATCCGGAAAATACTACACTCATGGCGGAAATAGCCATACCGATACCTATACTGTCATGCTCTTCAAACTTCTCCATTTTAGCATTGCTGTCAATGGTTTTGTTATTGGTGCTTGGAGTTACATACTTATCGGACGCATCTCCTTTTACTTCCCATTCCGGAGTGGCATCACTGACACGTGCATAAGATTGGTTGGCTTGTAATGTTCCGGCGGGTACCACAATCTGGTCCAGTAATTTCTTGCCGGAATCGTATAAGCCGATCCAATTGGCGTTCTGGCTGTCTAACTTAAAGTTGGTATGGAAAGTACCGCGATTAGGTTCTCCGTCTGCCCAAAACAGCGCGTGCTGACGAGGTTTTACCAAAGTCAGGACATCACCTTTCGGGATGAAATAGGTAGCGGTGTCACCCGGTTGGCTGCTGAATTTCAGATAGCAACCTGCAAGGTCGGCGCTGCCATATGATTTGTTGAATATCTCAATCCATGCGCTGTGAACACCGTAATCATCCTGAAAGTTGCTTTCGTTGGTGATAAGCACTTCATTCAGCAACAGTTTAGAGTTTGACTCCTTTTCTCCACAAGAAGAACAGAACCCCAGCACCAGCATCAATGAAAGGAATATTCCGATTTTTGTTTTATTCATAAATTTGAGTTTTTATTTTTTAATTCTCAACTGTTAATTCTCAATTCTTAAAGAGGAATATTACCATGTTTCTTGGCCGGGTTGGTCAATTTCTTGGTTTGCAGTTGTTGCAGGGCGCGGATAATGCGGAAACGCGTGTTGCGCGGTTCGATAACATCATCGATATAGCCATACTTGGCTGCATTGTAAGGATTGGCAAACAGTTTGGTATATTCAGCTTCTTTTTCAGCCAGGAACTGAGCCGGATTTTCTTGCTCTTTAGCCTCGCGTGCATACAGAACTTCTACTGCACCTGCACCACCCATAACTGCGATTTCAGCAGTAGGCCATGCATAGTTCATGTCACCACGAAGTTGCTTACAGCTCATTACGATGTGCGAACCGCCATAGGATTTGCGTAGGGTGATAGTAACTTTAGGTACGGTAGCTTCACCGTAGGCATACAGTAATTTGGCACCGTGCAGGATAACACCGTTGTACTCCTGACCGGTTCCGGGAAGGAAGCCCGGTACATCTACCAAAGATACGATAGGAATATTGAAAGCATCGCAGAAACGGACGAAACGTGCACCCTTACGAGAAGCGTTGCTATCAAGTACACCTGCCAGATATTTGGGCTGGTTGGCTACAATGCCGACTGATTGTCCGTTGAAACGGGCAAAACCGATAATGATATTCTTGGAATAGTCTTTCTGAATTTCAAGGAACTCTCCGTTGTCAACGATAGCACCGATAACTTCGTACATATCGTAAGGCTTGTTCGGATTGTCAGGGATAATATCGTTCAGAGAATCTTCCAGACGGTCGATGGGATCTGTACAATCTGTGTAAGGAGCTTCTTCCAAATTATTTTGAGGGATGTAGCTCAGTAATTTGCGGATAAGTGCAAGACCTTCTTCTTCGGTCTTTGCAGTGAAGTGAGTTACACCGGATTTGGTAGAGTGTACGCTTGCACCACCCAAATTTTCCTGGCTGACATCTTCTCCGGTTACGGTCTTTACCACTTTCGGACCAGTAAGGAACATGTAGGACGTTCCTTCCATCATTAGTGTAAAGTCAGTCAGGGCAGGAGAATAAACCGCACCACCGGCACAAGGACCGAAGATACCGGAAATTTGGGGAATAACGCCGGAAGCAAGAATATTGCGTTGGAAAATCTCGGCATATCCGGCTAAAGCATTGATACCTTCTTGAATACGTGCACCACCCGAGTCATTGATACCGATGCAGGGAGCACCCATCTTCATTGCTTGATCCATGATTTTGCAAATCTTCAAAGACATGGTTTCCGACAATGAACCGGCAGAAACAGTGAAATCCTGTGCGAAAATGTAGACCAAGCGACCGTCGATGGTACCGCAACCGGTAACCACACCGTCGCCGGGGTAGTGTTTCTTTTCCATACCGAAATTCGTACATCTGTGCTCAACAAACATGTCCATTTCTTCGAAACTTCCTTCATCGAGTAACATTGCTATACGCTCGCGAGCTGTATATTTCCCTTTCTCATGTTGCTTTGCAATCGCTTTTTCACCACCACCAAGACGCGCAGCCGTACGGCGGTCAATAAGCTCTTTAATTTTCTCAAGTTGATTACTCATATTCTTTATTTATGATTTATGATTTCAGATTTATGTTTTCGGATTTATGATTTCAAACCATAAATCTTTATTCTCCTTTTTCGCAAAGTTCCGTCAATACGCCGAGTGTGGATTTCGGATGCAGGAATGCGATGTTCAAGCCTTCCGCACCTTTACGGGGAGCTTTGTCAATCAGGCGGATACCTTTTCCTTCAACTTCTGCGAGAGCGTTTGCCACTCCGTCTTCCACAGCAAATGCTAAATGGTGCATACCGCCGTTACCGTTGTTCTTTTCGATGAATTTGGCAATGGTGCTTTCGGGAGAAGTGGGTTCGAGCAACTCAATTTTCACGTCACCTACTTTCAAGAAAGCGGTTCTTACCTTTTGATCTTCTACGGTTTCAATGTTGTAGCATTTTAAACCTAATACATTTTCGTAGTACGGAAGGGCTTCTTCAATGCTTTTTACAGCAATGCCTAAATGTTCAATGTGCGAAATTTTCATAACAGTTTTTATTAATGTTGGTATTCAATTCCAAATTTTTAAAATCAGCAGTACAAAGAAAGATATTTCTACTTGAATAAAGAAATTTTTCGCCAATTAATTATAAAGGTATTTCTTCTTAAAATGATTTTATAATTGAGACAACCGGTCGTTGTTTTATCTATTGATGGTACTCGTTTTTTGTTATAAAAGAGATTCAAAAGCTTTTTTTGTTATATCTTTGTCAGTAGAATTTCAATCGGACAAATATTATGTCACATTTAGCTCCCTTGATCGCCGATTTGGCATTGATACTGATTTGCGCCGGAATAATGACGCTATTATTTAAAAAACTGAAACAACCGTTAGTCTTGGGGTATGTCGTTGCAGGCTTCTTGGCCAGTCCTCACATGGCTTATACCCCTTCGGTGATGGATACGGCAAACATACAGACTTGGGCGGACATCGGCGTTATTTTCTTGCTGTTTGCTTTGGGGCTGGAGTTTAGCTTTAAGAAAATAGTCAAGGTGGGGGGAGCCGCTATAATCGCTGCTTGTACAATTATATTCTGTATGATATTGTTGGGCGTGGCAGTTGGCACGGCTTTCGGATGGAAACGGATGGACTGCATTTTCTTGGGCGGTATGATAGCCATGTCTTCCACTACTATTATCTATAAGGCATTTGATGATTTGGGCATGCGCAAGAAAAAGTTTACCGGGCTGGTGCTCAGTGTGTTGATTTTGGAAGATATTCTTGCCATTGTCCTGATGGTTATGCTGTCTACCATGGCAGTCAGTCATAATTTTGAAGGGACGGAAATGCTGGGCAGTATAGCAAAACTGTTATTCTTTCTTATATTGTGGTTTGTGGTCGGCATCTATTTGATTCCTGTTCTGTTGAAAAAATGTCGGAAGCTGATGAGTGAGGAGACTTTGCTGATTGTATCGCTCGGGCTTTGTTTCGGTATGGTTGTGCTTGCTGCCCATACGGGATTTTCAGCAGCGTTCGGCGCTTTTATCATGGGGTCTATTCTGGCTGAAACGGTAGAGGCGGAAAGTATTGAACGTCTGGTTAAGCCGGTAAAAGATTTATTCGGCGCCATATTCTTTGTATCTGTAGGTATGATGGTAGACCCTTTGATGATAGTAGAATATGCGGGTCCTATTGTTGTCATCACATTGGCGGTTATTGTCGGGCAATCGTTGTTCGGCACATTGGGAGTATTGCTTGCAGGGCAGCCGCTTAAGACGGCTATGCAATGCGGATTCAGTTTGACGCAGATTGGAGAATTTGCTTTTATCATCGCTTCTTTGGGAGTGTCTTTGCATGTAACAAGTCATTTTCTGTATCCTATAGTGGTGGCTGTATCTGTCATTACTACCTTTCTTACCCCTTATATGATTCGTTTTGCAGAACCGGCTTCCAATTTTGTCGATACGCATTTGCCGGAACGGTGGCAGAAATTTTTGCTGCATTATGCTTCCGGTTCGCAGACTGTGAATCATGAGAGTTTATGGAAGAAACTGATATTTGCTTTGTTGCGTATTACGGTGGTTTATTCCATTGTAAGTGTGGCGGTGATTGCTATCGCATTCCGCTTCCTGGTACCGTTTTTCAAGGGAAACTTGCCTGGGATTTGGGGCTCTTTATTGTCTGCTTTGGTCATTGTTCTGTTTATTTCTCCTTTTCTGCGAGCCATCATGATTAAGAAAAACCATTCGGTAGAATTCGTAACATTGTGGCGCGACAGTCGGGGAAATCGCGCTCCGCTGGTAGCTACTATCGTGCTGCGAATTCTGTTGGCAGTTTCTTTTGTGATGTTTGTAATAGCCGGACTGTTTAAACTGTCGGTTGGTCTTGTCTTTGGAGTTGCGGTACTGCTGGTTATAGTGATGATACTTTCCAGACAGTTGAAGCGGCAGTCTATAATGATTGAACGTACTTTTTTTCAGAATTTGCGGTCGCGGGATATGCGTGCGGAATATTTGGGCGAGAAGAAGCCTGAATATGCAGGCCGTCTGCTTTCGCGTGATTTGCATTTGACGGATTATGAGATTCCCGGGGAATCGGCTTGGGCAGGCAAGACGCTGGCGGAGTTGAATTTTGGCAAGCGTTATGGGGTGCATGTCGTTTCTATTCTTCGTGGACGCAGGCGGATAAATATTCCCGGTGCTTCTGTGCGTCTTTTTCCTTTAGATAAGATACAGGTTATTGCTACTGATGAAGAATTGAATGTGTTTGGTGAGGAAATGAATAAGCTTTCAACGATAGCTGCGGACGCCGTGGAAAAAAGTGAGATGATACTGCGTCAGTTGCGTATCGATGCAAATTCCCCGTTCTTGGGTAAAACATTGAAAGATGCAGGCATACGCGAGAAATACCACTGCCTGATTGTTGGAGTGGAGCGAGGAGGGGAAACTTTGCATGCTCCTGACGTGCACGAGCCTTTTGTCGAGGAGGATGTAGTATGGATTGTCGGTGAGAATGTCGATGTGTACAAATTGGTCGGTGAAAATGATGAGAATGTCGACCTGTGATATTGGAATAACGGTTATTTTTGCTTTACGAACATAAACTTTAAAAAAGAAATATCATGAAAAGTGATCCGAAAGACTGTCTGTACTGTCAGAATAATGAAACGTTGCATAATCTGATGATTGAGATTGCGCAGCTTAGTGTGTCACGTGTCTTCCTTTTTAAGGAACAAACTTATCGCGGGCGCTGCCTTGTGGCTTACAAAGACCATGTCAATGACTTGAATGAACTAACGGATGAGGAACGCAATGCTTTCATGGCTGATGTTGCCCGTGTGACTCGTGCCATGCAAAAAGCTTTTAATCCGGAAAAGATTAATTATGGTGCGTATTCAGACAAATTATCTCATCTTCATTTTCATTTGGCGCCGAAATATGTAGATGGTCCCGATTATGGTGGTACTTTCCAGATGAATCCGGGAAAGGTGTATCTGACGGATGTCGAATATCAGGAATTGGTTGAAGCGGTGAGAAGCAAACTTTGAAAGAGAATGAAGTATAAAGTATAAATTGGCAATGAGCATGATTTATGAATGACAAATGGTTATGTAATATCATAGCATAGCCATTTATACCTTATACTTCGTATTTTATATTTTATTTAAAATTTTGTCCATTACCCAGTTTGTCAGTGTTGCGCTTTCGCCATCGCAGTTACAGATTGATTTGCCAAGTAAATGGTCTACAACAGCTTGAATAAGCGGTTGCTGGACGTAAATGGGGTTTTCTACAGGGATTTCTTCCCTTCCTCGTTCGGTGTGTAAGGCTATGGGATCATAGGTAAATACAGAAAAGCATATCATACCTTTGTCTCCGATGATTTCGATACGGTCTTCACGTGCAGACTCATGTGCAACGAAACACCACGAGCCGCTGCCTACCAGACCGCTGTCAAATTGGAAACAGGCACTGAGGGTATCCTCTGCAGAATATAGTCCGCCACGGTTGCTCTTGTATCCGTTGGCTTCAAGAATATATCCGAACATATCTTGCAGTATGTCTATCTGGTGTGGAGCCAAATCATAAAAATAACCGCCACCGGCGATATCGGGCTGTACACGCCAGGGTAGGTTCTCCTTGTTATAGTCCAGATCGCGAGGTGGCTGGGCAAAGCGAATTTGTATATTGATGACATTTCCAATGGCCCCTTCTTCCACCAATGACTTTACTTTCAGGAAATAAGGAAGATAACGGCGGTAATAGGCTACAAAACAAGGTATGCCGGTTTCTTGGGAAATACGGTTGATGCGGCAACACTCTTCATAAGTCACTGCCATCGGCTTTTCTATGTATACTGGTTTGCCGGCTTTCATGGACATAATGGCATATGTGGCATGGGAAGAGGGTGGGGTGGCAATATATACGGCATTTACGTCTTCATCATTAATCAGTTCCTGTGCATCATTGTACCATTTGGCAATGCCTCTTTCTTTGGCATAAGCTTTAGCTTTGGAGATATCCCGACTCATCACAGCTACCACTTCGGAGTGTTCAATTTTTTGAAATGCAGGTCCACTTTTGTATTTGGTCACTTCTCCGCAGCCGATAAATCCCCATTTTATTATTTTCTCACTCATACTTGTATATTATTCTTCAAAGTCGAAATCAAAATCAAAGTCATCCACGAATTCAGGCGCAGTGAAGTCTTCCAGTTCACGGCGATCCTTTTTGGTGGGGCGTCCCGTTCCCTTAGCGCGGTTGATAAATCCGCTGATTTTGCTCATTTCCAATAGTTCATATTGCTCCGGGGCGGTTATGTTCTCCATCATTTCGGGAACAAGCTTGGCGCCTACACGCTTTTCAATAGTCTGTAGTACTTTGAAAGAATAGGTAACCGGCGGTTTGCGTACTTGTATTACATCTCCCGGCTTCACCATTCGAGCTGCCTTTGCAAGTGCACCATTGATACTGATACGTCCTTTTTTGCAGGCTTCGGCTGCAATTGTACGTGTCTTGAATATGCGTACAGCCCACATCCATTTGTCTATTCTTGCTTCACTCATTTCTTGTTGAACTGATTCATTGTAATGTCTATACCGGCGAGACAGAAACTTTTAATGATTTCGCCGGCTGTTTTCAGGCGTTCATCCATTGTTTTCCAGTCTTCGTCCGTAAAGTGTCCCAAAACGAAATCCACTTGTCCGCCGCGGGGAAAATCATTACCGATACCAAAACGCAGGCGGGCATAGTTTGGGGTACCTAATGTGGCTGCAATATGTTTCAGTCCGTTATGTCCCGCATCGCTTCCTTTCCCTTTCAGCCGCAGGGTGCCGAAAGGTAGTGCCAAATCATCTACTACAATCAGTACGTTTTCCAACGGAATGTTCTCTTTTTGCATCCAATAGCGTACGGCATTTCCACTCAGATTCATGAAAGTAGACGGTTTCAGCAATATCAGTTGGCGTCCTTTGACCGACATGGTAGCTGTAAAACCATAGCGTCCGTCATTAAAGGTTATTCCGGCTGCTTGAGCTAAAGCATCTACTACCATGAAGCCTATATTATGGCGGGTTTCGTGATATTCGGGACCGATATTGCCTAAACCGGCAATTAGATATTTCATTTTTATATACTTGGCTTTAATGATAATTCAGATAAAAAGAGAGGAACGCGGATTATCGCAGTTGTCCGCGGATATGAAATCTGCGTCGTCTGCGTTAATCCGCGTTCCGGAATATCTCGTTTGCTTACTAAGAAAGCGCCGATTAGTTGTTTGCAGCAGCTGCAGCAGCACCTCTTGCGGCACGAGTCAGCTTAACAGCACATACAACGGCTTCTTTAGCATTCAATAGTTCCAAACCTTCGTAGCTTAATTCACCTACTTTTACCGTTTTGCCCAATCCCAAATGAGATACATTGACAATCAGTTTTTCAGGAATAGCGTTGTACAAAGCTTTAACTTTCAGTTTACGCATCTGCAGAGTCAGCTTACCACCGGCTTTCACACCTTCTGCCAGACCTTCCATTTGTACGGGAACTTCCATTACGATAGGTTTAGTTTCATCAATCTGATAGAAGTCAACGTGCAGGATAGTATCTTTTACCGGGTGGAATTGAATATCTTTCAAGATAGCATTTACTTTCTTGCCATCGATAATCAGGTCAACCACGTAGATGTGCGGAGTATAAACCAAATTGCGCAGACCTTCTGCCGGTACAGTGAAATGAACGTTTTCACCTGCTCCGTAGAGTACGCAAGGTACACCGTTGTTTTTACGAATAGCTTTCAAAGCTCTTGCTTGTTCCGAAGAACGTTCTGCAATAGTTCTTGCAGTTCCTTTTACTTCAATTGATTTCATTTTAAAAATTTTTGTGTTACTCTAAATTAAGTAAATTTTTTGCTTAATTCACCATCACACGATGTGGCTTGCCACACGATGTTGCAAAAAAGCGGTGCAAAAGTACAGCTTCTTTTTGAATTATCAAAAGGTTATAACTTAAAATTCAATGTCTATCTTGATTTCTCCTTCCAATGAAGACGCTTTTTCCTCTTTCGGCAGTTCTTCTTTTCCCGTTTCGGGACTTTCAGCCTCTTCGTCAGTGGTATGTCTTGTATAGCAGCCTTGCTGTTCCTGGATGAAGCCGATGGCTTGCTGAAGTCCGTTCATGAACTTTTCAAAATCCTCTTTGTATAGAAAGATTTTGTGCTTTTCGAAACTTACCTGCGAGTCGTCTCCTTCGCCCATCACAATCTTCTTGCTTTCCGTGATGGCGAGAAACATTTCGTCTTTTCTGTTTTTCTTGACGTCTAAATAGTAGATGCGCTTACCTGCTTTGATGGATTGGGAGAATGCAATCTCCTTGTCGTTCATGTCCGCTGCGTTTTTCTTCTTAAAGTCTTCCATATTATAATAGGTCTCAATTTTGATATTATCACCTTAAAACTTGTATCTCGTAGCTTTTAGCTCTTTATCGGGCTCAAAATTGACGATTTTTTTTAAACTGTCAAAAGAAAAAGACCGGATAATCAATATCTGCATTAAAAAATGTGATTTATTTATGTAAACTCATTAAAAATGCCTACTTTTGCGCCTTGTTAAAACACTAGTATTTACTTTAGAATTATGATCAACAGAGTTCTTATTCGTCTTAAGATTATACAGATTGTATATGCTTATTATCAGAATGGCAGTAAAAATTTAGATGCTGCGGAGAAAGAGTTGTTTTTTAGTCTCTCCAAGGCATATGACCTTTACAATTATCTGCTTATGTTGATGATAGCCTTGACGAACTACGCACAAAAGCGCATTGATGCGGCAAAAGCAAAGTTGGCTCCCACAGCCGAAGAGTTGTATCCGAACATGAAGTTTGTAGAAAACAAATTCATTTCCCAACTGGAAGTGAACAGGCAGTTGATGGACTTTATCTCCAACCAGAAACGTACGTGGGAGAATGATGAAGATTTTGTTAAAGGATTATTTGAAAAGATTGTAGCGTCTGATATATATAAGGAATATATGGCTTCTTCCGAAAGCTCTTACGAGGCAGATCGTGAATTATGGAGAAAGCTTTATAAGACATTCATTTTCAATAATGAGGAACTTGATATATTGCTCGAAGATCAAAGCCTTTATTGGAATGACGACAAGGAAATTGTGGATACATTCGTTCTGAAAACAATCAAACGCTTTGATGAGAAGAATGGTGCGAATCAGCCGTTATTGCCTGAGTTTAAGGATGATGAAGATCAGGAGTTTGCCCGCCGTTTGTTCCGCCGTGCTATTCTGAACTGCGATTACTACCGTCATCTTATCAGCGAAAACACACGTAACTGGGATTTGGACCGTGTAGCTTTTATGGATGTAGTTATCATGCAGTGTGCATTGGCCGAAATATTGAGTTTCCCGAACATTCCCGTCAGCGTTTCGTTGAATGAGTATGTAGATATAGCCAAAGTGTACAGTACAGCCAAGAGTGGCAGTTTTGTCAATGGCACTTTGGATGGAATAGTTAAGGAATTGAAAAAAGAAGGGAAGTTGTCGAAAAACTGATACCTTTGTTGAATAATAAAAATTAAAACGGAATATTTATGAATTTGATGACAGTATTTTTCCTGCAAGCTCCTGCTGCAGGCCCGGACGGAAGCATGATGTGGATTATGTTGATAGCTATGTTCGCTATTATGTATTTCTTTATGATTCGCCCGCAAAATAAGAAGCAAAAAGAAATTGCGAATTTCCGCAAATCTCTTCAAGTGAACCAAAAGGTGATTACTGCTGGTGGCATTCATGGTATTATCAAGGAAATTAACGATAATGATGTGGTTCTTGAAATTGCTTCCAACGTTAAAATCCATATTGACAAGAATTCCATTTTTGCCGCTGCTGCTGATGCAAACAGTAGTCAGGCTTCTAAATAAGCAGATGTGAGCCTATGTTTGATCGTAGGAACATAAGACGTATTTATTTGAATATAACCGGAAAAGCAAAGGACTTTCTGCTCAGTGATAAGAGCAGAGAGTTCTTTGTTTTTTTATTTTTCTTCTTTATAGCCGGTGGTTTCTGGTTGTTGCAGACACTGAACAACGATTATGAAGCGGAATTTTCTATTCCCGTCCGTTTGCGTGGAGTGCCTAATAATACGATGATTACTTCAGAGCCGGTTTCCGAACTGCATATAAAGGTAAAGGATAAAGGTACTGTTTTGCTTAATTATATGTTGGGAAAGAGCTTCTATCCGGTTTCGCTCGATTTTTCCGATTATAAAGCTGTTGATAATCATGTACGTATTTATGCTTCTCAGTTTGAGAAAAAAGTGCTGAGTCAGTTGAATGTTTCCACCCGCTTGCTTTCTATGAAGCCAGATACCTTGGAATACATTTATGCAACGGGAATGTCCAAATTGGTGCCTGTCAGATTATCGGGGACAGTGGGTGCCGGCCGTCAATATTATTTGTCGGATACGATTTTTAAACCGGACTCGGTTTTGGCTTATGCACCGGAAGGGGTATTGGATACGATAACCGCTGCCTATACCCAGCCTGTCAAACAGGAGAATGTCTCCGATACATTGCGGCAACAGGTGTCTTTGCTTGCGCGACGAGGTGTGAAGTTTGTTCCTGCCTCTATCGAGATGATACTTCCTGTGGACATTTATACGGAAAAGACGGTGGAAGTGCCGTTGCACGGCGTAAACTTTCCGGCTGATAAAGTATTGCGTGCTTTTCCTTCTAAGGTTCAAGTAACTTTCCAGGTAGGGCTTAGCCGTTTCCGTGAGATAACTGCAGATGATTTTCATATCAATGTTTCTTATGAGGAACTGCTGCGTTTGGGGTCGGACAAGTATACGGTAAAATTGCGGAATATTCCCGACGGGGTGAAACAAGTGCGTTTTAATCCAGAGCAGGTCGATTTTCTTATAGAACAAATATCTCCTTCATTATGACTGTCAAGATAGGTATAACCGGTGGTATCGGCAGTGGAAAAAGTGTTGTGTCCCGACTGTTGGAGGTGATGGGAATCCCGGTCTATATTTCTGATGGGGAAACCAAACAGCTTATGATGACAGACTCTTGTATTCGCAGTGAGTTGACTGCCTTGTTGGGTGAGGAGGTGTATGCCGGTGGAGTATTGAATAACTCTCTGCTTGCGTCTTATCTTTTCGGTAGTCCCGAGCATGCCGGGCAGATAAATGGCATTGTTCATCCGCGTGTAAAAGAGGATTTCAGGCAGTGGGTTTGTCAGCGTGCGGCATGCCGGATGGCAGGAATCGAGTCTGCTATTCTGATAGAGGCTGGATTTGCAGATGAAGTTGATGTAGTTGTTATGGTTTACGCTCCCGAGGAGATACGGGTGCAGCGTGCCATGAAGCGGGATGCTTCCTCACGTGAACTGATAGAAAAGCGCATTCGTAGTCAGATGGGCGATGAAGAAAAACGGAAACTGGCAGATTTTGTGATAGTGAATGATGGCGAAACACCGTTAATTCCGCAGGTTTTGGGCTTAATCACTTTTCTGTCTCAAAATAATACCTATCTTTGCCCACCGAAAAAATGAACTACTAATTACAAAAACTGAATATATTATGTTGAAGACTATTTTGTCTATTTCCGGTAAGCCGGGATTGTATAAACTCATCTCTCAGGGAAAGAATATGTTGATTGTGGAGTCACTTGTTGACAAGAAACGTTTTCCTGCTTATGGTAATGAAAAGATTATCTCTTTAGGAGATATTGCCATGTATACAGATACAGAAGAAGTACCTTTGAAAGATGTACTTCTCTCAATGAAGAAAAAGGAAAACGGTGCAGCCGTGGCATTGGATGTAAAAAAGGCTTCTGTGAAAGAGCTCCAAGCTTATTTGGCGGAGGTGTTGCCTAATTTTGACCGCGACCGCGTATATGTGTCTGATATTAAAAAACTGATTTCCTGGTATAATCTGTTGGTAGCAAGTGATATGACAGACTTTGAAGAAACATCTGAAACTGCTGCTGAAGAGGTTAAAGAAGAAACAGCCGAATAATTATACTTCATTCTGAGGTTAAAATAAAAAGAGGGTATGTCAAAATTAACATCCGCTTGCTAATTGTTTCTTTTTAGGCACAGATTCCACGTTCTTTGTTCTTTTTCCGTGAAATCCGCGAAATCCGTGCCTAAAAGAAATCATCAAGTGTATTTTGACACACCCTCTTTTTTTTTAGCTTGTCAGTTTCTGAAATCCAATTCGTCTTTTGTTGTATTGATATCTACCGTGATCGGTTTGCTACGGTCAACTTCCTGCGACAATAATTTCTTGGACAAATCGTTCAGCAAGTAATGCTGGATAGCACGTTTCACTGGGCGGGCACCAAACTCCGGATCATATCCTGCATTGGCCAGGAAATCTATGGCGGCATCGGTCAATACCAGTTCCACGCCGTTTCCGGATAACATCTTTTGTACGCTCTTGATTTGAAGTACAACAATCTGTTTGATTTCTTTTTCAGTCAGCGGCAAGAACATGATTGTCTCGTCGATACGATTCAGAAATTCCGGGCGGATTGTCTTTTTCAGCATATTCATAACTTCCTTCTTGGTTTCCTCTACAATCTCTTCCTTGTTGGAACCGTTCAGTTTCTCCATTTGGCTTTGAATGTATCCGCTACCCATATTGGAAGTCATGATGATAATGGTATTCTTGAAGTTTACGGTACGTCCTTTATTATCCGTCAAACGTCCGTCATCCAATACTTGCAATAGTATGTTGAATACATCCGGATGTGCTTTCTCTATTTCATCGAACAGTACGACGGAGTAAGGTTTGCGGCGTACAGCTTCCGTCAACTGACCGCCTTCATCATATCCCACATATCCCGGAGGAGCTCCTACCAGACGGGAAACGCTATGTTTCTCCTGATATTCGCTCATATCGATACGAGTCATCATCGTTTCATCATCAAACAGGAATTCGGCAAGCGCCTTGGCAAGTTCCGTTTTACCTACACCGGTAGTACCGAGAAAGAGGAATGAGCCGATAGGACGCTTGGGATCTTGCAGTCCCGCGCGGCTGCGGCGTACAGCATCGGCTACAGCTTTGATGGCTTCATTCTGTCCGATAACACGCTGATGCAGTTCATCTTCCAGATGCAATAGTTTCTCCTTTTCGCTTTGCAGCATCTTGCTTACCGGTATGCCTGTCCATCGGGATACTACATCTGCGATATCCTCGGCGTCAACTTCTTCCTTAATCATTGCTTTATCGCCCTGCATTTCGTGCAGCTTTTGCTGGGTCTCTTCAATTTCCTGATTCAATGCTTGAAGTTTGCCATAACGTATTTCGGCTACCTTTCCATAATCACCTTCACGTTCCGCTTTATCGGCTTCAAACTTCAGGTTTTCTATTTCAACTTTATTCTGCTGAATTTTGTTGACCAGTGTCTTTTCGTTTTGCCATTTTGCTTTATACGACTTTTCCTGTTCTTTTAGTTCGGCAAGTTCCTTGCCGATTTGTTCCAGTTTGAGACGGTCATTTTCGCGCTTGATGGCTTCGCGTTCAATTTCCAGTTGTTTGATTTTACGGGAAATCTCATCCAACTCTTCCGGTACAGAATCTACTTCCATACGGAGTTTGGCGGCAGCTTCATCCATCAGGTCAATGGCTTTATCCGGCAGGAAGCGGTCGGTGATATAACGGTTGCTCAATTCTACGGCAGCAATGATGGCATCGTCTTTAATCCGTACATGGTGATGGTTTTCATAACGTTCTTTCAAGCCACGAAGGATGGAAATGGTGCTTAACGTGTCCGGTTCGTTTACCATAACGATTTGGAAACGGCGTTCCAAAGCCTTGTCTTTCTCAAAGTATTTTTGATACTCGTCCAAGGTGGTAGCACCGATGCTTCTCAGCTCACCGCGTGCCAGAGCAGGTTTCAGAATATTGGCGGCATCCATTGCTCCCTCGCCTTTACCGGCGCCTACCAATGTGTGGATTTCGTCGATGAACAGAATGATGTCTCCTTCCGATTTCTTCACTTCATTGACGACGGCTTTCAGACGTTCTTCGAATTCGCCCTTATATTTGGCTCCTGCAACCAATGCACCCATATCCAGTGAATAAACTTGTTTGTTTTTCAGATTCTCAGGTACATCACCCCGCAATATACGGTGAGCAAGTCCTTCTACAATGGCTGTTTTACCTGTACCCGGCTCACCTATCAATATAGGATTGTTCTTGGTACGGCGGCTTAGGATTTGCAGAACCCGGCGGATTTCTTCATCACGTCCGATAACGGGGTCCAGTTTGCCGCTTCGGGCTGCCTCGTTCAGATTGATGGCATACTTTTCCAATGACTGATAAGTGTCCTCGCTGGATTGCGAAGTAACCTTTTCGCCTTTCCGTAATTCATTGATTGCATTGCGCAAGTCTTTCTCCGTCATTCCGGCATCTTTCAGGATGGTGGAAGCGGTACTTTTTACGGTGAGCAAAGCGAGCAACATCGGTTCCAGTGAAACGAACTCATCGCCCATTTCTTTGGAATATTGGGTTGCCTTCTGAAAAATTTCATTAGTCTCACGACTCAGGTAGGGTTCTCCACCCGATACTTTGGGCAGGGAGTCAATCTGCTTATCAAGTACGAGTGCGATTTGCTGCCCGTTCATGCCTAACTTCTGGAAGATGAAATTGGTAACGTTTTCGCCCACTTTCATCACGCTTTGAAGCAAGTGTACAGGTTCGATGGCTTGCTGCCCCCGTGCTTGCGTCAAGTTCACGGCTTCTTGTACGGCTTCTTGAGCTTTGATAGTAAATTGGTTAAAGTTCATATTTAGTTCTCCTTTCTATTTTTATCAGCTTCATAACACTTTAAAAGGCGCAAAAGATTTGCCAGCAGCAAAAATGAGACAAAATTTCAGTTAACAGAAGAAAATGAATGTCAAATTGGCTGATTTGCGACAAATGCCTTTTATCTACAAAACTTTTTGTATCTTTACTCCCTCAATAAATAAATGAGTAATATGGAAAATACCCAAATAAAACTTTCCGAAACGGTAATGGTGATTGATGTTGCCTACCTGAATTTTGTTATAAACGATTTGAGGAAGTATTTTGAACCGTTGCTGGGACGTTCTTTACAAACAGTGGATCTGGCGCTTTTTACCATGTATCTGGCTATGGATGCCGGATTGAAAGGGAGTGACAATGATGTGCAGGTACTTCTCGTATATGATAAGCAGTCCGGAAAGCTGGAGCACTGCCTGCCATCCGATTTGAAGAACGAATTGGATGGAGTAGCGTTTAAGGCTTCTTTGGGTGAATTCAGTTTTATGGCTGTGCCTTCAGAGGGTTTTGTGTCTCGTGGAGACTTGTATCTTGATTTGTTGCAGATAGTATTGAATGCCGCCGAAGTGAAGAAGCTGATTGTTGTTCCTTTTAATGAGGAGTATGGTAAAGAGGTTGAGAACGTTTTGAGGGAATGCGCATTGGAAAATGCCGGACATAAAGAAGAGGCAAAAGACATTGTTTATTTCCGTATGGAGGAGCCTGCCGCCCCGGCTGTATGCCGTTGGGAGATGCTGGGGTATCCGCTGATGTCAGTGTTGGGTATCAGGAGTGAAGATTTGCAGAATAATTAATCAATTTAATTCATTGTGCTGTGAGCGATTTTCGTTTAAAGGTATTCCGGTCTGTTGCGAAGAATCTGAGTTTTACGAAGGCTTCGCAAGAATTGTTTGTCAGCCAGCCTGCTATTACCAAACATATACAAGAGTTGGAAGCTGCTTATCAGACACGTTTGTTCGACCGGCAGGGTAGCAGAATTTCGTTGACGGAGTCGGGCAATTTGCTCTTGGAACATTGCGAGCGGATTTTGGAAGACTATAAACGGTTAGAGTACGAAATGCACTTGTTGCATAATGGATATACAGGCGGTTTGAAGCTGGGGGCCAGCACTACCATTGCCCAATATGTGTTACCTCCTTTGCTTGCTAGCTTTATCGGTAAGTTTCCACAAGTCAGCCTGTCATTGTTGAATGGTAATTCCAGAGAGATAGAGGCCGCTTTGCAGGAACATCGCATTGATTTGGGCTTTGTCGAAGGAGTATTCAGGTTGCCTAATATTAGATATACTACTTTTTTGGAAGATGAGCTGGTGGCAGTGGTGCGTACAGGCAGTAAATTGGCTGTGGGAGAGGAGATAACTCCTGATGAATTGTTCCATTTGCCTTTGGTGCTTCGCGAAAGAGGTTCGGGGACATTGGATGTTTTTGAGCGTGCCTTGCAGCAACATAATATAAAGTTATCCTCTTTACAGGTTTTGATGTATTTGGGAAGCACGGAAAGTATCAAATTGTTTTTGGAACATACCGATTGTCTGGGCATTGTTTCCGTTCGTTCCATTACGCGCGAATTGTATTCTGGACAGTTGCGTGTCGTTGAGATTAAGGGAATGCCTATGTTACGCGATTTTAGTTTTGCACAGCCTCAGGGGCAAGAAAGCGGTTTGGCGCAAGTATTCATGCAATTTGCCATGCACAATAACCATAAGTTATAGCACATAAGCAGAAACAATTGGCATGATTGAGAAAAGAAGCCTACCTTTGCGGTCGAAAACAAATTAATAAAAATAAAAAAGTATGGCTTCAACTCGAACATTGGCGAAAAGCATCAATATGTCTTTTCTGCAAAACAACAACAAAATTATTTACGTTTCACTTCTTGTCATTCTTTCTTTTTTCTTGTTTCTTGATTATATTCCGGGAATGCATGCTTATTCCGCATGGGTTACCCCTCCGGTAGCTTTATTTCTTGGTCTGTCGTTTGCTTTGTTATGTGGACAGGCACATCCTAAGTTTAATAAGAAAATATCCAAATATCTGTTGCAGTATTCTGTGGTGGGTCTGGGTTTCGGTATGAATTTGCAGGCTTCGCTTGCTTCTGGTAAGGAAGGTATGGAGTTTACGGTTATCTCTGTGGTAGGTACATTACTTATCGGCTGGGTTATTGGTCGTAAGTTTCTGAAAGTAGATCGTGACACTTCTTATCTGATCAGCTCTGGTACGGCTATTTGCGGTGGTAGCGCTATCGCGGCGGTAGGCCCTGTGTTGAAGGCAAAAGACAGTGAAATGTCTGTGGCTTTGGGTACGATTTTTATTTTGAATGCGATTGCATTGTTCATATTTCCTGTAATAGGTCATGCCTTGAATATGAGCCAGCATGAGTTTGGTACATGGGCTGCCATTGCCATTCATGACACCAGTTCGGTAGTTGGTGCGGGTGCTGCCTATGGTGAGGAGGCATTGCGGGTAGCTACTACTATCAAGCTGACCCGTGCGCTTTGGATTATTCCGTTGGCAATTGCTACTTCATTTATTTTCAAAAGTAAAGGGCAGAAAATCAGTATACCCTGGTTTATCTTCTTCTTTGTTTTGGCAATGATTGTCAACACCTATGTCTTGAATCTTTCCGAGACAGGGGCTTTAATCGGTGCGGGAATCAATAGTATTGCCCGTAAGGCATTGACAATAACATTGTTCTTTATAGGAGCTTCCCTTTCCCGTGATGTTCTGAAAGCAGTAGGTATCAAACCGCTTGTACAGGGTATTCTGCTTTGGGTAGTTATCAGTGTCAGTACACTGGCTTATATTTATTGGTCTTGATATAAGGCTGCAACGGCTTGAGGATTCAGTATGGTATATTCTTTCTGCATTCTCAGTACATTTTCGTCAGTTGCATATACAAATACACATCTCGCTATCGCCGGGATGTGTATTTCTTTTATACACCCTTCCCAGCATCGCCGAACCGAAACCAATGGGACGTAGGTAATAAAACCTTGCTGTTCCAGTTTCTTTTTGGTATTCAGTTCGGTGTGTGGGTTGGTCAATACGATAAACCACGAATGTGGCTTATCTAAGTGATGGATGATATATTGAAAAGTCATAGTTGGTTGTCTTTTGTTACTGTAAAATTGAAAGTGTGGAAAAATTGCGGTTTATTACCGACTGTCATTGGAAAAACGATGGTGACTGAAGTTCTTCCGTTTTTTCTGAATTTCTTTTTGTGATATATTTTGCTGATACCTTTTTCCGTAATTAAGTTGGTTGCTGTAATTGTGCGGTTTATTTCCTGGTTGTGTTTGATGGTTTCCAAAGGAGCTTCGTCTGTTGTAAAAGGGTAGAGGCTGATGCCTGACGCCCTTCCGTTAACAATGAAACCGGCTTGTTTCCAGTTTAGCCATACGGTTTCATCGGTGTTGTTTTTGATGATGACTTTCCATGCATTGCTGTTCGGAATGAATTGATAAATAATTCCCTCTTTGTTATATTCCAGTTTCCCTTGATGGTTTTCATATGATTTGAATGAAATGCGGCAGTTTTCGTTGTCGATGTATTGTGCATGTGATAAGGTGGGAAACAGGAATGACAATAAAACAATGAGATGAGGTATCCGTTTGTATTTTCGGCTGTCAAAGTAAGTCTGCATAAGGATGGCTGATATACAGACCGGGATTGTAATGAGAATGCAACTACTCAATGTCATGGCATTATATGTATTATCTTTTTATTTATATGAATACGCGGCAAAAATATCATAAATTAATTGATAAAACAAATAAATTATGGATTAAAACGAACTTGTATACAGACAAATTATTATTCAAGTAGTTTTAGTGTGGCTAATTAATTCGTATCTTCATTGAAATGGAAAAGAGTAATATATATATTGGCGAGGTTATCAGGAGTGTTATGGCTGATAACCAGATTACTAAGGCTGAACTTGCAAGAAGATTGGGTGTTAGACCTCAAAGTGTCGATTATATGTTGACACGGAAAAGTATTGATACGGATACGTTATACAATGTTTCAAGAGCATTGAACTATGACTTTGCTATGCTATACTCTTTACATGAAGGACAGACAAATTGTGATATAAAAGAATCCTCATATAATGTCGCTACCGCTAAGGTGTTGGTGGAGTTGGAATTAAAACCGGAGGATTTGGCAAAATTGAACTTGAAAAAGAGAATCTCTGATGTGTTGAAATGATTCGTAGGTATATTTATAAATTTGTTTTTAGAAAGGATTTATTGGCTTTGATATAAAGCTGTAACGGTTTGCAGAGATAAGGCGGTATATTCCTTTTGCATCTCTTGCATTTCTTCCTTGGTTGCATATACAAATACACATCTTGCTATTGTCGGGATGTGTATTTCTTTTATACATCCGGCCCAACTGCGCCGAACTGAAATCGTTGGAACATAAGTGATAAACCCTTGTTGTTCCAGTTTCTTTTGGATATTGAGTTCGGCGTGTGGGGCGGTCAGTACAATACACCACAAATGCGGTTCATGCAAATGGTTGATAATATATTGGAAAGTCATAGTTAGTTAGCTGTTACAATAAAATTGAATATATGGAAAAACTGCGGTTTATTGCCGATACCGATTGGCAAAGCAATGTTGACGGACGCCCGTCCGTTTCTCTTCAGATTGCGTTTACTATATATTTTATTAACCTTTTTCCCTTTTATTAAGTTGGATGCAGTAACGGTTCGGGTTATTTCAGATTTTTCTTTGATAACATCCGTAGGGGGATCATCGGATGTAAAAGGATACAAACTGATTCCGGAAGCTTTTCCATTAATGATAAAACTGCCTTTTTTCCAATTTATCCGTGCATTCTTGTTCGTATTATTTTTGATGGTTATTTTCCACGCATTGCTTTCCGGCGTAAAACGGTAAATTATTCCGTCTTGGGTATATTCCAATTTTCCCGCCTGGTTTGCATGCGATGAAAATGAAATTTTGCATTGCGTTTTGTCCATATATTGTGCATACGACAATACCGGATAAAAAAGAAGTATCAGGAGTATGAAATGATTCTTGCGTTTATATTTCCAATAATTGAAATATAGCCATAGAATGATAGCCAGTAGACATACCGGTATCGCAATAAGAATGTACGTTATTAATGCCATACACTATTTATGATTTTTTGTTTGTTGCGTGGCAAAAATATTATAAAATAATTGATAAAACAACAATATTGTAAAAATAAATATATAAATAACTGTTAATGCGAAGTGTATAAGATAATTGATTGCAGACGATTGGTTATGGATTATACGTTTCCGGCTTTTATATTACATATCTTTGTAAATGTATGATTTCTGCTGATTTCTGAACATTTTCTTCTTTGTTCTATTATCATTTCGTGTATTTTTGTATTTGTAAAAGAGGCGATAGTCACCTGTCAATATACGGATAGCGTATGAAACTAGTAACATAAACACCTCACCTTAGCTCTTCAAATTGCAGGAGTTTGCTCCCTAAACCTTAGGACTTTAGTATGTTATGCTGTGGCATTTCAGTTGTTAAGGTGTGGTGTTTGGGGTGTTAAGGTGGGGCTTTTGATAACAAAAAATGTTTTGTAAGATGAATAGTTTCATTTTATGGATTTTTCCGATGATGGTATCTTTTATGAGGATATTATTTTTTTGAATGAGGATAGATAACAAGAAGAACGAATATGAACCATTTGTCATTAATTGCTTGATATTGTGAATATCTGCTTTCGGAATAGTTATATGGTGTCTCTTCTCATATATGTAAAACAAATTTGGATTTTAAGACAAAAGAACAACCGGAAAGTGTCTAAAGCATATTATAAACAAACCAGTTCTTTGTGTCTTAAAATCCAAACTTTTAACCTTTCAGTTAAGGATTATTTCTCTTTTTTCAATTCCTCGAAAATGAGTCCTTCCAGTTCCTCCGCCAGTTCCGGGTTATCGAGAATAACCTGTTTGGCGGCATCGCGTCCTTGTGCGATTTTAGTATCATTATAACTGAACCAGGAACCACTTTTCTTGATGATGCCCAGTTCCGCACCCAAATCGATGATTTCTCCAGCACGTGAGATGCCTTCACCGAACATGATGTCGAATTCTGCACGACGGAAAGGAGGAGCTACCTTGTTCTTTACAACTTTCACTTTGGTCTGCTTGCCGATAACCTCCTCGCCATTTTTGATAGCTTGGCCACCACGGATGTCAAGACGTACGGAAGCATAGAACTTCAATGCGTTACCGCCGGTGGTCGTTTCAGGATTACCGAACATTACGCCGATTTTTTCACGGAGCTGGTTGATGAAGATACAAGTTGTACGGGTTTTGCTAACGGCAGATGTCAGCTTACGCAGAGCCTGTGACATAAGACGTGCCTGCAAACCTACCTTGTTGTCGCCCATATCGCCTTCAATTTCGGCTTTCGGTGTCAGAGCGGCTACGGAGTCTACAACGATGATGTCAATAGCGGAAGAACGAATCAGTTGCTCTGCAATTTCCAATGCCTGCTCGCCGTTGTCCGGTTGTGAAATCAAGAGGTTATCCACATCTACACCCAATTTGGCTGCATAGAAGCGGTCGAAAGCGTGTTCCGCATCGATGAATGCTGCGATGCCGCCTGCCTTTTGTGCTTCGGCGATGGCATGGATTGCCAGCGTGGTCTTACCGGAAGATTCCGGACCGTAGATTTCAATGATACGTCCGCGGGGGTAACCGCCTACACCCAATGCTACGTTCAGTCCGATGGAACCGGTAGGGATTACTTCTACTTGTTCGACGCTTTCGTCGCCCATTTTCATGATAGAACCCTTGCCGAAACTTTTTTCTATCTTATCCATGGCAGCTTGCAGCGCCTTTAGTTTTTCGCTGCCTGCCATGTTATTTCCGTTTTCAAAATTAAGTTCGTCTTTCTTTGCCATTATTTTAGTGATTAATGATTAGTGTTTAGTGATTAATTATCAATCACTGTTACAGGATTTGTGCGGCGTGGTCTTTAGTCTTTACTTCCTTAGGGGTGATGATACGCTCAATCACTCCTTCCTCATTGATGATGAAGGTGGTGCGGAAAGTACCCATATATTTACGTCCGTACATGCTCTTTTCACCCCATACGCCGAATTGCTCCACCAGCTTTTTGTCTGTGTCTGCAATCAGGGTAAAGGGCAGGTTGTTCTTTTCGATGAATTTCTGGTGCGACTTCTCGTTGTCTACGCTGACTCCGATAACTTCGTAGCCGGCCTTACGCAGGTCGGTATAGTTGTCGCGCAGGTTGCAGGCTTGTGCCGTACAACCTGAAGTTGAGTCTTTGGGATAAAAATAGAGCACTATTTTTTTTCCTTTATAATCGCTCAGACGAATTTCTTCGCCTTTTTCATTGATACCCAGTATTTCGGGCGCTTTATCTCCGATATTCACGTAATTCAGTGTTTAGGGGTTGATTGGTAATAAATGATTAATCGCTAATTTAAACTTCCAAGTTTCCGTCGATTACTTCATGCCAGGGCAGTCCTTGCTTGTTAAGCTGTTCCATGAACGGATCGGGATCGAACTCCTCTACGTTCCATACACCCGGTCTCTTCCACAGACCTTTGAGGAACATCATGGCGCCAATCATGGCAGGAACACCGGTTGTGTAGCTCACACCCTGCATGCCTGTTTCCTTGTAAGCCTCTTGGTGGCTGCAATTGTTATATATATAATAGGTGTGTTCTTTACCGTCTTTCAAGCCGCGGATACGGCAACCGATAGAGGTTTCGCCTTCGTAATTCTCGCCCAAATCCTGCGGGTTGGGGAGTACGGCTTTCAGGAATTGCAGCGGAACGATTTTCATGCCGTTGTATTCTACCTCATCAATGCGGGCCATGCCGATGTTCTGGATAACACGCAGGTGGGTCAGGTACTCTTGTCCGAATGTCATCCAGAAACGTGCACGTTTGATTGTGGGGAAATTTTTCACCAGAGACTCCAGTTCTTCGTGATAAAGAAGGTAAGAATCGCGCGGACCGATATTGGGGTAGGTGAGTGCTTTGTGGATTTCCAACGGTTTGGTGGTTACCCATTCGCCGTTTTCGTAATAACGTCCGTTTTGGGTAATTTCGCGGATGTTGATTTCCGGGTTGAAGTTGGTTGCAAATGCTTTGTGATGATTTCCTGCATTGCAGTCCACAATGTCCAGGTATTGGATTTCGTCAAAATGATGCTTGGCTGCATAGGCGGTATATATGCCGCTTACACCCGGGTCGAAACCACAGCCGAGGATAGCTGTCAGTCCGGCATCTTCAAAGCGCTTTTTGTATGCCCATTGCCAGCTGTATTCGAAGTGAGCGACGTCTTTCGGTTCGTAATTGGCCGTATCCAGATAATTTACTCCGCTTTTCAGACAGGCTTCCATGATAGTAAGGTCCTGATAGGGGAGAGCTACGTTTATGACGATTTCGGGTTTGAAACTGTTGAAGAGCGCCACCAGTTCGTCTACATTGTCTGCATCTACCTGAGCGGTTTTGATGTTAGGGTTGCCGATTGCTTTTACAACAGCGTCGCATTTGGATTTGGTGCGGCTGGCAATCATGATTTCTGTAAACACATCCGGATTTTGAGCTACTTTGTGCGCAACAACGGTACCTACACCGCCTGCACCGATAATAAGAACTTTACCCATTTTTCTACTTACAAAAGTTTTAAATATGATTATTTTTTTTCAATGAGCAAATATAAGGCTTAATTCTCAGATAAACATTAAAATCCTGCTAAATACTTTGACCAAGTATTGCTATTTCTAAACAAAAGGTTTGCTTTTGGATTATTTTGTATATATTTGTGGTGATAAAATTAACTTAAACAAAAAGTAACAATGAAGAAAGTATTTGTTTCCCTTTGTATGGCGGCTACTGTGGCAGGGCTGTCATCTTGCGCTTCGACTAAAAATGCCGCAACGCTCTCTTCCTTGAGTGGTGAGTGGAATATTATTGAAATAAACGGCAGTGCGGTTGTACCTGCTCCGAATCAGGAATTTCCTTTTATCGGTTTTGATACAAAGACCGGGCAGGTATATGGCAACAGTGGCTGTAACCGTCTGATGGGTTCGTTCGATGTGAACGCCAAACCCGGACAGATAGACCTTGGCGCATTGGGAAGTACCCGTATGATGTGTCCGGATATGACAGTGGAGAAAAACGTGCTGGCTGCTTTAGGACAGGTAAAGAAGTATAAGCAACTGGGCAAGGAGAATATGGCATTATGCGCTTCTTCCAATCGTCCTGTCATTGTGTTGCAGAAAAAAGAAGCTTCTGCTAAGTTGGCCGATTTGAACGGTAAATGGATGATTAGCGAGGCCGGTGGAGAGACCATTCCGTCGGGAATGGAAAAGCAGCCGTTCATCGAGTTCAATATTGCAGAAAAAACTCTGCATGGTACTGCCGGATGTAATGTCATTAACGGTTCATTTAATGTGGATGATGCAAATCCGGTAGCCATATCTTTCCCGCAGGTTATCAGTACCATGATGGCATGTCCCGATATGGAAGTGGAGAGCCGTGTGTTGAAAGCATTGAATTCCGTTCAGTCTTTCGGTAAGCTGGCAGGCGGCGGTATGGGCTTTTATGATGCGGACAACAATCTGGTAATGGTATTGGTGAAGAAATAACGGACATCGGTCATTATTCAGTATAAGATTACACGGATTTCACAGATTTATTTTATTCTTTTTCTGTGAAATCCGTGTAATTTTTGTTTGATAAAGAAACAAACAGCGGGCGTTTTTTTATTTTGACACATCCTCTTTTTCCCTCAGTCCGGCACGTATGCGGCTTAATGATTGCGGAGTGATATACAGGTATGAGGCCAAGTATTTCAGCGGTACATCCTGCAATAGTTCAGGATTCTCTTCCATTAATGTCAGATAACGCTCTTTGGCGGTGGGTGGTGTCCCATAAGCCAGTGTCGAAGCGTCCACTGACAAAATTTCACGTTCAAAAATCTTTCTGCCGAAGTTTGCCATTTCAATAGAGTGTGCAAACAGAGCCTCTAATTTGGCTTTACTGATGCAATAGGCTGTACTGTCGTTTACAGACTCGATATTGACCTGAGATGGTTTGTCGTCCACATACCCCCATGAAGAAAATGCGGCATCGCCGGGAGTGGCAAACCATAAGGAATTTTCTGTTCCGTCTGCCAGGTAGTATGCCCGCCATATACCTTTCTTTATAAGGTAGAAATTAGAATTCCGTTCT